>Ga0207652_10003141_pt1 | contig 13758 bp, 13 predicted proteins | sample KBSC63BmetaG_FD_184334 | JGI IMG/M metagenome (GOLD analysis project Ga0207652, IMG submission 184334) | Corn rhizosphere microbial communities from Kellogg Biological Station, Michigan, USA - KBS C6-3B metaG (SPAdes) (version 2) | ecosystem: Host-associated > Plants > Roots > Rhizosphere ... | reverse complement strand
TCGAACTGTCTGATTGCATCCTGGCCGCGCACCATGTTGCCGCGATAGCGGATGCGGATGGCGTCGCTCGCATAGAATGACATCCATCCATCGATACCGCGGGCGTGAGTCGCAACCGCAAAATCGCGGTCGGCCTGCAACAGCGATGCTTCCGTTGCGGCGCCGGCTCCTCCGCTATTGACCGTCGCGCATCCCAGGGTGAGTGCGAGCAATGCGCCGCCGCTAACTCCTTTGTGCATGTAACCTCCGTGTTTGCGTGTCGTGACTGCGCCAGCAACCTACCGCCACTTTCACCGTCCATATGTCAACGCTAGGTTTGCGGTTCGTCAAATAACTGATATCACTCTGACGGAGTGAACATGGCTGATGCTTTCGCGCCGAACCTCCTGGCTGGCAAGCACGCACTCATTACAGGCGGCGGAAGCGGGATCAACTTCGCCATCGCGAAGCGGTACGCCGCCAGCGGCGCCGCGGTTTCGGTGATCGGCCGCACCAAGGAAAAGCTCGACGCAGCTTCCAATGAAATCCGCAAAGCCGGCGGGACCGCGGCCGGCTATCCGTGCGACGTGCGCGACTATGACGCCCTCGCTGCCGCGATCAAAGCCGCGCGCACCGCGACGGGAGAGCTCGATCTCGTCGTCTGCGGTGCCGCCGGGAATTTCCCCGCCCCGGCGCTCGGGATGTCCGCCAACGGCTTCAAGGCGGTCATCGACATCGATTTGCTCGGCACCTTCAACACCTGCCGCGCGGCGTTCGAGCATCTGAAACGGCCCGGCGCGTCGATCATAAACATCTCCGCGATGCAGGCCTTCACGCCGACACCGATGCAGGCCCACGTCTGCGCGGCAAAAGCCGGCGTCGACATGCTGACGAAGTGCCTGGCGATCGAGTGGGGTGTCGAAGGAGTGCGCGTCAACTCGATTGCACCTGGTGCAGTCGACGACACCGAAGGAATGCGCCGCTTGGCGCCGTCTCCGGAGATCCGCCAGCAGCTCACCCGCGCCATCCCGGTCAAACGGTTCGCGACGAAGGACGAGATCGCCGACCTCGCACTATTTCTTTCCAGCGATGCCGCGCGCTTCATCACTGGCGCCGTCGTCGTCTGCGATGGAGGCCAATCCATCGCCGGACTCGGCATGGCGATGATGGCGGCCATGAAGCCGCGCGCGTGACCGACCTCCGACGTTTGGCGATCTTCTGCGGCTCCAACCCGGGTGCACGCCCGGAATACGAAGCAGGCGCGCGCTCGCTGGGCAAAGCTCTCGTCGAGCGGGGGATCGGCGTGGTTTACGGCGGCTCGAGCGTCGGACTGATGCAGGTTCTCGCTGAAACGATGCTCGAGGAGGGCGGCGAGATCATCGGCGTGATTCCTAAAATGCTGGTCGAGCGCGAGGTAGCCAATACGGCGCTCGACGATCTTCGGGTCGTCGGATCGATGCACGAGAGGAAGGCGATGATGGCCGAGCTCGCGGACGGCTTCGTCGCCCTGCCGGGCGGGATCGGCACCCTGGAGGAGTTTTTCGAGATCTGGACGTGGGCACAGCTGGGCGTGCACGAGAAGCCGTGTGGGCTCCTGAACATCGCCGGCTACTACGATCCCTTGCTCGCGTTTCTCGACGGAGCCGTTGAAGAGCGATTCGTCCGCCAGATCCACCGCGACATGGTCATAGTGGAGAGCGAGCCGCGCGCACTGCTCGACCGGTTTGCGAACTACGAGGCGCCGCGGGTGGTGAAATGGCTGAACGCCGGAACCATCTAGTTCCAGGTCATCTCGTCAATCGACCGTGGCCAATCTTCCCTGAGCAGCCGGGAAAGCGCGCGATCAGCGAGGAGGCGGCCGTCCGTCTGGCAGCGCGGGCAATAGTTTGTCTCGTTGTCAGCGTATCGAATGCGCTGCACCGGCGTCCCGCAGACCGGACACGGCTTGCCAAATTTTCCGTGCACGGCCATCTCGTCGCGAAATGCGGTCACTCCTGTCGGGAAATCGCCTTTCGCTTCCTGCCGCAGCCGTTCTGTCCACTCGAGAAGCACCTCGCGGGTGGCATGGAGCAGCGTTGAGATCTCGTCGTCGGTGAGCTTGCTGGTGTGCTTGATGGGAGAGAGTCGGGCACGGTGGAGAATCTCGTCGGAGTAGGCATTCCCGATCCCGCTGAAGAGTCGCGGATCAGTGAGCGAGCGCTTGAGGGTGTGATTCTCGCGCCGCAGTCTCTCCGCGAACTGGTCCAGCGTCGCATCAAGAACCTCGAGCCCGCCGCGCTCGAATTGCTCCAATGCCTTCTTCCCTCTCACCAGCCACAGCGATGCTCGGCGCTTCGTACCAGCTTCGGTGAGTATCAGCGTGCCATTGGAGAAATCGAACGCCGCGAGCCCGATCTTTCCCGGAACCTTTGCTCCGGCCGGGACCCAACGCAGCCGCCCGGCGATCATCAGATGAATTACGAGAAACAGGTCGTCGTCCAGCTCGAGGACGATGCGCTTTCCCATCCTCCGTATTCCGGTGACACGTTTGCCATTCGCAGCACTGAGCGGCGGATCGACCGATCTCAGCAGGAATGGCTTGGGAATTCGAATCCGCTCCAGAGTCTGGCCGACGGTCCGCGCTTCCAGCGCCTCGATGTAGACGGTAATGTCCGGTAGCTCGGGCATCGCACAGCGTCGTCAGCGACGACGGTCACCCATTGCGGCGAGCAAGTAGCTCAGATTGGCCGTACCGTCCATGATCGGCTCGTTCGTCGAGTAGTCGCCGACGTCGTCGTGATAGACGATGAATCCGGTGTTGAACGGGGCGTACTCGTCCGGATCGTGGAGGCTGATGCCGCGAAGATTGTGGTAAATCGAAGAGTAGACTGGGCCGTCGAGCATCGCCCCGGTCAGCTCGACCTTCAGCTGATCGGCGACGACGGAATGGGGAGTGCGAGCGAACACTCCGTCGTGCGGTAGCCCGATCACCATCGATACTCCCCACGGATTGGTACCGAACAGCCAGTCCAGCGCGGCCTGTTCGTATTCGCGGAACTGATTGTCGCCCGTCATGCGTCGATACAGGTACGCCTGGGTCGCAAACGAGGCCATCAGGTTGTTGGAGCACCAGATGAACGGAATTCCAATGCGAAACCCGTTGTCAGCGCGCCGGATCACTGCTGCCAGTCCGCGCTTGTAGTAATCGGCGACGATTCTTCGATCGGCCGCGGTCGCGTTGCGCCAGATCTCGTAGTGACCGTTGTTGTGCCACGGAAACCACTGATAGTGTTTGGCGGTGTCCGCGCCCATCCACGGCGTGACCGGCTCACGCGACGCATAATCGAGCGCGTCCTTCAGGTAGGCCCGGTCGCGAGTGAGCGCGTAGAGCTCCGCCGCGGCGAGCTCCATGTCGTCGACCCAATTGTCTTCTTCGTAGTAGTACGGCGCGTGACCGGGCGCGCCCTGACACACCCCTGGATATTTCTTGCCCACCGCGTAAGCCGCGAACGCCTTCTGCCGCAGCTTGCTCGCGAAAACCGGATCGCTCGTGCCGTAGATCATCGACGCCAGCGCAAAGGCCGACGCGTACTTCCCAGCCGTTGACGCCTTGCCGTCCGACCTGTTCTTGTACTTGAACAGTCCCTGCGGCTTTCCGGTGCACGGATAGACGGGACGCTCCTTGCCTTTTCCCCAACCGTAATCCGCCGAATCATGTGGCGGAATGTCCCAGTACGTATGATCGCGGTCGTCGCCGAGCTGGTTGTATATCTCGGAATCGTCGGGGAACATTCGCACCAGCCACTGGAGACCGTGACGCGCTTCGTCGAGGATGTCGGGAGTCCCGTTGGAACCTGGAAGCCCGCGTGAATCGAACTTGTCGGCGAATGATTTCGGGTGATCGCGATACGCCATCAGCATCACGTACGTCGCGTTGGTCGACGTCATGACGTACTGGAGGTAGTCAGACGCGTCCGCCCAGCCCCCGGTGACAGGAATGAATTTCCCTTCGCGGACCGGATCATCCACTACGATTCCGTCGTGGGTGTGCACGACGGTCTTGAATAACGGGTTGTAGCCGGAGCGCTGCTCTCGCATGTAGTACAGCAGGGTGTCAGCGGCGCCGGCGTAGGCGTCGGCGCGAATGCGAACTGTCGGAGATACCACGCCGGCCGCCGAGACACGGTACTCCCCGGGCGATTTCAGCGACGAGAAGTCGAGGCGGTAGTTCGCCGCGCACGGCCCGAACGGCTTTGCTGCGACAGCCGATCGCTTCAGTACCTCGCGACCGCCGGCGTCGGCAACGGTGAATTCGCGAACCTCGATTGGGGTCAGCGAGCACAACACCGCGACCTTGGGGGCATCGGGCAGGTAGCCAAGCTGGTTGACCCTGATTGCCGGTGCGGTCGGAGGCGCCGATCCGCCGATTACCTGCGCAAAAATCAGAAGTGCGATCGAATTCATGGCGTCAGAGAATTAGGGAAGCGAATCGAGAACGCGGCGTTTCCCGAACGGGTCGATGTCGAAGGAAATCGCTCTTCCTTTGCCCGACACCGCGCCCCGCACGGTCGCCAGTGCCGTGTAATAATCCAGATACTTGAACGACGAGATGTAACCTCCCACAAACTCGTACTTGCTGACGGCGTCGCGCCACTGCGCCATCTCGTCGGTGACCGCCACATAGACGTATGGCTGAAAGGACTCCGCGTCTTCCCAATTGTCGGCGTAATACACACCGCGAATGCCACGATGCGGCGGATGCGCGGTCACAACACCTTCCAGCGATGCCAACAATACCGCGTCCTGAACGATCAGGCTGGTATTGGTGTGGTCCTTGTGAATGCTGTGGGGCCAATGCGTGATGATATACGACGGCTTTACCGTACGAATCACGTCGGCGACGTATCGCCTCGCCTCCTCGTCGTTCGGAATCTCGCCGTCCTTGTAAGGAGCGAAGATCGCTTCCGCGCCGATCACCGAGTCGGCAGCCAGGGCTTCGCGTCTCTTCTGTACGCCATAAGCGGCGGGCGACATGCGCGGATTTCCACCCTCGCCGAGGGTCATATGGAGGATGACGATGCGATCCCCGAGCTTGTGCTGTTTGATAAGCACCGCGCCGGCCGTCAGCTCCATGTCGCCAGCGTGCGCTCCGACCGCGAGGATGGTCCGCCGCGAAGTCGCACTCGCTGTCGTCTGCGACGCGGCGGTGCCGGCTGCGCACGCCAGTATCGCGTAGAACACGACTCGGAGTAATCGAAGGTTCATCGGCTCAAATGTCGCGCGAGACCAGAGCGCGCGCAAAATACTCCCGGGCAGCGTCCATATCGGCGGCGCGGAAGTAGTCCTGCCCGAGTGTCAGAGCGCCTTCGAGCGCAAGCGAGGTGAGCTTGGCCGCGAGATCTCTGATCTCCGCGTCTGCCAGACCCATCCGCCCGGCTCGGTCGAGCAGCTCCGCGCTTGGCGTGCCCATCAACTCCGCCGCGCGTCGGGAGTGCGGCTCCGAATAAACGAGCCCGGCGACGAACACCACCGGCGCGGCGAGTGAGGCGATCTCGATAGTATCGGCCGAGCGCAGCTCGAAGAATTCTTTCGGCCGGACCTCGGGGAAAAGGGTGGAGAGGTGAAACAGCCAGTCTTCGCGGGATAGTCGCGGATCATCCAGGCGAGCTCGAAACGAACCGTAGCCCGACGATGGTGAATCGTTGCGCATGTAACCGGCGTCGAGCGCGAAATCGAGATACCGTCGCGCGGGATCCGCAGCCTCATAAATGATTCCTGTGCGCGATGGGTCGAGGGTGCGCCACAGATACGAACGATAGCTCGCCCAATCGGTGCGCTGCGAGGCGTACTGCCTCGAGTTCGCGAACAGCGCCACCACGATTGGCGCGAGCGCATTCAGTAGCCGCCACCGAGTCTCCGGCTCCTCGCCACGCTCGACATTGATCTGCAGCGCCGCCGTTTGGCGCATCATCCGGACTCCCGACGGTCCGATCGACTCGAAGTATCGGGTCATTCCCGTATACCGCTCGCGATGCAGCTGCAGCGGTACGGCGTCGATGTCGTTGTATGGATCGACGCCCCGCGCGACGAGATCGATTTCTTCGTCGTCCATCGCCTCGCCCAGAACGGCGACGAGATCCTGGGCTTCAGCGATTGCTGCTGCGGCAGTCCGGAACGGCGCAGTGCTGATCTCGATCTGGCCACCCGGCTCGAACGAGATCACCGCGCTCGTCCGCGTCCGCCACGATGACGGGTCGTCGCCATTGCGCTGCTCGATCCATCCGGAGCGACGACCCAGCTCCATGAGGATGCTGCCTGTCGAAGGATCGCTGTCGAGAGCCGGCAGCGCTGGACGTCGGGCCGAGCGTGTGATCGGAAGCAGCTCCAGCTCGAGGCCGACCGCGTTGGGCGTAGCTGATTTCGACGGCGCGAAGAGCCGCCGCCGGATGTCGTCCAGCAACATCGCCTCAGTGAGGCTCACGCTCGCCCGTCAGGTGATCACGCGCGCCAGCGCGAGAGCAAATGCGCCGTCGCTCGCCGGCATCCACTTCTCGATCTTCAGCCCCGACGCGGTGAGAATGTCCTCCAGCATCGAGCGGTCGTACTTGTAGCTCAGCTCGGTGCGAATGCTCTCGTCTCTCTCGAACGTGATCTCGCCGATCTCGGGGATCACGACCTTGTGCGGTTTCCGCGCAATCAGGTGCATTTCCACCCGGTGATTCTCACTACTATAGAATGCGCGGTGATCGTACTCGCCGATCGGAAAATCGGCGTTCAGCTCACGGTTGAGCCGCTCCAGAATATTGAGATTGAAGGCAGCGGTCACGCCCCGAGAGTCGTTGTACGCGCTGTTGATGACAGCGGCATCCTTGATCAGATCGGCGCCGAGTAGAAACCGGTCGTTGTCGCCCATCTGACTGGTGATGTGGGACAGCAGTCCGATTGCCTGCTGCCGCGGAAAATTCCCGATCGTACTGCCGAGGAACGCGATCAGGGTCGGGTTCACGAGACGGGGGAGAGTGAAATGCTCGGTGATGTCCGACACCACCGGCTTGATGTCGACGTCGGGGTAGTCGGCGCGGAGCTGCAGGGCGGTCGCTTCCAGGAAATCCCTGCTGACGTCGACCGGGACGTAGCACTCCGCGCAGCCGCTTACGCGCATCTCGTCGAGGATGATGCGCGTCTTGCTGGCGCTGCCCGCGCCTAGCTCGACCAGCGAGCACGGCTTCACGTCGGCGACGATCTCGCCAATGCGCTGCTCGAGCAGCAGTCGCTCGGCCCGCGTCAGGTAATATTCGGGGAGCTGAGTGATCTCCTCGAACAGCTCCGAGCCACGCTCGTCGTAAAAATATTTTGGCGACAGCTGCTTTGGTTTTTTTGTCAGGCCCTGGCGGACGTCGCGCACCATCTGTTGGCGCGACCGGCGCACGGTGTAGGGTGGAGTTCCGCCGACGACGTCGGATGGGCGATCGTTGCTCATGCGTCGCGCGCGCAGCGGAAGCCGCTGAAGATCTGTCGCCGGATCGGATAGTCCCAGTTGCGAAAGGTATTTCGGATCGCGCCTGGACGAGTGGCCCAGGATCCGCCCCGCAGCACTTTGTAATCGGGACCGAAGAATTCTTCGGAGTACTCCTTGTACGGAAAGCTCTCGAACCCCGGATAGCCGCGGAAATCGCTCGACGTCCATTCCCACACATCGCCGATCATGCCGCAGCAGCCAGTTGGCGACACGTTTCCTTCGAAAGTGCCGATCGGAGCGGTGTCGAACGCCAGCTGGTCGATGTTGGCGCGGCCCGGCTCCGATGAATCGCCCCACGGGTATGCCGTCGCTTCGCGGGTCGATGGATTCCAGCTCGCGGCAGCCTCCCACTCGTGCTCGGTCGGTAACCGTTTGCCGTCCCATTTCGCGAAGGCCTCAGCCTCGTAGTAGCAAACGTGAATCACCGGACGGGCAGGATCGACGTGCCTCACGGTATTCATCGAGCGGGTGATCCACTCGTCCCCATCGCGGTCCCAGTATTTCGGGGCAATCGCCTTTGACTCGGTGAGCCAGCGGCCGCCCGCTTCCGACCACAGCTCCCGGCGTCGATAGCCGTCGTCGGCGACAAATTCCATGTAGCGCGCGTTGCTGACCGGATCACGATCGATCTCGAACGAGCTCAGCTCGACATCGTGGCGTGGACGCTCGTTATCGTACGCGCTCGTCCGATCGTGGGTGCCGATCGCGACGCGTCCGCCGTCGAAAGGAACCATCGCAGCTGCTCGCGACTCCCGCGGCGCGAAAGTCGTGCTGCGCGGTGCGCGGTAAGCTTCGCCCTTCTTGAGCTGCAGCGTCTGCAGAATAGTCTCGTTGTGCTGGTACTCGTGCTGGAGCACCATGTGGTAGACGTAAGCGCCGCTGAGAAGCGGATTACCATTGTCAAAGCTCACAGTGTCGAGCCGGTCCAGCACCCGTGAGCGGATCTCGCGCAGTCGCTTCGTCATCTCTGCCAACGTCGGTAACGCCAGTGACGCGCGAGTGGCGCGCGGGTGCTCGAACGGGTTGTAGAGACCAGGCATTTCCGAGAACTCGATCGGGCCGTCGAGATTCTGGGTCAGCCATAGCTCCTCGAAGTGCGCGATATGTCCGATATCCCAGATTATCGGACTCATCAGCGGATCGTGCTGGAGGTGCAGGTCTTCGTCAGAGAGACTGGAGACGAGCAGCAGCGTCCTCTCGCGCGCCTCGATGAGAAGGTCGGCGATCTCCTGCTTCGACGCGGAAGCAGAGCCGGTGGAGGACGATGTGACGTGGGATGCAATCATGGCGGGTCTGCCCAACTGAGCAATGATACTGCCAGGGCGCGAAGTTGCCAGTCGCGGCGGTCTTAACGGCGATGCAGGGACCTGTTACACTACGTTCTTTTTCGGGAATCACGAATGCCAGAACGAAGGATCGCGTTGGTTACGGGTGGCAATCGCGGCATCGGACTCGAGGCGTGCCGCCAGCTCGCGCAGCTCGAGATCCGCGTCATACTCGGCTCGCGCGATCTGGCAAGGGGGCAGGCGGCGGCAAGTGAGCTCAGGAGCGCCGGTCTCAACGTCGACGCTCGCCAGCTCGATGTCGCCAGCGTCCCGAGCATTCGTGAATGCATGAACTGGCTGCGCAACGACGTCGGACGCATTGATATCCTCGTCAACAACGCCGGCATCATGCTGGAAGATGCCGACGACGATCCGCTCGAGGAGCTGGAGATCATTCGCGATACGATGCAGACCAATGTCTATGGTGCTCTGCTGTTGTCGCGCCTGGCGATTCCGATCATGAAGAGCCGCCGCTACGGCAGAATCGTCAACCTCTCCAGCAGCATGGGCTCGTTGAATGAGATGGGCGCGGGATATATCGCCTACCGCCTCTCCAAGGCGGGAGTGAACGTGATGACCCGAGTTGTTGCCGCGGAAACCGAGGGGATGGGCATCCTGGTGAACTCCCTCGATCCCGGCTGGGTACAGACATCGATGGGCGGGTCGAACGCGGGACGAAGTCTGGCCCAGGGCGCAGATACCATTACCTGGCTCGCGACCCTTCCCGACAGCGGGCCGACAGGCATGTTCTTCCGTGATCGCAAACCGATTCCCTGGTAGAATTGCACTCGCCCGAGATCACCGGTAGGTTTTCGTTCCACGCGTAACATGGCCAATCCGAGTACAACTGCACTCAGTCCAGCGGTTCGTCACAGTCCGCTGATCGGCTTCTTCGAGCGAGTGCCCATCATAGCAGGCAGCGTCGTCGCGGCGCTGGGCCTGGTCTCTCTCGTCGCCTGGGGATTGCGTCTTTCTTTCGCGACGACGACGGCGACGGGCGATTACCCGGTGTTGCCACTCACCGCGCTCTGCTTCATGCTGGCGGGTGCATCTCTGACGCTGGCGGCGATTCCCGATCGGACGCCGACCATCGAGGCGACCCAGCAGACGCTGGCCGCGCTCGTCGCCACCATCGCCGTTCTCACTCTGTACGAATACCTGCGCGGCAGCGGCTCGGGCTTCGACACGCTGCTGTTTGGCGACAGACTCACACGGGTCTCCGTGTATCCGCCGGGGCGCATCGCCATCAACAGTGCGGGAAGCCTGCTGCTGTTCTCACTGGCGCTGCTCTCGATCTCGCACGATCAGCGCAAGCATGACCTGCGGTCGCAGATGTTCGCGACTCCCGGTCTCTTCATCGCGCTCGTAGCGATCCTCGGCTATCTGTTCGGCGTCAAAGGCATGTACAGCCTGTCGCAATCGTCCGGCATGGCGCTGCCCACATCCGTCGGACTCCTGATCCTCGGTTGCGGTATCCTGGTAGCGGTGAGAGACCGCGGCGTTGCGGTTCTGCTTCTCGATGAAGGGCCCGCCGGTGTGCTCACCAGACGACTACTCCCTGCCGCGCTTCTGGCGCCGATCCTGCTCGGCGTAATCCGAATCGTCGGCGAAGGCGCGGGACTCTATGAGTCGGAGTTCGGCATCTCGCTGTTCGCGGTGATGTGCATCCTGATCTTCGTCGGTCTGGTGCTCTGGTCAGCGCGAGTGCTGCGCAACACCGACAAGGAGCGCGTCGATCTGCTGGCGATGGAGCAGCAGGCACGAGCCAACGCCGAGCGCGCGCGGAGTGAAGCGGAGGCAGCGCGGGCCGAAGCCGAACGTGCCAACAACAGCAAGACCGATTTCCTGGCGGTGATGTCGCACGAGCTGCGAACTCCGCTCACAGCGATCATGGGCTATGAGGAGCTCCTCTCCGATGGAATCACCGGTCCCGTCACCGAGCTCCAGCGCCAGCAACTGGGCCGAATCAACGCCAGCGCGCGTCATCTGCTCGGGCTCATCGACGAGATTCTGACTTTCGCCCGCGTCGACATCGGGCGCGAGCGCGTGCGATGGGAGTCGATGTCGGTGAATCACACCCTTGGCGATGCCGCCGCACTCGTCGAGCCGATGGCGGCGGCGAAGAGCATCCAGTTCTACGTTCAGCTCCTCGACGAGGACCAGGCCATCCAGACCGACGGCACCAAGCTGCGACAGATGCTGGTGAATCTTCTTTCCAACGCCATCAAGTTCACCGACAAGGGCGAGGTGCGGGTGAACTGCGCGATCGAGAGCAATCTGCTCGAGGTGAGGATCGCGGATACCGGCGTCGGCATCCCCGCCGACAACATCGAGAACATCTTCGAGCCCTTCTGGCAGGCGGAGCAGACCGCGACGAGAAAAACCGGTGGTACGGGACTCGGCCTCAGCGTCACCCGCAAGCTGGCGCGGCTACTTGGCGGCGATGTCACCGTCGCGAGCCGAGTCGGTGAGGGAACGACCTTCGTGCTCACACTCCCGATCAAAGCGCCGGCAGGCGAGTCCATCCGCAGACGCGACACGCCAACGACGCCGACCGGCCCGCTGAAAGCGATTCACATTTAGCTGCTGCGTTTGCCCGCCAGCCGGTTCATTACCGCCGGCACCTCGTCCGACAGCTCTCGCGCCAGGAAACCGAGCGGCCCCAAACGCTGACCGAGCCGGTTCCCCGCGGAACCGTGGAGAAAGGTCGCCCACACCGCCGCCTGATCCAGCGTTGCGCCGCGCGCCAGCAGTCCCACCAGCATCCCGGCGAGAACGTCACCCGATCCCGACGTCGCCAAACCGACCTTCCCCTCGGCGTAGCGGAAAACTTCTCCGTAAGGCGTCGCGATAAAAGTCTCGGGTCCCTTGAGAGCGACCACCGCGTTGAGGTCCTTCGACACGGCGGTGGCAACACCAAGCGGGTCGCGCGCAACGGCGCCGGCCTTGTCGCCGGTCATACGCGCCATCTCGGACTGGTTCGGTGTGAGCACGACGCTGGTACCTTCGGCGAAATGGTAGCGACCGTCGCGGAGCGCAGTGAGCGCGAACGCGTCGATGACGAGATGTCGATCGGAGACCTTGCCGAGTATCTCGTCCATGAATCCGCGAGTCGCGTCCTCGTTGAGCATTCCCGGTCCGATCAGAATTGCGTCTGCTCCGTGAGCGCACTCAGCAGCGCGACCGGCGGCCCGGCGGTCCAGAAATCCATCGCCCGATTCGCCGAGGGCGAACACCCGCGCTTCGGGAAGGGCAACGCCGAGTGCGGTGGCCGCGGTGCGCGGACCGGCGAGCTGAAGCTTGCCAGCTCCAACGCGCAGGGCAGCGACTCCGGCGAGGAGAAGCGCGCCCGGAACTTCGGCGGCTCCGCCGATCACCATCGCTACACCGCGATCCTGCTTGTCGGCTGAATCGCCCGGCTGTGGCAGCGGCCAGCGGCGCAGCAGGCCCGCGGTGACCGAAACCGGCCTGCTGTTAGCGCGCGCCAACTTTGGCGTCGGGCTCCGCCGTGACCGTCGTACCCGCTTCCTCCAGCGGCGCGACGAAATTGAAGAGGGCCAGCCGCAGATTTCCTCGCGGGCCGAGTGCCTTGTCGTGCTCGTACAACGTCACCGAGCAGTTCGCGATCTCGTTTTTCTTGTCGATCGCGAGGAGCTCGTCCTCGGTCAAATGCTCGAGGATGTAACGCATGCAGAGCACGACGACGGTGTGACACACGATCAGCACCCGCTGGCCGCAATACTCGCGCGATAGCATCTCCGTCGCGCTGCGTAGTCGGAGGATGACGTCGCACCAGCTTTCTCCGCCCGGCGGGCGATGGTAGAACTTGCCGAGCAGACGCCTGAACTCGGCCTGGTCGGGGAACTGCTCACGGACGCCAACCGGGGTGAGGCGGTCAAGGATTCCGAACTCCTTCTCGCGCAGCCGCTCCTCGACGATGAAGGAGTACGAATCCTCTCGCATGCCAGCCGTCTTGACGATCAGACCGGCCGTGTGGCGCGCGCGCAGATATGGAGACGTGAGCACGATGTTCGGCCGGCGTTCCGGAGCCATGGCGCCGAACCAGCGCCCGAGCGCGACCGCCTGTCGCTTCCCGAGCTCCGACAGCGGCACGTCGACGTCACGAATGTCGATGTCGATCATCGCTTCGCCGGCCTCGAGCGCCGCTTCGCGCGCAACGTTCCCTGCGGATTCGCCGTGGCGCGCAATGTAGAGAAGATCGGGCCAGATCTGACCCGACTTGTCATCGGAATTCACGCCTCGATCCAGGTCAAGGAGCGTACCACCTCAGGTGCGCAGGCATGGTGTAAACTTTGAACCTGACAACGGCATGAAATCGACTCCCGATCAGCATGATCCGGACTGGCCTCGCTACCCCGAGACCATTCTCACCTTCTCCACCAAGCCGCGCGTGGAGATCGATTTGCGCGACATCCCTTCGCCCCGCGCAATCTCGGAGCTGGCCGCGGCCGGATTCGCCGCCCCCTTCGCGGTGCTCACCGCATTCGATCCCCGCGGGAAAAATCTATCCCGCGCCGAGAACGAGCGACGGAAGCGCGATCTTGAGCGTAGACTCGAGGCGTCGGGTTACACGTTCGTTCACGTCGATGCGTGCTCGCCCGATCGCAGCCACTGTGAGTGCAGCGCGGCAATCGTGATGCCCCAGGACGAGGCAATCGAGCTGGCGAAGGAGCTGGAGCAGGTCGCCATCTTCTGGTTCGACGGGCAGCGCTTCTGGATCATTGGGGTGCTCGTCGAAACCGATGCTTTGATGCTGCCCCGCAGCTCATAAAAAAAGCGGCTGGTGCCGAACAGAGCACCAGCCGCCTTTCCAACGATCGGGCGTCAGGAGATCGGCTTGTACCGGTATCCGAAGGCGCCGCCCTTCAGCGAGGTAATCTTGAAGGTGCCAGTCGACTTCGGCGCGACCGGTCCGACCGACGTCGTCTCGGTTCC
>Ga0207652_10003140_pt1 | contig 13758 bp, 10 predicted proteins | sample KBSC63BmetaG_FD_184334 | JGI IMG/M metagenome (GOLD analysis project Ga0207652, IMG submission 184334) | Corn rhizosphere microbial communities from Kellogg Biological Station, Michigan, USA - KBS C6-3B metaG (SPAdes) (version 2) | ecosystem: Host-associated > Plants > Roots > Rhizosphere ... | reverse complement strand
ACTACAAGTAGCCAATTGACAGTTCAACAACCCAACACAGCCTCTGTTTCCTCAAACGGCGGAAAGGAACCCCAAAGCTCTGCAGCAATTTCAACTTCTCTTTCGGCAGTTTCATCTGTAAAAACTTCCCCTCTTGCAACAACGCAGAAAAGCTCGATGATCTCTTTGATTCCCTCATTTACATCGGTGAATTTGGTCACTTGCTCTGACGAGGAGTTTGCCCCTCGGTTTGAGGCTCTTTCTGCCACAATCAACCACCTTTGCAAACAAGCAGAGAATGATTCCCGCTCTGACTCCAATCTGAATCCTCAGCAGGCTGCCGTTCGCAAGGTATTTTCCAGATATTTTGTGATGACTGAAATTATCGAAAGCGCTAGGTTTGTAAGAAACGGAAAGAAAGAACTCTCTTCCTTGTATCGATACATTGCGTTTAATCAAGATTGGCCCTGGAATACTCTTCCAAAAGAACTTCGAGCTTCGCTAAATTTGGAAGTTCTCTCCTCTACTGCAAGCTTTAAGAAGGGAGATCTATCACCGAATGCGATAAAATCCCCTTTCGCTGAAACTGAAACCCTTGAAATTTTGAATAACTGTTCGAAATATCTCATGAATCCTGAAGGGATTATGCCGAAATTTTGGGATCCGGCAATTCTCGGTTATACTCTGCCCCTCAAATCAAGTGAAATAAGTCTCTCAGCAGCGCAATGACCACCTCGATGACGATCAAGATGATGATGGTGAGCTCAAGTCGTGAAGATTGCTGGTGGTTGAGCTCGTTGCTCAAGATCTCGTACAACTCGTGCAGCAGCGTCAGCCGACGGTTTAACAATTCAGCCCGTTTCTTCACGTCCAGGTAGTAAAACATCCGACGATACGACGGCTCTAACTCAGCATGCTCCCAGAAAAACTCGGGAGTGTCCAAGATTTCGGTGTGCAAGTTGATGTAATTTCGTTCGAGAAACAGTTCGCCCATCTTTCTCGAAGCTTCTTTTCGAGACAACGTACTTTTTCCGTGGATAGACAGGTCTTTGGGGATTTGTTTGCTGTGCTCGATGGTGCGGTGGATGGTTTCTTCGAACACGGTGAGCTTCACCGACTGAGCAATGGCAAAAGACATTGCTAATTTGGTCATCGAGTCTTTTTTCTGCAGGACGATTTCGTCGTCTTCGATCTTCATCTTGTCGCCGTACGAGAAGCTGAATTCGTCGAGCTCGGGCTTCGCGAGCGGCTCCCGCTCGAATTTTTTCAGAGTGGTTAAGAGCTCTTTCTCTTCTTCCTCGGAAAAGCCCCAGAAAATCACCACGCCGTACGCGAAGTAGAAAATGTCCTTTTTGACACTCTTGTCGTCTTTGGGCTGGGTGTGCACGACATCGCGCAGCATTTGCGCAGGGCCCGTCATCTGCAAAAACTGGAAGAGCTTTTGCGTTTCGTATCCGGCCGCTGTGCAATAGCCTGTGCATCTCATCATCATGTGGGCAAGGTATCCGAATCTAGGTTTCTAGTCTACGAACAAAAGTTTTCAGCATGGTGCGCAGCTGAGCCCGGATTTTCCGCTCGAGCATCCAGCGGACGGCCCAAGCAAAAAACCCCTGAATGTGAACGTCGTAGGTGATGACAGAGCCCCGGTTCGTGGGGTGCACAGCGTAGTCGAACACCAGCCGGACGAACATCGTCTTCCACTGGATGGAAAACCGTTCGTTTGGCACCAGGTGTAAAATCTGGTACTTGAATGCACCCGATTTTCCCTGCAGCCCAGCGGCATGGGTTTTCTCCCACGCTTGCCACACAACTCCCGGAGCGGCACGGGTTTCAATCTGTTCTTCCATAATAGCCGGTGTGTAGTTATATCACGACCATGGGGTGTTTGTGAAGTGGTGGCTCATTGCAGCGGCATTGCTCGTCAAGTCGGATGCCGAGTGGTTAGACCAACTGGGCCCGGAGCGCTATGACGTGATGCGGCAGAAAGGCACCGAACGGGGGTTCGTGGGAAAGTATGTGCTCACGAGAGCGCCCGGCATCTACGTCTGTGCCGGATGCGCTTCTCCCCTCTTTTCGTCTGAACACAAATACCAGATCGGGTGCGGGTGGCCAACATTTACCGCAGCGAAAAACGTTTATTTTCTCGAAGATTGGTCTTTGGGTTTTAAACGATACGAAATCATTTGCCGGGGGTGCGACAGCCACCTCGGCCACGTGTTCAACGACGGGCCCGAACCTCGTCGTTTACGATACACGATCAATTCTTGTGCATTGGAGTTTCACCATGCCATTGAAAAAAGGTAGTTCTAGAGAAACTGTTTCAGAAAATATCAAAGAGCTCATTCACTCAGGGCGGCCGCAAAAACAGGCAGTGGCGATTGCGCTGTCTGAGGCGCGTCGCTCTCAAGGAAAGCCCGCGAAACCTCCTGGCGGTAAGCCTCGAGCTTCTCGGGGGAGAGCGGGGGCCAAAACCAAGCGGTCAACACGGACGTGATGAAAGTGGCTGTCCAGGTGGCCTCGTGGCGAGGCAAAAAGTGGATGTGCACGTGGGGCACTGTTTGTCCCGAGAGGGCCCCGTTTTTTTGCAACAGCAGGTATTCCCGAGCGCCGTAAAGCCGCTCGATGACCGCTTGCGTCCGTTGCACCAAAGAGCCCATTTCGGCAATTTCTTCGGGAGAAAGCTCGTGGTACATGGGGACGTGCCGGTTCGGGATGATGAGCAGATGCCCCTGAGCTGCAGGCTGATAGGTTACCAAGACAGAAGCATGCTCACCGCGATAGACGGTTTGAGCGTCAAGGATTTTTTCATCGCAGAAAGCGCATAAAAGAAAGAGTGTTAGAGCAAACATTTCTTCACCGATGACAAGGATATTGCATTTCTGGTATAAAATGGAAGGATTTAAACCAAGGAATTTTGGATGGCGTCTGAACAGGGTGGATGGCTTGCACGCATCTGGCCCGTCAAAAGCTACGAACTGAAAAAATTCCTCCCTCTTCTCTTCATGAAGTTTTTTATTTCCTTTACGTACGGCGTCTTGACGACGATGAAGGACGCGTTTGTCGTTACGGCAAAGGGCTCGGGAGCTGAGGTCATCCCGGTGCTCAAGGGCTGGATTGTGTTCCCGGCCGCTCTGGGTGCTGTTTTGTTGTACTCGAAGCTCACAAACGTATTTCGAAGGTCGAGCTTGTTTTATGGCATCATTTTGGCCTTCATGGGCTTCATTGCTTTGTATGCCTTTGTTCTCTATCCCAATTTAGACGCCCTATCCCCTCACCGCACAGCGGACGCGTTGCTCGAGATTCTCGGCCCCAACAATGCCCACTGGGTTGCGATCTATCGCAACTGGATCCCGTCGGTGTTCTTTGTGACGGCAGAATTGTGGGGGCAGGTGGTGATTTTCCTCTTGTTCTGGGGCTTTGTGAACCACATCTGCAACTTCAACGAAGCGAAGCGATGCTACAACTTGTTCATTGCCGGCGGAGACTTGGCGCAGATTTTCACCGGCCCATTGGTGATTTATTTCACGAGCAAGTATTTAGCAGCGGAATTCGGATTCGCTCTGCAAAGTTTGGTGCTGTGCGTCCTCGGCTTTGGTGTGATGATCATGGCCCTGCACTGGTGGATCACGAAGTCGGTGTTGAAGGATGAGCGATTGTATCAACCAGAACACAAAGAAGTGGCTTTTGAGCAGAAGACCAAATTGTCATTGATGGAGAGCTTGAAATTCATTTCAAAGTCACCGTACTTGCGGGCGATTGCCGTGATGGTGGTTGGGTATAGTTTGACGATCAATTTGACCGAAGTGACCTGGAAAGCCAACGTGAAACTCGCGCATCCCGATGTCGGTTCGTACCAAAACTTCATGGCCACCGTGGGCTCGTCGGTCGGTGTCTGCTCGTTGATCATATCGCTCTTTTTGAGTGGCGTCATCATCCGACGCTGGGGCTGGCACTTCTGTGCGCAGCTGCCGCCGGTGGTGGTGGGGGTCACGAGCATCGGCTTTTTATTGCTGTTCTTGAACCAAGGCTGGCTGACGCCGTTGACCGCAATGGTCGGCACCACTCCCCTGCTTTTGGTCGTGGCATTTGGGGCCTTCCAGAACATTGCAAGTAAGGTGATGAAATACGCATTCTTCGACTCGACCAAAGAGATGGCCTATATTCCACTCGACCAAGAATCGAAAGTGAAGGGCAAGGCGGCGATTGACGTGATTGGGTCGAGGTTTGGCAAGTCGGGCGCTGCGTGGGTGCAGATTGTGTTGATTCAGCTGGCTGGGACCGGGTCGGTGCTCTCGATCACCGGCTTCTTGCTGCCGCTGATTACATGCACGGTGGTGCTGTGGGTGCTGTCGGTCCGATCGCTGAACAAGCAGTGGGTCAGCAAGCAAAAGACTGTGGAAGGACAGACGGTGGTTAGTTAGAGACTACTGGGCTGGACAGCCAGCTTGGACCCAGGTTTGCATTTCATTTCTTTCGAGCTTCAAAGCGATGAGCTCTGGGGCTAGGGATTTCGGCCCAAACGAAACGTACTCTGCGATGATTTTCCAAATCTCTTTGTCGTATAAGATGGACTTCGAGAGAACTTCTTCGGAAAGAACATTTTCTGGAGACAGATAAAACTCTTCGAGTGGGGATCGAGCAAACAGTTCTGCAGGAGAGTCATTGAGCAAGACCTCCATGGCCGTATTTTGTGTTTTGGTCATGCTCAGCGAGAAGAGCGTGCAGTTATCCTCATCGCGAGCAGAAAGCTCACAACAATTTCGAGAATATATTACTTCACACTCAACAGCTTCATGACATCTTGCCTGTGTGTAGAAAAACGCTCGGGTCTTTGGCAGAAAATCAATCCCTAAAACAGTGCCCTGCGAAGGTTCAAATACGAAAAATCGCATATTTTCCATCGCAATTCGCATATACAGTTCCATCGGTCTGGAAACAAAGCTTTTTTGCACTTCTCGGCTTGCTTCTTCTTTTGTAATTGTCCGAGGCGGATACGAGAACGTGTGCTTTTTCAGCTCTCTACCATATGCTTTTGCTTCAGAAAAAAGACGATGTTTAATGTAAATTTCCTGTGAACCTCCGGGCAACGAGTAATGGGAGTAATGCATATGAATTTTCAACCAATCCCGATTGCGTGGCATGATTTGGAATGCAACCGAAACTTTGGTTGGCCAAAGCCCGATATAGTCTGAATAGTCTGTCTCCCGCTCAAGGAGCGCAGTCCCGGCAATACGAATCGAGAAACGATCGCTATAGTTTTTTCGCAGTTCCACGGGAATCAACATAGAATCCACGCAAAGGGAAAAAACAGCCCTATCTCCTGACTGACGGACAGCAACCGATTTTTCTAGCCTTTCACCTGATGGACGGAGCTCTTCTCGAGCCCGTTTTTCAGCCCAGGAATGGTACAGATTGTACAGAATGACGATCGTGGACAATGCGACGAATGCCACAGCAGTGACGGATGCCATTATCTTCGCTGTAGCAAGACCCGTGGCAACGAGTTTATACTTCCACGCATAAGCTCCAGCCAGTGCACCTAGTGCAAGAGAAGGGGCTCCTAGAGAATACCCATACTGATCGAAATGATTTGTGATGCTGCTCATGTGGCAAACATGATACGGCACCTAAGATTTTTTGTCGATATTAATAAAAATTTAAATACAATTCTTACCGATTTCCAATTTCCTTGCAGAGATCTGTCTTCTGACCAAGCCATTCATTTACAACTTCCACCACCTCACTCACAGCTCCCGGAAGAACCAACGAGTTTTTTGTGGTTTTAAGTCTTCGGCAGTACACCTCCCATCCCTTCTGCAGTTGTTCCAACGCAAGTGAATCGAACTTCACAGGCAGCCTCTGGAGGGAGGTCTTTCGGTGGTTGAAGACAAGCTCGATCGCTTTTTGGGTGTAAAGTTCTCCCAATTTTCCCAAAGAAATGAGGGTGTAGAGATCGTGGAAATCCTTCATGCGGGTATTTTCCCCTCCACGAAACACAATCGTTTCCAACTTTTCCGCAAAGATGAATTCTTTCGGATAGCAGCGCAGTGATACCTTCTGTTCAAAGAGAGGGCCTTTTGCTGTGGCCATCAAATCTATCGGGTAGTCAATCGGTTCGACGACATCTCCAAACCCGAGATCCATTCGAATGATCGTTTGGGTGGCACCGAATTGTGCAAGAAGCGAGATTTCCGCTCCCGTGTATGCCATGTGCACATGTTCCAACACCTCAATCTTAGTGAGCTCAAAAGTAAAACTATCGTCAATGGAAACTCGGCAAATGGCCTGAAGAACTTTTTCGAGGGATTGCTGTGCATTCGAGAGATGCTGAATAAAGAAATCGAGATCCTTCGTCTCTCTTCCGATCGGAAGATACTTGGCTAAGAGCATGCCTCCCTTCAACACGAATCGATCCCTGTACGGAGATTGCGACAATCTAGCAAGAAACCGTTCGAGAATCAGATTTCTCCACAGTTCAGCAAAAGAAATTTCCCGCTCTTTAGCGAGCACTTTGATCTTTTCCTTCACAGACTGTTCTATTGCAGTTTTCATAGCATGAATGCCTGGATATAAGGGATTATGTCGACTCGAAGTGCTTTTGCATACTGCATCAGTTTCCGAATGTCCGGTTTGATGTGTTTGCTCATTTGCAGGTAACCTTTCAATGCTTTCAGCGCAATTTCTTTGTCTAAATATCGGAACGCATCGATGACTGTTCGTTCTCGATCGAAAATCTTCAGTTTTTCATTCCCGATTTTAGTTGTCGTCTGTCCAAGAACTGTATTTCGCATTCGGACAATCCGTGCGTTAGTTCTTTGGGGAGAACTCGTCGAATGAGGAACTGCAATCCAAAACTCTCTCATGATTTCATCCGTCAGGTCATAGTAACAAAGAGCTGAGATTAAAGAAATAACTCCATTTGGAATACTGAGGGCTGTGAGAGCCAGATCTTCCCACTCAAAGTCTGCAGAAAAGTCGACGTCTTTGATTTTGTAAATTCCTCGGCCGACTCGTTCAACTTCACCTTTCGAGCACAGATACGAAAGCATCCGGGACGGAATACCCGCTCTCCGTCCTTCTTCCGCAGTGAAGACGGGCTTCTTAGACAGTCGCTGAAAGGCTCGTGTGTACTTTGATTTCTTCATGACCTGATTGTAACACAAACACCCAATTAAGTCAACTGGGTGTCCGTATTACATAATCCAGCTTTCTAGCAACGAGTCCAACCAGTGGAATCCCTTCCCATCCGCCGGGTTGCCTAGATACCCCATGTGGCCTCCCTTCTTGGTCTTGAAGACCTCGATGTTCTTCGGGAGGTTGAACCCATCCAGACTCGATGCGGAAATAATGGGATCATCTTCCGAGAGCAAAATCCTCGTCGGGATAGAAATATGTTCAATGACTGCGGCCCCGCTGCAGCGGTCGTAGTAGTCCATCGCATCGGAAAAACCGCTCATGGGGGCGGTGTAGAGCTGGTCAAATTCGTAGAGCTTGAGACTCCGGGGCAATTTGACGCGGGGAAGATCTTTGAAGAGCTTGTGGCGGTAGTGCACATCGGCCCGGAGGATTTTGTAGAAGTACTTTTCGAAGAAGGCATTTGCGGGGTCACCGAGCATTTGCACACTGGAGTAGAGGTCGACGGGCGGGCTGACGGCGATGAGTTTGTCGAGATATTGGGGAGCTAAAGAGCCGAGTTCGCCGGTGAGTTTCACGACGATGTTGCCGCCGAGGGAAAAGCCGATGAGTGTGATCGGCGACAAGGGATGTTCTTTCTTGATGGCGTGCAGCACGGCAAAGAGGTCTTCGCTTCTTCCGCTGTGGTAAAGATGCTTAGCCAGACCTCGTCCCGAACCACAGCCTCGCATATTAAACCGGACACATCGAACACCTAAGGGTTCCAGACGGTTGACCATCCGCACCAAATTGGGAGATCTGTGTGAACCGCACAAACCGTGCACGAACAGCACTGTGGGGCCGGTTTCAACCCATCCGGCCGGGGTGGTCACTTCTGCAACCAGTTTATCCCCATCGGGGAGCCGGACGGTTTTTTGCACGGACGGGGGTTCGGGCAGGAAATTGAGCACCGAACTCAGGATAGTCTGGTGGTGCGGGTCGTTGATAAACGAAAAAGGCTCGAAGGGGATTTCCTGGCTCATCCCCTCTAGTATTAGTATAAAATTATTTAAAACTCAACACGAACGCGTAGATCGTTTTTATACAAGGTCATGCGTGTACCAATTTCGGTTCCGTAATAAAAACTGACGCTTCCACCATCCCACTTCCACGCGAGGTCGAGCATGGGGGCCCAGCGGGAAGAATACCGATGCCATGTGCGGACGGTGAAGAGGCCTCCTTCGCTCAGGAAAAACGTGTTGTAGTTGTTGCCGCCGACCGATGCGCTGCCGATCCAGGCGGCACCAACGGAGGGGGTGAACGTGTGCGATTCGTAGGAAAAACACGAGGAGGCCATGACGCCGGCCTCGCCGCGCAGCCACTGGTTTCGTTTACGGTCCACGTGCAGATTCAATGCCCCCGCATTGCGCTCGGTGTAGCTGGGCTGGTAGAGCTCGGTGTAATCGACCAATGCATAGGGACGGATTTGGCTTCTGTCGGAGGGGCGGAACTTGGTGCTGACGCCGAGATGGGCATTCCAGTCAAAACCCCGGTATTTGGCCTTAGCTGTTTCAGACACTGCGGCAAACTGGATGTAGCGCTTGGTCTGGTACCAATCGAGGGCTGCAGTGAACGACCCTTCGATGCAAAGGTACGGCCGGGTATAGCCGCCGTAGACGGCGGCGAGCGCTTCTTGCCGGTGGGCGTCTGCAGCGTGGCTGTCCCAGCGGACGTAGCTCATGCCGCCGCCGAGAGCGCCACCGAGGAAATAGTGTCCGAAACGGCCGTCGCTGCCAACCAACAGTCCGCCGGTGGGAGAGTGGTAGCCTCGCTGCTCTCCGACAGGGCGCTGACGCGCTACAAGCGAATAGGGTTCAGTCCACAACGTGATCTCTTCACGGCAGTGAGTTTGGCACCGTTTTGCATAGAGCGAACTGGCATATGCCCGTTCTGTGTTCACCAAAGGCCCAAACGCTCCGAACGGCGCTGGGTGCAGCAGATTCAATGCATTGATGAGCCCCTGCTGGGTGTTGATCTGGTCGAGCTGCAGAACCACGTTGAGCAAAGGATCGTTGTTTGCGTAGTTCATCCCTTGGAGGTAGTTTTTCACGTGGCGCGGATTGTGGGGCCGGATGTCAAAGCCGGTGAAGAGCTCTTGCGTGAGGTTAACGAGCTGCACGAACGAGGAGCTGTAGAGCACGGAGAACATGAGTGGTGCCCCTTGCACGGTGACGTTGGCAAATGTGCCGGTGACGGGCATGCCAGTCAAAATGGTGTAGGCGGCACCCCGGAAATAGGTGCCGGGATCCGCAGTGATGGCCAGCGTTCCGTCCAAGCTGGCGCCGTTGGTCACGATCACCAAGCTCGATTGCTGCGCGGCATTGAGCTCGATGCTGAGGGTACCGGCGGGTCCCTGCGAAAAACTGGCGAACGTGATCGTCCCGATCGAATTGCCCGGCTTGACTGTGCCGCCGGTGTTTGTCACTGCGCCGGTCGAACCTGTCCCTTGCAGACGCCCGGCGAGCAGGGTGATCGACGCGCTGAATGCTGCATTCACTTGGAGCACGCTCGCATCGGAGATCGTCACCAGCCCGGAAAAACTTTGGTTGGCCGTCACGCTCACGGTTCCTCCGCCCTGAATAGATAAAGCAGCGCTACCGGTGAGCTGATTCACCGTGCCTAAAGTGAGTGTGTTTCCAGGAGCAGCACCAAGGGTCGACGGACTCATGAGCTGAATGCTTTTGGTCAAGACGGCCTGCCCCGATCCTTGCAAATTCCCACCATTCAGCGTGACATTGCCCGCACCCAAATTCGGATCCGCATTCACAACCAACACTCCTTGGTTGATCGTCGTTCCGCCGCCGTAATTGCTGGTTCCGGAAAGCTGCAAAGTTCCAGCACCTGTTTTCAACACAGCCCCGTTGCTGATGGCCCCGCTGATTTCCATGTCTGTAGAGGCCGTTCCGTTGGCCACGTTGCAGCTGACCGTGCCGCCTCCGAGATTGACATTGCCGGAAATCGTGGCTGTGCCGTTGTTCGTTGCATCGAAGACAATGGCCCCGCTGGCTGTCAAGTTGACGGGCCCGGAAATCGTTAGGTTGCGCATCGTCAATGCCGTCGTTCCACTACTCAAGCTCAACGCGGCTCCCGCTTGCGTGAGCGCTCCGCTCTGAAAGTTCAGTGCCGGGATCGTTTGGGCGTGGCCATTGAGATCTAAAGTTCCTCCGCTCAACGTCATTGCCGAGCTCGACGAAAATGCACTCGCAACTCCCGCTTGCAACACGCCTGCATTCACCGTCGTTGCCCCAGAATAATTGTTGCTCACGCCGCTCAACGTCAACGTCCCGCTGCCCGTTTTCGTCACCCCGCCCGTCCCGGAAATCGCCCCGCTGAAACTGGTCGACGTGTTGTCTCCGCCGAGCGTCAATGTCCCGGAACCCAACGTCACCGAACCAGCGCCTGCCAATGACCCAATCGCATTGCTGTTGTTGTTCAAATCCAAGGTTCCTGCCACCGACACGGCCGAGCTTGCCGAAAATGCATTCACAGCTCCTGCCTGCAACACTCCCGCGCTCACCGTCGTGGTTCCCGAGTAATTGTTGCTCGTGCCGGTCAACGTGAACGTCCCGCTGCCGGTTTTCGTCACACCGCCGCCCGTCCCAGAAATCGCCCCGCTGAAACTCGTCGAGGAATTATCTCCGCCCAATGTCAACGTCCCAGAACCCAGCATCACAGCACCACTTCCAGTCAATGACGCAATCGCATTGTTGTTGCCGTTCAAGTCCACAGTGTCTGCCACCGAAATTCGAGAACTTGCCGAAAATGCATTCACCGCTCCCGCTTGCAGCACACCGGTAGTCACCGTCGTGATGCCGGAGTACGTACTGCCCATCCCGGAGAGCTGCAATGTGCCAGCCCCGATTTTCGTGATCGCGCCGTTGCTGATGGCCCCGCTGAGCACCATGTCGACAGAGGCCGTTCCGTTGGCAATGTTGCAGCTGACCGGGCCGCCCCCGAGATTGACGTTGCCGGAAATCGTGGCTGTCCCGTTGTTGGTTGCATCGAAGACAACCGCCCCACTGGCTGTCAAATTGATGGGGCCGGAAATTGTTGTGTTGCGCATCGTCAATGCCGTCGAGGCGCTGCTCAAACTCAACGCTGCTCCCGCTTGCGTGAGCGTGCCGCTCTGGAAGTTGAGCGACGGGATCGTTTGGGCGTGATTGTTGAGATCTAAAGTTCCCCCACTCAACGTCACGGCCGAGCTCGCTGAAAACGCATTCGCCACTCCTGCTTGCAGCGCACCCGCACTCACCGTCGTCGTTCCCGAATAGTTGTTGCTCATGCCGGTGAGCGTCTGCGTCCCGCTGCCGGTTTTTGTCACACCGCCCGTCCCGGAAATCGCCCCGCTGAAACTCGGCGATGTGTTATCCCCGCCCAACGTCAATGTCCCAGAACCCAATGTCACCGAACCAGCGCCGGTCAATGACCCAATCGCATTGTCATGGTTATTCAAGTCCAATGTCGTTGCCACCGAAACCGGGGAACTCGCTGAGAACGCATTCACCACTCCGGCCTGCAACACTCCTGCACTCACCGTCGTGGTTCCCGAGTAATTATTGCTCGTGCCCGTCAACGTGAACGTCCCAGCTCCCACTTTCGTCAATCCGCCGCCCACCCCAGAAATCGCCCCGCTGAAACTCGTCGACGCATTGTTCCCGCCCAACGTCAATGTTCCTGAACCCAACGTCACAGACCCGCTTCCAGTCAATGACGGAATCGTGTTGCTATTGCTGTTGAGGTCTAATGTCCCGGACAATGAAACCGGTGAGTTTGCCGAGAATGCATTCGCTGCTCCCGCTTGCAATACTCCAGAACTCACCGTCGTCGTTCCCGAATAGTTGTTGCTCGTCCCTGAGAACGTCTGCGTTCCGGCTCCCGTTTTTGTGAGTCCGGCCGTCCCGGAAATCGCCCCGCCAAAACTCGCGGTTGCGCCATCGCTGCCCAGGGTCAATGTCCCCGCTCCCATCGTCACGTTTCCACCCGTGCTGCCGCCTCCGGCCAACGATCCCACCGCATTGTTGTTGCCGTTCAAATCGAGCACAGCTCCGGACGCATTGGCAAAGATCACTTGCGAGGTGCTTGCAAAGACATTCGCGCCCCCCGCCTGCAGTGTTCCCAGTGAAATCCGGGTGTTTCCCGCATAGGTATTTGCCACCGTAAACACAATGGGCCCGTTCGAAGTAGAGGTCGCGTTGATCTGGACACTGTCGGGCCTCGGCGGTGAGCCGTTCGCATCGTCGGCAATCGAGCCGGAGAGCGAAAAGCCTGTTGCAGTCGTCGACTGCAACACCAGCGGGGTATTGCCCACTCGGACATAGAAGTCGCTCCCGGCAGTCGTCCCCGCAAAGGATCCTGTTCCTGCCGTCACCGAGTTGGAGTTCGTCGAAAAATTCCCCTGGATCGTCAGCTTGCCGCCCGTGTTGACAAACCCCGCTCCTCCGAATCCTGAGCCGCCGCGGCCCGCCACTCCGCTGCCAGGACCGCCATTGCCCGCCCCAAATCCCCCAGTGCCGCCAAGCCCTGCAGTTCCGCCGCCACCGCCGCCTCCACCAAAACCACCGCTTCCTCCGTTGCCATCCGTTCCCCCAAAATTCACTCCGCCGCCACCGCCACCACCACCGAGCCCGCCCGTTCCTCCAATGCCGCCAATGTTGACAGTACCGGGAGTGCTGACTACACCACAACCCCCACCTCCGCCGCCGCCATATCCTCCATTGCCGCCATCGAGGCCTACCTGTATTAAGTGGCCTGGCACGTCTTGTGTAGACGACAAGGCTCCTCCCCCGCCTCCGCCTCCGACACCGCCATCTCCTCCAGAGGCACTCGCGGGCAATGAATCCTGCAAGCTTTCAATGGAAAGACTTGGGCCTCCGCCTCCCCCTCCCCCTCCATTGCCACCATTGCCTCCCTTCTGACCAACCCCACCCATGCCCTGAGAACCAGGCCGTCCGCCACCACCACCACCGCCGGCAGCTACAAAGGTAGGACCGATAAAAACCGCAGCTCCAGCCCCCCCACTGCCAGCGCCATTTCCCCCATTGAATGGGGTGTCTGTGTCCGAGAGACCTCCACCGGAACCGCCTCCTCCTCCAATGCTTGAATTGACAGAGGTTCCTGAACCCCCAGCCCCCCCCGTACTGCATGTGCCCCCGGTTCCGCCATCTGCACCACCGCCGCCCCCAGCTCCAGGTTGAATACCTCCCATAGAGTCCAGAACCACGCCTCCGTCGCCGCCAAATCCACAGCCTCCTCCTCCAGCTCCGGATAGCCCAGAGCCTGTGTTCCCGCCACGAGATTGCAAGCCCGCACCGCCACCGCCGCCACCTGTGCTCACAACGGAACCGCCTAAACCTCTCAAGCTCCCCCCGCCGCCGCCGGAAGCAGACGACCCTATGCTATTGGCGCTCCCACCATTGCCTCCAATCGCCCGGCACGAGGCAAACGTGCAGGTGTTGGCTCCCGTCGTTGTGAGGGTCACGCTCGCTGCGTCGACAAACAAAGCACCGCCGGCACCGAGACCTCCGCCTCCCCCGCCGCCTCTGCCCGCAGTAGACCCTCCATCACCGCCTTGGGCAACACCACTTTGGACGCTCAAATTTTGCAGCG
>Ga0207652_10003137_pt1 | contig 13778 bp, 9 predicted proteins | sample KBSC63BmetaG_FD_184334 | JGI IMG/M metagenome (GOLD analysis project Ga0207652, IMG submission 184334) | Corn rhizosphere microbial communities from Kellogg Biological Station, Michigan, USA - KBS C6-3B metaG (SPAdes) (version 2) | ecosystem: Host-associated > Plants > Roots > Rhizosphere ... | reverse complement strand
GGCGGTGTCTCGCCGCCTGCCTTGATCGATCTGCTGACGAGGACCGTGTTCGGCTCGCCGATCGTGAAGGGCTATGGCGGCCGGATCGCGGCGGGACAGTTCCGCCCCGCGGGGTTCACGGTGCCGCTTGGTCTGAAGGACGTGGAACTGGCGCTGGAGGCCGGCCACGACCTGCAGGCGCCGCTGCCCACCGCGAACGTGGCGCGCGATCACTTGCTGGCGGCGATGGCGCGCGGACGGGCCGACTGGGACTGGGGAGCGCTGGCGACCGTGGTGCGTGAAGCGGCGGGCCTGACCGTCGCAGGCTGAGCTCAACCTGCGAGGCCGGCCGCAGCGGCGGTATCCCCGCCGCCGGCGCCGTTCACGCCAGCGTGTCCGCCCGCGCCTCCGCCGTGCCCGCCGCCCCCGCCGTGCCCCCCGCTGGCTCCGCCGCCAGCGCCTCCCGCGGCGGCACAGGTCATCCAGTCCACCCGGATCTGACCCTCCGGACAGATGAACGGCCGGGCGCCGGTGCAATAGGTCCCGTCGTTCCGGGGATCACAGAAGGCGTCGTCCAGCCAGCAGTTCGCCTTCGCGGCGACCACCGTCCCCATCAGCCCCGCGCTCGACTGGCACGTCTGCCCGACCGAACTGGGCGCGCCCCCCACTCCTCCCAGACCGCCCGCTCCGCCCGCGCCGCCGCCGCCCGTCCCACCCACGCCTCCTGCACCACCGGTATTGCTGCCTCCTGCGCCACCGGTATTGCTGCCTCCCGCCCCGCCGCCGCCACCCGCGCCGCCAGCCCCGCCGCCGCCCGCGGGACCGCACGAGAAGAAAATCTGGACCTGCCCTTCGGGACAGACCAGCGGTTGACCACCCGTGCAGTAATGGCCATCGGGGCGCCGCTCGCAGAACGCGTCGTCGAGATAACATCGCGACTGATCAGCGACCACCAGGCCGGGCCGTCCCTCGCTGGATTGACAGCTCTGCCCGAGCACCGAGGGACTGTCCCCGCACGCCGCGGCGCCGAGCGCCACGGCAGCGGACACCAGCAGGCCGAAGCGCCGGTCCGTCCGAGAGACATCTCGCATGTCCAGGCCGTGAAGCAAGCCATGAACCATGGCTCGTTTCGCGGCCCTCCCGGCCAGGCTAGCGACGCGATCCGGACAGCTTTGTCGCGGTCGCGCTCACTTCGCCTTGGGGGGCATCAGGTCCGTGATCGTCCCGTCGGCGATCTCGGCGCTGAAGAACACGGTCTCGGACAGCGTCGGGTGGGCGTGGATGGTCAGGCTCAGATCCTCGGCGTCGGCGCCCATCTCCAGCGCCAGCACCGTCTCGGCGATCAGCTCGCCGGCGTTGATGCCGACGATGCCCGCGCCCAGCACCCGCTTGCTGTCCTTGGCGAACAGCATCTTGGTCAGGCCCTCTTCGCGGCCCATGCCCAGGGCGCGCCCGCTGGCGCCCCAGTTGAACACGGCCTTCTCGTACTCGATGCCCTTGGCCTTCGCCTCGGTCTCCGTCAGGCCCATCCAGGCCACCTCGGGATCGGTATAGGCGACGCTGGGGATCGTGCGCGCCTCCCAGGCGTGGTGGTTCATGCCCGCGATCACCTCGGCGGCCAGCTTCGCCTCGTGCGTCGCCTTGTGCGCCAGCATGGGCTCGCCCACGATGTCGCCGATGGCGAAGATGTGGGGCACGTTGGTGCGCATCTGGTTGTCGACCGGGATGAAGCCGCGATCATTGACGTTCACGCCTGCCTTCTCGGCGGCGATGTTCTTGCCGTTCGGGCGCCTTCCCACCGCCAGCAGCACGCGGTCGTAGACCTCGGGCGCCGGCGCGGGCGACTTGCCGTCCGCGCTCTCGAACGTGGCACGAAGCCCCTCGGGCAACGCCTCCAGCTTGGCGACCTTGGTCTTCAGCAGGATCTTCTCGTAGCGGCCTTCGATGCGACGCTGCAGCGGGCGGACGATGTCCGGATCGGCCGCCGCGATCAGGCGATCGAGGAACTCGACCACCGTCACCTTGGCGCCCAGGGCGTCGTACACCGTCGCCATCTCCAGGCCGATGATGCCGCCCCCGATGATCAGCATCCGCTTCGGGACGTCGGCCAGCGCCAGCGCGGTCGTGCTGTCCAGCAGCCGCTTGTCATCGTAAGGAAAGCCGGGGATGCGCGCCGCCTGCGAGCCGGCGGCGATGATGCAGTGATCGAACGACACGGTCTTCACGCCGTCCTTGGTCTCGACGGCCAGCAGGTGCGGCGACGCGAACTGCCCTCGCCCCTCGACCGTGGTCACCTTGCGCGCCTTGGCCAGGCCGGCCAGGCCGCCGGTCAGCTTGTTCACGACGCCGTCCTTGAACTTGCGCAGGCCGTCCAGGTCGATCTTCGGCTTGCCGAACGTCAGCCCCAGGTGGCTGCCCTCCTCGGCGTCGGTGATCACCTTCGCGGCGTGCAGCAGCGCCTTCGACGGGATGCAGCCGACGTTCAGGCAGACGCCGCCCAGGCGGGCGTAGCGCTCGACCAGCACCACCTTCTTCCCCAGATCGGCGGCCCGGAACGCGGCCGTGTAGCCACCAGGCCCCGAACCCAGCACCAGCACCTCGGCGTGGTAGTTCGCGTCAGGGTGCTTCGCGGCGCCGGTTCCGGGCGCCACGGCAGGGGCCGAGGGCGCCTTGCCCGCGTGCGCGCCGTTGGCCTGGCCGTTCGCCGGTTGCCCGCGCGCCGGCAGCTTCGGATCCGGCGTCACCGGCGCCACGCCCTTGGCCGGCGGCGCGTCGACCCCCTCCGCTCCATCGCTGCCGCCCACCTGCTTGTCCTGCGTGGCCGGCGGGGCCGCGGACGCGGAGCCCTCGGCCACCTCGAGGATGGCGATCACCGAGCCCTTCGAGACCCGGTCCCCCATCTTCACCTTCAGCTCTTTGATCGTGCCGGCCTCCGGCGACGGGACCTCGACGGTCGCCTTGTCGGACTCCAGCGTGACCAGCGACGCGTCCTTGGCGACGACGTCGCCCGGCTTCACGGCGATCTCGATGATGGGGATGTTCTTGAAGTCCCCGATGTCGGGGACGGCCACTTCGCGCGTCGCCATGGCTACAGCATCACCCGGCGAATGTCGGCGATCACCTGACCCAGGTAGGTGATGAACCGGGCCCCCAGCGCGCCGTCGATGACCCGGTGGTCGTACGACAGCGATAGCGGCAGCATCGTGCGCGGCGCGAACTCCTTGCCGTTCCACACCGGCTTCACCGCCGAGCGCGAGACCCCCAGGATGGCGACCTCCGGGGCGTTGATGATGGGCGTGAACGCCGTGCCGCCGATCCCGCCCAGCGACGAGATGGTGAACGTCGCGCCCGTGATGTCGTTCGGGCCCAGCTTGCCGTCGCGCGCCTTGCCGGCCAGCTCGACGGTCTCCTTCGCGATCTCCAGGATGCCCTTCTTGTCGGCGTCCTTGATGACCGGCACCACCAGCCCCTGGGGCGTGTCCGCCGCGAAGCCGATGTTCCAGTACTGCTTGATGACCAGGTTGTCCCCGTCCAGCGAGCTGTTGACGGTCGGGTACTTCTTCAGCGCCGCGACCACCGCCTTGATCAGGAACGCCAGCGGCGAGACCTTCACGCCAGCTTTGGCGTTCTCCTCGTTCACATGAGCGCGGAACGCTTCCAGCTCGGTGATGTCGGCCTCGTCGAACTGCGTGACGTGCGGGATCATCACCCAGTTGCGGGCCAGGCCCGGCGCCGAGATCTTCTGGATGCGGGTGCGCGACTGGACCTCGACCGGCCCGAACTTCGCGAAGTCGACCTTGGGCCAGGCCGGCAAGCCCAGATCCGCCAGCCCGCCGTTGCGCGCGCTGGCGCCACCCGACATGGCCTGCTTCACGAAGGACTGGATATCTTCCTTCAGGATGCGTCCCTTAGGCCCTGAACCGGTCACCTGGCCCAGCGGCACGCCCAGTTCGCGCGCGAACCGGCGCACGCCGGGGCTGGCGTGAGCGACCGCGCCGACCGCCTCGGACGGCGGTTGGGGCGCGGGCGCGGAGGCCGGCAGCGGCGCGGATGGAGGCGGGAGAGGCGCCGCGGCGACCTTGGGCGCCGCCGGCGCCGCGACCGTCGCCTCCGCGGTCGGCGCCTTCGCCTTGCCGTTTCCGTTGGTCACCGCCGGCGCGGCGCTGGCGCTGCCCTCCAGCATCGCCACCAGCGTCCCCGCGCTCACCCTGTCCCCCACCTTGACCTTCAGCTCGGCGATCACGCCGGCGGCTGGCGACGGCACCTCGACGGTGGCCTTGTCGCTCTCCAGGACGAGCAGGGACTCGTCCTTCTTGACCGTGTCGCCCTTTTTGACGAGCAACTCGATGACAGGGATGTTCTTGAAATCCCCTATGTCGGGAACCTTCACCTCGGTGGCGGCCAAACGTGACTCCTTCTGAAGATGCAGCAGTGGCGGTATCGAAATTGGCTCAGGGTGCCCGTCAAACGGTCCAGGGCGCCGGCTTCTCGGGATCGATCTCGTACTTCTTGATCGCCTCGGCCACCTTGGCGGCCGGCAACTCTCCCTCGTCGGCCAGCGCCTTCAGGGCGGCGACCGCGACGTAGAACCGGTTCACCTCGAAGAAGCGACGCAGGTTCTTGCGCGAATCGCTGCGCCCGAACCCGTCGGTCCCCAGCACCTTGTACCGGCGTGGCACCAGCTCGCGGATCTGGTCCGCGAACTCGCGCACGTAGTCCGTCGAGGCGATGACGGGCCCCTTGGTGGAAGCGAGCTGCTGGGTCACCCAAGGCACCCGCGCCTTCTCGGTGGGATGCAGCATGTTCCAGCGCGTGGCCGCGCGACCTTCGCGCCCCAGCTCGTTGAAGCTCGGGCAGCTCCAGATGTCGGACGTGACGCCCCAGTCGCTCTTCAGCAACTCGGCCGCCGCGATCACCTCGCGCAGGATCACGCCGCTGCCCAGAAGCTGCACCCGCGGACCCTTGGCGTCGCCACCGTCGGTCAGCTTGTACATGCCCTTGATGATCCCCTCGCGCGCGCCATCCGCCTGGGGCAGCGCGGGATGGCTGTAATTCTCGTTCATCAGGGTGATGTAATAGAAGACGTCCTCCTGCTCCTTCACCATGCGGCGCAGGCCATCCTGGATGATGACCGCCACCTCGTACGCGAAGGTGGGGTCGTAGGTGACGCAGTTCGGGACGGTGCCCGCCAGCACGTGGCTGTGACCGTCCTCGTGCTGCAAACCTTCGCCATTCAGCGTGGTGCGACCCGAGGTCGCGCCCAGCAGGAAGCCGCGCGTGCGCAGATCACCGGCCGCCCAGATCAGGTCGCCGACCCGCTGCATGCCGAACATCGAGTAGAAGATGTAGAACGGGATCATCGGCACGTCGCTGTTGGCGTACGACGTCCCGGCGGCGATCCAGGAGGCCGTGGCGCCCGCCTCGTTGATCCCCTCCTGCAGGATCTGCCCGCCCTTGTCCTCCTTGTAGGACATCAACAGGTCCGAGTCCTCGGGCTCGTACAGCTGCCCCAGCTGCGAGTAGATGCCCAGCTGCCGGAACAGGCCCTCCATGCCGAACGTCCGCGACTCGTCCGGGACGATGGGGACGATGCGCTTGCCGATGTTCGCGTCCTTGACCAGCGCGGTCAGCAGGCGCACGAACGCCATCGTCGTCGAGATCTCGCGCCCCTCGGAGGTCGCCTCCAGCAGCGGCTTGAAGGCGTCGACCTTGGCCGGCTCCAGGCTGGCGCTCTTGCTGCGGCGCTGGGGCAGCGGCCCACCCAGGTTCGCGCGCAGCTCGCGCAGGTACTTGGCCTCGCGCGAGTCGGGCTCGGGCCGGTAGTACGGCAGGCCTTCCAGCTTGTCGTCCGCGATCGGGATCTGGAAGCGGTCGCGGAACTGCTTCAACGCCTCGAGCGGCATCTTCTTCTGCTGGTGAGCGACGTTCTTCCCCTCGCCCACCGCGCCCATGCCGTAACCCTTGACCGTCTTGGCCAGGATGACGGTCGGCTGCCCCGCGTGCTTCGTCGCCGCCGCGTAGGCCGCGTAGACCTTGTGCGGGTCGTGACCGCCACGGTTCAGGCGCCAGATGTCCGCGTCGGACATCGTGGCCACCATCTCCTTCAGTTCGGGGTACTTGCCGAAGAAGTGCTCGCGGACGTAGGCGCCGTCGCGGCTCTTGAACTTCTGGTACTCGCCGTCGACCGCCTCTTCCATCCGCTTCAGCAGGATGCCGCTCTTGTCGCCCGCGATCAGCGGATCCCAGTAGGCGCCCCACACCACCTTGATGACGTTCCAGCCGGCGCCCGCGAACTCGGCCTCCAGCTCCTGGATGATCTTGCCGTTGCCGCGCACGGGGCCGTCGAGGCGCTGCAGGTTGCAGTTGATGACGAAGATCAGGTTGTCCAGGCCCTCGCGCGGGGGCAGGTTGATCGCGCCGCGGGACTCCGGCTCGTCCATCTCGCCGTCGCCCATGAACGCCCAGACCTTGCGGCCCGCCGTGTTGGCCAGCCCACGGTCGTGCATGTAGTGAAGGAACCGCGCCTGATAGATGGCCTGCAGCGGCCCGAGACCCATCGACACGGTCGGGAACTGCCAGAAGTCGGGCATCAGCCAGGGGTGCGGATAGGACGGCAGCCCCTTGCCGTCGGTCTCCTGGCGGAACTGGTCCAGCTGGGCTTCGCTCAGGCGCCCTTCGACGAAGGCGCGCGCGTAGATACCGGGCGACGAGTGCCCCTGGAAGTAAACGAGATCGCCCCCGAAGTCCTTGGTGGGGGCGCGCCAGAAGTGGTTGAAGCCGACGTCGTACAGCGTGGCGGCGGAGGCGAAGCTGGCGATGTGACCACCCAGGTCCAGCTTCCGATTTCCAGCGCGCAGCACCATCGCGACCGCATTCCACCGGACGTAGGAGCGAAGCTTGTGCTCGAGCTCGTAGTCGCCGGGAGAGCGCTCTTCGAGGTGGGGCGGGATTGTGTTCAGATAGGCCGTATTCGGGCTGTACGGCAGGTACGCGCCATCACGGCGCGCCTTGTTCACCAGCTGTTCGAGCAGGTAATGAGCCCTTTCAGGGCCCTCAACCGCAAGTACGCCTTCGAGAGCGTCCAGCCATTCCTTCGTTTCGAGGGTATCGGTGTCGAGCGGGCGATGCATGAGGCCGACATCGTACCCGAAAGTGCGTCAAACGGAGCGATTTGCGTCGCGATTGACACTTTTCCGGGGTGCGAAACGCGCTCCGCACCTGCAAAGCGTCAAAATGGGGTGGTGCGAAGCCAAAGTTGCATCCGCTGAACGGCGATCCCGCCCGCAAGCGACCAGGCCACCGATTTCGAGACAGAAAATCGATATTTACGTACACTGCGCCGCCATGCGGCTCGAACGTGGTGTGTCGCCGTCGGCAATGACTGTATCCAGGCAGGGAGCAGCCCTGGACGGGCCCCGCCTGACCAGCGGGGGGCCTGGAGAGGGGCGCGCGGGCGTCGTGCTCGTCTCTCTCATCGCCGCGGTCGCCACATGGTGCTGCGGGAATGGACCCGTCCTGGCGGCCGAGGTGGACCCCGTGGCACTGGTCTGGAACGCGCCCGCGGGCTGTCCCAGCACGGACGCCCTGCATGACGAGGTGGAAAAGACCCTGGGGACATCTGTCCAGGAGCTGGCGCCCGTGGCCGCCGTCGTGACCGTGGCCCGCGGTGTCGGCAACTGGCAAGCCACGTTGATATTGCATTCGCACGGCCAGAGGTCCGAGCGCGAGTTCGACGCCGAGACGTGTGACGCGCTGGCGTCCGCGACGGCGTTGATCATCGCCCTGGCCGCCGAGGGACCGGCTGCCGAGGGGGCCGCGAGCCGTCGGGCCGCCGCCAGCGCCGGAAGCGTCTCCGCCCAGCCGGCGGCCCCTCCGCCCGCTCAGGCCTGGTATTTCTTGCGCCTCGAGGGAGGCCTGGACTGGGGAACGATGCCGCGGTCGGCGAACCCAGTCCTCTCGGCCTCGTGGGGAAAACTGTGGGACTCTTCCCTCTGGCGACTTCGGTTGAGCGGCGGCTCGACCTTCTCGTGGCCCGTGTATGGCGAGGGTGTCAACTCGGTCGACGCCAACGGATGGTACTGGGCCCTCGCCGCCGACGTCCGCGGCTGTGCCACGGCGAAGCAGGCCAGGCTCGAGCTGGGCCCCTGCCTGGGGGTAGAGGTGACGGGCATGCACGCGATGCACATCGCCGCGACGGGGACCAGCAACACGCAGCTGTGGCTTTCAGCCACCCTGTCGATGCTGGCGGCCCTGACGGTTTCGCCCGCGGCCACGGTGTTCGTGAGGCTGGACGGCGTCTTCCCGACCAGGCATCCCAGCTTCTCGACCCTCTCCGATTTCGACGGGAGCACCCTCACCGAGTACACCCTCCGTTCGCACGCCATTCGAGGGGTGGCCGGGCTCGAGCTACGCTTTTTCTGACGGATCCCGCTTGGCCTTAGCACAGGGTGAGGTGCGCGCATGGGACAGGGGTTGGTCAACAGCCAGGGTGAACGAGAACGGGCGGTAGCCACGGGGCTTCCCACGCGGCCGACGTTCGCGGAGCTTTACGAGACCTACTTCACGTTCGTGTGGCGCTCGGCGCGGCGTCTGGGGACACCGGAGCCGAACCTGGACGACGTGGTGCAAGAGATTTTCATGGTCGCCTTTCGCAGACAGGACGAGTTCGAGGGCCGCAGCTCGGTCAAGACCTGGCTGTACGGGATCGTCTTCAACGTCGTGCGGGCGCACCGCCGCGAGCTGGCCCAGAAGCACCCCCAGGCGCTGGCCGCCGATCGCCGGGTCGACCCGGACGTCCTGATCGACGCCACGGAGGGCCCGCACGAACAGGCTTCGAAGAGCGAGGCGGCGCGGGTCGTCGATTGCTTCCTCGAAGGTCTGGACGACGATCGGCGCGCGGTGTTCGTGCTGGCCGAGCTGGAGCAGCTGACGGCGCCCGAGATCGCCGCCGTGGTGGGCGCGCCGCTGAACACCGTCTACTCGCGCCTGCGGCTGGCGCGCCTCGACTTCGCGAAGGCGGTGGCGCGACACCGGGCCCGTGAACAACGGAGGACGTCATGAGCGACCTCGACGAGGCGACGCGGGCCCTGCTCGCGCTGGCCGGCGACGCTCACGACCCGACGGACGCCGATCGCACACGGGTCCGCGCGGCGCTGGCCGCCCGGCTGGGAGCGGCGGCGGGTCTGGGCGCCGGCGCCACGATCGCTGCGGCGACGACGGCGAAGGCGGCCACGGCGGGCGCCACCGGTGTCGCCACCACGGCCAAGGCGATGGCGGCCACGGCCGGGGGGCTCGGCGTGGCGGGGACGACCAGCGCCGTGGTCACCGGTGGCGCGCTGGCGACGAAGCTGGTGGTCGCGGTGGCCATCACCGCGACGGTCGGCGTGGGGGCGACGGTGAAGCTGGTCCGGCGCGGCACCCACGGCCCGGCCCCGGCCGCCAAGGTCGAGGTCCACGCGCGGCGAACCGCTGCGACGACGCCGGGAATACCGTCCAGGCCGGTCCCCGACCAGCCGGTGCGCGAGACGCCGCCGGCGGATGAACCGGCGCCGGTCTTGGCGGCACCGCGCCCCGTCGTCCCGGGCGATGCGCCCCGCGCCGCGCCGGCGCGCGCGAGCGCCGAGCCGCCGGCCCGCGGGACGGCCAGCGAGGGCGCCGTTCCGAGCCGCCTTGCGCCCGAGCGCCCGGCGGAAGCGCCCGCCGCGGTCGCGTCACCCATCCCGACGGGCAGCCTCGCCGAGCCCCCGAAGTCAGCGGCCCGTGTCGAGGCGACCCCTGCGCCCGCGGCAGCGTCGACCGAGCGATCCCCCGCGGCCCCCGCCAGCCGTCCGCACCCCTGCGGTCCGACAGCGGCCGACCTCGCCTCTCGACCGGCGCGCACCGTCGCCGACGAGGCCCGGCTGGTGCACGACGGCGTGCGGGCGCTGCACGAAGGCCAGGCCGCCTGCGCGCTGTCGCTGCTGGACACGCACGCGCACGTCTATCCCCACGGCGTGCTGTCCGAAGAGCGCGACGCGGAGCGAGCCCTCGCCCTGGCGGAGCTCGGCAGGACGCTGGAAGCGCGCGCGGTGGCGGCGGCCTTCCTCCGCGCCCACCCCACCTCACCGCTCGGTGTGCGGCTGCGGCAGCGCATTCCCGGTATCGACGCCATCAACCACGACATGACGGGAGGCTCGACGCGGCCATGAGCAGCAAGCACCTTGCGGGCGCTTTCGCGCTCGCCGCGATCACCACAGGTGGTTGCCTTCCGCGCGGGGATGCTCCCGCAGGACGGCAGATCCTGGCCGATCGCACCGCGTCCCTGGTCCAGATGGTGCCGCCCAACGGCGACGGTCGCGTGCGGGTGCTGTTCTTCAGGCCGGGCAAGGACGCCGATCACACCGATCTGTGGGTGTTGTCGACGGACGCCGGTGGCGGCGATCCGGAGGAGCTGAAGCTGTCCGACGACTTCGGCGGCGACGCCTCGATCAGCTACAAGCCCGCTGCGCAGAGCGGTTCGTGGATAGGCCTCGGTTTTGGTCCGTCGTTTCGGACGAACGAGGCCTTCCTGACCGACGGACACGGCCGAATCTACCTGTCGCACTTCAATGCCGACTTCACGACCACGACGAGCCGGGTCGATCCCGCGACGGGGGAGTCCCTGATAGTGGGTGACGGCGAAGTGTCCTTCTCGGCGAGCGGCCAGCGAGTCGCCGTGGGCTCCCAGTCGCCGACTGCGGCGACCTCGCCGGTGGTGCTGTACGAGGCGGACGACAGCACGACGACGGTCCAGGCCACGAACTTTGGATTTCTGGGCGAGGACTTCTACTACCTGACCGGCGCCGGCGAACTCGTGCGCAACATCCCCGGCGGCTATCCACAAGTGCTGGCCATGGGCGTCACCAGGTTCCTCCCCATCGCCGCGAACCTCATCCTGTTGACGAGAGGCACGCCGCCCGCCTCCCCGTTCGATCCTTCCGAGGCGGCTCCTCCGGCGCAGCCGGCGACACCGCCGACCCAGGCGACCCTCGACCTGACGACCCTGCTGGAAACGCCGCTGCCCGCCGGTTTGCCTTATCAACAGTATGTGAGCTGTTCTTGGGACGGCCGGTGGCTGCTGGCGACGGACAGCAGCCAGCAGATCCTGGTCGATCGTTTGACGGGCGCCCTCGAACCGTTCGACGCCCCCTGGGGACAGGCCCAGTGGCGCCCCGGACACGATGAACTGTGGGGGACGTCGTACAACCCCGACGGCACGGGCCTGGACGAGAACTTCATCGCCATCAAGCGGCCCGGGCAGCCGCTGGTCACGATACCGTCGGCCAATCTATACAGGTTCACGCCAGACGGCTCAGCCTGGATCTCGCCCAGCAAGCCGCTGGACCAGACGCCATCCGTGGAGGTGATCGGTCTGGCCGATGACCCCACCGGTCCCCGGCGCCCCCTGGTGCCCGACGGAAACAGCATGATCGATCTGTGGCAGATCGACGACGGGCGGGTCCTGGTGACCTCCGAGACCGACCCGAACAATGACTTCGACCATTACACCGTGCAGGTGGTCGACCCGACCAACGGCGCCACCATCGTGGTGGGCCAGCGGGGCTACGTGGCCGCCGTCGGCACGAAGCACATGCTGGGCCTCTATAACTACGACTTCGAGCGGGGAGACTTGACGACGTTCGACTACGCCACCGGCGCGCGGACGGTCCTGGCCCCCGAGTTCGCGGTGTCAGCGGTCACCGCACGCGTCGGGACCGACGACTATCCCCCTGGTGGATCGATCGCCTACGAATACAAGGCGCGCTTCGCGTCGCCGTGGGACGGACTGTGGTTGGTGACCGCGCCGTAGGATGGCCGCGCTGCGCGCAGTGGGCGTCAGCGCTGGCCGTCGTCTTACTGGGCGCGGCGGGCTGCTTGCCTCGGGGCGAGCCGCCTGCCGGGCGGCAGATCGTCGCCGATCGCAGCGCGTTCCTGCTGAGCCTGGTGCCCGCCAACGGCGACGGCGTGCTGCGGGCGCTGTTCTTTCGCGCGGGGAAGGACGACCAGCACGTGGATCTGTGGGTCGCCGCCGTCGATCCAGACGGGGGGCCCACCTCCGAGTTGAAGCTGTTCCCGGACTTCCCCAGCGACGTCGAGATCTCGTACAAGCCGGACGTGTCCAGCACAGGTTTGCAGGCAGACGCGCAAGGCCGGCTATTTCTGTCCACACAACTGCTGCCGGACCAGCCCGAGTCCGAACTTTTCCGCGTCGACCCCGTCACGGGAGAGATGCTGGACCTGGGCGGGGGCAATTTCGCCACGTCCTCACCCAGCGGCCACCGCCTGCTGATCTCGAGCTTCTCGCAGTCGGGGAACCCGAGGCTGTTCGAGGAGGCGGACGGGAGCTCGACCGTCCTGGACACCAAACACGCTTCGTTCGTCGGCGAGAACCTGTTCTATGTGACAGCCGCGGGAGATTTGATGCGCTCGCCTCCCGGCGGCGCCGCCCAGGCTGTCGCGACGGGCGTGGACGACTTCCAGTTCCTCACCGGCAGCAATTATCGGGTGACGAACCAGCAGACGCTGCTGCTGACCCGAGCGTCCTCGCCTCCCTCGATGCCGGAATCGCCGTTCGCCGGGCCCCCGCCCGCCTTGAACGCATCGCTATTCGACACGACGACGCTGGTCGAGAAGCCCCTGCCCGGCGGTCTGCTGTACCAGTACGGCGCGCAGCTCTCTCCGGACGAGCGTTACCTGATCGTGAGCGAGCCCTCGACGAACCCCATTTATGCCAGCGGCCCGGCCGCCCTCATCGACATCCAGAGCGGGACGATCGAGGAGCTGCCGGACATCTTCCGGTATGGCGGTTGGCGCCCCGAGCACGACGAGCTGTGGGTCTCACCTTACGACCCCGATTCCTCCGGGATGCTGAGCGCCTCGTCGATCTCCATCAAGCGCCCCGGGGAGCCGGTGGTGGTGGTCCCGGGCTTCTATCTGAGCGGCTTCAACGAGGACGGCACTTACTGGTTCTCGCGGGGGGCATCGTTCAACGCCGAGAACTCGTCGGACTTGGCGGGCCTGGCCGACGATCTGTCGGCGCCCCGGTTCCCGATCGTACCGAATGGGACCACGCTGCTGGGCGCCTGGACGGTCGACGGTGGTCGCCTGCTGACGGAGGCGCAGCCGAATCTCGATTCGTTCCGCGAGTACTTCATCAGCCTGGCCGACCCTCGTACCGGTGACCTCCGGCTGCTGGGCGAGCGCGGTTACCTGGCCGCCGTGGGTCAGACGCACGCCCTGGGGCTGTATCACGACAGCTATCTGCGCGGGGACCTCACCGACAGTGACTTCGCCAGCGGCCGCACCACCGTCATCGCGCCCGAGTTCGCCGTCTCGGCCATCGCCGAGCCGCGAGGAGATGACCCCTATCCGGCTGGCGCCCGGGTCGTGTACCAGTATCAGGCGCGTTTCGCGTCTCCCTGGGACGGCCTGTGGCTGACGACCGTTCCATGACCAGGCCCCCAAGGCGACTGGCCACGCACGCCTCTGGCTGGCCGACGGCGCTTTTCCTGACGGACGCCCGCGACTTTGCGCACTATGCGATTGTGTACATGGTACGGGCGCCCCTCCACCCATGAGAGCGAGACAGGAACCCAACATGCCTGATCCGACCGCGCTCCGCTCCGGCCCGTCGTGGAACGGCCTTCGGCCGGCGACGGCACCATGACGTTCACTGGCCTGGCGCTGGCGTTGACTCTGCTGTTCGACGGCGCGGGAGGCGCCGGTGGCGCGTCTCCGTTCGCCGCGCCCCCCGGTGCGGGCGGGACCGGCGTCCCGGCCGC
>Ga0207652_10003135_pt1 | contig 13782 bp, 14 predicted proteins | sample KBSC63BmetaG_FD_184334 | JGI IMG/M metagenome (GOLD analysis project Ga0207652, IMG submission 184334) | Corn rhizosphere microbial communities from Kellogg Biological Station, Michigan, USA - KBS C6-3B metaG (SPAdes) (version 2) | ecosystem: Host-associated > Plants > Roots > Rhizosphere ... | reverse complement strand
CCGGCTACACCCGCGAGGAGAAACTGCAGATCGCGCAGCGGCACCTGGTGCCGAAGCAGATCGCGGAGCACGGGCTGACCGAGGAGCAGATCAAGCTGACGCCCGAGGCGCTGACGGTGGTCGTCGAGCAGTACACCCGGGAGGCCGGCGTGCGTAATCTGGAACGCGAGGTCGCGAACGTCATTCGCGCCATCGCGGTCAAGATCGCCGAGGGCCAGACCTACGAGCCCACGCTGACGCCCGAAATGGTGTCGGACATCCTGGGCCCCCAGAAGTACTACTCGGAGGCGGCGGAGCGCACGGAGATCCCCGGTGTGGCCACGGGGCTCGCCTGGACCCCGACCGGCGGCGACATCCTCTTCATCGAGGCGTCGATCATGCCGGGCAAGGGCAGCCTGATCCTGACCGGTCAGCTGGGCGACGTCATGAAAGAGTCGGCGCGGGCAGCCATGTCCTGGGTGCGCACGCACGCCGAGGAGCTGGGCATCACCACCGAGTTCGACAAGGTGGACATCCACGTTCACGTCCCGGCGGGCGCCGTGTCGAAGGATGGGCCTTCGGCGGGTGTGGCGCTGACGACGGCGTTGGTGTCGCTGCTGACGGCCCGGCGCGTACGGGGTGACTTTGCGATGACCGGCGAGATCACCTTGCGCGGGACGGTGCTGCCGGTGGGCGGTATCAAGGAGAAGGTGCTGGCGGCCCACCGCGCCGGTATCCGCCGGGTGATGCTGCCCGATCGCAACCGGAAGGACATCGTGGACATCCCCGATACGGTCCGGGCCGAGATGGAGATCGGCTTCGCGAAGAAGATGGACGAGGTGCTGGCCGCCGCCCTGGAGTCGGTCCAGGTCGTGGTCCCCGGCCCCGACGCCGTCGTCACCAGCGAGGCGACCGCCCGCGCGTAACCGTCCGACAGCCTGAACCAACATCGACGCCGCCGAGCTAACCCCTCGGCGGCGTTTTTTCTAGCCCCGCCTACTTGCCGTTCATCAGCAGGTGCAGCGTCGCGTCCGGCGAGTCGGCGATCCAGGTCGGCTCCTCCGCGGCGAGCTGGTCGCGGGGGACGTACCCCCAGGCGGCGGCGATCGTGCAGACGCCAGCGGCGCGCCCCATGCGCATGTCGGGGAGGCCGTCGCCGACCATGGCGGTGCGGGCGGGCCGCGTACCGGCGCGGGCGATCAGCTCGCGTACGGCGGCCGGATCGGGCTTGCGCGGGAAGCCGTCGCCATCGCCGACGATGTCGCGCAGCGGATTGCCGGGCAGCAACTCGCTCAGCAGCAGGCGGGCCACGGTGCCACGCTTGTTCGTCAGCACCGCGGTCCTGATGCCCCCCTGCGCCAGCGTGTCCAGCATTGCGGGCACACCCGGGTACAGGCGCGCGTGAACGCTGGGCTTGCGCTCGTAGTGGGCCACGAAGGCGGCCGTCAGCTCGCCCACGTCGCGGTGTCCCTCGCTGGGCGGCAGCGCGCGCTCGATCAACTTCGCCGAGCCGTCTCCCACGTACCGCATGACCTCTTCCTGCGGCAGGCTGGGCAAGCCCGCCTCCGCCAGCGTCATGTTCAGCGCGGCGGTGATGTCGGCCAGCGTGTCGGCCAGCGTCCCGTCGAGATCGAAGACGACCAGATCGAAGGGATGGTTCACTGACGTCCCTCTTTACTCATGCGTCATGCCGCGCGACGAGCGGCGCCCAGCGCCATCTCGACGGCGTCGAGAAATCCGCCAAACAACGTCTGTTCGGCCGACAGCACAGCTGCCAGGCGACCGCGCCAGTTGTCCATCACGCGTGCCATCCCATCCTTCATCTCGGACAGGTGCCGATCCTCGTCCTTGGTGATGGCCGCGACCGAGAATCCGGCGTGACCCTCCGCCAGGCAGCGGTCGTAAAGGGGGTAGAACACCTGCGCGCGCACCTCGATGACGGCGCTGGTCAGCAGGTAGTTCGCCTCGGCGCGCGCCGACTCGGGAAGATCGGCGACGATGTCTTCGGCGCGGTGATCCAGCGCCTGAAAGTAGGCCTCGCCGGCGCTGCCCGCCAGCGTGTGCGGCTCGGCGAACGTCGTCACGTCCACGCCTGCCGCCGTCCCCAGCGCGGTGGCCGCCTTCTTCAGGCGCAGCGCATGGACCCCCTCGTCGAGCATGTGCTGCAGCCCGTCCAGGTCCATGCGCTCCGAGCGCCGGCTCTTCAGCATCTTGCGGACGCCGATGTACTCCATGCGCGACAGCGTGTTCACGAAGCGCGCGTGCAAGGCCGGGGCGCCCACGATGGCGCGCAGCACAGCCCCGAGGCGCTTCGTGTCGGGGTGGGCGGTGACGGCGTCGATATATCCCTGCATGGCTGCCGCCGCGGGCGGCGGGGCACAGCCTACGCGGGCCGCGCGCGGCCGGCAAGACGGGTTCCGCGGCCCCGCGCCCGACGCCATTTTCCGCTTGGGCGGGCGGATGCCGCCGCTACAATGCGGGCCATGTCGACCCCAGTCCTGAAGCACAACAGCTACTTCGACGGCCAGGTGCAGAGCATCGGCTACACGCGCCATGGCCGCGCCGCGACCGTGGGCGTGATCGCGCCCGGCCAGTTTCACTTCGGCACGAACGGCCCCGAGCGCATGACCGTGCTCAGCGGCGAGCTGGGCGTGAAGCGCGACGGCGCCAGCGAATGGCTGAACTACCCCGCCGGCACCGCCTTCGAGGTCGCCGGCAAGAGCGGCTTCGACGTTCGGGCCAGCGAACCGTCCGCCTATCTCTGCGAGTTCATCTAGCGCGCGGGCCCTGGCCCCACCCGGGTCCACTTCGCGGGCGAGGCGCCTGGCTTCGCCGCGCGAACGGGGCTTCGTTCGGGCTCGACCGAGCGTCGTCGAGCGGGTCGGCGTCTGGCCACGAGGCCCTTTCGATCCTGCCGAGTGAGGCTAGGTTGTGACGGAGAGGAGCTTTTCCATCGACGTCACGCTCTGGCTTCCTGTGGTCGCTCTCGCCGCGGTGCTGGGCACCGCGAACGCCTCGCCGGCGCCGTGGGCGTACGTGGCCCTCGGCGATTCACTGACGGCCGGCCAGGGGGCGCGCCGCGGGTACGTCGATCGCCTGTACGAGCGGGTGGCGCAAGAGCATCCGGGCGCGGTCTTGCACAACCTGGGCCGCAGCGGCGCCACCACGAGCGACGTGCTGCGCGTGCAGCTGCCCCGCGTCGCCAAGCTGCGCCCGGAGCTGGTCACGCTGGCGATCGGCACCAACGATCTCACGGACGGATCGTCCGTCGACCAGGTGCTCCACAATCTGGAGACCATCATCGCGTCCCTGCGCGCCACGGGGGCCGCCGTGGTGGTGACGAACCTGCCGGCGGTGGGCCTGGCACCGGCCGTGCCGGCCGCGTATCGAGCGCAGATCGACGATCTGGTGCGCTCGGCGAACGCCACCCTCGAGGCGATCTGCCGCAGACATGGCGCGTCCCTCTTCGATCTCTACGCGTTCAGCAAGACGGAGATCCCACGCCACCCTGAATATTTCTCCTGGGACGGTTACCACCCCTCCGACGAGGGCTACGACCGCTGGGCCCAGACGATGTGGCGCGTGGTGAAGGACGCGTTGGCCCTTCACGCGCATGACCGTGGTTCGCCGGGCCCTTGAGGCCCGCTCAGAACGGCGGCAACGGCAGCGTCATCGTCGCGCACCGAAGACGGGTCGGCGAACGATCCTTCGGGTAGACGAACATCAGGCGGCGATCGATGCTGTCGCCGGCCGCGACTTCCGGCTGATGATCCAGGTCGGTGTCGTAGCCGACAGCCAGATCGTGATCGACCTTGCTGGCCGCCACCACGTCCGCGCCGGCATCCAGGTCGCATTGGTCGAAGGCGAACTTGCTCGCCTGCTGTCGTTCGTTGCGCAACGTGACGACGGCCCAGATGAACCGCTCGCCGGCCACCGGCTCGTAGTTGACGTTTCCGGTGTTGAAGTGGTTCGGACCGTCGGTCACCTTGCGCACGGTCAGCGTCCACCCGTCTCCCTTCAGATCGGTCCGCTTGTCCAGCACGGTGTGGGCGCACCCGCCCAATGAAGAAAAAGAACCAATCGAGAGAACAGCCACCATTGCCCACGCCCATCGATTCATGGGGCCGACTATAGGGCATGCGCGGTCCCGCTCGAAGGGCGCCGGGTCAGGGCGTGTTCGGATCGTTGCCCGCTTTCCACTTGATGCTGCAGCCGATGCTGGGCACCTGGGCGGCGGGCGGGGGCTGGCCGGCCAGCAGCGCGTCCAGGGCGGCGCGCGCGTCCTTGCCGGTGGCCGCGACGCCGTTCTTGGGGCGGCTGTCGTCGAACTGACCGCGGTAGGCCAGCTTCCCGGCGGCGTCGAAGATGTACAGGTCCGGCGTGCACACCGCGTGGAAGGCCTTGGCGACCGCCTGCGATTCGTCGAACAGGTACGGGAACGTGTAGCCGGCGTCGGCGGCCTCGCGCGCCATGGCCTGGGGATTGTCATCGGGATAGGTCACCGGATCGTTCGCGTTGATGGCGACGATCCCGACCCGACCCGCGTAGAACCTGCCCAGGTCAGCGAGCGCCCCGCGGATGTGCTTCACGTAGGGGCAGTGGTTGCAGATGAAGATGACGACGCCGGGCTTTCCCGCCAGCGTCTGCGACGAGACGGATCGGCCCGAGACGGTGTCCGGCAGCGTGAACGCCGGCAGCGGCGTACCCAGCGGCAACATGGAAGATGAAGCGGCCACGGTGACCTCCTGACGTTGTGTGAGGGGAAGCTAGCGCGCGCTGCACGGCCCGGCGACGAGAACGTCACGGCCGCGCTGCCGGGGGGCCCCACACGGCCTGCAGCGATGTCCCTTCGACCGCGTCGTCGATGAACATCACCTCGGCGGGCTCGGGCCTGTCGCGCAGCAGGCCCACATGGACGAAGTTCGGGTTGTCCCACATCGTGCGCGCGGCCGCGTGTGCGACCACCGGCGCGCCGTCGAACCAGACGTCGACGAACCCCTTTGCCGGATCGGCCGACCAGGCCACGTGCATGACGATCCGGTGCCAGACGTCGGGCGCCAGCGCGTCCGCCGCCGACCACTGCACCCGTTCGGCGGGCAGGCGGGTCACGAACGCCAGCGCCTGTCCCCGTGCCTCGAACGCCATGATCTGGCGATAGCTGGGATACGACTCCCAGTAGCCGATCTGGTGGCGCGAGGCTGACAGCACCGCGGGCACGAGCAGGCTCCAGGCGAAGTAGGTGTCGCGCCCCTCTGCGACGGTCTCGGCGGCCGGCTTGTGTTCGAGCTCGACGCGGTTCAGGCCGTTCGGCCACAGGTCGTCCGGCTGGATCTCGACGCGGGCCGCGTACTTCCCTTCGGCCACGGGCTGCTGGACCGCGGAGACGCCCCGCGCGTTCAGCAGGTAGCTCCACTGGCCCAGGTCGCCCGTCTCCAGGTCGCCGCGCCAGCGCACCGGCGGCGCGGCCGGGCGCGTGGGCGGAGAGGCTGGCACGCAGGCCGCGCACACCACGCCCATCAAACCGGACAGCCACCATCGCCGCCCGGCCCTGCTGCTGAGGTGCTCGGGAACGAACCGCGCCGTCGTGGTCACGATCGGCGCGGCGCTCACGAAGGCGACTACTTGGCGGCCGGCTTCTTGGCGGGCGCGCGCTTGGCCTTGGCGGCGGCCTTCGGAGCGGCGCCGGTGGTGGCCCGGGCCTTGGGGGCCGCGCTGCCCTTGCGGGCCTTGCGGGCGCTGCGCTTCTTGGCGCTGTTCAGCATGTCGACCAGCTTGCCCGACGAGAACGTGGACAGCTTCGTGACGTAGTCCTTGTCCTTGCCCTTGCCCAGCTCCTGAGCGGCCGCGGCGGCGATCTGGTCGCGGCCACCAGCGCCCTTCACCTGCGTCGCCACGCTGTGCAGACGGATCAGCTTGCGGTTCGCGGCGCCGAGCAGACGCTTACGCAAGTCGTCCTTGGACTCGTCACCGGCGTCGATCAAGCCGACGATCTTGTCGACCAGCTTGTCCTTACCGCCAAATTCCTGCTTGACCCGCGCGAGCGGGCTTGTAGTCGCCATGTTCCGGGTTCTCCTTCGAAGGGGCGGATATCTACCCCAAAAAGGGGCGAAAGGAAACCGAAACCGGGGGGACCGGGACGGGCTAGGGGTGGGGAAATCCTGGCACGGCGCCCTGGCGGGCCAGGGAGAGCAGGGCCTTCAGGCGGTCCACGCCGTCGCTGGCCTGGGTCGGCGACAGGCGGACGCCCACCTCGCAGGTGACGTCGGTGGCCTTGGCGGTGACCCCGTCCAGGTAGGGGCCGACGCCCATCAGCAGGACCTGGGGGCTCTTCTTCGCCGCCAGCACGGCATCTCCCACCTGGCGGGCCATCTCCTCGGCCTCGGCGTGCGTCGACAGATCGGCCAGCAGGTGGGCGTCGACGCCCGACGACAGGTCGATCCCCAGGGCCAGCCGGTTGACGTTCGCCGCACCGGGCAGCGACGGGTCGGCCGCCAGGGCGGTGCGGGTGGCGGCGGGCACGATGGCCGCGGCCCAGACGGCGCGCGCCGGCCCCGCCCGTTCCACCAGGTGCACCAGGGGCAGGTCTCCGCTGGCGTTGGCGGACGAAGGCCCCGGCGGCGACGCCGACAGCTCGGCCATTCGCTCCGCCCAGCCCCCGGTGCCCAGCACGAACGTGCTCGAGTCGATGAAGAAGCCGGCGGTGGTGGGCTCTTTCTTGGTGGCCCACAGCGTGCGGCCCGCGTGGCGGAACGAGAACAGATCGTCCCCCTGCTTCGCCACCTGGTCGCGCACGTAGGCGATCAACCTGTTCTCGTCCAGGCCCCGGCCGCGCAACACCATGCCCATGCCCCCCTGGGCGCGGGCCTCTTCGGGGAAGGCGACGATCAGCGCGTCGACCTGCTTCAACGGATCGAAGCCGGTGCGGCTGGCCAGCTCGTCGATCTTCTGCCGATCGTTGGGATCGGTGGTGGCCAGGCTGCCCAGCTGCGCCCACAGCGAGGTGGCGCGCAGGCGCGCGAAGTCCACGCCCACCACGACGCGCGTGTCCGACGGAAACCAGTCCAGCACGCCCATCGGCGTCGCGGGCGCGCCCGCCTTCTTGCCGCAGCCCCCGCGGCAGGTGGCCAGGCCCAGCAACAGCACAGCCAGCGCGAGGGCCGGTCGTCGGCGGGGAAGCATCGGCCTTCGCTCTATCACATTCGTCGCGCGGACACTGCCGGCTCGATCACCCGCCGCGTTTCCGTCATAGTGCCGGCCATGCCGTGGCAGAAGATGTTGTTCCGGGAAGAGTCCGTCTGGGTCCGCGTCGGCGACGACGGCAGGCCGGCGCTGGATCGCGACGGTCGGGCCGAGATGAAGTATCGCGAGTCGGACAGCAAGTCGTACCGCCCGGGGCCGGCGAACCTGCGTCCCGATCCGAACGGCGGCGCCGCGCGCGAACTGACCGCCGGCGAGGGCGACGGCGCGAACCCCCGCAGCAAGGGACGGAAAGCGCCGGCCGCCGACGACGGCGAGTACCTGCAGATCTGGACCGACGGCGCTTGCTCCGGAAACCCCGGGCCCATGGGCATCGGGGTGGTCATCATCGACGGGCGCGAGCGCGAGGAGGCGGGCGAGTACCTGGGCGTTGGCACCAACAACATCGCCGAGCTGGTCGCCATCGAGCGCGGGCTGGCGCTGGCCACCAAGCGCGTCCCCGAGAACGGCGACCGCCGCGTGCGCGTCTACAGTGACTCGGCCTACGCCATCGGCGTGCTGGACAAGCAATGGAAGGCGAAGGCGAACCAGGAGCTGGTGGCGCGCCTGCGCCGCAAGCTGTCCGCCTTCCCCGCCCCCGTGCAGTTCGTGAAGGTGTCGGGCCACGCCGGCGTTCCCGAGAACGAGCGCTGCGACGAGCTGGGCCGCCAGGCCATCGCCCGCGCCCGCTGAGGTGACGCGCTTCGGGGCGAAAGTGGGGAACGAAAACGCCCCGGTTTCCGTTCTATCCTGCGCATGGCACCCCATGTGCGACGCAATGACGCGGGCCTGCGTCCCGTGGAGCCCCTGCCCGTGATCCCCCTGGGGACCGACGGCGCGTCGCTGGGACGCGCCCTGCTGGGCCACGCGGACGCCGCCTATGCCTACGCGCTTCGCCTGACCCGGAAGCCCAGCGACGCCGAAGACCTGGTGCAAGAGAGCTTCACCCGCGCCCTGGGCAGCGCCGCCGGCTTTCGCGGCGGCAACCTGAAAGCGTGGCTGTTTCAGATCGTGCGCAACACGTACATCGATCTGCATCACCGCGGCGCCGGCCGCGCCCAGGCGGAACTGCTGGAGCTGGCGGACGACACGCCTTTGTTCCAGGACGACATCGAGCTGGACCGGCTGCGGCGCGCCGTGGCCCAGGACATCGAAGCGGCGTTGCGTGACCTGTCGGAGGAGGCGCGCAGCATCATCCTGTTCGATCTGGAAGGGTTCACCGAGACGGAGGTGGCCACCCTGATGGGGTGCGCCGTCGGGACGGTGAAGTCACGGCTGGCCCGCGCCCGCGCGCTGCTGCGCGGAAAACTCCAGGATTACATGAGGTAGATGATGGATTGCCGAGACGCACGCCCGCTGCTGGGGGCGCACGCCGCAGACAGGTTGGAGCCGGTCCGCGCCGGTGAGGTCGCCGCGCACCTGCACGCCTGCGCCGACTGCCGCCGCCTGCTGGCCGCCGAGGACGCGCTGAACGGCGCCCTGTCACAGCTTCCGCGCCCCCCTGCCCCGGCGCGGCTGACGGCGCGGCTGGAGAGCCTGGTGGCCGCCGCCGAACGGCCGGCACCCGCGCGGCGCGAGCGGCCGCGATTGGCGATCTGGTTGGCCCCGTTCGTCAGCGCCTGCGCGGCGGCCGCGCTGGTGGTGGTGGTGACGCGCCCACCGGCACCGGCCGGCGCGGGCGCGCTGGTCAACGAGGCGGTGAACGACCACCTGCGCGTCGTGACCAGCACGCACCCGATCGAGATCGAGAGCGGCGGCATTCACCAGGTGAAGCCGTGGTTCACGGGCAAGCTGGAGTTCGCGCCGCGCGTGACGTTCTCGGGCGACGACGAGTTTCCCCTGGTGGGCGGAAGCCTGGGCTACTTCGTGGACCGCAAGGCGGCGGTCTTCCAGTTCAAGCGCCGCCTGCACACCATCACGCTGCTGGTCTTCCCGGCGGGCGGGCTGGGATGGCCGGGGGGCGCCACCACGCGCGTGGGCAGGCTCGAGATCAGCGAGACATCGTCGCGCGGCTTCTCGGTCTTGCTGTGGCGAGACGAGGGCCTCGGCTACGCGCTGGTCTCGGACGTGAACGTTCACGACCTGGAGCTGCTGGCCGGCAAGATCAACCAGATGTGACGGAACGATCCGGGCGGTGTGTCCGTTCTGGCGGACAGGAGGTTCCGCCATGTCGAAACGAGAGAGTCGCCGCGATGTCCTGAAGCTGATGGGGGTGGGAGGGGTGGTGTTCGCGTCCGGGTTGGCGGGCGCCGCGCCCGGCAAGAAGAAGTCCACGCCCGCCGGCCAGGACTTCTTCTTCCTGCAGCTCTCGGACACGCACTGGGGATACGCGGGCATGTCGAACCCGCGCGCCGGCGAGCCGCTGAAGACGGCCATCGCCACCATCAACGCCACCGCGACCCAGCCGGACTTCATCGTCTTCACGGGCGACCTGACGCACGACACGAAGGATCCCGCCGAGCGCCGCCGCCGCCTGAGCGAGTTCAAGTCGCTGGCGGACGGACTGAAGGTGAAGACGCTGCACCTGATCCCGGGCGAGCACGACGCCGCCGCCGACCAGGCCGCCGCCTACAGCGAGATCTTCGGCCCCACCCACCACGCCTTCGATCACAAGGGCGTGCACTTCGTGGCGCTGGACAACGTGTCGCGGCCGGGCGGCGAGGTGGGGGCGGCGCAGCTCGACTGGCTGGCCGCCGATCTGAAGAAGGTGCCTGCCGACGCCCGGGTCGTGGTGTTCGCGCACCGGCCGCTGTTCGATCTGTACCCCGAGTGGGAGTGGGCCACGAAGGACGGCGACAAGGTGATGGAGGTGCTGCTGCCGCGCAAGCACGTCACCGTCTTCTACGGCCACATCCACCAGGAGCACCACCACCAGACGCAGCACATCGCCCACCACGCCGCCCGCTCGCTGATCTTTGCGATGCCCGCTCCCGGGTCGGCGATGTCCGCTCCCGGGTCGCCCGGCGCCGCCCCGAAGAAGGTGCCGCTGCCGTTCGACCCTGCGGCCCCCTTCCAGGGCCTGGGGTATCGCCGGATCGACGCCGACAGCGCCGGCACACCCCTGTCGCTACACGAGGTGCCCCTGGCGACGAAGGCTTGAGAAACGGCGCAACAACGGCAAGCGGTATACTGGAGGACATGAGCCCCGAGAAGGACCAGCCGATTGACCTGGACGCTCTCTTGGCGCGGGTCGAGGCGGAGCGTCAGCGGCTCGCTCCGCTGTTGCCGGAGATGGATCCTGGGCGATTCATGGCTTCGTGGACCGCCTTGCTGTCGGTCGCCACGGCCGCGGCGCCCGAGACGGTGCCCAGTTCGACGAAGGCGCCGTCGTGCATGATGACGAAGGGGCGCTCGTCGAAGCGCAGGCCGCCCTTGCCGTCGTGCTCGATGACCTGCAGCTTGCCCATGCCGTAGCCCATGGGGCCCCGGCTGTAGTAATGCGCCTGCAGCCGGTACGGATAGGCGCGCAGGGCGGCCGGGTTGCGAATGGTGAAGCACTCGGGGCCGTAACCGGTGGTGACGTCGGCGTAAAGCTCGCCGCCCGAAGGCAGGCGCGCCGCCGCGTAGTAGGCGTGGCCGCCCCGGCCGTCGTGAATGTGGAAGTCGACGTCGTTCGCGTCGGTCTCCCAGTTCAGCACGAAGCGCAGCGAGGGCGCCGTCTCCGCGGTGCCACCGGCGCGCCTCAGGCGGGCGCGAATCTCCGCGGCGTGCGCCGGCTCGGCGTGCATCCAGACGGCGGCGGCCAGGCCCAGGTCCTCGGACAGGATGCGCTCGACGCCGCGGAAGCGGCCCTCGGGGTAGCGGCGGGCGGCGCCGGCGGCCAGCGCCTCGAACGCGTCGTGCGGGTGCCCCTGCTTCAGCAGCGCGAAGCCCAGCAGCCGGTGGCTGGCGGGATGATCGGGCCGCTGCTCGACCGCTTGGCGGTAGGTGTCGACGGCCAGCGCCAGGGCCGCCGCGCCGTGCACGCGCTCCAGCCGCTCGCCGGCGAAGCGGCGCATGTCGGCCCGACCGGGGAACAGATCGATGATCGAGCCGTAGGCGCGCGCCGCCTGGCGGGCGTCGCCCAGCGCTTCCCAGCACTCGCCGAGCGCCACCAGCGCCAGCACGTCGCCCGGATCGCGCGCTCGCCACGCCAGCGCCTTCCCCAGCGCGCCGCGCGCGTCGCCGCGATGAATGCGCTCCAGCACGTCCTTCAGCTCACCTTCCAGCGACGGCGCCGCCGGGGGCGCGGGCGGCGCCGCGGGGCGCGCGAGCACCGGCGCCCGATCGAGGTCGTCCATCGCCTGCCTGCCGCCGTGGCGGCGACCCTTCTTTTCCTGAGTCTGGCTTTCCGGCGCCGGGAGGCTGGCCCGCGGCGCGGCGGCCCGCTCCGCCGGCGGGGGCGCGGCCGCGGCGGCCACTGACGCCGGCCGACCGAGGCCGCCCAGGAGCCCCTGGGCTTGCGGCGCGCCGGCACCGCTGCCGCGGTCAGCGTTCGAGACCTTGCCACGCGCCCGCACGTCGGCCTCAACCTCTGCTTCTTCCTTGTTCGCGTCAGCCGCCATCATCTCCGCGGCGCCCTCGGCGCCCGGCGGGCCGCCGATATCCAAGGTCGCCGTACCCTTGGCCAGATCGGTGCGTCCGCCGGTCCGTTGCAACACGGAGTCCTGCGGCGAGGCGAGCGCCGGCGTGGCGAAGTCAGAGCGATGCGCCAGCGTGATGCCGGCGGCGCCGACGGTCAGGATGTCGGCCAGCGCGCGCCGCTCGATCCCGAAGCGGGCGTAGTCCTGCTCCGTCTCCAGCACCAGCAGCGAGGTGAAGGGGCACAGCACGCGGTACTTCACCGACAATTCGATGGCCTGCTTCTTCAAGGCCTCGGTCATGTCGCGCTCCAGCCCCGGGAACTTCTCCGGCGCGTCCCGCATCTCCAGCAAGCGCGCGATGCGCGCGCGCACCCAGGCCCGCTCCAGCAGCGGTCGCTCGACCGGCGCCAGCGTCCCCGCCAGCGCAAGCGGCTTGCCGTCGACCTTGATCCGGAACGGCTTGCCGGCGGGCAGATCCGCGTACACCAGCACCTCGTCACCGGCCTGCACGCCGTCCAGCGTGCTCGGCCACACCCAGCCCGCGCCGTCAATCTCCAGCTTCAACCCCGAGCGCGTGGCGCGGGTCAGCCGGCCGGCCACCAGCGGGGCCGGCTGGGTGGCGTCCAGCACCACGCCGTCGCGCGGCAGGCCCGCCGTCACCAGCCGCGCCAGCAGCGCGTCCTCGCGGATCCCGCCCACCGCCAGCACGTCCAGGCGCTGCACGCCCGCCGCGGCCAGCGCCTTCACGCGGACGCGCAGCTTGTCGGCGGCCGTCTCGCCGGCCGTCGCCACGCCGTCGGTGACCAGCAGGACGCGGGCGTGCCTGTCCTTCGCCGCCGCCAGCCACTCCAGCGCGCGCTGCAGGCTGGACGCCCCCAGCGCCCCGCGCTGCAGGATGCGATCGCGCACGGCGTGGCCCATCGCGCTGGCCCTGCCCGTGTACAGCGGCGCCACGTCCTGATCGAACGCGGCCACCGACAGCATCGGGTCCCCCGCCTTGCTCAGCTCGGTGACCAGCGCCTCGAAGGCGGCCACCTGTTCCTTCAGGCCCAGCGCGCGCGAGGCGCTGGTGTCGATCAGCACCGCCAGCGTACCGACCTGGTCGCGCGCCGCGCTGGCCGCGAACGGCACCACGCGTGCCACCGCCAGGTTGTCGCTGCGCAGCCCCAGGCGACCGGCGACGCCGTCATGTCCCACCTCGAAGTCGCGGTCGGGCTGAAAGTCGCGCTTGTCGACCTCGACGACCTCGTAGCGGGAGCGCTGCCCGCCCAGGCTGGATGCGGCTCCCGGGCCCGTCGCCTTGCCCACCATCGCCCGCACGCTGAGGTGTCCCATCCGCGGCAGCCCCGCCAGCGGCAGACGGTAAGGCTCGCCGGTGGCGCGCAGCTCCTGCGAATACGAGACGATCAGCTCCTTCGTCGCGTTGGGCGGGAGGGGGAACACGCGCGCCGAGAACTCGTTCCCGGCCTCGGTCTCCAGCAGCGCCGGATCCTGGCGGCGGTGCAGGAAGTCCTCGTAGGCGACGCGCGCCGCCTGCTGCTCGACCACCTCGCCCTCTTGCCAGCGGTCTTCACCCTGGGCGCGCATCGCGAACCGGCTGATGGTGGCGCCGGACGGCAGCGTGATGCGGAACCTCCCCTCGCGCACGCGGTTCTCGGGGTTGCGGAACACCAGGTGCAGCTCGGTGAAGGCCAGGGGATCGTCGACCACGGCCTGCGCCAACAGCGACGTCAACTCGAGCCCCGCGCCATCCGACGCCGTCAGGCTGACGGGTGCGGCGACGGCGGTGGGCCGAGCGACCATGACTTGCGCCCGCGATGCCGCGGGCGCTCCCGCCACGACGGCGAGCGCGAACAGGAGACAGGAGCGAGGGGAACCGAAAGAGGTGCGCATGGGCCGTGAAACGCGCGTCTGTCCGATTGGATCTGAGAAATTTGCAGGGCGGTCGCAGGAACAGCCGGCCGTCCAGGCTTCACCATCGGGAAGGGGAAGCCACGCGCCATCG
>Ga0207652_10003132_pt1 | contig 13790 bp, 8 predicted proteins | sample KBSC63BmetaG_FD_184334 | JGI IMG/M metagenome (GOLD analysis project Ga0207652, IMG submission 184334) | Corn rhizosphere microbial communities from Kellogg Biological Station, Michigan, USA - KBS C6-3B metaG (SPAdes) (version 2) | ecosystem: Host-associated > Plants > Roots > Rhizosphere ... | reverse complement strand
GTACGGTAACGATCCCGGAGAACGGTGCATACACGCGCTCAAACGATTGAAGCTGCTGGAGCCGTCGAACACTGGCCTCGGCTGCATCTACGGCGGCCCGCTTGGCTGCTGCACCGCCGACGGCGACGTCAGTTTCCTGCTTCGATACGGAGTCGCTTTTGAGCAGACTTTGATAACGTTCGGAGGTAGTGTTCGCGAGCGTGAGGTCGGCCTGGGCACTCTTGAGCTCCGCCTCGGCGACCTGGAGTTGCTGGTCGACTTCGGGGGTCTCAATGATGGCCATGAGCTGGCCCTTCTGTACGTGGGACCCGATATCGAAGAACCACTGTTTCAGATAGCCACTGGTGCGTGAGTAGATCGGCGTGTCGTTATAAGCCTGCGTGTTGCCCGGCAGCGAGATTTCAGACGCCGTGCCAGTCACCGACGGATGCGTGATGCTTACCGTCTGAATGGCGTTTGCGTTCGTCGTCTCGGCGAGATGCTCTTCTTCCGAGTGACGCTTCATGAGGCCGTAGACGATGGCCGCTGCGAGCAGGATGGCGACACAAACCACACCAACCCAAACGCCGGCAGGCAGGCCGCGCTGCTCGACAGTTTCTTCAACGACTTGCTTACGCGGTACAGCAGTGCCGGTATATTCGGTCGCCGGATCGGTGATTGCGGTATTGGTTTCGATGGGCACGTTCGTTACTCCGTAAGGCTAAGCTGAAACTTCATGCAGTGTGGGTGACGAGGCAGCGGGAACTGATTGGCGTCTGCGGCCGTGTAAGAACGCAAACACCGCAGGCACAAAAACAAGAGTCGCGACGGTGGCAGCGCAGAGACCGCCGATGACAGCGCGGCCCAGAGGCGCATTCTGCTCGCCGCCTTCACCGGCCCCCAGCGCCATGGGAATCATGCCGATGATCATGGCAAGGGCCGTCATGGCGACGGGACGGAAGCGCGTTGCGCCGGCTTCAATCGCCGAAGCGAGAGCGTCGCCGGTTTCCTGCAATCTCTGTTTGGCGAAGGAGACGACAAGAATGGAGTTTGCAGTGGCGACACCCATACACATGATGGCACCCATCAGCGCCGGGACCGAAAGTGTGGTGCGTGTGAGGAACAGGAAAAGGACGATACCCGCGATAGCAGCCGGCAGCGCCGTGATGATGATGAAGGGATCGAGCCACGACTGGAAGTTGACCACGATCAGCAGGTACACCAGAAGGATCGAAAACGCGAGGCCGAGGATGAGGCCGATATACGAGGTGTGCATCGTATCGACCTGGCCGCGCATGCGTATAAAGTTGCCCTTCGTGAGCGAGCCGGCATTCTTATCGATGATGGCCTGCACCTGTTTCGCAACGGCGCCGAGGTCGCGGTCCTGCGGGCTCGCATAGATATCCAGCGTGCGGCGGATGTTGTAGTGCGTCAGCACCGGCAGTTCGGTCGAGCGCGAGAAGCCGGCAACATCAGCGAGAATTTCCGGAGACTTCGCCGTCGGCGAGGTGAGCGGAATGTTCTGCAGGTCGTTGAGCGACTGCGTCTGATACTGCGGCGTACGCGCCACGATGTTGTAGACCACGCCGTTCTTGGGGTTGAGATAGAACTGGGGGGAAAGCTGCGTGGAACCAGAAAGAATGTTGAGTACCGAAGTACCTACGTCCCGCTGCGAGAAGCCACCCTGCGATGCCTTGGTGCGGTCCACGGCGATGTTCAGCACGGGGTAGTCGTCCGGCTGTTGCAGACGAACGTCGGTGAGACCGGGAACACTATGCAGTTCTGCGAGAATTTTGTTGGCGACCTTGCGGTTCCCTGCACCGTCGGGCCCATCGATCTGTACGTCGATAGGCGCAGGCAGACCGAAATTGAGGATCTGCGTCACGATGTCCGAAGGCAGGAAGTAGAAAACGACGCCGGGGAATTCACGCGGCAGCTTCTCGCGCAGAGTGCGGATGTAATCGGCGGTCGGGGCGTGGTTCTCTTTAAGCGAAACGTAGATATCGCCTTCGTTTTCGCCGAACAGGCCGCTGGTGTTGTGCATCAGGTTGATGGTCGAGAACGGCAGACCGAGGTTATCCAGAATGTTGTCCATCTGGTTGGCCGGCACGGTCTGGCGAATGGAGCCTTCAACCAGGTCACTGAGACGTGCGGTCTCTTCAATACGGGTACCGGTCTTGGCGCGGACGTGGAGGATGAACGAGCCGTTATCGGTGGATGGAAAGAAGTTCTGACCCAGGGTTGGAATGAGCAGCAGCGACAGCGCGCAGCCCAGAAGGAAGACGGGAATAAAGATCACTCGCGCAGCAACCAGCCGCTCCAACAAAGAGCTGTACATCGAACGAACGCGCTCGAAGACGCGCTCGAAGCCACGCTGGAAGACAGCCAGCGGATTGCGTGACGGCCTGCCGTGATGGTCATGCGGCTTGAGCAGGTACATCGCCAGCGTCGGCACCAGCGTACGCGAAAGAATGTAGGAAGCCAGCATCGCAAACACCACAGCTTCCGCAAGCGGCACGAAGAGGAAGCGGGCCACACCGGCGAGGAAGAACATCGGGAGAAAAACGATGCAGATGCAAAGCGTCGAGACCAGCGCGGGCACGGAGATCTGTGCGGCGCCTTCGAGGATGGCCTCGTGAAGCTCGTGACCTTCTTCGAGATAGCGCTCGATGTTTTCAATGGTGACGGTGGCGTCGTCGACCAGGATACCGACGGCCAGTGCGAGGCCACCGAGGGTCATAATGTTGATGGTTTCGCCGATGAGGCCGAGGACGATGATCGAGGACAGAATCGATAGCGGAATCGACACCGCGATGATGATGGTCGAGCGCCACGAACCGAGGAACAGCAGGATCATCAGACCGGTAAGCGTGGCGGCGATGATGGCCTCACGGATAACGCCGTTGATGGAGCCGCGCACAAAGATCGACTGGTCGCCGATGGGCTTGATCCTCAGCGCATCTGGTGCGCTTTGCAACACACGAGGAATCTTCGCGAGTGTGCCCTTCACCACGTCGAGCGTCGATGCGTTGCCGGACTTCAGCACCGTAATCAGCACGCCGCGGCGGCCGTCCTGACGAACAACGTTGGTCTGCGGAATGGCGCCGTCGCTGACGGTGGCGACGTCGTGAATGTAGACCGTGGCCGCGCCCACCTGCCGGATGGGCAGGTCGCCCAGGCCTTCGATGTTGATGGGCGCGCTGTTGAGGCGGATGTCGTACTCCGTGGCGCCGATCTTTGCCGTGCCGCCGGGCTGCACAACGTTCTGCCGGGCCAGCGCGTCGAGGACGTCCGCCGGAGAAAGGCCCTTGGCCTGGAGAAGGTTCGGGTTGAGATTGACGATGACCGAACGTTGTTTGCCGCCGAAAGGATACGGGATCACCACGCCCGGCGTGGTCGTGAGTTGCGGACGAATGATGTTCTGGCCAAGGTCGTTGAGTTGCTGCTCGGACATGCCGTTGCCGGAGAGGCCGAGTTGGACGATAGGCACGGTCGAGGCGGAAAAATTAATGATGAGTGGAGGAAGAATGCCGGCTGGGAGTTGGCGAAGAATCGTCTGCGAGGCGGCAGCAACCTGCGCATTCGCCAGAATGACGGATGAGCCGGGTTGCAGATAGACGCGTACGATGGCCTGGCCGTCGATGGTGACCGACTCAGTGTGCTCGATGTTGTCGACGAGCGTCGTCAGCACCTTCTCGTACGGCGTGGTGATGCGGCCTTCCATCTCTTCGGGGTTCAGGCCCTGGAAGGCCCACGCTATCGAGATGACGGGTATGTTGATGTCGGGGAAGATGTCGGTAGGTGTGCGCGTGACAACGACCGGCGCCGCGATCAGGATCAAAATGGCGAGCACGATAAACGTGTATGGGCGGTTTAGCGCTACGCGAACGATCCACATGTTTGATTCACACCCCGTACTTAGTCTGCTTTAAGAGACATCCGCAACAGGTGAACAGTTGCACAGTTCTTTCCGCCGCTATCTATCGGAAATACCGATAGTATAACCACATGGAGCTTCGTCATCTCCGTTACTTCCGCGCTGTCGCCGAGCTGGGCAGCTTTACCGCAGCCGGCAGGAAACTGCACGTCTCGCAGTCTTCCATCAGCGAGCAGATCGGCGATCTTGAGGCCGAAATCGGCGGAGCCCTGCTGGACCGGACTGGCCGCCAGGTCCGCCTGACGCCGCAGGGGCAGGTGTTTTTGCTGGAAGCGCGCAAGACTCTAGAGGCGGCCGACCAGGCCGTCGACCTGACGCGGCGGTCGATGCGCGGCGAAGTTGGAACGCTCTCGGTCGGCTTTTTCTCGTGGGGCGCGGGTGGGTTTTTCCCGAGAATTATTCGCGAATATCGCCTCCGGCGTCCCGGCATCCGTCTGTCGCTGATGGAAATGCACGCTCCCGAACAGATGCAGGCGCTCGAAGATGGACGGCTGGATGTGGGCCTGACCCGCCCCATCGAGCCACCTTTTGATCGAACACTGCGGGAGGAGTTGCTGTATCGGGACCCCGTCGTCGTAGCATTGCGGCGCGATCATCCACTGGCTGGAAAAGATGTGCCCTTTGCCGCGCTCGCAAGCGAGAGTCTGGTGTTGAGCGATCGCCGTGTGACACCGGTGCTCTTCGACAGCATTGTGGCGATGTGCTCGAAGGCCGGGTTCTCGCCACAGATCGTCAATACGTCGGAGACATGGTCTGGCATTCTTACGCTGATCGAATCCGGCGAGGGCGTGGCTTTGGTTCCGGCCGGCGTACAGCATCTGCAGACGAAGGGACTTACCTTCAGCAAGCTGCTTCCGGATGAGTTGTCGCTGGGTGTGTCCGTAGCGTGGAACCCGGCGAACCAGGGGCCGGCGCTGCACGATTTCCTGGCGCTGCTGCGGGAAAATAAGGAAAGAATTCGACGGACGGGCCGCTAGTCTCTGGTCAAGAATCGTTGTGCGTAGTGGGACGGCCCTGACTAGCTAAAGTAACACTCATCACACCACCACATAGTTGTCATCCTGAGCGAAGGCTCGCGGTCTCATGCGAGCCGCAGTCGAAGGACCTGCTTCATTGCTTGCATTACCTCAGCGGCTCGAACCGTTTAACCGCAGACATTCTGTTAGCTCGCTACAGTATGGCTGACGCGAGAAGTTCAGACTATTGGTCAATAGGTCGTAAAATTTTACAACTCCAATCCGCAGTGCAGGTCCTTCGGCTCCGGCTCGGGATGACACGTTTGTTAGTAGGTGAGAGATAGACAAAAGCAGAGGCCAGATAGAGATCGGTCTCTCATCCAGCGACAATGAGGCCACCACGAGGATAAGTCACTCCAAACCTGGGTTGTCGGGCGCGCATTCATCAGACCTTGCTGACTATCACGCCGTCACGACATAAGGCCGCATCATGTCATTGGCCTCATGCTCCAAAATATGACAATGCCAGAGATATTTTCCGGTATACCCACTAAAAGGAACAATAATTCGTGTCACTGTTCCGGCGGGACATTGCACAATATCTTTCCACCCCATTTCATGCGCGGCAGGACGCATCACGGGGCCTGTAAAACGAAGCTTTGTGTCGGCGAGATAATCGTAGGTAGAAAAGTTTTGCCGGTCGAGAATCTGGAAGCGAACCATGTGCAGATGAATCGGGTGCGTATCTTCCGTCAGGTTGATGAGACTCCAAATTTCCGTCGTGTCGAGCTTCACAGTTTCCGTTACGGGCTCAGCCCAGTGCTTCCGGTTGAGCAGCATCACCATGGCATCGCCATAGTCGCTGTCAAACTGATTCAGCGTCATCTCGCGGGTACGGATCGCCTGCGACTCGGGAATTCTCTCGATGGTCCGCAGACGGGCCGGGACGACGCTGGTATCGTCTGTTTTTACCGCGCCGACACGAAATTGCATGAGTTGTAAGGTGTCGCTGCCGAGGACGATCTTCTGTCCACGGAATTTACTGAAGTCCACGATGATGTCAGTTCGCTCCGCGGGCGCGAGAACGAGGCGGCTAACTTCTACCGGGGCCGCAAGCAGTCCCTGGTCGGAACCGATGATTTTGAACGTCTGCCCGGTAGAGAATCCGAGTGAAAAGAACCTGGAGTTAGCCGTATTTGCGATGCGCAGCCTATACTTTCGCGGCTCCACTTCGCAATAGGGCTGGACCTTTCCATTGACCACCATCGCATCGCCCAGGTATTCCTGCGACCATGCACCTTCGTCGGGCGGATTCGGGTAGTAGAGCTGCCCTTGTGGATCGAAGCTGCGGTCATAGATCAGCAGCGGCAGCTCATATTTTCCGGCCGGCAAGCCCAATTTATCTTCTGTGTCATCCCGCAAGATGTACCAGCCCATCAACCCGGCAAAAACATTCAGACGGCTGACACCCATAGCATGGTCGTGGACCCAAAGTGCGGTCGCGTCCTGCTGATTGGGGTAATAGCACAGCTTATTTTTCCCGGGGCCGAACCAGTCCTCGGGATAGCCATCGCTGATCGATGGAACGCGCGCGCCGTGCATGTGCGCGACGGTGCGCGTGTCCGGGGCAGATTCCATGCCATGCATCGGCTTATCCAAAGGAAGAAAATGCTTCGCCGGAAGTTCGTTCTGCCAATCGATGAGGACACCCGCGCCTCTGCGGGCCTCAAACAATACCGGCGCCGCGCTCGTGCCATAGCTCCACATGCGCGAGGGAGGAAGGTCGCGATGCATCTTGCACGACACTGCCTTTATTGGAACGCGATAGTATGGCGCATCTACAGCGCCGTGTGCGGCGGAGGACCGCCGGCCCTCCGCAGACACTAACTCGGGCAGTGGAAGTGGATCGACAAACGGCTCAAGCTTGCTGGCGTCGATCGTCCGCACTCTGTGGGGACGGTCGTCTGGCGGGGTGTGCATCGCCATGCCGCCGTGCTGCTGCGCGGCCCACGCCTTCGTACCGAGCAAACTACCGCCAAGGGCCGTGAGGCCAGCCCGTTGCATCAGCCGTCGACGTGTCCATAACTGCAATAGTTCCGCCTCTTCTGCATTGTCGCTAAATTCCCGTGCGCGATTTATTGGCCAGCCGATTTTACTTCGCCGGTGTCAGGGTCAAGCAGCACTGTCCGCAAATTCTGCGGTGTCTTACTACTGAAATCGAACATGTTATTCAGCGTTCCGGAGCGAGTATCGAAAGAACCCTGCCCAAGACGCTTACCATTCAAAAAAGTATCTTCCACCAATCTCAGGATCGATGTCTGGTCGGTGACTGTATGGTCGACATAGTTCGGTTTCGCCCATGGAGAAATGACTAACAGCGGCAACCGGGGGCCGAATCCGCAACGGCCCGAAGCATGCTTTGTTTTGGGATTTACACCGCCGAGCGCAGTCTTCACGTTGCCGCATTTCCCTGGCCCGCTTAATACATCCAGCCGCGATTCCGATCCGTTCACGATCTTGCCCATCAGGTGGTCGTACCAGCCGTCGGAATCGTCGTAAGCGATGATGACGACAGTGTGCTGCCAATCCGGCTGCTTCTGGATGAGGTTGATGGTCTCCACGACAAACCTCTGCTCATCCAGCGGACTGGAATATCCGGCGTGACCATCTTGATACGCCGGTGCTTTGATAAAACTCACTGCCGGGAAATTACCTGCCGCCAGTGCATCGACAAAATCATGACTGTCGTATTGATGGTTCGCCGCTCCATCCTGGTTGGTTGCAATGGTGGCTGCACTGATGGGGCGAACATGCTTGGGGTTTGCCGTCGACTTGTAGTACTGAAATGGCTCGTGGTGCGGTAAATAATCTCGCTTGAGTAGTTTTGCTGCGGATATAGAGCTACGGCGGCAGCCGGTCGTTCCATTGGAATTCACCGCGGTGAGATCGAAGCCACCCTGGAAAAATCCCCACGATACGTTGGCCTCGGTCAACAGATCGCCAATATTCCGGCCTGTCATGTGCACCAGCGCGTCAGAGGTGGAGGAACAAACATCTCCCGCGGGCAGCGGATCGCCAATCATGGTGAATCCGCCGCCACCGTCGGCCACCATGTAGCCTTCGGCGTTTTGATCGTTCACCACACCGTTCGTCTGGCCGGAAGCAAGGTTGATGGCGCCGAGCGTAGAAGGGCCAAACTCCACATCGAACTGATGATCGCTCATCGCGAAATGTTGCGCATAGTTCCAGTAGGCGGTCACCGTGTTGCCGTCGAAATACCCCATGGTCAGGCCGGTGGTCGAGGGTATGCCGGCTTTTTCGCCCGGCACGCGCGGCCCGTCGGGCGTGCCTACCGACTTGGGAAAGAGGTCCATCTTACCGCCGTTAAACGCCATTTGCTCCGGCTGATAGGCGTGGTCCTGATCCGCTGTGGCAGCCTGATCGCGGCGCAGGCGAAAAGGATTGGCGCGTCCCGCGCCGTTGGCTTCATTGAGGAAATTCGGATTCGCGGTGAGCAGGCTCCCCGACAAGCCTTCGACTGCCGGCGTTCCGGGCAAAGCGGTAAATGGTGGTTCACCCGCCGGATTGAGTGCATTCGGATAGGTGGCGAAATAGTGGTCGAACGAGACGTTTTCCTGAAAAATGACGACGATGTGCCGAATCGCGTCCTTTGGCTTTACACTCTGTGCACCGCACGCCCAACCGTTTCCCAGCCCTGCGGCAAGAATCGCCCCCACCGCGCAACTCGCTAATTTCATTGCCTCTCCATCGCCCGAATTCACACGGTTGTAACCTTGCAACCGCTTTCAGTTGAATGCCGATTTTATCAGGAGGTAAGGTGTTCAGGTCGATTTCGCAAACAGGCCGCTCCATGAGGCATCGAGATAAATCCAGCGCTGCGTCGAGAACCAGCACGTCGGCAACTCCGGCACATGGAGAAGGCCGTGACCGTCCGCGCACATCAATTCGGTGCCATTCCATGCGAGGAAGTTTCGCGACGCTTCGCCCACGCGCGCCGGATGGCTGAGTTTGCACAGGCACACCGGGCAGCGGGCGCGCTGATCGCGCAACGACCAGCGCAGGCCATATAGGCAGATGCAAAATGAGGAGACAATCTGGATGTATTGCGCGTGCAGCGGATGGGCAGCGGACGCCAGATGCGCGAGGTCGCGCGAGACGAAGAAGACGATCGGCAGCGTCAGCAAAATCTTGGCGTAAAGGAACGCCCAGCGCCGCATCCGCGAACGGAAGGAACGCTGCGGTGCATTGATGCGGTACTCGCCCAGCGGAAGCGAAGTCGTGGCGGGCAGCGCCAGAAACGCGAGAAAGACCGTCATCAAAAATATCGTGAGGGGGCGGCTTGTTGTTGAGTCCAGCGCGATGCACGCGTAACCGTTCGAGTCGAATGCGGGCTCGCCGGGACGGTCTTCGATGGACATGTGCCAACGGCTTCCGAACGAATCCGTCGTAGCGCGGCGGGCGATGACGAACGCGGTCGAGGTGGGTGCCAGCGCAGACGCACCGGCGTCCGGCTCAATGAGCCACGCATCTGCTGCTCTCCCGGGAAGACCCCAAAGAGGCGCATCCACAATGCCGGTGATACGCGCTTCGCGGTTGCCTACTCGTATCGTTCTGCCAATCAGATCTGGATCGCCATCGAATTCCGAGCGCCAGGTCGCGGACGAAAGCAGCAGGGACGGAATATGCGTGTCACCCTGCGCGGTCGCCGCGGAGACACCCAGCAAGGCGAAAAAATTAGGCGTAACGGACGCTACAACGAGCGGATGCGTACGCCACTCGCCGACAGAAATTTGCCGAATAACCGGCTGATACAGCGCGAATGCAGAAAAGAGTTGCTGCGAGCGATGCCGCCAGGCGTTGTATTGCTCAACCGGGATACTCGGCCGGGCGCTCTCGGCGTACGCTTCTCGCGCGATCAGTACGATGCTCGCCGGGTCTTGATACGGTGACCGTTCAAACGCAGTCCGCTCTCCCGGCAGAAGCAGAAAACACGCGCCACTGGCTACGATGGCGAATGCCAGAAGGCCCACACACCGCATCGCGGAACGGGCGTACGGCACACGCGTCGGATGTTGTGCGCTCTCTTTCACACTGCGAACGTCATCGATCGCTCCGAGACAGAACTCGGCAACCCGGCGCTGTCCCTGCCAATACTCTCTGTCGAAGAAACTCACGAGCGGCACCGCATCGCGATAGACATACCAGACTTCCGAAGCCCAGCACCTGTGCCAGTCCACACGAATCGAGCGAGGAACGAACAAACTGAGGCAGCGAATCCAGACGAGATACATCGACACACCGCGAACGAGCGAACGCTGGTTCATGCGAGTTGCTCCTCCGAAGCCGGGGTCAGTTTCGCGAGCAGCGGATAGCGTTTCAGCGCGGCGACAATTGCCTGCTCACCGGCGCGCGTGAGTTTGTGGTACTTGCGCGGAGGCCGCTGCTCCTCGTCGGCAATTCCCTGCTTTTCCCATTCGGAGCGGATCAGCCCATCGCGCTCCAGCCGTCGCAGCGCCGGGTACACCGTGCCGCTGGGTAGACCGGTCTGCTCCATCACGCTGAAGCCATACAGGTAGCCGATGTGAATGGCCTGCAGGATCATCGCGGCGGTGTGGGAGAGTTTTGCGTCGGCGGCCATAGGCGAATTCTACCTATGTAGCGATCTACTTGACTAGAGCCAGGATAGTTTGCTACATAGGGTACGAGGTTTGCGCCATGCTCGAAGTCCAGGGCCTTTCGAAACGCTATCGCGGCATCCCGGCGATAGAGAACATCAGCTTTTGCGTGCGCCCCGGCGAGATCGTCGGCTACCTGGGCCCCAACGGCTCAGGAAAATCGACGACGGTAAAGATCATCACGGGCCTGCTGGGGGCCGACGCCGGGCACGTGCTTTTTGAGGGCCGCAACATCCGCGAGGACCTCCCCGCGTTTCGGGCCGCGTCGGGATATGTGCCCGAAGAAGCGCATGTCTACACGCACTTGTCGGGGCTGGAGTATCTGCAACTCATCGGCCGCCTGCGCCAGATGCCGGAAGCGCTGATCAGCATGAAAGCGCAACGGATGCTGGAGCTGTTCGGCCTGCAATCGTGGCGACATTCGCCGATTTCCTCTTACTCCAAGGGGATGAAACAGCGTGTCCTCATCTCCGCTGCTCTGATGCATGACCCGAAGCTGCTGATCTTCGACGAACCTTTGTCCGGGCTGGATGTCGTAACAGCGCGTCTGTTCAAAGACCTTTTGCAGGAGCTTGCGGCGCAGGGCAAGGCCATTCTCTACATCTCCCATGTATTGGAGGTCGTCGAATTGGTGTGCGACCGCGTGATCGTCATTGCGGGCGGAAAGATTCTCGCGGATGCGCCGCCGTCCGAGTTGAAGCGACTGATGGAACACTCCAGCCTGGAGGCCGTCTTCGCGCAACTGGTGCAACAGGGAGACACGCGGCCTATTGCGCGCGACCTGGTGCAGACCATGGGTGCCATCCATGTCTAAACTCTGGGAGACGATGACGACGTGGGACCAGCCCGTGATGGCGCCACTTCTGGGGCATGTGGAGGTTGAGGACGGACGCCGGCAGGGCCCGTTCGAAGTGCTCGTGCGGCATTTGTTGAAGCGCCTGCTGAGCAGCGAATCACTCGGAGCCGATGACGAGACAGCGACGCGAATCACGCAGTTGGCCTACGCGGTAGCGCTGCCCGGCCTGGTGGTCGCGCTGTTCCTCGACCCGCTCTACCACTCGCCGCTCGGGCCGCGTCACTACTGGCCGCAGGTTTGCGACCACTTCTTCTATGTGAGCTATAGTTTCGTGGTCATGGGGCTGGGCACGGTGTTGCAGTGGGACCTGCTCTTTCCCGATCAGCTCGACGTTTTTGTTCTGACCAGCCTTCCTATTGCGCGCGGGAGACTCCTGTTGGGAAGAGTTACCGCGCTGGCGATTTTCTTCGGCTGCATTCTTCTCGGCGCGAACCTGCTTGGTTGGGGCGGATTCACAGTTGCCGCTGATTTGCGTGACGCCATGTTTGCGTTGCCGACGGCCCACCTCGTCGCGGTGTTGGCAGCCGGAATATTCGTTTCGACATTCCTCGTCGCGTTGCAGGGAATATTCATCTGCGGATTCGGGCAACGGGCTGCACGCAGCATCTCACCCCTGGTTCAGGCGCTGTGTGTGCTTCTGCTGCTGACGACGCTCTTTTTATTCCCTTTGCTGTCGCACTTTCTTGAGGCGTTGCTGCGGTCCAACAGCCGGGTCGTCTTCTGGTTTCCGCCGTTCTGGTTTCTGGGACTCTACGAACATATACTCAGCGGCGATGCTGCCGGGCCTGTCTTCTCTGCGCTCGCAGGCATCGCTGTACGAGCGACTGCTGTGACGACGGCCGTTGCGCTGATCACCTATCCCTTGGCGTACGCGCGCAGAGTGCGCCAGGTCGTCGAAGGCATCGGAGTGCGAAGCCAGCGCGCGCGATGGAAGCCGCTGCAGGGGCTTGTGCACAGGACGCTGCTGCGCGAGCCTCGCCGGCGCGCCATTTTTCATCTGGTCAGCCAGACCGTTTGGCGCACGCAGCGTCTGCGCCTGTTGCTTGCGGTCTTTGGGGGTCTGGGGCTGGCGATGACAATTTCCTCTGTTCTTCTGGTCCGCATCGGCCATGGATCTCTGGGCTTTGAGTTGTCTCCATATGGCATACGGATGGCAATTCCGGTAATGGCCTTCTGGACAGTCGCCGGTCTTCGTGCGGCCTTTCGCACACCGGTTGCGGAGAAAGCGAGTTGGATGTTCCCGGTTATCCACGGGCGTCCGAAGACCGATCACCTGCGCGCAGCCGAAGTCTGGGTGGCAACCTGCACCTCGACCGTGACGCTGGCAACGGCAGCCGTGTTGCATATCTTCGCACCCGCCGGATGGCGCGGTACTGGCGTTCTTTTGTTCCAGATGTTTATCGCGGTCGCCGCGTCGATGCTGTTGACCGATCTGTTTTTTCTCCGCGAACGAGACATCCCGTTTACCAGCGCGCATCCCTACTCGGTCAGCAACCTTTCGTTCGTGGTCATCACCTACTTCGTCCTCTTCCCTGCCTTCGCGCTGGGCCTTGTAGCGGCGGAACCCTGGATGGAGGCCTCACCATTCCATCTGGCCGCAACAGTCGTTTGCGCCATCGCGATACACATTCTTCTTGCACGCATAAAGACGCGCGAGATCGACGAACGCGCCCGCGTACTGGAGATGGACGAGGTTATCCTCAAGCCGGGAGAGATGGGTTTGCGAAGCTAAAAAAGCTCTCTGCCGAAAGGGATTTCGGCAGTTGAATCGGCTGTAAAAGCCTTGACGCAAAGTTCGCGAAGTGAGCCAAGTTTCGCCAAGGGTTCCGTGGCGAAACTTGGCGCTTTTCTTTGCGGGCTTTGCGTCAAGGTACTTCCGGGTGCTTGCGTTCTCACTGGTCTAGACGGGGGCTTTGCCTTCAACGCTGCCGCCGTCAAAAAGCCGCTCAATTTCTTCCAGACTCTTACCCTTGGTTTCAGGCAGGAAGAATGACGCCGTCACAAAGTAGATGACCGTACAAGCCGCCAGGAACGCGAACATGGCGTAGTAACCGTAGTGTCCTACGATGGGCAGGAAGACGGCGGCCAGCGTGGAAGATACTCCCTGATTGAGCACCAGAGCGATGCCCATGCCGGCGGAGCGAATGCGCGTCGGCATCAGCTCAGACAGTGCCAGCCACACCACCACGCCGGGACCGGCAGCGTAGCACGCGATAAACAGCGCGAGACATGCGGTCACCAGCCATCCCGTCGTCTGCGGAGGAACACTGCCGTACGTCGCGCGCTTGATCGTCAGAGAAGCCGAGGGCGGAGTCGCGGCTTCCGGCTGAATCTTTAGAACGGGGTCTTTGTCGTCGGTAAGGACC
>Ga0207652_10003131_pt1 | contig 13793 bp, 12 predicted proteins | sample KBSC63BmetaG_FD_184334 | JGI IMG/M metagenome (GOLD analysis project Ga0207652, IMG submission 184334) | Corn rhizosphere microbial communities from Kellogg Biological Station, Michigan, USA - KBS C6-3B metaG (SPAdes) (version 2) | ecosystem: Host-associated > Plants > Roots > Rhizosphere ... | reverse complement strand
GAGCCGCCCGCCGACGTTCACCGAGCCGCCGACGACCTCGTCGCCGGGCCGCTTCTCGACCGGGACGGACTCGCCGGTGAGGAGCGACTGGTCGACGGCGGAGGCGCCGTCCTCGACGACCCCGTCGGTCGCGAGCCGTTCCCCCGGCCGCACGACGAAGCGGTCGCCGACGCCGAGCTGCTCGATCGGCACGCGGCGCTCGCTGCCGTCGGGGTCGAGCCGCGCGGCGTCCTTGGCGCCGAGCTCGAGCAGCGCCCGCAGCGCCGACCCGGCGCGGCGCTTGGCGCGCGCCTCGAAATAACGGCCGGCGAGGAGCAGCGTGGTCACCACCCCGGCGGCCTCCAGGTAGATCTGATCGGTGGCGGCGCTGCGGTCGAGGACGACGTCGAAGCCCATCCGCATGTCGGGCATGCCGGCGCCGAGGAAGAACAGGGCGGCGACCGACCAGCCCCAGGCGGCGAGGGTGCCGACCGAGATCAGCGTGTCCATCGTCGCCGCGCCGTGCTTGAGGTTCTGCCAGGCGGCCTCGTGGAAGGGCCAGCCGGCCCAGAAGACGACCGGGGTGGCGAGCTGGAGCGCCAGCCACTGCCAGTTGTCGAACTGCAGCACGGGGACCATCGAGATCGCCAGCAGCGGGATCGACAGCGCGGTGGCGCCGAGGAGACGGCGGCGCAGCGAGCGCGTCGCCTCGTCCTCGTCCTCGTCGGCGGGCTCGGCGGTGGGGCTCGCGGGGGCGGCGCTCGCCGCGGGCCCGGGCTCCGCCGGCGGCGTGGCCTTGTAGCCGGCCGCCTCGACCGCGCCGAGGAGGTCCGCCGTGCTCGCCAGGGCGGGGTCGTAGGAGACGGCGGCCTTCTCGGTCGCGTAGTTGACCGTCGCCTCGACGCCGTCGAGCTGGTTCAGCTTGCGCTCGACCCGGTTGGCGCAGGAGGCGCAGGTCATGCCCTGGACCGGCAGGTCGAGGTGGCGGGGCGGAGCGTCGGTGCTCATGGTCATCGTCTCCTCATACGGGCAGGGGGTATCCGTGTCTCGACCCTAGCATACCCCCCGTGGGTATATGTATACTCGCTCCATGACTCCTTCCACCACCGCCACCGAGAGTCGCGGCTACAGCGCGACCAAAGACCAGCTGTTGGGACGCCTGCGACGCATCGAGGGCCAGATCCGCGGGATCGAGGGGATGGTCGACGAGGAGCGGTACTGCATCGACGTGCTGACCCAGATCTCCGCCGTGCAGGCCGCGCTCGACAAGGTCGCGCTCGGGCTGCTCGACGACCACGCGCACCACTGCGTGATCGGCGCCGCCGACGCGGACGCCCGGGCCGCGAAGACCGAGGAGCTGATGGCCGCCGTGGGACGGCTCATGCGCCGCGGCTGACGCCCTGGCGTCCGCACCCCCCACACGGCTCGCGCGGACTGATAGCTTCGCTCGGGTTCAAGTCGGGTTTCCCCGACCAAAGCGGTGCCCCGCGCTCGTAGATCGTTGCCTATCGGCATCCTCCGCGCTCGCAGCACGCAGACAACGGAGGTATCAGAAATGGCAACCGGAACCGTGAAGTGGTTCAACGACGACAAGGGCTATGGCTTCGTCACCCCTGACGATGCAGGCAAGGATCTCTTCGTCCATCACAGTGACATCGCCGGCGAGGGCTTCAAGTCGCTTGCCGAAGGCGCCAAGGTCACCTACGACTCCGAACCGGGCGACAAAGGCCCCAAAGCCGTCAACGTTCAGGCAGTCTGAGCGCGTCGGCGGCGCCCTCGGCGCCGCCGACGATTCCTGGGAATCCGAGCTGTCACCGAGACAGCTCGGAGTTCCGGGGAAGGCACGGGCCTCTTGAAGCTGGCGCCCGGTAGGGACGGGGTCTCGCAAGCTGGCGCCCGGAAGGGACGGTTCCCCGCAAGCTGGCGCCCGGGGAAGGGAAGGGCCGTCTCGTCCACGGCCCTGGCAGGCTGTGGCCGTGGCCGAGACGGCCGGGTCGCGGGGAGCGGGGGGACCCGTGGGGCGTCCGTCACGAGGGAGCCACGGATCCCTCACCGGAGGGACACGGATCCGTGACGGGAGTCCGACCCCGTCACGGAGACGTCGGGAACTCCACGCTTCCTCCCGTGTCGTCCAACAGTCACGGCCGCGTTGTCGACTTTGGGGCCCCCATAGGGGACCAAAAGTCGACAGCGCGTCCCCGACCCCTCGATCCCGGCCCGAAAAGGGCCTTTCGGGGCCGGAAAGTGTGACGTTCCCGGCCTCTTCGTCGCCGATCGGGCCGAGGTGTGGGATCTCCCGGACCCGATCGTCACGGAAGTCCGACCTCGCACCCTCCCTGTGCCGCCTCCCCCACGGAAGCCTCACGTCCCGGGCGCCTCATGGGGGTCACAGCCTGCCAGGACCCCCACGAGGCGCCCGGGACGCCCGGACCCCATCTCGGACGGCCGCCCGCCCCCGGACCCCCGCCATCCATCGTGGAATCAACCATCTAGGGTTCGATTCGTGAGTGCCGCCTATATATATGGAGCCGTCCGCACGCCCTTCGGCCGTTACGGCGGCGCGCTGGCGAAGGTGCGGCCCGACGACCTCGCCGCCGTCGCCCTGCGCGCCGTCCTCGACCGCGCCCCGGGCCTCGACCCCGCCCTGATCGACGACGTGATCCTCGGCGACGCCAACGGCGCCGGCGAGGACAACCGCGACGTCGCCCGCATGGCGGTGCTGTTGGCGGGCCTGCCGACGAGCGTCCCCGGTGCCACCGTCAACCGCCTCTGCGGCTCGAGCCTCGAGGCCGCGATCCAGGCGGCGCGGGCGATCGAGACCGGCGACACCGAGATCATGGTCGCGGGCGGGGTGGAGTCGATGAGCCGCGCCCCATGGGTCCTGCCGAAGCCCGAGCGCGCCTTCCCCGCCGGCCACGAAGAGCTCTTCTCGACGACGCTCGGCTGGCGGATGGTCAACCCGAACATGCCGGGCGAGTGGACGATCAGCCTCGGCGAATCGGCGGAGAAGCTGGCGACCATCCACGACATCTCCCGCGAGGAGCAGGACGAGTTCGCGCTGCGCTCCCACGCCCTCGCCGACCAGGCCTGGAACGAGGGCCGCTTCCCCGAGGTGGTGCCGGTGCCCGGTGTCGACCTGGCGCGCGACGAGGGCGTCCGCGCCGACACCTCGCTGGAGAAGCTGGCGAAGCTGAAGCCCGTCTTCGTCGAAGGCGGCACCGTCACCGCGGGCAACTCCTCGCCGCTGAACGACGGCGCCTCGATGCTGCTGCTCGGCTCCGAGGCGGCGGCGGAGCGGATCGGCGCGGCGCCGCTGGCGCGCGTGGTCTCCCGCGGCGTCCACGGGGTCGATCCCGACGTCTTCGGCATCGCGCCGGTAGAGGCGGCGAACGTGGCGTTGGCCCGCGCCGGGATCACCTGGGACGACGTCGACGCGGTCGAGCTGAACGAGGCCTTCGCCTCGCAGTCGCTCGCCTGCCTGGCGGGCTGGCCCGACCTCGACCCGGCCAAGGTGAACATGAGCGGCGGCGCGATCGCGATCGGCCACCCGCTCGGCGCCTCCGGCGCCCGCGTGGTCGGCCGGGCAGTCGAGGAGCTGCGCGCGCGCGGCGGCCGTTACGGCCTCGCCACGCTTTGCATCGGAGTCGGGCAGGGGCTGGCGATGGTGGTCGAGCGCGTCGCGGACTAACTCCCGGCGGACGCCGGCGGCGAGCGCCGGGACCGACCCGCGGACGAAGCAGAGGGCCGCACTAGAGTCTGGCGCCGTGGCCCGCAAAGCCCGACCACCGATGACGCCCTCCTCCGCCGGCGTCAGCGAGCGGATGTCGCGGGTGCGCCGACGCGACACGGCGCCGGAGCTGGTACTGCGCTCCGAGCTTCACCGGCGGGGCTTCCGCTACCGCGTCGACCGCCGGCCGCTGAAAGGCGTGCCGAGCCGCGCCGACCTCGTCTTCGGCCCCGCCAAGGTCGCCGTCTACGTCGACGGCTGCTTCTGGCACTCCTGCCCCGAGCACGGCACGATGCCCCGCTCCAACGAAGCCTTCTGGCAGGACAAGCTCGCCCGCAACCGCGAGCGCGACGCGACCGTGAACGAGCTGCTCGCCGCGGCGGGCTGGACCGTGGTCCGGGTCTGGGAGCACGAGGAGATCGAGGCGGCCGCCGACCGGGTGGAGTCCGCGGTCCGCGATTCCCTAAGCCGCGATCGCTGAGCTGTTCCTTTTGGACGTCTGGCGTCCATAAGGAACAGCGGCAGGGGCCTCGCGGCGGAGGATGGCGGCCAGGGACTCGGCGATCCGGCGCGCGAGCAGGGGAGGGACGGCGTTGCCGACCTGGCGGGCGATGCTCGACATCGCCTGGTCCTCGGGCAGGACGAAGTCGTCGGGGAAGGACATCAGGCGCGCCGCCTCGCGGACGGTGATCGGGCGGTGGGCGGAGGGGTGGAGGTAGCGGCCTTTCTCCGGCTTGTAGAACTCGGTGCGGATCGTCAGCGCGGGGCGGTCCCACCAGAGGCGGCCGAAGACGTCGGTCGTCCCGGTCGGCTTCTCCCGCCAGCACCGCGGCACCAGGTGGCCGAGCCCGGCCCGGTCGAGGTTCCGCTGCATCGCGAACCGGTCGCCGCCGTCGCGCGGCACCGCCTTGTAGCGCCGCACGCTCTCCGGCCGCGGCCTCCGCGGCCGATGCCACCGCCGCCCGTCCGGCCGCAGCGGCAGCCCGTCGACCGCCTCCCGAAACGTGACCCAGGCCGCCCGCGACCCGACGCTTGGACGCGTATGGCGGCAAAGCGTCGGGTCGGCGTCCTCGACGCTTGTATCCCTCTGGGCGACAAGCGTCGGATCGGCGTGGGTGGGGGACGGCCAGGGCGGCGCGGCGGAGCGGGTGCCGATCACGATCGCGCGGCGGCGTCGCTGGGGAACGCCGAAGTCGGCGGCGTTCAGGATCTCGGCTGTGACGTCGAAGCCGAGCTCCTCGGCGCGGCGCTTGAACTCGGCGTACTCGGCGCTGCGGAGCAGCTCGGGGACGTTCTCCATCACGAACGCTTGCGGCTCGATCGCCTGCAGCGCGCGTAGGTACTCGCGCCAGAGCCCGCGCCGCTCGAAGCCGACCGCCGCGCGATTCAGCGGGCTGAAGCCCTGGCAGGGGGGGCCGCCGATCACCACGTCGGCGGCGGGGAACGAGGCGACGTCCTCGATCGGCCCGCAGGCGACGTGGTCGCCGAAGTTCGCCGCGTAGGTGGCCCCCGCGTCGCGATCGAACTCCACCGCGAAGACCGAACGGAACGCGCCCGAGTCCTCGAACCCCCGGGTCATGCCGCCGCAGCCGGCGAAGAGGTCGACGAGCGTGAGCACGCCCCGCACGATACGGGCGCCGTCGGCCCGTCGTCCGGCCACTTCTCCTCTACCGTGGGTCCCTACCCGGTGATCCGCAACAAGGACGGCGCCGACGGCACGCCGCCCGAAGATCCCACCGACGACACCGCGACGACGATCGCCGCGCTCGGGTCGGCGAAGGCCCTGATCGTCGCCACCCCGGTCTACCGCGGCTCGCTGACCGGCTCGCTGAAGAACCTCCGCTACGTCCTCAGTTTCTTCGGCGCGATGGTGATGCCGGTCGCCGTCTACCTCGATAGCGGTGACTTCGCCGACGGCGTCCCCGGCGAGCGGGCCGCGGCGGCGCTCGACCACTGTTCGCGGCGGCCGTCTCGGCGGCGGCGGCGCTCTACGCGCCTGCGGCCTGGTCGTCGGCCGCGAGCGACTTCTCGACCCAGCCTGAGTCGACGGAGAAGTCCGGGACGCCGAGCGCGGCGGCGACGTTGCACCACATCCCGGTCTGGAAGAAGCCGTCGAGCCGCTCCATGTCGTCGACCCTGGAGAGCTTGCGGGTCAGGTCGACCAGGCGGGCGTACTGCCTGCGGACGAAGGCCTGGATCTGGGGGTCGTCGCCGCAGGCGGCGTAGCCCTGCAGTTGGAGCAGGAGCAGGTCGGGGTTGTCGGCGATCGCGCCCATGTAGGCATGCCCGATCGCGTTCAGCTTGTCTTCGCCGGGTTCCTGCGGCCCGTTCTCGTCGAAGTCCGCGGCGGCCTTCTCGAACAGCGCCGAGATCTTTTCGAAGCACCGTTCGTCGGCGGCGAGGAAGAGGTCGCGCTTGGTCGGGAAGAGGCTGAAGACGTAGGGCTGGGCGACGCCGACGTCGGCCGCGATCGCCGAGACCGTCGTCCCCTGCAGGCCGCCGTGGGCGAAGTGGTGGACGGCGGCCTCGATCAGCGCGTCCCGGCGCTCGGCCGCCGGGACGCGTTTCCTCGGGCCGGTTTTCGTCTCTGCCGCCACCATCAGCGATCCTAGTTCGTCGATCCCATGTCTTCCGCCGCGCGTCCGCCTCAGTTCGTCGCGGGGAGGGGACGCGACGGGGCGCCGCGGGGCTCGTGGCGCTCCTCCTCGAATTCCTCGACCTCGCCGGCCGTCGCCTTGCCGCCGAAGGGCAGCAGCAGGGCGGCCAGGGCGCCGAAGACGAGCACCGCGGTCCCCACCCAGAGCGCCGGGACCATGCCGTCGACGAACCGCTGCGGCGTCGTGTAGGCGCCGGCGCTGCTGAACACGGTGGCGAGGATAGCGATGCCGAGGGTGCCGCCCAGCTCGCGGATCGCGTTGGTGGCGCCGGAGGCCTGGCCCGCCTGGTCGACGCGGACCGAGTTGAGGATGGCGCTCGCCGAGGGGGCGAAGACCAGCGCCATGCCCGCGCCGGCGAGGATGAACGGGATGATCATCGAGCCGTAGGTCTGCGTCGTCGAAGCCTCGGTGGCGAGCCAGCCGAGCGCGATCGCCTGCAGCGAGACGCCGGCGACCATGAACCAGCGGGCGCCGAGTTTTTCGCTGAAGACGCCCGCCAACGGCGCGACGATCATCGTCGCCCCGGTCCAGACCAGCAGCTTCAGGCCCGCTTCCAGCGGCGAGTTGTCGAGCACGTTCTGCATGAACTGGCTGAGGAAGAAGATCGAGCCGAACATGCCGAAGTACATCGCCATCGAGACCACGTTGGTGACGGCGAAGCTGCGCTTGGCGAAGAACTGCATGGGGAGCATCGGCGCGTCGCTGCGCAGCTCCTGGCGGGCGAAGCCGGTGAGCAGCGCGAGGCCGGCGGCGAGGCTGATCAGCACCTCGGGGGCGGTCCAGCCGATCGTCTGGGCGCGGACCAGGCCGTAGACGAGGCCGAAGAGGCCGGTCGAGGCGAGGGCCAGGCCGGGGAAGTCGAGCGGGGCCTTGGGACCGTAGCTCTCCTCCAGGCGGCGGGCGGCCAGCGGGGCAAGCAGGAGGCCGATCGGGACGTTGATCCAGAAGATCCAGTGCCAGTCGGCGAGCTCGATCACGGCGCCGCCGACGAGCGGGCCGATCGCGACGGCGACGCCGCTGATGCCCGACCAGACGCCGAGCGCGACGCCCCGTTTTTCAGGCGGGAAGGCGCCGGCGAGGAGGGTCAGGGTGAGCGGCGTGACGATCGCCGCGCCGATGCCCTGGATGGCGCGCGCCGCGATCAAGAGATCGGCGGACGGGGCCAGCGCGGCGCCCGCCGAGGCGGCGGTGAAGAGGGAGATGCCGGTGACGAACATGCGCCTGCGGCCGAAGCGGTCGCCGAGCGCGGCGCCGGTAAGCAGCAGCACGCCATAGGCGAGCACATAAGCGTTGACGGTCCACTCGAGCGCCTGCACCGAGGCGCCGAAGTCGTTGTGGATGCTGGGCAGCGCGACGTTCACGACCAGGTTGTCGAGAACGACCATGAAGAGCCCGACGGAGACCAGGACCAGAGTCCACAACCTCCCTCGCTCTTGAGTTTCCATCTCTGACCCCTTCGTAGTTAGTAGCGGCGACTAAGCAGAACTTAGCAGCGACTAATAACTGGTGCAAGCCGGGGCGGGGAGGAGCAAGGGGGACGGGTGCCTCGCGGGAGGGACGACACACTTCCTCAACAGGGTCCGATCGCGCTGCATGACTTTGGGCCCCCCTAGGGGGCCCAATCTTGGTCGGGTGAATCTGAGCACTGAGGAGCGTCACGAAAGCGCGCGAACGCGGGGGTAGGGTCACCGTAGGGAAGAGGTGACGCTTCCGCGCGCCCCCTGGGTGCCTTCGTCCCCGAAGTGACGATCCCGTGACCACGCGTTCGCACTTTCCCGTCCTGTGTACGGGAAAGTGCGAACGCGCCCGGAGGGGCCGGCCCGAGGCGCACCGGACCCCGACGCCTTCCGCGCAGGAGCGCACGGCTTCGTCCCGTAAGCCCGTCCTCTTCGAAACCTCCCCGGCCCGGCGGCTGATCGGTGGCCTCAGCCGGCCGGGGCCGCCGATCAGCCGCCCGAGGCGGCAGCTTCACCGCGCCCTCAGTAGGGCGGCTTGCAGAGCGTCTTCGCGCCGGCCCAGGAGAACCACTTGCCGGGCTTGCCGCCGGGGTGCTTGGGGACGCGGACTTCGAGGCGGGTGTAGGCCGCCTGGTTGCCGCACTTGCCGAGGTTCGTCGCCCGCAGCTCGATCTGCGCCGGCTTGGAGTAGTAGCCGCCATGTGGCTTGAAGATCGGATTGAGGCCGTAGCCGATCGCGGTCGGGTTGCCCCAGCCGCTCCACTTGATGTGGGTGACCGAGCCGCTCGGGTCGCCGCCGTTGAAGATTTCGCTTGGTTCGGCGGTGCCGAAGCCTTTGCCGTAGGGCGCGGCGAAAGCCTTGGCGCCGATGACCGGGTTGGCGGCCGCTCCCGCCGTGGTGGCAAGGGTGGCGCCGAGGGTGTAGGCGACGAGGACGAGCGAGGAGAGGATGCGGATCTGTCTCATCTGTCCGCCCTCTTATCCCCGAAGAACCCGCGCATGCGCGCCCCGAAGGACGGCCGCGGCCCGCGCTCCGCTTCGAGCCACTCCTCCCGCGTCGGCAGATTCCCCGCCGCCCGCGCGTTCCGCACGCACTCCATATGCGCGTGGCGCCGCTTCGACCGATCGTCCTCTGGCGCGATCAACACGTGCTCCGACATCGAAGCCAAATGCTTCCCACAAAACGGGCATCGATAGGTAGCCGGCTTCAGATTCGCAGCCGGCCGCATCGCCCACCACCTCGGTTTCTCCTGCGTCATGGCCCTCTAGTTTGACCTGAGGCGGTGTGGGCCAGCCTCGTAAGGACGCAGGGAAGCGAACCGAGGGGAGCGCACAAACGTGCGTGACCCGAGGCGCGCGACCGAGGACACCGCGAGGCGCCCCCACACCGCCTCAGGGGTGGGACATCGCGACCATGGCGGCAGAGGAGCCGCGTCGGTCGACCAGGCCTCGGAGGGTGTGGCGGGAGAAGATCTCGTCGAGTTCCTCGCGGGTGAGGGTCTCGCGGTCGAGGGCGCTCTCGGCGAGGTCGTCGAGGCACTCGCGGTTCGCCGAGAGGAGGGCGCGGGCGCGGCGGTGGGACTCGCGGGCGAGGGTCATCGAGGCGAGGTCGACGTCGCGGCGGGTTGAGTCGGAGACCGCGTAATCGCCGGTCGGCATCGCGATCGGCGGCGGGCCGTCGCGGTCGAGCGCCACGCCCATGCCGAACTCGCCGACCATCTGCTTGCAGACCATGTGGACGCGGGCGAGGTCGTCGACCGCCCCCGAGTAGGACTCACCGAAGACCTCTTCCTCGGCGGCGCGCCCGCCGAGCAGCGTCACCACCTCGTCGACCAGTTCGTCGCGGGACCTCAGGTAGCTGTCCTCCTGCGGCGAGTGGCCGACGAAGCCGAGCGCCGGGCCGCGGGGGACGATCGAGAGGATCTCCGGCGGGTCGAGCCCGAGCAGCTTGCGGCAGAGCGCGTGGCCGGCCTCGTGGTAGGCGACGATGCGGCGCTCCTTGACGCTCAGCCGGCGCGCCTGCTGGGAGCCGACCGACTGGCGCAGCAGCGCCTCGTCGATTTCGACCCGGTGGATCTCCGCGTTGCCCGCGCGCCCGGCCAGCATCGCCGCCTCGTTCAGGGCATTGGCGAGCTGGGCGCCGGTCATCCCGGTCGTCTTGCGGGCGACGTCACGCAGATCGAGGTCGGCGGCGAGCGGCTTCCCCTCGGCATGGGCGTGGAGGATCGCCTCGCGGCCGTCACGGTCGGGCGGCGCGACCAGCACCTGGCGGTCGAAGCGGCCCGGGCGCAAGAGCGCCGCGTCGAGCTTGTCGACGTTGTTGGAGGCGGCGAGGACGATCACGGTCCCGTCCTCCTTCTCGAAGCCGTCGAGCTCCACCAGCAGTTGGTTCAGCGCCTGCTCGCGCTCCGAGGTGCCGCCGTCACCGCCGCCGCCGGAGCGGTGGCCGCCGACCGCGTCGAGCTCGTCGATGAAGATCACCGCGCGCCCCGACTTGCGCGCCTCCTTGAAGAGCCGGCGGATGCGGGCGGCGCCGCGGCCGACGAACATCTCGACGAAGCTCGAGCCGGAGGCGGCGAAGAAGTCGACCCCGGCCTGGGCGGCGACGGCGCGGGCGAGCATCGTCTTGCCGGTGCCTGGCGGGCCGTAGAGGAGGACGCCGCGCGGGGCCTTGGCGCCGAGCGCGCCGAAGCGGTCCGGTTCGCGCAGCCACTCGGCGACGTCCATCAGCTCGTCCTTGGCGGCGTCGACCCCCTGCACCTCCTCCCAGGCGACCGGCCGGCCCTTCGCGGCCTTGACCGTCTCCGGCTTGGTCGAGCCGATCGTCGTGCGCATGAGCCGCAGGAAGACGAACAGCAGCATCGCCATGAAGACGACGCCGAAGACGGGATACCAGTTGAAGAAGAATTCCTGGACCGATTCCACTTACCGGATAGTGGACGCGGTCGGTCCAGGCGGCAACGAACATTCGTCCAGATTTGAACGGAAGGCCTAAAGGTCCAGCCGTGAAAGTTCGATAAAGCGCGCCGCGTTGGAGCGCGTTGGCCCGACCCCGGTGCGTTCGCAGTTCTCCGCGCTATCCGCGGATTTCTGCGAACGCGCTTGCGGAAGGTCAGTCGCGGACGACCTGGGAGCCGCCGACGATCGTCTCTTCCCCGGAGTCGCCGAAGACGATCCAGGCCTTGTTGCCGCCGTCGTAGTCGGGCGCCCAGAGCTTCAACGTCGCGGGACGGTCCCAGACCGTCACCTGCTCCTCGCCGGTCGCGTCGATCCCGCGCCAGACCCGCACGAAGGGGTTCTCGGACTCCTGCTCGGCGATCGTCGTCGGCTCCTTGTGGCCGGGGTGGACGCGCGTCTCGGGCGGCAGCTCCATCAGCCGCATGACCGAGGACTTGAGCGCGTCGAAGCCCGCCGCGCCCGGCGACGCGCAGCCGCCGACGGTGCCCTTGAAGAGGACATCGGCGGTGAAGACGTCGGCGCCGTCGATCAGAAAGGCGAGGTGGCCGGGCGCGTGGCCCGGGGTGTAGAGCGCCTCGATCTCGATCCCGTTCGCGTCGAGCTTGTCGCCGTCGCCCATGATCACCTCGACCTCCTCGTCGATCTCCGCGGCGGTCGCCTCGTGGGCGACCAGCGGCGGCCCGCCGAGCCGCTCGCGCGCCTCCTTGATCCCGGCGACGTGGTCGACGTGCGGGTGGGTGACGAGGTAGTGGGTGATCGTGATCCCGTCGGCCTCGGCGCGGTCGATCAGCGGGTCAATGTCTTCGTTGCCGTCGATCAGGACGCCGGTGCCGCGCTCCGGATCGGCGACCAGGTAGGCGTTCGAAAGCCACTGCGGATTCTCGGTCCTCTCGACGATCACGGCGCTCCTCCTTGGTCTGGTTGCGGTGCTTCCGAGCTTAGGGGTCTATATGACCACGAAAGCTCGGAAGCATGTGGGATGGCGCTGCCCTCGAGGATCGTGCGGGCGATCAGCTCGGGGTCGTCCCACATCGGCACGTGGCCGACTTCGGGCAGGACGAGGAAGCGGGCGCCGGCGGGGCGGCGCTCGGGCTTCGGCGGGCCGACCTGCCGGTCGAGCTCGGCCCAGGCGATCGTCACCGGCACGTCCAGGGGATACCCGGCAGGGTCGAAGATGTGCTCGCGCATCGCCTTGTTGGCGCCGTCGTAGCCTTCCGCGTCGATCCAGGCGAGGACGAGTTCGCGGGCGGCGCGGGTCGGCCAGTTGGCCGGACGGGCGGCGAAGGTGGCGACGGCGCGGTCGCGCACCGGGCCGATCCAGAGCGCCGCGCTGACCAGCGGCCGCAGCCGCTTCGCCCAGCGGCGGCCGGAGCCCTTGCGGGGGCCGATCGGGGCGCGCCAGAGCCCGGCGGGGGAGAGGCAGGTGATCGAGCGCGCCGCGCCCATCCGCCCCAATTCCAGGCCCACCCAGGCGCCGAGGCTGTTGCCGGCGACGTGGGGGCGCTCGACGCCGCGGGCGGCGAGCTGGTCGCGGAGGGCGGCGGCGAGCGCCGCGGCGGTCGGCTCGACCTCGGGCGGCAGCGGGGGCGCGGTGCCGAAGCCGGGCAGGTCGAGCGCGATCACCTCGCGGTGCGGGGACAGCAGCGGGACGACCGGGTCCCAGACGTGCGAGGCGGCGCCGAGGCCGTGGATGAGGAGCAGCGGCTCGCGGTCGCCCAGGCCCGGCGCACCGGCCGCGGTGCCGTCGCCGGCCGCCGCGCCACCGCCGAGCCCGCCGTGGTCGCCCGGATGCGGTGGCCGCCCGTCGCCGACCGCCCCGTCGCCCGGACGCGGCAGCTCGCCCGCCCCGCTCACCGGAACGAGGGCTTCGCGAAGAGCATCTGGACGTCACCGATGCGGCGCTCGCGGAAGCCCGCCTCCGAGCTCGACAGGTAGAAGTCCCAAAGCCGGCGGAAGCGCTCGTCGTAGCCGTGCGCCTTCAGCTTGTCCCAGGCGGCGAAGAAGCGCTCGCGCCACATCGCCAGCGTCGGCGGGTAGTGGGCGGTGATGTCGTCGAGCCAGATCTCCCGCAGTTCGGTGACGGTGCCGATCGCGTCGGCAATCCGTTGCAGAGACGGCAGGCAGCCGCCGGGAAAGACGTGCGTGTTGGCGAAGGTCCGTGACGCCTTCTCCATCTCGTAGAGGCGATCGTCGACCGTGATCGCCTGCAGGAGGAAGAGGCCGTCGTCGGCGAGCAGCCGGTCGCAGGCGTGGAAGTAATCGTCGAAGTACTGCCAGCCGACCGCCTCGATCATCTCGATCGAGACCAGCCGGTCGTAGGTGCCCTCGAGATCGCGGTAGTCCCTGAGCAGGATCGTGACCCGGTCGGCGAGGCCCGCCGCCCGCACCCGCGCGGACGCCAGCTCGTGCTGGGCGCGGGAGATCGTCGTCGTCGTCACCCGGCAGCCGGTGGTGCGCGCGGCGTGCATCGCCATCCCGCCCCAGCCGGTGCCGATCTCGAGCAGGTGGGTGTCGGGGCCGAGCTGGAGGCGCTCGCAGATGCGGTCGAGCTTCGCCAGCTGCGCCTCCTCGAGGTCGGCGTCCTCGCGCGGGAAGTACGCGCACGAGTACATCATCGTCGGGTCGAGGAAGGAGGCGAAGAGGTCGTTGCCGAGGTCGTAGTGGGCGCTGATGTTGGCGCGGGCGCCGCGGAGGGTGTTCTCGGGCACGAGGCCGCGGAGGCGGTGCAGCCCGCTGCGCGCCTTGGAGAGCGCGGCGCTGATCCCGCGGTGCTGGTTATCGAGGCTGCGGGCGCCGATCTGGATCAGCGCGACGAGATCGTCGGTCTCCCAGAGGCCGTCGACGTAGCCCTCGCCGAGCCCGACCGAGCCGTGCACCGGCCCGCGCCAGGCGGCCGGGTCGTTGATGCGGACGGTGGCGTGAAGGTCGGCCGGCTCGCCGTAGAGGCGGCTGCGGCCGCCTTCGACGATCTCGATCTCGCCCCCCTTGGTGCGCGAGAGCACCGCGCCGACGACG
>Ga0207652_10003129_pt1 | contig 13799 bp, 13 predicted proteins | sample KBSC63BmetaG_FD_184334 | JGI IMG/M metagenome (GOLD analysis project Ga0207652, IMG submission 184334) | Corn rhizosphere microbial communities from Kellogg Biological Station, Michigan, USA - KBS C6-3B metaG (SPAdes) (version 2) | ecosystem: Host-associated > Plants > Roots > Rhizosphere ... | reverse complement strand
ATATATAATCATTAAAATAAAAAATTATGTCAAACATTAAATGGGCGCTTGACCCAACACACAGCGAAATTATTTTTAAGGTAAAACACCTGATGATATCAACAGTTACAGGACAGTTCAAAAGCTTTAATGCAAGTGCGGAAACTGAAACGGACGATTTTAACACCGCAACAAAAATTGAATTTACTGCCGATATCGATTCTATTGATACAAATAATGAGCAACGTAATGGCCATCTTAAATCAGCAGATTTCTTTGATGCCGAAAAATATCCGCAATTAAAATTCATCGGGAAAAAATATGAAGCTGACGATAATGAAGGAAAAATCACCGGGGAATTGACTATGCATGGCGTAACAAAACCTATAACCTTGCATGTGGAATTTGGTGGCATTGTGAAAGATCCATATGGACAGACAAAAGCAGGCTTCACTGTTACTGGTAAAATAAACAGGAAAGACTTTGGATTAAGCTGGGGTGGTGTTACAGAAACCGGCGGCGTAGTATTAGGGGATGAAGTAAAAATAAATGCAGAAATTCAATTAATAAAAAAGGCAGATGTATTGGTTGAAGAAGAAGAATTGGCAGAGCAGGATTAAAACTGTAAACGATGGAAAATAGAATATTAGGATTGCATCATATTACTGCAATAGCAGGAAATGCAAAAAGAAACCTTGATTTTTATACGAAAGTTTTAGGCTTACGGCTGGTAAAAAAGACAGTAAACTTTGATGACCCCGGAACGTATCATTTTTATTTTGGAAACGAAAATGGTACGCCGGGAACCATCCTTACTTTCTTTCCCTGGGAAGGAATAAGGCAAGGAGTAAACGGTGCAGGAATGGCTTCTGAAATCGGGTATTCGGTTCCGTTAGATAGCCTTGATTTTTGGTCGGACAGGTTAAAACATTATAAAGTAAGCCATGATGAACCCACTGAAAAGTTTGGCGAGAAATACATTTCGTTTCGGGATCCGGATGGTTTAAAAATAAATCTTATTGCTTCGGCAACTGCTGATACAAGGAAGCCGTGGCAAACAGATGAATTAAATGCTGATGTTGCTACTAAAGGATTTCATAATGTTACTTTATTACTTAAAGAAGTTGCGCCTACAGCGAAAATTTTGACAGATATATTTGGATATAAACTTTTAAAGCAGGAAGGTATTTTTTACCGTTTTAAAACCGATGCTATAGAGAATGCATCTATTGTGGATATTATTGAAGCTCCAGGCGCCGGCCGTGGCCTAGTTGCGGCGGGAACCAACCATCACGTTGCTTTCAGGGTAAAAGATGATAATATTTTAATGGACTACCGGGAAAGGATTGAAGGCGTTGGCTTAAATATTACTCCAAAAATAGACCGCGATTATTTTTTCTCTTTATACTTTCGGGAGCCAGGCGGCGTATTGTTTGAGCTTGCGACCGATAATCCAGGTTTTACAAAAGATGAACCTTTGGAGCAATTGGGTACGCACTTAAAATTGCCAAAACAATACGAAGATGCAAGGATAAAAATCGAGAAAGTATTGCCTGTACTTGATTAAAAATTTTTTTCAAAAGAATTGTCTAAATTAAAAGTAAAATGGATGATGTAAAGCTGAATTTGGACGCTAATGGAAGAGGGGAATTTTATATCTCCAATGAAGATAAAGAGAAGGCCAAAATGATGATTGATATTACCGGTGATGATCTCACCGCTTTTCATACTAAGGTGCTGCCTGAATATGAAGGAAAAGGATTGGCAAAAAAACTGGTAGATACAATGGTAGATTATGCCCGCAAAAATCATTTAAAAGTTACCCATTTTGTCCTTATGTTTATGCCCGTTTTTCCCGTAACCCCGAAGCTTATGATGACATATGGAAAAATAAAAAGAAGTAATGTATGTATAAAAAAGAAGAAATACCTGTTATAGAACCTAAGGATGTAATAATTGGAAACGCTGATGCATCGGTTACTATTACAGAGTTTGTAGATTATGAAAGTGAAAAATGCGCACAGGTGCATGAACTAGTTAAAAAAGTTATGCTGGATTTCAATAAAAAAGTAAATTTTAATTTCAGGCATTTTCCACTGGTTAAAATACATCAGCGTGCACATAAAGCTGCCGAAGCCGCTATAGGCGCTGCCCAGGAAGGAAAGTTTTTGGAGATGCACGAAATATTGTTGCAGAACAGGCGGCATTTGGGAACAATAACGTTGAAATCGTATGCCAAAGAAATAGGCATTACTAACAAATCTTTTTTGAATGACCTCATCAACAGCAAATATGGTTGGTTCGTTCAGGATGATTTAAAAGATGGAATTGATCTTGGCGTTAAAGAAGTTCCCGCATTTTTTATTAATGGCGAAAAGCTGGAAGGAAATATTAATATAAAGTCGTTAACTGATTTTATTAATGATGCATTGAAGAAGAAGAAAACGAGGAAAGCAGCCTAATCTTTCATATAAATAATATGCCGGCAATTAGTGCAACTGCAAGTGTTATCAATAGCAATAACGCCTATACGACAAGTATTGAAATACATCAGCATCAATTGCTTGCAGATGAACCGCTTAAAAGTGGCGGTGAAGACCTGGGGCCTGCGCCCGGAGATTATTTGTGTGCAGCGCTTGCATCTTGCACGGCCATTACATTGCGAATGTATTCGCAAAGAAAAAATTGGAATGTGGGCGAAATAAAAATAAAAGTTGATCTTATTAAAGATGGTCAACAAAATATTTTTAATTGCGAAATTGAATGCAAGGGAGATTTAACTAAAGAGCAACTGGAACGTTTGGCGGTGATTTCCGATGCATGTCCCGTTCATAAATTACTGAAGAAACCAAATGAGATTGTAACCACATTACGTCAACCCATTTCCTTATAATTTTTTAATGGCAAATTCAATAAAATTTAATTCCCACACAGCGGTTATTGGCGGAAAGATTCTGGATGAAGCGCAAAAGGCTTTAATAATGATACATGGCCGCGGTGGAAATGCGACAGATATTGTTTCACTTGCAGATCATTTGCAAGTGGCCGATTATGCGTTATTGGCGCCACAGGCTCCTGATAATTCCTGGTACCCCTTTTCTTTTATGGCGAAGGCTTCATATAATGAACCCTGGCTATCTTCATCATTACAAATAGTTAAAGATTTGGTTGAAGAAATAAAATGCAGGTCAATTGCCGCAGAAAATATTTATTTACTTGGATTCTCCCAGGGTGCTTGTCTGACCCTTGAATTTGCTGCAAGAAATGCAACGAAGTATGGCGGTATTGTTGCTTTCACCGGCGGCTTAATTGGCGATAAAATTTACAGTGAAAATTATAAAGGTGATTTTAATAAAACACCTATATTTATCGGTAGCAGTAACCCTGATCCGCATGTGCCCGCAGAACGAGTAATTGAAAGTGCCGCTATATTACAAAATATGAATGCTAACGTAACTGAAAAGCTTTATAACGGTATGGGACACACGATTTCTAAGGAAGAGATTGACTTAGCTAATCAACTCATTTTTCCTTCCTGATATTTCTTGCTTTCTTTTCTGATCTCTTTGTTTAATTTAGTTGAATAAAGTATTTATTTTTTCTATAAGAGATAAAGGAGTATTAATGAAATTTTTAAAGGTTCTTTATATCCAGGTTATCATAGGTATAATTGCCGGCGTATTTGCAGGATGGCTTTTTCCTTCTTTTTCCCCAACTGCGAAGCTCATCAGCGACACGTTCATCAATATGATACGAATGGTAATTGCACCTGTAATCTTCTTTACCATTGTGACAGGAATTGCAGGTGTTGGCGATTTAAAAAAAGTGGGCAGAATTGGAGGCAAGGCTATTATTTATTTTGAAGTGGTAACATCGCTTGCTTTAATTATCGGGCTTATAATTGCCAATGTAGTAAAGCCTGGCGCAGGCGTCAACTTTTCCCGCACAGCAAGTACGCAGGTTGCTGAAATTTCGGCACAGGCGAGTTCGATGAACTGGGGAGAATTTCTTTCTCATATTGTTCCGGTAAATGTTGTTGATGCATTCGCAAAAGGTGATATTTTACAAGTGTTATTTTTCAGCATCTTATTTGGTATTGGCCTGAAATGGATGGGTGATACGGGGCGCAGCCTTTTTATAAGCTTTGAAAAAATAAATAAAGCGCTCTTTAATGTTTTAAAGATTATTATGAAGCTTAGCCCGCTTGGTGCTTTTGGAGGGATGGCTTATACTATTGGCAAGTTTGGTTTTGCAACCCTTGCAGTTCTGGGAAAATTATTAATTACATTTTATCTCACAAGTATCCTCTTCATATTTGTTGTTTTAAATCTTATATGCCGTTATTATAAATTCAGTTTATGGAAACTGCTCGGTTATATAAAAGAAGAAATATTAATTGTCTTGGGCGCCAGCAGCAGTGAAGCCGTGTTGCCATCAGTGATGCAAAAGCTAACGGAAGCTGGTTGTGAAAAAGAAGTAGTGGGTTTGGTGATACCTGCAGGCTATAGTTTCAATCTTGACGGCACTACTATTTATTTAAGCATGAGTGTTATCTTTTTAGCACAGGTGTTTCATATTGATCTTACCATAAGCCATCAACTAATGATAATTGGTATTTTACTGCTTACAAGCAAAGGTGCAGCAGGCGTTACCGGCAGCGGTTTCATTGTGCTTGCATCTACCCTTACTGCTTTAAAAGTGATTCCGCTGGAAGGCCTCGCATTGCTTATTGGTGTGGACAGATTTATGAGCGAAGGCAGAGCTGTTATTAATTTTATGGGAAACACAATTGCTACAGTAATTATCGCTAAAAGTGAAAACGCCATTGATATGACAACTTATAAAAGAGTTGTTGAAAAGAAGAATGAAAAATTGATTACTGAAAGCCTGGCGGTGCAGTAATACGCTTTGTGACAATGCATGAACAGGGGATAGTGTTTAATAATCACTTCCAGATTTTGCCGGCTTCTTGTTTTTATCTTCTTCTTTATTTGCAGCGTTACCTACTTTTTTATCTGTAGTTTTTGACTTTGTTTTTGAAGTATCCTTTTTAAATTCATCCATCATATTAACGGGGCCTATTACTTTTTTCTCATTTGACGGTGCTTGTTTTTCAGGTACTTTATTAAATTCAGATTCTACAGGAACGTTAGGGGTGCTTTCATAGTCCCCTGCATCGCCATTACCCTGGTCTTCACTGAAATCATTACCCTGTCCTTCTTTTACTATGTTAGAGAAATTCTGATCAGCATAAATAGGATCATTATTTAGCTCGGCAGGTTTTTGAAAAGTAGCCTTCGGATCAATACCCAGCTTTTTATCGGCGTATACCTTTTGCATAAAGTAAGCCCATTCGGGCATTGCCATATCATTACCCCCATTCGTCCAACCGTTTCTTAAATGCAAAAAAGGATCATCGCAACCTACCCATGCACCCGCAAGAAGTTGCGGTGTATAGCCCATAAACCATCCATCGGTATTATCATTAGTAGTGCCCGTTTTACCACCCATATCGCTGTTAATGCCATACTTCCAGCGCATGGCCCCGCCCGTTCCATAATCTACAACGCCCTGCATCATTTTATACATTGTGTAGGCATCCACTTCACTTATTACCTGTTTTGTTTCTGCCTCGAAGCTTTGGATCACATTACCATTTTTATCTTCAATACGTGAAATATAAATAGGCTGTGTATTAAATCCGCGGTTTGGAAACATGGAATAAGCTCTCAGCATTTCAATGAGTTGAATATCTGCAGTGCCCAGGGCAATAGAAGGCACAATTGGTATGTCGCTTTTTATACCGCATTCATGCGCAAATTCAGCAGTCTTTTTTGGGCCAATGCGGCTCATAAGATCCCATGCTGCTACATTCAACGACTTTGCAAGGCAATAAGCCATAGTGCCTCCTGCACCGGAAAAAGTTCTGTTAGCCAGTGTAATGGATTTGCCACCTAGTTGTGTTTCAGGCGTAAGGCCGGCATCAGTAATAGCCAGCGTATATAATATTGGTTTAAATGCAGAACCTACCTGCCTGTTAGCCGTTACATGATCATATTTAAACCATTTAAAATCTATACCACCAACCCATGCCTTCATTTCACCTGTTACTGGATCCATAACTGCAAATGCGGTTTGCATCATCTGCTTAAAATATTTTATGGAATCTAAAGGTGTCATTATAGTATCTGTCGCACGCTTAGAGTTCCATGCAAAGACTTTCATTTTCACCGGCACAGAGAATGATTTTTTTATGTCTTCGTCGTTTATTCCCTCTTCTTTCATAAGTTTCCACCTGTCACTTTCCTTCATAGCCCGGTTTAAGATATCCTCCTGGCCTTTCCATACATTTTTAGGCAACTGGCTGTTAAATTTCTTTTGCATATTTGCCATGTGTCTTATTACGGCTTCTTCTGCATATAATTGCATTTTTGGATTGATGGTAGTGTATATTTTTAAACCATCCCTGTAAAGGTCATAGTTTTTGCCGGTGGCCGGGTCTTTATGCGTCTTACACCACTCAATTAATTTTTTGGTTAAAACAGAACGGAAATAGGGAGCAATGCCAAGGTTCTCATCCAGTTTTTTATATTTTATTCCAAGAGGTTTTTTCTTAAACATATCAGCCTCAGAAGCAGAAAGAACATTGTTGGTTACCATACGATCCAGTACTAAATTTCTACGATCGGTAGCGGCTTTTGGATGCCTTATCGGATCGTATTGTCCCGGGCCGCTTAACATGCCCACCAGCAATGCAGATTCATCGGTAGTTAAGTCTGAAGGATCTTTTTGAAAATAAACACGTGCTGCATTTCTTATACCATAAACGTTTAACCATGAAACCCGGTTAAGGTATAATGCTAATATCTCCTGCTTGGTGAAGTTCTTTTCAAGTTTTAAGGCAACAATCCATTCTTTAAGCTTATCCATAATTCTTTTGCCAAACCAGCCATGGCCCTGCCCTAAAATATTTTTAGCTAATTGCTGCGTTATGGTACTGCCTCCGCCTTCTCTGCCGAGGCCCTTAATGGCGCGGCCTATTGCAATAGCATCAATACCACTGTGGTCGTAAAAGCGAATATCTTCTGTAGAAATCAAGGCATCGATTACATGTTTTGAAATATCGTGAAAGTCAGCAGAACTTCGGTTTTCCGCATATATTTTTCCCATTAGGGTTGTTCCGTCGTCTGCATAAATTTCAGAGGCGAGATTAGCCTGCGGATTTTCAAGCTCACGAAGCGATGGCAATTTTCCAAATACGCCAAACCATACCGCCGCAAATATTATTATTCCAACGGCAATTCCTCCAAGAACCAAAGTCCATAATATTTTTACAGCAGGCCTTGTTCCCGTCTTTTTCCCTTTAGTATTTGTAGTTTTATTTTTATTTTGATTGCTCATTTTATTTCTTTTATTCTGAATAGAATAATTAATATTCTAAATTAAAATTTACCGGGATACTTTTTATTTAAAAGATCTAAATAACCCTTAATATTTTTGTTATACTTCAGCAATTCCAGGTTTGGAGCTGAGATAATATAAAAAGAATATTTTTCCGCAGGTAACCACGATATTTCGGAAGGCGCATCTTTTTTTAATTTATCCATATATTTTATGGCCTCATCTGCTGTTAAAAACTGGTTGAATATTAATAGAGTTCTTTCTTTATCCAGTGTGTCTTTTGTTATTTCAATATTTTGAGAGTAAAAATGTTCCCGGTTATACCTTGTGAATGCATTTCTTGCTTCACTGCTATATACAGGGTCAACTTTTGTAAGCACCATCATTACAGATTGCGGCGTTAAGGGATCAAAAGTAAATGCTGCATTTACAAGATTGGGTGCTAATCTTTTTGAAGAATCAAGCACTACTTTTTCAGCAACTACTTTTTTATTTTCCAGCTTTATTTTATTAATATATGCTGTATCCGGAACTGCTTTTTTAATAAGCGTAGGATCATCAAATACAACTATCTGCGAATCTTCCTTCGCTCTTGTAACTTTAAGATTGGTCAAATAATTTTCAATTGAAGTTCTTCTCTTCAGCACATCAATCATTGTTACCGCTTTCTCCTTCAAGGGAGATTTTGGGTATTGGCTTATAATCTGGTTTAAAACATTTATAGCAGTGCTGTCTTCTTTTTTTCGTATATAATACACCGACTGAATGTACAGCAATTGCGGGCTCCAGTAGTTATTTCCATAAACGCTGTCGGCGCTTTTCTTTTCATCAATTGCTTTTTCAAAGTCTCCTTCTATAAATGCGTTATAAATATTTTCATACCGTTTTGTAGCGGCAGGGTCTTTTTTAGAAGGATCCATTGATTCAGGATGCAATGCCAACATAGTGAACTTGCTCTTATTAAAATTTTTGAGCAATAAATTTTTATAATAATCTGCTTTTACCAAATCATCTAATTTCCTGTAGCAATAAGAGAGATTCAGATATAATTCGCCGGCATATAAGCTATCCGGGAAACGTTTTAAGGAACTGTTATATGTGTCAATAGCGGCGTTATAATCTTCTAAAAGATTCTGATAATCTTTCCCAAGCTGGAATAACGATTTGGAAACTTTAGCATTGGAAACTTCCAATTTTTCCTTCGTTAACGGAATATTTGCAAGCAAGCCATCTACTGATAAATCCTGCTGAACCGGCTCTAAAACAATATCTTTTTCGGTTGTGGCAATTTGGTCAGGAGTTTGTCCGAGAATGGCATTTGCACTATCTGTACCATCCGGATTTGCAAATGCATTAGTAGTACCGGTCGTATTATTACTTGTTATGGAGTTATTGCTGCCGGAGCCTCTTCTCCAGTTGTCTGTATTTTGCCGTTTGCCCCATGTTCTTTTAAAATCGGAATATCCTTTGGATTTTGCATTGTTATTATAAAAATACCATTCGCCCTGAGCGTTGGTATTGTTTCCATAAATATTTGTGGATGCATTTTTTGTATTAAAATAATCGGAGGCAGCATTACCATAGGCAATATCTTCATCTTTAACACCACTTTCTTTTTTTAATCTTTTTGAAAGCTTTTTTAAAAAATCATTCCTGTTTGCAGGCGACATGGCAGCTATAGATTGCAGGCTGTCTTCCCGCTCAATAATATTTATCTGCGAAACAATTGCTGCTAAGGCGTTTTTCCTGTCTTTTATTTGTGCAATATCTTTTTCTTTAAGGGTAGTATCTGTTAGCTGCAGGCTGTCGTAAAAATTATATGCATCTTTAAACTTTTTCTGTTTGTAGCTTATTTCTGCGAGTTCTAAAAAAGCCTGGTTTTTAATTGAAGTATTTTCCTGGTTATAAAAAGTACTCTTTTTAAACAGAAAAACTGAAGCTGAAGTATCTGGTTTTATTAAAGCTAATTGCGCTGCGGAAAAGAATATAATATCCCGATAGAGCTCAAACTTATCTTTTTTTGCCATGTGCAAAAGTGTTGCAATGCTTTTATCGATTTCAGCAGGGTCATTGCTTTTGAGCATTTTTGCCTTATTAAGATTGGCATAAATATCCATAAGCGGGTCCGTGGTATGATGCATCGCTTTATCATAATAATCTGAAGCTTCATCCTGCCTGTTGGTAATTTCAGAAAGCTGCGCCAGCAAAAATTCTCTTCTTGCCTGCGATTGTATATCAGGAACATTAGGTAATGAATTCTCAAGATGCACTAAAGTACTGTCGTACATTCCCTGCTTATAAAACCAATAAGCTGTCATTTCTTCAAGGGCCGGGTGAAGCCTTTCAGGAAATGCAGGATCGTTTTGCAAAGTGCTGATAAGGCCGGCTGCATCGCCTGTTTGATCCATATCAATCAGTGTTCTTATTTGCCAAATTAAAGCATCGTTTCTGCTGGGTGGTTGCGTAAAAGCTTTATCTATGATATTCCTGTCTTCTTTGCTGGAAATACTTATTGCCTTACTGGTGCCATTTTCATTTTCGTTAGAGCCTACAATAAGCTGGTCATCATCCTTTTTCTTATGTGGATACAGGTTATAATTTATAAATTGAAATGTCATGGAAGCAGAATCAAATTGCTTGCGGAGATAATAGGCTTCTCCAATCAAAAGGTAAAAATTATCAACCCAACTGCTGCGCAGATCATGCAACAAAATTCCTGCGGTAGCTTTGTTTATTACCGAATCAAGATCATTTTTTTGAGACGAAGTATTATCGAGAGAATAGCCATAGAAGGCCAATAATTTTGTATAATCATCTTTATTGGCAATGCGTGCCCGCTCAATAACTTCGTTTATTTTATTATTGGCGTTATAAAAATAATTATAGTGAGAAACTGTATTCTGAATAAATCTTCTGGGAACTGTAAATTTTTTTTGACCTGTTTTTTCTGATTTAAGGGTTTTTGTTTTGAACTTCTGAGGTTTGTCTTTTTCAAGATCAAACGTTATTTTGCCTAATTGGGCATGAACTTCCGGCAAAAGAAATAACGAAAAAAATAATACAGATAAACATTTTAATATCCGGAATTTCATGAATATTTTAAATTTTTACAGAAGCTTAAATATGAAAAGTGAAAAGGGTTCTATATGAAACTTCAATTTTGCAAAAATATTTTAAAAATACGGTTATTTTAAGCTAATATGCTAATATTAAAAGGTTAGCGGTATTTTTAACAACCCTGAAAAGAATGACTGACAATTCTGAAAAAAATAGCAAGAATACAGCTGAACGAAATCGGCGTAACAGCCAATTATTGCGCTATAGCGCCATTACAGCGCAAATTTTCGTGAGCATTGGGCTTGGCGTATTTATTGGTATAAAAGCAGACGGCTGGCTTCACCTTTCTTTTCCGTTGCTGGTGTGGCTTTTACCCTTAGTAATTATTTTCGGGATCATGTATAAAATAATAAAGGATACATCAAATAAATGAAAGAAATTTATAATAAATCCGTTCCGGTAATTGTATTATTTATTTTAGTGAATGCCGCAATACTTATTTTTAAGTTGCCCCTGGTGACAATGGGCTTTGAAATATCATTTTTATTAATTGCAAACCTGCTTTTATTTTGCCTTAGCCTTGCCGGTTTTTTTATTCAAATGAGGGGCCTTAAATCTTCAAACACACATGCTTTCATACGCGGCATATATGCTTCCCTGTTACTTAAAATTTTTATTGTAGTAATTGTCTTGGGTATCTATCTTTTTATCTCGGGGGGAAACGTAAATAAGCCATCGCTTCTTACTGCAATGGCCTTATATATTTTGTACACATTTATAGAAGTAAAACAATTATTAAAAATTTCCCGCAGAAAGCGAAATGCCTAAAGAATCTCCTTTACACCAATTAAATGATTACTTACCACAAGGCTCCTTTGATGATGTAGCAGCTTACCTTCACGAATATAAAGTGCACCTAACGGTTACGCGTGAACGAAAAACTGTTTTGGGAGATTATCGTAACAGTGTGCCAAACAGGAATCACCGCATTAGCGTTAACGGCAATCTTAATAAATATTCTTTTCTTATAACCTTATTGCACGAACTTGGCCACCTGCTTGCTTTTGAAAAATATGGAAACAAAATACCGCCGCACGGAACGCAGTGGAAAAATGAATTTGGAAAAATACTCGCCGGGTTCATTACAAAAAAAATATTTCCTCATGATATTGAAGCAGAATTATTACGCAGCCTTAAAAATCCTGCTGCGAGCTCCTGCGCTGAGGCCGGCTTGCTGAGAATATTGAAGAAATATGATCCGCATAGGCCAGGTTTTTATTTTATAGAAGAGCTTTCTCCAAATAGTTTTTTTAAAGTGAAAGGTGGTAAAATTTTTAATAAAGGCAATAAAATAAGAAAGCGGTATTTATGTAAAGAAGTTTCATCAGGCAAGCTGTTTTTATTTAGCCCTGTAGCAGAAGTAGAGCTGGTGAATATTGAAAAAGGAAATTAAATTCAGGTTAGTAAATTTTTACAAGTCTCTAATCATAAATGAATCGCAGCAGTACGCCCTATTAGCAAGCGCTGCAGAAATAAATGTAAATCCATTTTTCTCTCGTAAAGATGGTTGAAAAGAATTATTACATAAACCTTTTCTAAAAAATTATTTACCCATCCATTTTTTAAAATCAGTTACCTTTTCCCTGCTTACCAATGCCTCTTTGTCTACTGCAGGTTTTAGCTGCAATATCAGCCTGTTACCAAAGTAATCATCAATCTTTTCGATGCTATTTATTGAAACATAGAATGAGCGGCTTATTCTGAAATATTTTTCGGGATCAAGCATGTCTTCCAGTTCATCCATGGTGTAGTCAACCACAAACTTTTTATTATCGGCAGTTTTAAAAAAGTTTAATCTTCCATCACTAAAAAAATAGCGGATGTCGTTTACTTCAATGCTAACAAGCTTTTGCCCGTTTTTTACTAAAAATCTTTTGCGATATTCTTTGGGTTGTAACTTCTGCTGAAGTTGCTTTATAATATTATCCATATTGACGCCATCGTTTTGCTCCATTTGTTTTAAGGCAAGGCTACGGAATTTATGAATGGATTTTTCGAGATCTTCTTTTTGAACGGGCTTCAGTAAATAATCGATGCTATTTACTTTAAAAGCTTTTAATGCATATTCATCATAGCTGGTTGTAAATACTACCGGGCTTTTCACCTGTATTAAATTGAAAATTTCAAAACTTTGCCCGTCCGCAAGCTCAATGTCCATCAATATAAGATCAGGTTGCTCATTTACATGCAGCCATTCTACTGTGCTTTTTATACTATCGGTAATTCCTGTCACGTCTGCATCTGGCGCAACGCTCTTTAGTGTTTTTTGTAATTTTTTTACGGCCAGGTCTTCATCCTCAACAATTAAAATTTTCATATAAATTAATTTAAATGTTACAAAGTTTTTTTAGGTTTCCATATCATTGGCAGCACTACCATAAAATTTTTTTCGCCATCTACTACCTGGAAGCCATCGTGATTTATCAGTTTGTATTTTGATTCAATATTTTGCAAGCCAATCCGCGTTGATTTTTCTTTTTGAATTTTTTTGTTCAGGTTATTATTTACTACCAGTTGTTTTCCTTCTGTTGTAAAAATTTCTATTGACAAAGGAGATCGCCTGCTTACCACATTATGCTTCACTGCATTTTCAACAAGCAATTGCAGGCTTAGTGACGGAACCAAATAAGAATAATATTTTTTATCAATGCGCATGTTCATGTTTATACCCTCGCCATGCCTTGTTCTCATCAATTGAAAATAGCTATGTATAAATTTCATTTCACTTTCAACCGTACTCATTCCATCTTCATTATTACGCAAGAGGTAGCGATAAACTTTGCTCAGTTCATCTAAAAATTTTTCTGCCAGTTCTTTATTTTCTGAAATCAATGAAGAAAGCGTATTGAAACAATTAAATAAAAAATGCGGATTTACTTTTCCTTTCAGGTTATCAAATTCCTGTTGCAGATTCATTTGAACCAGCATTTCCCTTTCTAAAATTGTGTCTTTATATTTTTCAATAATATACACTGCTTCGTATAATGTTTCAAAAATGATATTGGTGGAAAAGCCCACCATTAACATGCTGGTAATATCTTCTGGCTTTGCATAATAGCCTGCTATATGAAAATAACTAAATACAAAAAGTATCACCAGTACTGATGGCGACATTATCATAATATTGATCAATAATTTGTACGATACCCTGTTTCTTGTTTGTTCAACACCCGGAAATTTTGTTTGTAAAAAATAATCGTACTGGTAATGAAGTCTCCATGAAATATATCCTATTATGTAAATTAATATGAAGCCATACACCCACGGTTTCCATTCATAAAGCATGCGCTGGCCATACATAA
>Ga0207652_10003128_pt1 | contig 13802 bp, 13 predicted proteins | sample KBSC63BmetaG_FD_184334 | JGI IMG/M metagenome (GOLD analysis project Ga0207652, IMG submission 184334) | Corn rhizosphere microbial communities from Kellogg Biological Station, Michigan, USA - KBS C6-3B metaG (SPAdes) (version 2) | ecosystem: Host-associated > Plants > Roots > Rhizosphere ... | reverse complement strand
TCTGTTTTGCCTTACAAAACGCCGCCAACCCGCTGAAGTGCCTCGCGTTTCGCAGCAGTATCGAAGCTGGCTTGAACGGCCGCCGTTTCGGGACGACATGCGGCTCCAGCCTCGAGAGTTCCGATCGATCCATGCCGACCACCGTACCCGAATGGCAGCACCTCGCGATTTACGCCGTGATCGCGGCCGTCGTGCTGATGCTGCTGCAGCGCCTTCCCTATGTCGGGCGGTTCGTCCGCTTCGTGGTTTCGGCCGGCCTGCTCGCCTTCCTCATCTTCGTGATTCTCGCCCAGGCGCCGTACCAGCCGGAGCTTGCCCGCTTCACCGACAAGCTCGGGCTCGACGATCAGCGGGTCTCGGGCAAGGAGCTCCACGTCAAGATGGCCGCCGACGGCCATTTCTGGGTCGTGGCCTCGATCAACGGGGTCAAAAGGCGAATGCTGATCGACAGCGGCGCAACGGTGACCGCCATTTCCGCCGAGACCGCGCGACAGGCCGGCGTCGATACGGGCACCGGCCTCGCCCCCGTCGTCCTGCGCACCGCCAATGGCGCCGCGCCGGCCGAGACCGGCAAGATTTACGAATTGAGGGTTGGCAACATCGTCGCGCGCAACCTGCGCGTCGTCACCGCGCCCGGGCTCGGCAACCTCGACGTGCTCGGCATGAACTTCCTCTCGAAGCTCCAGTCGTGGCGGGTCGAGGGCCGGACTTTGGTCCTGGTCCCGCACCATCCGCAGAACGGCGCCGGCTGACGCTCGTCAGCCGGCCGCAACGTTCATTTCGAGAAGCTCAGGCCCGCAACCGCGCCGGTGCCGCGATAATTGCCGTTCGGCGTGCGGTACCACGCCTGATTGGCGCCGACGTCGACCGAGAAGCCGCCGCCGATCGGCTGTGAACGCTTCACGGCGAGGCTGGTGAACTTGCCCGCCGGCGAGCGCGGCAAGTCGGCTTCGTAGAGCGAGCTGCCATGCCCGAGCCACAGCTGCGTGAACCCGCCGCCTCGACCGTCCTTCACTCGGACGCTGGCGAGATGGGCATTGCTCCGGCCGAACCGGTTGGAGTCGATCAGGCTGAACCGGTAGCTGAACGTCGCGCCGCGCGCATAATAAGTCGCGCCCGCCGACCAGGTCGTCACGTCGGTGTGATTGCCGTAGTTCGCATATTTGCCGCCGGCCTTCACGACGAAGCCGCCGCCAAGCTCATAGCTGAAGTCTTGGCCAATCTCGCTCTTGGCGAAGATCGAGCCGTTGCTGGCAAGACCGCCGTAGCTGTGGGTCGTCAGGCGATCCGACCAGTCGTGCGTGACGGCTCCCCTCACCTGCATTCCGTGAATGGTGACGCCCGGAACGCGGCGCACGCCGGTCGAGAGGCCGACATGCACGCGGGTGCTGCGTCCGGCGCCGAGCCGCGAATCCGCCGTGAGGATGGTGCGGTCGCCATAGAGTTTGCTGAAATCGGTATATTCGAGCCGCACGGACGCGCTCACCGGTCCAATGCCGGAAGTGCGATCTGCGGGGTTCGAGTTGGACGGCGAAGCGGCGCTTGCCGCCGCCGCGGACGCGAGCAGTGCCGCTCCGCAAATACCTTGCGCGAAGGTCATGGTTCGATGTCTTTCTGTCAGAAGGATTCGAGTTGCTGTGCGAGCCGGTAACGGCCCGGCGGAAGATTCTTCTCGACGGTGATCCGGGGCGCGATCGAGGTGCCTTCGGCGACGACCCGTCCGGGCAGGACGATCACCTGGATCCCGAGCGATGCGCCGGCGCCGATCCTGCAGCCGAGCTTCTCGAGCCCGCTGTCGATCCGCTCGCCGCCCGAGATGACCTTCACGGTCTGCCGGTCGAGCCGGTGGTTCGAGGTCCGCACCTGGGCACCGAGATAGGCGTCGCGCTCGACCTTGGAATCGGCGACGAAGCATTGCGGGCCGATCGTCACCTTGTCCTCGATGATCGCGCCCTTGATCTCGGTCGCGAAGCCGATCCGCGTCCCGGCTCCGATCCGGGTGGGCCCCCGCACCAGGCAGAGATTGCCGATCAGGCAGTCCGGGCCGATCTCGACCGGACCCTGGACGTAAGCCCCCTCGCAAATCCGCGTGCGTGCCCCGATCGTGATCGGCCCCTTGGAGGTGTCGAGCACCGCGCTTTGGGCGACGTCGGCGCTCGGATCGATGTCGAGGCTGCCTTCAGCGCCGTCCCGGCCCAGCTCGGCGGCCATCACCTGCAGCTCACGCCACCACACGGGCGTACCTCGTCGGCTTGTCGCGGCCATATTCGCGGCCGGTGATCAGGCCTTGGAGGCCGTGGGTCAGCCAGATGAGATAGGCGAGCACGACATACATCAAGGCGAGCGGCGCCATCCACAGCAGCCGGAGCTTGTTGTGATGCCAGGCACTGATTCCGCCGAGGATCATCACCGCGCCGACCCACAGCAGCGGGAACAGCAAAGAAGGCAGAGTATGCGCGTTACCGCTGACGACCGCCTGGCTCCAGGTGTAGCCGTACATGACCACGCCAAGCACGACGACGAGGAACATCGGGAGGATGCTGAACACCCCGTAGCGCGTCAGCAGCAGGCCCCGGTGAAGGCGCATGCAAACGGCGTAGCCCATGATCCACCGCCGCCAGCGGCGCCACTCGTCGCGCAGGGTCTTGCACTCCTGCGGATAGACGACCGCGCGGCTGACCTGCCGGACCTTGTAGCCGCCCGCGATCAGCGACCAGGTGAGATCGAGGTCCTCGACATTGGTCCGGTCGGACAGGCCGACTTCGCGCAGCACGTGGGTGCGGAACAACCCGCACGCGCCCGAGATGATGAACGGCGCGCCGCCGAGCATCTGCTGGAACGTGCGCTTGACGACGATCATCGGCAGCTTGACGCTGGCGCGGACGTAGCCGAGCAGCCCGCCGCCGCGCAGGTCGGACGAGGGCACGCCGCCGACCGCGTCGGCGCCGCGCTCGATCTCGGCGAGCATGTAGCCGAGCCCATGGCCCTTGAACGGCACGTAGGTGTCGGCATCGGTCAGGAAGACCTGGTCCGCGGTCGCGAACTCGAGGCCTTTCATGATCGCCGAGCCCTTGCCGCCATTTTCCTTGCTGACGAGCAGCAGGCGCGGCGTCTTCTGCATCAGCCGCGCGACGATTTCCCCGGTGCCATCGGTCGAGCCGTCGTCCACGCAGATCACGCGTTTCACGTACGGATTGCGCAGCAGGTTGATCAGCGACTGCTCGATCAGCGGCGCTTCATTGTAGGCTGGAACGATGACGTCGATCGACTGCAGGTTCTTGCTGGGCCGCAGCCTCGCCCGGGCCAGCAGATAGGCAAGGGTCAACGCGACCATTGCGAAAAACAGGATGGTTTTCATGATATCCCTCAGAGAATGAGTTTGTAGGGGATGAAACCTTCCGTCTGGCCCAGGTCCACTTGGACTCCACGGAAGTGTGCGGCACTGCGGATCTTGTCCTCGTGCATGTACAGTCGTTCGCCTTGGCTCCTGTGGAGCTTCAGCGCGTCGACCTTGCGCTCGGTAAATTCATCGACCGGCTCGAAGACGGTCGGCAGGAAATTCGGATAGGAGCTCGGCGTTTCGTAGCCGAGGATTTGCGGCACCCGCCGGCACGCCACCGCCGACGCCTCGTAGATGGTGCGATGGTCCTGGTGCCGATCGCCGTCGAACATCGTGTAGACGCGCATCGGCGCGAATTCCCGCACATGCTGCTCGATCGCCGCGATCAGCTCGTTCAGGTGCTGGTGCAGCCGGGTGTCGGGAAAGTCGTGCTGGTGAATGTCGGCGATGCCGAGCAGCCCGAGCGCCTCGCGGGTCTCGGCGTTGCGGTCGGATTCCGCGCCCGCGCCGGCCTGGCCGCGGGTGAAGATGACCGCGCGAACCTTCGCGCCGCGCGATGCCAGCTTGGCGAGCGTCGCCCCGCATCCGAGCTCGAGATCGTCGGGGTGAGCCCCGAGCGCCAAAACGGTGAAATCCTTGTTCATTTCGGCGGCTTTAAGCAGCGCCGTGTAAACCTTCGGTAATGTTTCGGACCGTTTTGGAACTAAAACGAGTTCATCTTGGTCTTTTCGCTCGTTTCGGCAGAAGAACGGACAGAGCCCGATACTAACGAAAGATAGAAGCTCGTTGCGAGTACGTAACTCTACGGAGCTTTACGGACGTTTTTACATCCATTACGGGCGGTCGGGCCGAATTCTTTTGTTTTGCCCGAGGAAGTCCATGAACGGTTTGGCCAATAAATCTTCAGGAGAGTTTCAACATCCCATGCACCCGGGCGCGACATCCGCGCCCGCGGGAATGCCCGACGCCTTGCTGAAACAGGTCGAAGCGCTTCAGGCGCAGGCAGCCGAGCTTGCCGGCATCATCGCCATGGCCAGCAACGATGCCGGCCCGGCGCTGATGACTCCCAAGGGAACGGCCGCGCTGGCGAAAGGCATGATCCGCGCCCGCCGGCAGCGCACCAACTTCCTCCCGCGCAGCCTGTTCGCGGACCCGGCATGGGACATGCTGCTCCAGCTTTATTCGTCCGAGCTCTCGCAGCAGCGGATGGCGGTGCGGCAGGTTTGCGCGGCTGCGAACGTGCCGTCGACGACGGCGCTGAGGTGGCTCAATACACTCGAAGCGAACCGTCTGGTCGAGCGCCAGGCCGACCCGCTCGACGGCCGCCGCTTCTTCGTTTCGCTGACCGAGTCCGGCAAGCGCGCGATGGAAAGCTTCTTCCAGAGCATCAAGAACGAGGTGTTCGCCGCCTGATCGGCGGGTAGTTGGGCTGCGCCAGCCGGAATTTCGACGAACCGAGTCCGGCCGGCGCTGAACTTAGTAGCATCGCAACAACTGTAGCCCTATCGCCTGCAGCCGGTGAGCCAAGTTGCCCCTGGCTTGCCCGAAGAAGCGCCTTGGACGCAGCTGCGCCCAAAGCGCTTCTTCGTAGGGGCCGCCCCGCGTTGACAGCCGCCTGCCTCCCGCAGAGGGTACGGACGGGTCAATAGCAACGGAATGATGCCGGCGATGATCAGGGCGACCTCTGGCGCGGGCGCGGCGATGCAATCGCGGGCGTCGCTCCGTCTCGCGGCTGCGGCGCTGCGATCCGGAAATGTCGCCGGCGCGCGGCAGATGCTGCACGACCGCCTGCTCGCCGATCCGCTCGACGCCGATGCGCTCGAATTGCTCGCCGAGATCGCAGCCGGCGAGCGCGCGTTCGAAGATTCGACCATCCTCCTCCAGCGCGCGGTTGCCGCCGACCCTGCGCCGCGCCGCCGGCTCGTACTCGTCGATCACCTCAGGCGGCACGTCTCGCCGGCGCTCGCCCTGCACGAGGTCGAGCAGCTGCCCGAAACCGTCCGCGGCCAGTTCGAGGTGATGGCCATGGAAGCGGCCCTGACCGGCGCGCTGGGCCTCAACGAGCGGCAAATCGCGCTGTACCGCGCAATGGTCCGCCAGCGGCCATCGAGCCCCGGCGTGTGGGTCAGCCTCGGCAATGCGCTCAAGACGGTCGGGCGCACCGAGGAAGCGGTGAAAGCGCTCCGCCGCGCGCTTCGCGCCGAGCCGGCCTTCGGCGAAGCCTGGTGGACTCTCGCCAATTTCAAATCGTTCCGCTTCTCGGCCCGCGATCTCGCCGAGATGCACGCGGCGCTTCGCCACCGTCTTGCCGACAGCGATGCACTCCACATCCATTTCGCGCTCGGCAAGGCCCACGAGGACCGCGGCGAATATGAGCAGAGCTTCCGCCATTATGCCGCGGGCAACGCCATCCGCGCGGCCGGCAGCGACCCCGATCAAGCCGGAGTGTCCGCGCTGGTCGACCAATCGATCGCGATTTTCACGAGCGATTTCTTCGAACGGAACCGCACCGGCGGCTGCGCCGAGGAAGGCCCGATTTTCGTCGTCGGCCTGCACCGCTCGGGCTCGACATTGATCGAGCAGATCCTCGCCAGCCACCCGCTCGTCGAGGGCACCACCGAGCTGACGGTCATGAAGAGCATCCGCGACCGCATCACGCGCTCGAGCGGCGCCTCCCCGGCCGCCGCGGTCGCGGCGCTCGAGCCGTCCGATTTCCGCCGGATCGGCGAGGAATATCTCGAGCGCACCAAACCATTCCGGCGGACCGATCGCCCGTTCTTCGTCGACAAGCTGCCTGGCAACTGGACCAATCTCCCATTGATCCGCGCCGCGCTTCCCAATGCCCGTATCGTCGATGCCCGCCGCCACCCGCTCGCCTGCGGCTTTTCCAACTTCAAGCAGAATTACGCATCCGGCGTCGGCTTCTCGTACAGCCTCGCGACAATCGGCGCTTTCTACCGCGATTACTGGCGCTTCATGCGGCACTTCGAGTCCGTCCAGCCGTCCGTCGCGTGCCGGATGATCAACGAGCGGCTGATCGAACAGCCCGAGGCCGAGGTGCGGCGCATGCTCGCCCATTTGCGCCTGCCGTTCGAGCCGTCCTGCCTTGAGTTCCACAAGAACGCGCGCGCGGTGCAGACGCCGAGCGCGGAGCAGGTTCGCAGGCCGATCAACCGCGACGGCGTCGAACAGTGGCGGCACTACGAGCCGTGGCTCGACGAGCTCAAGGCATCGCTCGGGGAGGCGCTCGACCGGTGGGAAGACTGAACCGGCGCCAATGAAAAGGGCGAGGCGGTTTCCCGCCTCGCCCTCGTTGCAAGCCTTTAGCTCGCCTTAGAAGCCGCGTTCGCCGCGCTGCGCCGGAGGCGGCGGAGGCGGAGGCGGCGGCGGAGGCGGCGCCGGGCAGGTCTCGGTCGCCGGGATCACCGACCCGTCCGGGCACGTCTGCGTCGCCGGAGGCGGCGGCGGAGGCGGCGGCGGCGGAGGTGGCGGCGGCGGTGGCGGCGCGAAATTGTAGATCAGGCTCGCCAGGATGCTGTGCGAGCGGAAGTGCGTGCTCGCCGTGAACGTCCCGCCATTGCCGTCGTCGAACGTGCGCCGCAGGCGGCCCGCGTCGAAGTAGCGGTACTTGATGCCGAGATCGATCTGCGGAGTCACCGCGTAACGCGCTTCGGCGAGCAGCTGCCACGCGAACCGGCTCCGCTTCAATGTCGTGCTGAGCTCATCGACATAGAAGTCGGGCTCGTCGATGCTGAAGCGGTAGCGCGTGTGCGCATAGCCGGCGCCGGCGCCGAGCGAGAAGTTGAGGCCGTTGTCGTCGCCGAAATCGACCAGGCCGTTGACCATCGCCGACCAGGCCGAGGTGTGGCCGTTGGAGCTCAGCGTGCCACTGAAGCCGCTCAGCGAATAATGTTTGTGGCTGGCGCGCTTGTAGCCGAGCTCGCCTTCGAGCCGGAACATGCCGAAGTCATAGCCGCCGACGACATCGACGTCGTAGCCAGTCTTGAACTTCGTGCGGAAGTCGCCGACGCAGCTGCTGAAATACGAGCCGAAATAATCCTCGCCGCAGTAATAGCTGTCGGTGGCGTCCACGTGCACGTTCTTGCTGGTCGGGAACAGGAAGCCCCCTTCGAGTCCGACATAGCCGCTGTGGTCACGAGCTGCCGCAGGTGTCGCAATGGCAGCCGCGGCGGCTGCTGCTAGGAGATACTTTTTCACGCGTTTTCCCCTTTTTTGCCCCGTTACCGGGTGCCGGGCCTTTAGCATGAACGCGAAATGAACGCAAAGCGCGAGGTTCCCCTTCGGCGCCTTCGCCTAACTCTCGCGCGCGATGCATTTTCTCGACCAGGCCAAGATTTTCGTCCGTTCCGGTGCCGGCGGCCCGGGCGCCGTCAGCTTCCGGCGCGAAAAGTTCATTGAGTTCGGCGGCCCCGACGGCGGCGACGGCGGCAAGGGCGGCGACATCGTGTTCGAAGCGGTGCCCGGCCTCAATACGCTGATCGACTTCCGCTACACCCAGCATTTCCGCGCGCCGCGCGGCAAGGGCGGCGCCGGATCCAACCGGACCGGCGCGGGCGGCGACGATCTCGTCATCAAGGTGCCGGTCGGGACGCAGTTGCTGGCCGACGACGAGGAGCGTTCGCTGCTCGCCGACCTGACTGAGGAGGGGCAACGGATCGTGCTGCTCGCGGGCGGCCTCGGCGGCCGCGGCAACGCCAGTTACAAGACGTCGACCAACCGCGCCCCGCGCCAGCACCAGACCGGCGAAGCGGGCGAGGAGATGTGGGTTTGGCTGCGGCTCAAGCTGCTCGCAGACGTCGGCCTGCTCGGCCTTCCCAACGCCGGCAAGTCGACCTTCCTGAACTCGGTCAGCAACGCCTCGGCGAAGGTCGGCGACTATCCCTTCACGACCCTGCGCCCGCAACTCGGAGTGGTCCGCCACAAGGGCCGCGAGTTCGTGCTCGCAGACATTCCCGGGCTGATCGAAGGCGCGGCCGAAGGCGCCGGCATCGGCGACCGCTTCCTCGGCCACGTCGAGCGCACGCGGCTCCTCCTCCACCTCGTCGACGGCGCGGGCGACGACCCGCTCGAGGCGTGGCGGGTGGTCCGCGCCGAGCTCGAGCAATATGGCGCCGGCCTCGCCGACAAGCCGGAAGTGATCGCCCTCACCAAGGCCGACCTTCTCGACGGCAAACAGCGCGCGAAGCTCGTCAAGGCGCTCGAGAAGGAAACCGCCGCGACGGTGTTCCCAATCAGCGCCCCGCTCGAGGAAGGCATGGGGCCGCTGCTCGACGCAATGATCGAGCGGCTCGCCGGCGATGAAGGGACTGTCCCCGAACGGGGACTGTCCCCAGCCGAAGAAAAGCCCTGGTCTCCATTATGAGGCGCCGCGGATGAGGATTGCGGTCACCGGCGGTACCGGGTTCGTTGGATCGCACCTGATCGAGGCCGCGCTCGCGGCCGGACACGAGGTCAGCGCGCTGACTCGCCGCGAGCAACCGCCGCGGCACGGCGTCGAATGGATCGCGGGCGACCTGTCGAGCCACGATTCGCTCGAACAGCTGGTGCACGATGCCGACGCCGTCATCCACGTCGCCGGAACGATCAAGGCGCCGAACGCGGCCGGGTTCGAGGAGGGCAATGTCGCGGGTACCTTGACCATGCTTGCGGCGGCGACCGCCGGCGGCATTCGCCGCTTCATCCACGTTTCCTCGCTCGCCGCGCGCGAGCCGAAGCTGTCGCTCTACGGCGCCTCGAAGCACAGCGCCGAGGAACTGGTCATGGGCTCGGGACTCGACTGGACGATCGTCCGTCCCCCCGCGGTCTACGGACCCGGCGACCGCGAGACGCTCGAGTTGTTCCGAATGGCGCGCCTCGGATTCATGGTGATGCCGCCCAAGGGACGCGTGTCGATCATCCACGCCGACGATCTCGCGCGGCTCCTGCTCGCGCTCGCCGCCCCCGAGGCGCCCGCGAACATCCTCGTGGAGCCCGACGACGGCAGGCCCGGTGGCTGGACCCACCGCGAATTCGCGCGCGCGCTCGCCTCCGCCGTCGGCACCGCCGCGGCGGTGATTTCCTCGCCCGGAGTCCTGCTTCGGCTCGCCGCCCGCGCCGACCAGATGCTGCGCGGCGAGAAAGCCAAGCTGACCGTGGACCGCGCCGCTTACTTTTCCCATCGGAACTGGGTCGTCGAACCCAAGCGGGCGGCGCCGCCCGATCTTTGGCGGCCGCAGATCGACACGGCCGAAGGGCTTCGGCAGACCGCGGACTGGTACCGGCTCCAGGGCTGGCTTTAGCCGGGGTCGAAAGGCGTTTACGGGGTGATGGAACTTACCCGCCCCCTCGACTCTTTAATCGGGCAGCCTTGATAAAAGCGGGGGCTCGTGAACCGACCCAGGAGGCAGGCTAACGCCGCGCGCGACGATCGCACCACTGGCGCGATACGCCGCGCTGCGCTCCTCGCCGGCCTCGCCCTCGCGACGTCCAGCTGCAATCGCGGGATCCTCGATCCGGTCGGGCCAGTCGGACACGCCGAGAAGCTGATCCTCATTAACTCGACCGCGATCATGCTCGCGATCATCATTCCGACGATGATCGCCACGCTCGCCGTCGCGTGGTGGTTCCGCGCCGGCAACAAGAAGGCGCATTATCGCCCGAACTGGGAATATTCGGGCGCGGTCGAGCTCGTCGTCTGGTCGATCCCCGCGCTCACCATTCTGCTGCTCGGCGGAATTATCTGGATCGGCAGCCACGACCTCGATCCGGCCAAGCCGCTCGCCGCCCCGCCGGGTAGCGACCCGCTCAATGTCGAGGTCGTCTCGCTCGACTGGAAATGGCTGTTCATCTACCCCGACCAGGGGATCGCGACCGTCAATCAGCTCGTCGTGCCGCAGGGTGTCCCGGTGAGCTACCGGCTGACGTCCGCGACCGTGTGGAACGTCTTCTTCATCCCGCAATTCGGGACGATGATCTACACGATGCCGCGGATGACGACCCGCCTCAATCTGCAAGGCGACAGGGCGGGCGTCTATGACGGCATCTCCGCCCATTACAGCGGCGACGGTTTCTCCGGCATGGGGTTCAAGGTCCACACTTTGCCACCGGCGCAATTCGCCTCATGGGCCGCGGGCGCGCGTGGCGCCGGCCCAGTGCTCGACGGCACGAGCTACGCCGAGCTCGTCAAGCCGAGCAGCTATGTGAAGCCGATTACCTACGGCGCCGTCGTCCCCGGACTGTTCGACGACATCGTCGCCAACCGCGCGCCGCCACCCTTTGCGCCGAGCACGACGCCGCCGTCGATGCACGTCTCGCCCAAGCCGCCGGGGGAACCCAACCATGTTCGGTAGACTCACCTGGCACTCGATCCCGTTCGATCAGCCGATCCCGCTGATCACCTCGCTCGTCGTTTTGCTGGTCATCGCCGCAATCGCGATCTGGGTGTGGCGCAACGGCTGGTGGCCGTATTTGTGGCACGAATATATCACGTCCACCGATCACAAACGCATTGGCGTCATGTACGTCGTGCTCGCGCTGGTGATGCTGGTGCGCGGCTTTGCCGACGCAATCATGATGCGCGCCCAGCAGAGCCTCGCGATCGGCGCCTCGCAGGGCTACCTCCCGCCCGAGCATTACGACCAGATCTTCTCCGCCCACGGCACGATCATGATCTTCTTCATGGCGATGCCGTTCATCATCGGGCTGATGAACTTCGTCGTGCCGCTTCAGCTCGGGGTCCGCGACGTGGCCTTCCCGACGATGAACAATGTCAGCTTCTGGCTGACCGCCTCGGGCGCGCTGCTGGTCAACCTGAGCCTGTTCATCGGTGAGTTCGCGCGCACCGGCTGGCTCGCCTTCCCGCCATTGAGCGAAAAGGCGTTCTCACCCGGCGTCGGGGTCGATTACTACCTCGTTGCGCTGCAGATCGCCGGCGTCGGCACGGTGCTGACCGCCGTCAATTTCGTCACCACCATCCTCAAGATCCGCGCGCCGGGCATGAGCTACATGCGCATGCCGGTGTTCTGCTGGACGTCGCTCGCCGCCAACCTGTTGATCCTTGCCGCCTTCCCGGTGCTGACCGCGACCTACGCGATGCTGATGCTCGATCGCTATCTCGGGTTCCACTTCTTCACCAACGACGGCGGCGGCAACTCGATGCTGTACATGAACCTCATCTGGGTGTGGGGACACCCGGAGGTTTACATCCTCGCCTTGCCGGCGTTCGGCATCTACTCGGAAGTCGCCGCGACCTTTTCCGGCAAGCCTTTGTTCGGCTACCGCTCGATGGTCTTCGCGACGATGGCCATCTGCATCATCTCCTTCTGCGTCTGGCTGCACCATTTCTTCACCATGGGCGCCGGCGCCGACGTCAACGCCATCTTCGGCATCGCCAGCACCATCATCGCGGTCCCGACCGGGGTGAAGATCTTCAACTGGCTGTTCACCATGTACGGCGGGCGAGTCCGCTTCACGACACCGATGTACTATCTCGTCGGCTTCATGCTGACCTTCGCGATCGGCGGCCTGACCGGCGTTCTGCTGGCCATCCCGCCGGTCGACTTCGTCGTCCACAACAGCATGTTCCTCGTCGCGCACTTCCATAACGTGATCATCGGCGCGGTCGTGTTCGGGGTCATGGCCGGCTACACCTACTGGTTCCCCAAGGCCTTCGGCTTCACGCTCGACGAACGCCTCGGCAAGATCATCTTCTGGTGCTGGTTCATCGGCTTCTATCTCGCCTGGTTCCCCGAATATGCGCTCGGCTTCATGGGTGCGACGCGGCGGCTCCAGCACATCTCCGATCCCACCTGGAAACCCTATCTCGACGTGGCGATGGTCGGCGCGGTCATCATCCTCGCGGGCATCGTGCTGACGGTCGTTCAGCTCATCTATTCGATCCGGACGCGCGACCGGCGGCTCGACCTCACCGGCGACCCGTGGGACGGCCGCACGCTCGAATGGCTGACCCTATCGCCGCCGCCGCACTTCAACTTCGCCGTGCTTCCCGACGTCCACAACGAGGACGCTTATTGGACCCGCAAGCTGACCGCGATCCGCGAGGAGAAACTAATCGAGGAGCCGAAGTACGAGGATATCGAGATGCCGCTCAACACGCCGGTCGGCGTGATCTGCGCCTTCTTCGCGTCGGTCACCGGCTTCGCGGTCATCTGGTACATCTGGTGGCTGGCGATCCTCGGGCTGATCGGCTCGTTCGTGGCGATGGTGTGGTACGCCTGGCATGACGAGCACGAGCATATCATCCCGGCCGCCGAGGTCGCCGAGCTCGAGCGCGAGCGCCGCCGGGTGCGCGCCGAGCTCCTGAAGACGCTGACGGTGCCGGCATGAGCGCCACCGAAGCCGCCGCGATCGGCTTGACCCACGCCGGATCGGAAAACACCGGCCTCGGCCATCGCGGCCCTGAGTCCAAGAGCATCGTCGTCCCCTACGGTTTCTGGCTGTTCGTGCTCTCGGACATCATTCTCTTCTCGGCCCTGTTCGCGACCTACGCATCTTTGGTCCACGCAACCGACGGCGGCCCCACCAGCAATGAGCTGTTCGACCGCACCCTGGTCGCGGTCGAGACCGGGGCGCTCCTCCTGTCGACCTTCACCTGCGGCCTCGCGATGATCGCCGCCAAGCGCGCGAACATGCTGTGGACGCAGGTCTGGCTGCTGGTCACGGGCCTGTTCGGCTTCGTCTTCCTGGTCATCGAAATCACCGAATTCGCCATCTTGATCGGCGAAGGCGCCGGGCCGCACCGCAGCGCCTTCCTGTCGGCTTTCTTCACGCTCGTCGGATGCCACGGCGCGCACGTCACCGCCGGCCTGCTGTGGATCGGCACGATGATGGCGCAGATCTGGACCAAGGGCCTGCAGCCCTCGTTCGTCCAGCGCCGCCTGCTCTGCCTCAGCATTTTCTGGCACGCCCTCGACATCATCTGGGTGGCCATTTTCACCATCGTCTATCTGATCGGGACCCTGCCATGACGCCCGAAGAACCCGAATTCGCCGGCGAAGGCCCGGCCGAGCCCAACGAGCTCATGAACGTCGCGCCGGGCGAGCCGCACGATAGCCTGCTCAGCGAGGTCGCGTCCTACGTCGTCGGCCTCGCTCTCGCCGTCCTCTTGACCGCGGTGTCCTTCTGGGTTGCCTCGACCTCCACCCTATGGGGTCCGGGCGTCGCCGTGGGCCTGGTCGTGCTGGCGATCGCCCAGATGGGCGTCCACCTGGTCTTCTTCCTCCACATCACCAGCGGCCCGGACAACACCAACAACGTGCTCGCCCTCGCCTTCGGAATGATCATCGTCTTCCTGGTGATGATCGGGACGATCTGGATCATGGCCCATCTCGCCGCCAACATGGGGCCGCCGCCCGAGCTGACGAACCTGCACCTGCAGCACTGAACCACAGAACCTCCCCGTCGGCGAAGCCGATGGGCGGAGCGGGCTTCAAGGCTCCGCGGG
>Ga0207652_10003125_pt1 | contig 13807 bp, 7 predicted proteins | sample KBSC63BmetaG_FD_184334 | JGI IMG/M metagenome (GOLD analysis project Ga0207652, IMG submission 184334) | Corn rhizosphere microbial communities from Kellogg Biological Station, Michigan, USA - KBS C6-3B metaG (SPAdes) (version 2) | ecosystem: Host-associated > Plants > Roots > Rhizosphere ... | reverse complement strand
CGGGAGCCGGGCTGGGTAAATACCTGGGATGGCTGTTGGAGTATCCTTACGGATGCACGGAGCAGACCGTATCGACAGCCTTTCCCCAACTATATTTCGGAGACCTGGCAGACGCCCTGCATCAGGGTCAGGGACTGCGCAACAATGCCAATTACAACGTACAGGAGGCCATCCGTAAAATAAAAATGCGACAGTTGTATAACGGAGCAATTACTTTATGGGATAATGAACTTTCTGCCAACTGGTGGACCACCATCTATGCGGCCCATTTTCTGATTGAGGCAGGCAGGGCGGGTTTTGATGTGGATAAGGGTCTGCTGGAAAGCATGCTGGGTTATATCAACGGGCAATTGCGCGACAGAAAAACGGTCAATTATTATTACAACCGCGATCAGCATAAAAAAATTGTTCCGAAGGAAGTGATCTACGGGTTGTATGTGCTTGCCCTCGCCGGGAAGCCGAATACGCCGGTTATGAATTATTATAAAGCCAATCCTGCATTGCTAAGCCTGGATTGCAAATATCTGCTGGCCGCAGCTTATGCGGTTTCCGGCGACAGAAATAGCTATAAACAATTCCTGCCGGACCAGTTTGCCGGTGAAGAATCCATTGCACAGACCGGTGGCAGTTTCTATTCCGATATCCGGGATGAAGCCATTGCCCTGGATGTACTGATAGACGCCGATCCGGAAAATGCACAAATCCCGGTAATGGCAAAACATGTGACGGAGAAACTCCAGCAACGGAACTGGTACAGCACACAGGAGCTGTCATTCGGTTTTCTGGCGCTGGGCAAGATTGCCAAACAGCAGGCTGCCTCCGAAGCTACGGCAGAAATAGAAGTAAACGGGAAGACCATTGCCCATTTTACCGGCGCAGATTTAAAGATCGGTCCGGCGCAGTTGAAAGACGGAAACCCGGAAATTCAGGTGAAGGGAAAGGGGAATATATATTATTACTGGGAGCAGGAAGGTATTTCCGCCAGTGGTGCCATGAAGGAAACGGACAATTACCTGAAAGTGCGAAAACGATTCTTCGACCGTTATGGAAGGGCAATAACCGGGAACAGTTTTAAACAAAACGAACTGCTGATCGTGCAGATCACGCTTGAAAAATCATTCAGCGGCGATATGGAAAATGTTGTCATCACCGATCTGCTGCCGGCAGGCTTTGAAATTGAAAATCCCAGAACCAAAGAGATTCCGGGCATGGAATGGATTAAGGATGCATCTGTGGCAACCGCCATCGATGTAAGAGACGACCGCATCAATCTTTTCGTGGATGCCGACAAAATAAAACAAACTTACTATTATGCCGTGCGGGCTGTTTCACCCGGATTATTTAAGATGGGACCGGTAAGCGCGGATGCCATGTATAACGGGGAATATCATTCGTATAATGGCGGGGGAATGATCAGGGTGATTGAGTGATGTGGCAATATCTTAATGTGCTAATGTGCTAATGTGCTAATGTGGAAATATGGGAATGGCTGAAGTGCGAAGAGTTGGCAAATATATTTGCAGCCCAATGCCTCTCATTTGCATATTTCCACATTAGCACATTAGCACATTGTCTTATTTAATTTCTATCGAAAGTTCGTCCAGTTGTTTCTCATCGATACCCGATGGAGCATCCAGCATCACATCCCTTCCGCTGTTGTTTTTTGGGAATGCGATAAAATCCCGGATGCTTTCACTTCCGCCCAGGATGGCGCAAAGACGGTCGAAACCGAAAGCGATGCCTCCGTGCGGCGGAGCGCCATATTCGAATGCGCCCAGGAGAAAGCCGAATTTATAATTTGCTTCTTCCCGGCTCATGCCAAGGGCATCAAACATTTTCTCCTGTAATTCCCGCTGGAAAATACGGATGGATCCGCCGCCGATCTCGTTTCCGTTCAGCACCATATCGTAGGCGTTGGCCTTGATACCCGCGTAAGGATGATCGAGATACTGTTCAGCCTGCGGTATGGCCGGATCGCTGTTGATCATCACGGAAATCTGATCAGGCTTGGGCGCGGTAAAGGGATGGTGACGGGCAACCCAGCGATTGTCTTCCTCGCTGTATTCGAATAAGGGGAAATCCAGCACCCAAAGCAACCGGAATTCATCTTTTTTTCTAAGCCCAAGCTGCTCGCCCATTTCCAGCCGCAGTTCGCTGATGGCTTTGCGGGTTCTTTCTTCCCGGCCGGCCAGGATCAGGACGGCATCGCCGGGTTCAGCATTACAGAAAGAAGCGATGGCTTTCAGTCTTTCTTCCGGATAGAATTTGTCTACGCTGCTTTTGCAGGTTCCGTCCCGGTTGCAGCGGATATATACCAAACCCTTCATGCCGATCTGCGGGCGTTTTACCCAATCGGTTAAAGCATCAAACTGTTTGCGGGTCCAGTCGGCGCCTTCCGGAACAGCAATGCCGACAACTGTTTCGGCCTGGTCGAATACATTAAAATCCGCCTTGCTGATGATCATCCCATCGGCTTCGATGGCACCCCGTCTCTTCAGGGGCGATTTGAGATTGGCTATTTTCATCCCGAAGCGGATGTCGGGTTTATCGTTCCCATAGTTCCACATCGCGTCCTCCCAGGTCATTCTGTCCACCTCATCCTTATACTCAATACCTTTTACTTCTGTAAAAATGAATTTGATAAGGCCTTCAAACATATTGAGAATATCATCCTGCTCCACAAAACTCATCTCACAGTCGATCTGGGTGAATTCCGGCTGGCGGTCGGCCCGCAAATCCTCATCGCGGAAACATTTCACCACCTGGTAATAACGGTCGTACCCGCTTACCATCAGAAGTTGTTTAAAAGTCTGCGGACTTTGCGGGAGGGCATAAAACTGGCCCGGATTCATCCGGGAAGGCACTACAAAATCCCTGGCGCCTTCGGGCGTGGATTTGATCAGAAAGGGCGTTTCAATATCCATGAACTTATGCTGATGCAGATAGTTCCGGGCCGCCCTGTTAACGGCATAACGCAGTTCCAGGTTTTTCTTCACTTCACTGCGGCGCAGGTCAAGGTAACGATATTTCATCCGGAGGTCGTCTCCTCCATCGGTATCGTCCTGAATGGTAAAGGGCGGCGTAACCGATTTATTCAGAATTGTAAACTGACGCACTTTGATCTCAATTTCCCCCGTTGGGATCTGGGGGTTCTTATTGGACCGTTCGGAGACAGAGCCGGTGACCTGAATAACAAATTCCCGGCCCAGTGGTGTTTCCGCCAGCCGGTCATTCAATACTTCACCAAAAAGTAACTGGGTGATCCCGTAGCGGTCGCGCAGGTCAATAAAGCTGATGCTGCCGAACTTTCTGATGCTTTGCACCCATCCTGCCAGGGTGACTTCCCGGTTAATATCCCCCAGCCTCAACTCGCCACAGTCATGTGTTCTATACATAGTTGTATCCAGATTCAGCCGGCAAAGGTAGGGCAATGACACGTAGGGGTAAAAGGTTTAAAAAAAATTAAAAAACGGCTCCGGCCACTTTCATTTCTAAAAAATAGTTTTTACCTTGTAGCATCTGTACTATTCACTCTCCTCATGATTAAACTCGACAGGCGATCTTATCCTGCCTGAAACCCTGCTCATCCAACACCCGTGTAAGGCCAAATTCTGATCGGAGCGACCTGAAGCAAGCAAAAAGAAAAACGGACCTTATGGAGATCATTATCATAGTTTCTCTGGTGGTGGCTGTATTGATATTGCACCGGACCATTTCTGAACTTTTCAATAAGTTCTACGTCCGTCGTCAGCAAAGGAAATTTATTGTCAGCGAAACCTTTTATCACAGCGTAATTTCCAAATATTTCAGGTTTTACAACAGGTTGGGACTGGAAGATCAGCGCAGGTTCCTGTTCCGTACTTTTCTCTTTAAAAAAGCCCGGAAGTTCCATTATATTGAAGTGGAGGAAAATGCTGAAATGCCCATTCTGATCAGCGCAGTTGCCGTACAGCTCACTTTCGGCCTGGATAAATTCATGCTTAATTATTTCAACGACATTTTTGTATTGAAGGATGATTATCATTACGGATTCTATTCCCGTCCGTTTATGGGACATGTGGACCAGAGCGGCATTTATCTTTCCTGGGATAATTTTATCAAGGGAATCTGCGGGTTAACTCCGTATTGCAATGTGGGGCTGCACGAAATGGGCCATGCGCTGGCCTATGTAACTTTCATTACGGAAACCGAGGAAGACAAACATTTCAAGAAAGAATTCAAAAACTTTTCCAAAGTGGCGCGACCCATTTTTACCAGCATGCAGGGGGGAAAACGCAATTTACTGGGAGAATATGCGGCTGTCAACTACCATGAATTCTGGGCGGTTTCGGTCGAAACCTTTTTTGAGAACCCGGCCGGCATGCAAGAGACCTTACCGGAACTTTATGAAGCCATGTCCCGGCTGCTAAGGCAAGACCCTTTACAAACCCGCAGCGGAAGAACCACTTTCCTGCTGAAAGGCTCCAAACAGGAAGCGGAGAGCTTGAACTAATGCCCTTCTCCTTTCTCCTCCTGCCTGCGGAAACCAACTACCGGCCTGCGCTCCTTAGCTGTACCGACCAACTTTTTTAAAGTTTCGATGATTACCCTGACATCGTCTTCATTTTTATCTATCTTTTTATCCTGATACATCATTCTTTTTTCCAGTTGTTCCAGCTTCAAGAAAATATCCTTACTCATAATAAGGGCACCCCGCATTTTACTGAAAACCCGGATTACCTGGATATTTACCGAAACCGCCCGTTCACTGTTCAAAATACAGGATACCATCGTAACGCCTTGTTCACTAAAACAAAAGGGAGTATATCTCAGGCCCAGCAGGTCTTCTTTGGAGGACGCAAATTGCGTCCTCCAATTTTCTAACTCCTTGATATTCATCTCAAACATAAAGTCTGCGGGGAACCGGTTGATATTCCTTCTTACGGCTTCTTTCAACCGTTTTGTTTCTACCCCGTATAATTCAGCCAGATCCCGATCGATCATTACTTTTTGGTCGCGGATCAGATATATCCGGTTCACGATACTTTCTTCGGCAAGCATTGCTATTTTCCGGTAAGCAGCCATACAAATAAATTTATTGGACTCGTTGTTTCCTTATTCAAAGCTAATAAGATGTCCTTATGCAATAAATACCACGATGTGGTAAGAGTGCGGCCGGTGCTTTCAGCCTTCTTTCATTAAAATCCTTTCAAACCGTTTAATATCTGCAAGCGGATCAATCGGCTTTCCGCTGCAAATCCGTTCAGAAAGCTGTGCGGCAAACCAGGGAGCGAGGGAACAGCCTTTGGTTCCCAATCCGTTGAGTATACCAACGCTCGGATATGCCGGATGAAAGCCCACAAAGGGGCGTCTTTCCAGAGTGGCTGGCCGCAATGCGGAAAAATGATCCCTTACTATAAAGGGAACCTTAAGGAAGTTTTTTAACCAGTTTTCCGCGGCTGAGCGGAAGCTCGCTGAAGGCCGCTCGTCTGCAAACTCCCATTGATAAGAGGATCCCACCCAGAAAATATTTTCCTTCCAGGGCACCAGGCTCATGCCTTTCTTAAAAACTGTTTGCTGCGGAATATTATCGATCTCCACCAGCAGGGCTTCGCCCTTATTCAGGGCAAAAGGCAATTTCTCAAAAAAACGGTTCGAAGCAGACTGTTTCCCGTCACAAAATATAATATAACGTGAACGGATATCCGCATATTCAACAAATTCTTCGCCGCATGTCAGGTTTGTTGAATCAAACCACTCTTCTCTCAGTAAATTTTTTTCTCTTAACCGGTTTCGCCAGGCAGACAATAATCTTTCTGTTTGTACAAGGTAACAGGGACTAATGCGGCCCCAGCCCAGGTCGAACCGGAACCAGTTTTCCAAATCCGGACTTTTATCCACTGAGTCCGTATCGGATGGGGGCAATCCGGCCTGCGTCCATCCGGCATTTATTAAACCGGCCCGCGAAGATCCGGGCGGCAGGCTTCCTGCCAGCTGTAAATACGTGGAATCTTCCGTATACCTTTTTTGAAAGGCCTGCAGCATCTGCACAGTAGGAAAGAAATCAATTACGGAGGTCTCCGCAATCAAATCCGTCTGCAGAGATGTTCCCATTTCGTGATAGGCTTTCCAGGCAAAGGGCATAAGTTCCCCGATCATCCATGTTTTTACCAGCCTTCTGCCGGTAACCGGATTGATCAGGCCGGCTGCAAATCGGGAAGCTGAAGCAGTGCCGGGATCATCTATCAGCACATAGGAAAGGCCGGCTTTTTCCAGCCACCAGCTTAGCCAGGTGCCGGCGAGGCCCTGCCCGATGATCAGTACATCTGTTTCCTGCATATAAATTATTTCCCTGCAACATGAATGCGCACCCCTTCCGTATGCGCGGCAAACTCCGGTGCATACATACATTGCAGCTCGCTGATGCCGTTACTATAGGTTCCGGGAGTAGTTACAAATAAAGGATATTCGAATACATGTGTTCCCTCCGGCAGGTAATCAAAGAAGAAACTGCTGCTTTCGTCTTTGGTGCTTTCGTAATAACCGAGACCGCCCTGCCAGCGATAACCACTCAGTACGTTCAGAGGTTCAAGACAGGCTGCCCGCATATCTTTCAAATGTACGTATTCCAAATCCCGGTCACTCTTTATGATGATCCGCATGACCAATTTGTCTCCCGGCTTTAAAATGTTGCCTTCGGTAACGGGTTCGAGCACCGGACCTCCGCCGGTATTTTTTTGAATATACAATGCTTTATAAACAGACATTGTCGATGCCGCAGCCGTAATCTTATTCAGGTTTTCAAAATACTGCCAGTAGACCGCGCCCCAGGATGGCGATACCGCTTTACCGGATTCCGGGTGAATGACCACGCGGATATTACCCATCGAAGGCTGGACGGAATCGCCGGGAATCACTTTCTTCAAATAACCGGTTCCGGCTTCTGACCTTTCACTGCCTGTATGAACCGTGTAATCCCCCAGACTGATATCGGCGTCCTGCGGCGCTGCCAGCCAGTTGCCGCCATTCAATAATAACGCATAACAGGCATCGGCAGTCGCTTTCGTATTGCCCCAGTGCCGCGTTTGTTTCTGCCGGAGCAGCCAGTATTTCATTTGGTCGGCTAATTTTAGATCAGGATCGATTTCATGAAATGCTTCAATGAGCAGGGACTGCGTTTCAACCGGCGATTCCTGCCAGTAATATCCGGGCTTAACGGATGGCCAGTACATTCCCATCTCTTCCGATTGCGTCGCGTTTTCTTTTAAGGAAGCAATGATATCCTTCGCCGTTTTCCGGTCGCCGGTCCGGTATAAAAACAGCGCGATCATTCCCCGCAGGTACATATTCTGTTTTGTCCAGTACTGAACGGCCTGCTTTCTATAATAATTCATGGCAGGAAATACAGAACCGGGCAATCCAATCTCCGGAAAAAAACTGCGCATATATAAATACTGAACCTGCGTGGCAGAAATATTTTCATCCGCTTTTTTTGGACGATGATCATATTCCGTTTTCAGCATTTTGTCCAGCCAGGCGATGCCGGCTTTCGTGATCTGATCCAGAACAGGCTGTTCTCCGTCCGGAACTGCTCCCAGTTTTTTCAAATGCCCGATTCCGGAAATAATATACTGGGTGATATAGCGATCATCCCTTCCACCTTTGAACCAGGGAAAACCGCCACCCTCCGATTGCATCAGTTTCAATTTATCGAGTGTCGATTTCAGTTCCCTGCTCATCCTGACCACATCGAACAGGAGCGCCAGGTTTTTCTTCTGCTGGTTTTCGTTTTGCGCCTCCAGCACCCAGGGCGTTTCGCGAAGCAGAACGGTCTTTAATTCCTGGTTTTTCTGAAGATTGCTGAGCAGCGCAGCCGAATCCAGGTTTTTCCATTTTTCAAAAACAGCTTCGATACCGGGTGAGCTATTGATAATTTGGGCAGCGAGTGCATTGGCGTAAAACCGGTTGAAGGTTTGTTCTGCACATTCATAAGGAAATTCCATCAGGTAAGGCAGCGATTGCACTGCATACCAGGCGGGATTCGTGGTAAATTCCAGTGTGAGCGACTGGCTCTTCAGCGTTGAACCGGATCCGCTCTCCAGCAACTTCTTCCAGGAAACCTGCAGGTTGTTTCTGCCGGCTAAATTCAGCGGAATCGTTTCGGTAACCAGCATCCGGTTGCTCAGCACCGGTATCATGTTCTCCTCCCCATCACTCGCTGTATTTGTTTTTGCCTGCAACCGGTAAAGGACCGGTTGTTGGAAATCCGTTGGAATGACCGTGGGAAAACTGACCATGGTGCTTTGTCCTGCCCCCACCCGGAAAGGCTGACTGGCTGTTCTATTCTGAAAAGCGATATTCTGATTGCTGTTGCCGGCTGCATCCAGCCAGTCCAGCTGAACTGTACCTGTCATTGCTTCAGCGGAAAGATTCGAAATTTTAACCGGCAGTTGCATCGTATCTCCTTCCCGGAAAAACCGCGGCATATTGGGCTGCAGCATCAGTTCCTTTTGGGTGATGACCGATTTTTCAGCATAGCCGAAAGCCAGGTCTTTGGTATATGCAAAGATCATCCATTTCCATTGCGTTAAGGCTTCGGGCATCGTGAAGGAAATTTCCACATTGCCCTCCGCATCCGTTTTCAGATCCGGGAAGAAAAAAGCGGTTTCGTTGAAATTTTTGCGGATTTGCGTATTGGGTATCCGGGTCTCCTGCGATTGGCCAGGTTCCTCAGATCCTTCATCCTTACCAATTTTAGGAGGAGTAAATTTTGCCTCTGCAGCAAGTCCTTTGTCAGAGTCCTGCAGTTTATTCTGCTCGTTGCGCATTACGAGATTTCCCACGGCGGCGGGTGACAACTGCATGTGTGCTATAGAGCTTATTCCCCTGATCCTCAGGTTTTCTGTTTGCACCGAAGAAATTAAACGGTCATATTGCTTGGAAAAATATTCCGCCTGATTATCCTCCCGGGATTTTACCATGGAAGCCGCATCATTAAAATTACTGACTCCGGCCCAGCTGTTTTCCATGGTAAACAGAGGATAGAGATCCGGCAGTTCCCAGCTATGTTTCTTAAACTGATCCAGGGAGGCGTCATACATTGCGGTAAGCACTTCTGCAGTTACTCTATTTTTTTTATAACCGCTGATTCGTACTTTCCATTTTTCGGCGCTGCCCGGGAGCGTTTTATCTCTCCAGGTTTCATAACTGATCTTTAACTCCTTGTTGGTCCAGGGAACATGAATGATATGATTGCTGCTATACCAGCGGTTATTCTTTATAAAAACATCATTTACAGCAAAACCTCCGCGATCCTTTTCTTCGACCTTCAGCGCGGTCGATTTAATTTCATCATTGAGCCGGAAATAGGAATAAGTTGAGAGGCTGTCATTCACATCTTCCCGGGCCCGGATAACAAATACGTCCGTTGCCGAACTGCCTGTCTTTATGTTCAGCTCCTTACCCGGTTCGCTGGTCTGATCATCCGACTCAATGGTATTGTAAACCGGATAGCCGGTTTTATCGTTCGCGTTACCGGTCAGTTCAACATATCGTTTGTCTGTAATTATTTCCCCGTTCTTATCTTTCGCACGGAATTCCACCAGGAACCATCCGTCAGGAACTTTGGAAAGTTTTTTTAAATCGAGCGAAAATAATCCGCTGGCCCGGGTACTGTCCGTTTTTTCGAGCGGTTTCGATAGTCTTTCCCATGATGCTTTATCAGTTTCATCCTGATATTCATCATTCGGAAAAGATTTAATATAATCTGCTTTCGACATCACAAACTGATCCGGCTGGTCCCAATACCTTTTTCGGATGAGGCGGTCCGGGGTCTTTAACCTGAAAACGCTAACCGTAACGAGTTGGGGCAGGAATTCACCGGAAGCATTTTGTGTCGTCAGGGGAATCTCCTGCAGGCTGTCTGACTCCATCCTGCTTTCAGCCGGCAACGAAGAAATGATCTGGAATGATTGATAGCTGGCAGCAACCGTGGTCGTAGCCGACCGCGTTTCCCCATTCAGGTCGGTAATATCTGTTTCAATACGGTAACTAAAAACCGGACGGGTCTCTTTTTTGATTCCGGGATCTGCAAGAGCCGGGAAATCGATATTGAATTTGCCATCGGCATCCGTTTCTCCTTCGCCATGCGTAATTTCCTGTTCTGCAGCAGATGGTATCCTCCTGAAATACCAGGGGTATGGGAACCGGGACTCACGGAACACGCGGTAACTGAATTTTGAACCGCTGATTTTATTCCCTGCATATCCAGTGGCAGTGCCGCTGACGTGCACACTGTCCCCAGTGCTGTAGCTGCCTTTTACAGGGTCATATTCCACATAAAATTTCGGGCGTTTGTATTCTTCCACCGGGAAATCCCGGTCGTCTTCCGTAAGTGAGTCTTTTATGCTGAATGAACCGGTTAGCAGATTATCCGGTAACCTGAAATTCCCGTGAAAGGATCCAAAATCATCGGGTATGGCTATTGCCGAGTCCAGAGGCTGGTCATTGGCATCCAGGAGATACAATTTTACTTTTACGTTTTCAGCAATCTTATATTTTTTCGTCAGGTAATCTTTGGTCAAGAGGAGACCTTTGTAATAAACGGTTTGACCCGGCCGGTAAATGGACCGGTCTGTAAAAAGAATATCCTGCAACATCTTTTTTTCATATTCCCGGGCATTCAGATTCGCATAGCTATCCACGTTACTAAACCGGTAGATCCTTTCGTCAGATGCCGACAAAAAATCTTTTCCGTTATAAAATTCAAGCCTTCTTCCATAATACCGGTTCGTTTTTTCATCCTGTAAACGAAAAAAGCCATGGGAGTCCGTTTTATACCATTTACTTTTCCGGTAAACATCTTTTTGCTGTCTGGAATCGTATACCTGGTTCAGCGTTTGCACCTTTACGTCAGCCAGGGGTGCACCCGTGTTCCGGTCAGCCACAAAATAATCTCCGCCATGATTTACAAATGCGATGGAAGAGCAAAAAAAGTATTGCACAGCCAATACGGCCGTTTCGCTGAAGGAGGAATCCGTGCTGGTAAATAGTGCGTATTGGCCCAGAGGCAGGGGATCCACTTTGATTTCCACCCGGTGCTGCTGAAAATCCTTTGTTTCCGGAAAGGCCTGATCAAAGCGTCTGAATATAGGAAAGCGAAGCAGTTTTTTCCAGATTTTTTCATCCCAGCCATTATTCCCCAGGTCATCCCGGGTGGCGTCATCTATCCGGATGATCCTGGCATAGATATGATGTACGTTCTTATAAGAAACCAGCGCCCTGAATGGCAGATCCGGAAGATTCACCTTTTCCGTTTCCAGCGTGAAGGACAGATGCGTGATGTTTTTCAGCAGGCTGCTGCAGTTTGTTTTTCCCTCCGAGGAATCTTTTTGGGTCAGGACCTGTTCACAGATCGCTTTCGCTTTTACATAGTCAAACCGGTTGGCGGTATCGTTTACCGGATCGAAGGAGGCTGCTTTTTGCGAATAGAAGGCAGCCTGTAAATACCAGGCCTGTGCAGCAACCGGCAGGGAAGAATACTGACCGGTAATCTGCCGCAGCGTTGAAAAATAGAGGGAATCTTTCTCCGGCATCATGGCATAGCGGTTCACAAAACTGATCCGGTTAATGTCCGCATCAATTTCCGCGTCCGGTTTTGCATCCGCTGCATGAAATTTCAGCAGGCTCTGAAATAATTTCAGCGCGGTAAGGTGATTGGACAGGGAATCGGAGCCCTTAAATGTGTATTCTGAAAACCGGGCAGCGGGTAAAAAACACGCGGGATCATTCATCATAAAGGCGTCCTCAGCCAGCGGTTGTTCCGGATCATCATTTTCAAAATACATCAGGGCCCGGTAAACCAGCAGATCGTAGAGCGTCGGGCGCAGATTACGGGCGTTCCCTTTCAGGATGATCACATCAAAGGGGGCCAGATTCGTTTGCTTCAAAAGTTTTTCGTCTTTCAGGGAGGCCAGGTATAATTCGCGGATCTTTTTATTCAGTCTGCCGGAAGTCCAGGTACCGATATCTTCAGAGGAATCATTTTGCACTTCTTTTTTGTCGGCTAACCGATATCGTTGTTGTTGCAGATAACGATATAACTCCTCCGCTTCCAGGCTTCTCAGCAGGGCGGCAACCCGGGCCGGCGCTGACTGGATTTCTTCTTCAAAACGCAGGCTGGACTTTGTAATGTCCCCGTCGGTTGCGTTCTGCAGCTCTCCCATATAGATCACCGCTTTCACCCACTGGGCTTCCTCTTTTTCCTTTTTTGCTGCAGCATAGAGTTTATTGACCTCTTCCAATGCTGATTTCGGAAGGTCTTTTTTCTGCAGCAGGGAGTCGATCTTTTTCCATGTCTTCGCGTACGGAAAGGGAGTTTGGGCGAATAATAATTTATAACACAGGAGCGTAACCGCGATTATAAAAACTGATTTTACCGTCATATCGTCGTTTTTTGTCCAAAAGGCGTGCATACGGGAGATTTAAGGATTCTCCAGAAGGATGCCCTTTTTACCAGATTACATATTCCTTAACTAAACTATAACGATGTCAAATTAAACTTTTGAATGCCTGAATCATCTTAGAAGGGCATTCATTTACTCACCTAAAAATAATGATTATGAAAGCGAAATTCGTCTTACTGATGGCAGCCGGTTTATTCCTGGCCACCGCATCACAGGCCCAATTTCACCAGCCTTATAAAGATAGCCGGGACGGGAACCGCGACCGTCAGGAAATGGGCTATGAAAGAAATGAAATCTCCGGTAATCACCGGGAAATGAGAAAAGACAGGCACGAATTACGGCATGACCGCAGGAAATTTAATAAAGCAAAACGTCATCATCGGCATCACGGTCATAAAAAGAGCCATCGTTTTTCATAAGAGATTCCCCGTAGGAAACTCCGGCGCAGGCCGGTATAGCAAAGACCCGGCGCGTTGCCGGGTCTTTTTATTTTCTAATTACTTTAGCCATGGTTGCGCCGATATCCGCAGGGCTCTGCACCACATGAATCCCACATTCACCCAGGATCTTCATCTTTGCTGCAGCGGTATCTTCAGCGCCACCGATGATAGCCCCCGCATGCCCCATCCGGCGACCGGCAGGAGCTGTTTGTCCGGCAATAAATCCAACCACCGGTTTGCGGTTATTCGATTTAACCCAGCGGGCTGCTTCCGCTTCCATATTTCCCCCGATTTCACCGATCATGACAATGCCCTCTGTTTCCGGATCGTTCATCAGTAATTCCACAGCTTCTCTCGTAGTAGTGCCGATGATCGGATCACCGCCAATGCCAATGGCCGTTGATATACCGAGTCCGGCCTTGGCTACCTGGTCAGCCGCCTCGTAGGTGAGGGTGCCCGATTTGGATACGATGCCGATTTTCCCTTTCTTAAATACAAAGCCCGGCATGATGCCCACTTTGCATTCGTCGGCCGTAATTACACCCGGACAGTTGGGTCCGATCAGCCGGGTATTTCTACCGGCCAGGTAATTTTTCACTTTCACCATATCCTGTACCGGGATGCCTTCCGTGATGCAAACCACCAGGGCGAGACCAGCCTCGGCAGCTTCCATAATGGCGTCCGCGGCAAATGCAGGCGGCACAAAAATAATGGACACGTCCGCTCCCGTTTGTTTAACCGCATCTTCTACCGTGTTGAACACGGGGCGCTCCAGGTGCTGATTGCCTCCTTTTCCGGGCGTAACCCCGCCAACCACTTTCGTTCCATATTCAATCATCTGGGAAGCGTGAAAACTTCCTTCGGTTCCTGTAAATCCCTGTACAATAATCTTTGATCCCCTGTTAACTAAGACTGCCATCTATT
>Ga0207652_10003123_pt1 | contig 13811 bp, 10 predicted proteins | sample KBSC63BmetaG_FD_184334 | JGI IMG/M metagenome (GOLD analysis project Ga0207652, IMG submission 184334) | Corn rhizosphere microbial communities from Kellogg Biological Station, Michigan, USA - KBS C6-3B metaG (SPAdes) (version 2) | ecosystem: Host-associated > Plants > Roots > Rhizosphere ... | reverse complement strand
TGTCCCCGGTGGTAGGTGGTGTGATTGACCGCGTGCAGCACCATGTCTTCACGACGCAGCGAGCCTTCGCCACCGCCGATGAACGTGAAATGCACGACCTCGTTGCCGAGAGCCGGCGTCATCGCTGCGGCGCGATCGACGTACCAGGCGTCGATGTCGCGTTGCGCCTTGCGCAAGTCGGGCAGCCGACGCGTGGCTTCGGGATTGCGCGTGGTGAGGTCGTGCGGTACGCCCAGCAAGTGCGATTTCCACACCACGTCCATCAGGTAAACGTGGTTGAGCGTGCGCAGGATGCTGCCCGCGAAGATGGGCGTGGGCGCCGCGAGTTGGTCAGGGGACAGTCCGGCCAGCATCGTGTACAACCGCTCGTTCGCCCACGCCTTGTAGCGCGTCAGCGTTTCCAGTGGTTGCGACGGCATCGTTACTTCCGCTTCGGAATGTACAAGTCGGTGATGGTGCCTTCGGCCACTTCGGCCGCCATGCCCACCGATTCGCCCAGCGTCGGATGCGGATGGATGGTGAGCGCGATGTCGCCGATTTCGGCGCCCATCTCGATCGCCAGCGCGATTTCGGAAATCAAATCGCCCGCGTGCACGCCGACGATGCCACCGCCGATAACGCGATGAGTGGCCTTGTCGTAGATCAACTTGGTGAAGCCTTCCGCGCGGTCCATGCCAAGCGCGCGGCCCGAAGCCACCCACGGGAATTTGCCGACGCCGAAATCAAGTTTCTTTTCCTTTGCCTCGCGTTCGGTGACGCCGACCCATGCGATTTCCGGATCGGTGAATGCGACCGACGGAACCACGCGCGCATCGAAGTGGCGCTTCTGGCCGGCCGCGGCTTCGGCGGCCGCATGACCTTCGTGCACCGCCTTGTGGGCCAACATCGGCTGGCCGACCAGATCGCCGATCGCGAAGATGTGCGCGACGTTGGTGCGCATCTGCGTGTCGACCGGAATCAGTCCGCGCTCGGTGACGCTGACGCCGGCCTTGTCGGCGCCGATCTTGTTGCCGTTGGCGCTGCGGCCGACCGACACCAGCACGCGGTCGAACGTCTTCTTCTCCGGAATGCTTTCGCCTTCGAACTCGCAGGTGATGCCGTTCTTCTGCGCTTTCGCTGCGGTGACTTTCGTCTTGAGGTGCACCGACACGCCCTGGTTCTTCAAACGCGCGGCGAGCGGGCGTACGAGATCTGCGTCCGCCCCGGGCATCAACTGATCCATGAACTCGACCACGGCTACGTTGCTGCCGAGTGCGCGGTACACGGTCGCCATTTCCAGACCGATGATGCCGCCGCCGACCACCAGCAGGTTTTTCGGCACGTCGCGCAGTTGCAGCGCGCCGGTTGAATCCATCACGCGTTCGTCGTCCCACGGGAACATCGGCAGGCGCACGGCTTGCGAGCCGGCCGCGATGATGGCCTGTTCGAAGCGGATCAGTTTCTTGTCGTTGCCGTTGACGACTTCCAGTTCGTGCGGCGACACGAACGTGCCGACGCCCTGCACCGCACGCACCTTGCGTTGCTTCGCCATCGAGGCGAGGCCACCGGTGAGCTGGCCGACGGTCTTGTCCTTGAAATCGCGCAGCTTGTCGAGGTCGATTTTCGGTTTGCCGAATGCGATGCCATGCGCGCCCATCAGTTCGGCCGCGTCGATCACTTCGGCCGCGTGCAGCAGTGCCTTGGACGGAATGCAGCCGACGTTGAGGCACACGCCACCCAGGATTTCGTAACGTTCGACCAGTACCGTGTCGAGGCCGAGGTCGGCGGCGCGGAACGCGGCGCTGTAGCCGCCGGGGCCAGAGCCCAGCACCAGCATCCGGCATTCCATGTCGGGCTTGCGACCGGTTTCGTTCGCGGCGTTTGACGCTGGCGTGGAAGGCGCGTTGCTTTGCCCTCTCCCCTCGGGAGAAGGTGCCCCGGAGGGGCGGGTGAGGGTGCGGGTCTCGGGCGCCGTTTGAGCTTGCGCAGGACCCGAGCCCTCACCCCCAGCTCCTCTGGAGGGAGCGGGGGGCGAAGCAGCACCCGCGGGTTTCGCACCCGTATCACCTTCGGGTTCCACCACCGCGATCACCGCGCCCTGTTCGACGTTGTCGCCGACCTTGACCTTCACTTCCTTGATCACGCCGGCTGCCGACGCCGGCACTTCCATCGTGGCCTTGGCCGATTCCAATGTGACCAGGCTTTGGTCCATCTCGACCCGGTCGCCCGCTTTCACCAGCACTTCGATCACCGGCACGTCGTGGAAATCGCCGATGTCGGGTACCTTGAGTTCGATGGTGTTCGCCATGTCGATCTCCCCGCTCAAAGCAGCGCCCGGCGCATGTCGCCGAGGAGCTGTGCGAGGTACGTGGCAAAGCGCGCGGCGGCGGCGCCATCGATCACCCGATGGTCGTAGCTGAGCGACAACGGCAGGATCAGCCGCGGCGCGAATTCATTGCCGTTCCAGACGGGCTTCGTCGACGACCGCGACACACCGAGGATCGCGACTTCCGGCGCGTTGATGATCGGCGTGAACATGGTGCCGCCGATGCCACCCAGCGACGAGATCGAGAAGCACCCGCCCGACATCTCGCCCGGCGTCAACTTGCCATCGCGCGCCTTCTTCGCCAGCGCCGACATTTCCTGCGCGATGTCGAGCACGCCTTTCTTGTCGCAGTCGCGGATCACCGGCACGACAAGGCCGTTCGGTGTATCGGCGGCGAACCCGACATGGAAGTATTTCTTCAGCACAAGGTTTTCGCCCGATGCATCCAGCGAAGCGTTGAAGTCGGGATACTTCTGCAGGCAGGCGACGCAGGCCTTGATCAGGAACGCAAGCAGGGTGACCTTGATGCCGGCTTTCTCGTTTTCCTTGTTCAAGGCCACGCGCAAGGCTTCGAGGTCGGTGATGTCGGCATCTTCGAACTGCGTGACGTGCGGAATCATCGCCCAGTTGCGCGCGAGGTTGGCACCGGAAAGTTTTTTGATGCGAGACAACGGCCGGGTTTCGGTTTCGCCGAATTTCGAGAAATCGATCTGCGGCCACGGCAACAGGTTCAGGCCGTTTCCACCGCCACCCGCACCAGCCATTTGCGGCAAGGCGCCGCCGGTCATCGCCGATTTCACGAACTGCTGGATGTCTTCGCGGGTGATGCGGCCGCCGCGTTCGCTGCCGCTGACGCGCGCAAGGTCCACGCCGAGTTCGCGCGCGAAAGCGCGCACCGCGGGGCTGGCGTATGGCACCTTGCCGGGCATGATCGAATCGGCGTCGAACGGCACCGGCGGCGCACGACGCTCGGTCGCGTGCTCGTCCTCGCTGCGGGATGGCTGTGGCTGCGACGACGAAGGTGCTTTCTCCGGTTGTTTCGCCGCCGCCCGTTCATCCGGCTGCGGCTTTTCTTCGCGCTTTTCCTGCGCCGGGGCGGCGGGTTTCGATTCCGCTGCAGCCGGTTTCGATGACGCGCCCTGGCCGCCTTCGGCTTCGATCGTCGCGATCACGCTGCCTTCGGAAACTTCGTCGCCTTCCTTGACCCGCATTTCCTTCACCGTGCCCGCGAACGGGGCCGGCACTTCCATGGTGGCCTTGGCCGATTCCAGCGTCACGAGGCCCTGGTCCTTTTCCACGTGGTCGCCCGGCTTGACCATCACCTCGATCACGGGCACGCCGTGGAAATCGCCGATGTCCGGCACCTTCGCCTCGCGCACGTCTGCCATGTCAGATTCCTTCGATTCCCGAGAGCTGCAAGACGCCCAGTTTCGCGCATTTGGCCGCTTGCGTCATGTCCTGGGGCGCACCGCAGGCCGAAAGTCACCGTGACCTGTGGCGGATGGCGGCGGGAGACGAGGGCGGGCAGACTCCGATCACGTCCGAAAGACTGCCACCAGGAAACGCCGCCATGCTGACGATCCGCAATTTGTCCAAGACCTATCCGAACGGCGTGCGCGCGCTCAGCAGCGTGTCGCTGGACATCCCGAATGGGATGTTCGGCTTGCTGGGACCCAACGGTGCGGGCAAGTCCACGCTGATGCGGACGATCGCGACGCTGCAGGATCCGGACGAAGGCAGCATCAGGCTGGGCGACATCGACGTGCTGGCCGACAAGCCGGCCACGCGGCGCGTGCTGGGTTACCTGCCGCAGGAATTCGGCGTGTACCCCAAGGTCAGCGCGGAGGCGATGCTGGACCACTTCGCGGTACTGAAGGGCGTCACCCGCCGTGGCGAACGCCGCGACCTCGTCGATGCTTTGCTGAAACAGGTGAATCTGTGGGACGTGCGCAAGCGCAAGCTGGGTGGATTCTCGGGCGGCATGCGCCAACGTTTCGGCATCGCGCAGGCGCTGATCGGTGATCCCAAGCTGGTGATCGTGGACGAACCCACCGCGGGGCTCGATCCCGAGGAACGCCAACGCTTCTTGAACCTGCTCGCGGAGATCGGCGAACGCGTGGTGGTGATCCTTTCGACCCACATCGTCGAGGACGTGACCGAACTTTGCCCGCGCATGGCGATCATCGCGCAAGGCCAGGTGCGCCTGACCGGCGAGCCGCGCGAAACGATCCGCGCGCTGGAAGGCAAGGTATGGCGGCGGGCGATCGACAAGGCTTCGCTTGCGCAGTATCGCGAACGCATGACGGTGCTTTCGACCCGGCTCGCGGGCGGCGCCACGCTGATCCACGTGCTGGCTGATGCGAAACCCGAGGACGGTTTCGAGAGCGTGCCGCCCGATCTGGAGGACGTCTACTTCGGGCAATTGCACCGCGCCACCCAAGCCAAGGCGGCCTGACGTGCTGCGCGAAATCTTCCGGTTCGAGTTGCGCCAGCAGCTCAGGAGCCCGCTGTTCTGGCTGATCGCGTTCGCGCTTGCGGCGCTGGCGTTCGCGGCGGCGTGTTCCGACAGCATCACGATCGGCGGTGGCGTCGGCAACGTGCACCGCAATGCGCCGATCGTCGTGATCTCGATGCTGGGATTCTTCTCGGTGCTCGGGCTGTTCCTGATCACGATCTTCGTGGCCGGCGCGGCGCTGCGTGATTTCAGCCACAACACCGCCGAGCTCGTGTTCGCGACGCCGATGTCGCGCTTCGCCTATCTGGGCGGACGCTTCGCGGCCGGCTGGCTGGTCAGCGTGCTGGTGCTGGTCGCGGTTGCGTTCGGGATATGGCTGGGTTCACTGATGCCGTGGCTGGACCCGGCGCGGCTGGGCCCGACCTCCTGGCATGCGTATGGCTGGGCTTTCGCGTTCGTGGTGCTGCCGAATCTGTTTTTCATCGGGGCGCTGCTGTTCCTGCTGGCGACGCTGACGCGCTCGATGCTGGGCACCTACATCGGCGTGATCGCATTCTTCGTGCTGTGGCAGATCGCGCTGGTGACGCTGGGCAACGGCAACATCGAACACCAGACAGTGGGTGCGATCATCGATCCGTTCGGGCTCGGCGCGCTGGACCTGGTAACGCGTTACTGGACGCCATCCGACCAGAATGTGCGGATTCCCGAATTGGCCGGCATGCTGCTGGGCAACCGCGGCTTGTGGTTGGCGATCGGCATCGGGCTGCTCGCCGCGACCTTCGTGCTGTTCAAGCCCGACCGCGAAGGCTTGCGGCTGTTCCGTCGGCGCAAGCGTGCGGCGGTGGTGCCGGAAGCGCCCGCCGCCATGCGCACGGCGCCAATCGTGTTGCCGATGGTGACGCTGCGCAACGGCGCTGGCGCTCGCACCCGGCAGTTCCTGAAGCTCGCGTGGTTCGACACCCGTGGCGTGCTTCGGGGCGTGCCGTTTCTGGTGATGCTGGCGTTCGGGCTGGCGAACCTGGGCGGCAACCTTGCCTTCAGCGACCAGATCTACGGCACCAGCGTGTGGCCGGTCACGCACCTGATGGCGCAGGCGATGAGCAGCAGTTACACATGGCTGCTGTTGTTCGTGCTGGCCTTCTACGCCGGCGAGTTGGTCTGGCGTGAACGCGACCGGCGCGTCGGCGAGGTGATCGATGCGTTCCCGACGCCGGACTGGATTCCGCTGCTGTCGAAGGTTTTCACGCTGGCCGTGGTGACGGTGCTGTTCCTCGCGGCGGGTTCGCTGTTCTGCATTGCGTACCAGTTGCTGCGCGGATACTCCGACCTGCAGCCGCTGCTGTACCTGCAATACATCGGCCTCGACCTGCTTTCGTTCATGTTGTTCGCCATCCTGGCGGTGGTGCTGCAGGTGTGGTCCAACAACAAGTTCGTCGGCTACGCGCTGATCGTCGCGTTCTTCCTGGCGATGATCGCGCTGGTGCAATTCCACCTGTCCGATCATCTGTACCGCTACGGCAGTGCGCCGGGAACGCCGTATTCCGACATGAACGGCTTCGGCTCGTTCTGGATCGGCAACCTGTGGTTCCGTGCGTACTGGTATTGCTTCGCGGTGGCGTTGCTGGTGACCGCCGCGTTGTACTGGGTGCGCGGGACGACCCGCGGCTGGCGTGCGCGCGGCCGGATTGCGCGGCAGCGGTTCCGTGCGCCGTCGTGGATCGTGCTGGCGCTTTCACTGATCGGCTTCGTCGCGATCGGGGTATTCCTGTTCCACAACACCCACGGGTTGTACCGCTACCAGACCCACGACCAGCAGCAGCGCTTGCAGGCGCAGTACGAAAAGGAATACCGGAAGTACATGGGAATCGCCCAGCCGCGGATCACCGGCGTCAACGTAAATGTGGCGATGCATCCGGCCGAACGGCGCGTCGACGTCGACGGTCATTACGTGCTGGTCAACAAGCACGACAAACCGATCGACGAATTGCTGGTGCAATTGCCGACCTTCCCGACCCGCGACTACACGGTCGACCTGGATTTCCCCGCGCACACCGTCGCGCTCTCGGGCAAACAACAGGGTTTTTATCTCTACAAACTTTCGCAACCGCTGGCGCCCGGCGCGACGATGGATTTCGGTTTCCGGATGCACGTCGCCTACAAGGGCTTCGCCAACGAGCCGGTCGGCGAGCAGATCGTCCACAACGGCACCTTCATCAACAGTTTTGCGTTTCCGCATTTCTGCTACGACGAAAACCGACAGCTCACCGACAACAACGACCGTCGCAAATACGGGTTGGGCCCGGCGCAGCGCCTGCCCAAGCGCGATGACGCCGCGGCGCACGCCAACAACCTGATTTCCTGCGATGCCGACTGGGTGCATTTCCAGGCCACGCTTTCCACCAGCGCGGACCAGATCGCGCTGGCGCCGGGTTATCTGCAAAGGGAGTGGGTCAAGGACGGCCGCCGCTATTTCCACTACGTGCAGGACACGCCGATCCTGGATTTCTTCTCGTTCCAGTCGGCGCGCTACAAGGTGGCGCGCGACAAGTGGCACGACGTGAATCTGGAGATCTACTACGACCCGCAGCACCCGTACAACGTCGAGCGGATGTTCAAGGCGATGAAGTTGTCGCTCGACTACTACGACAAGCACTTCGGGCCGTACCAGTTCCGCCAGTTGCGCATCCTCGAATTCCCCGACTACGCATCCTTCGCGCAATCGTTTGCCAACACGGTGCCATTCTCGGAGGCGATCGGTTTCATTGCCGACCTGCGCAAGCCCTCCGACATCGATTACGTCACCTACGTGACCGCGCACGAGATCGGCCACCAGTGGTGGGCACACCAGGCCATCGGCGCCAGCGTGCAGGGCGTGACGATGCTGGACGAATCGCTGGCGCAGTATTCGGCGCTGATGGTGATGAAGCACCTGTACGGTCCGACCAGGATGCGGAAGTTCCTGAAGTACGAACTCGATCGCTACCTGCGCGGGCGTGCGGGCGAACGCGTCGAGGAAATGCCGCTGGCGCTGGTCGAGAACCAGCCGTACATCCACTACCGCAAGGCCTCGGTGATCTTCTACGCACTGGCCGACTACATTGGCGAGGACAAGGTCAACGCGGCGCTGCGCACGTGGCTTGGCAAGGTGAAATTCCAGCAGCCGCCGTACACCGACACTCGCGAGTTGATCGCGGACCTGCGCGCGCAGGCCGGTCCGCAGTACCAGGACCTGATCACCGACTTCATCGACAAGATCACCCTGTTCGACAATCGCATGGTTTCGGCGACGGCGAAGAAGCTGCCGGATGGCAAGTACAAAGTCACCCTGCACGTGCACGCAGGCAAGTATTACGCCGACGGCAAGGGCAAGGAGACGCGCGCCAAGCTCGACATCCCGGTCGAGCTCGGTGTGTTCGCGCAGGCGAAAGACGGTGAGGAGCAGGACGAAAAACCGCTGTACCTCGCGAAGATGCCGGTGAAGGATGGCGACAGCACACTTACCGTGACGGTGGATGGCAAGCCGTACGAGGCCGGCATCGATCCGTTCAACGAACTGGTCGATCGGGTGTCCGACGACAATCGCGCGCAGGTGACGCTCCAGTGATGACTGCACGGCGACGGGATGCGGCGCCAAGGCGCCGCACCTCGAGCGCGCGGTTCGCCCACCTGCGATCAATCGCGATGGTTCGAGCCCTCGCGGCTGATGGTGAACTTCGATCCGGAGATGCCAAGGTTGATGCCTTGGCCGACGCCGCTCAGGGCCAGCGATACCGTTCCCTTGCTCAGCACCTGCGCGGTGCCGGACTTCACTGCGCCGATATCCGCGGAAGCCGCCGCATAGTCGCCCAGCACGTCATCGATTTTGTAGACGTCGGTGAACTTGCCCTGGCCGTCGTTGATGCGCCATTTGCCTGCCGTCAGGCCGCCGCCGCGAATGCGGATATGCACCGGCATCGACTGGCCATTGGCGCAGGTGATCCTGCCGTTGCCGTCGGCATGCTGGTAGATCGCCGACCATCCCTTCAGCGAAAACGTCAATTTGCAGTCGAGGTCGGGTTGTGCCGCCGACGCTGCGCCTGCCATGCCCAAGCCGGCTGCGCCGAACAGGGCCGCCCCCATCAATGCCGCCAGCTTTCCGCCGCGAATCCGTTTGAAAGAGTCTTGCGTGCTCATGCTGCCTTCCTCCTGGTTGCGGAACATCGACCGGAAGTTTGAGCAGGCAAAAATGAACGCCGCCGATATTGGCGCCCCACGCGTTGAATACGCCGACGTGTATTCTTCGTGAAGACGATCGCGCGGCGAGGATGCGGTATCAGGCGGGGTGCTTCTTCGACAGCTTGTCGATCAGCTTCACCACGATCGTGCCGCCGGGCACCACCATGCCCGCGAAATCCGCGCCGAGGTCGAACAGGGCGTCGCGATTGCCGAGCGCGCGCACCGCGCCGCCCAGCATGTCGCCTTCCTTGTCGACGCGGCCGGTGAGCCCGTCGATTTCGATCACGCCGGTCTTGTCCTTCCATGCAAACTGGAACGCGTATACCGGGCGGTAGAACAGCGTCAGCGATTCGATGTCGACTTCGTCGCTGGCGATCGCATCGGCTTCCACCGGCGCGGAAAGTTTCGCCTTCACCTGCTGCAGGACCGAAGCCGCGGTGACGGTGGGCGCGATGAACTGTGGCTGGTTGCCGTCCGCCGCCTCCTGATGGGCAAACCGGCCGGCGTAATCGACCAGCGTCTTTTCCGGCGTGTCGCGGCGAAGTGCATCCACGAAATGCGTGAGTGCGGTGACGTTTTCGCAATCTTCCACCGCTGCGAGCTGCAGTTCGCGCCGCGCATCCACCGCCATTTTCTGGCCCAGCAGTTCGACCGACACGACGTGCGGGTGCTCGACCTTGACGTGATAGGCGAGTCTGCGCGTGTAACGGGTACGACGCGCGGCCTTGGCCATCCAGAACGGTTCGTAACGCTTTTCCGTGTTGGCCAGGGTGATTTCGCTTTCCTTCGGCCGATCCCACAATTTCATCCGCGCCAGCATCCCGAACGCACCGACCTTTTCGTGCTCGGCCTGCGCGCGCGCCGAAACCTCGTTGTACACGTCATCGAAGATGCAGATCTTCTCGTCCATTTCCGGCTCCCCTCGGGCGCGGTTCGGCACGCGCCGGCACGCGCGGATATTGCGCCGGGCCGGCTGCGGAATCAACCAGGCCGGCTGCGGATCATGCGGGGTCCCGACGCATCCGCAATCCGCGTACTCACTTCTTCGGCAACGGCAGGAACTTCGCGGGGTCGTAGCCGCCGACTTCGAACTTCAGGGTTTCCTTGCCGTGATCTTTCGCGGTGACGTCCATTTCGATGACCGTGGCTTTCTGCATCGACGCGATGAAGCGCTTCTCGTCCTTGATGAACATTGCGGGTTCGCCGGTCTTGGGCAGGTATGCCTTCCAGCTTTGGCGCTTGCCGTCGAACCGCATCACGACGTTGCACAGATCCTTGCATACGAAGCCCTTGCTGCCATCGGGCGCGAACAGGTAAACGCTCTCGCCCCATTTCACGTGGCGGCGCAACACCAATCGCACGCTGTTCGCGCTGCGTGGTTCGGAATAGGTGCTGGCCGTCGACTGCTCGCCGCCGACGTTGGCCGTCTGGTAATACCAGAGGTTCGCAAGCCGATCGTGTTCGGCCTTCGCCTTGGCGGCCGCCTGGATCTGCGGCAGCGTCTTCTGCACTTCGGCTGCCGCGGACGTGCCCGGATATTTCTGGACGATTTCCTCGCCCACCGGCGCGGCCAACGCGTCGCTGTGCTCGGCCAGCATCTGCTGGTAGAGCTTCAGTTCCTTGTCGGCGGCGGCCTCGTTGGCTGCGGCCCGTGCCGATGCCGAAGGCGCGGCTGGCGGCGCTTCGCCCTGCTGCGAACAGGCCGTGACTGCGATCGCCGCAAGGATCACGAAAGGCAGGACCAGCGGTGACGGGAGAGAGCGGCCGGGCGGGTTCATGCCCGCAGTATAGCCGCCATCCCCAATCGTTCGGATGGGTTACAGCCCGCAGCGACATGGCATCGAATCGATCCTCAAACGTCGGCTTTTTCGACGAACACGGTTCGCGCATGCCGCTTCTCAAACGTGAGATTGACCGTGCGACCGATCGCCCGCGTCCGATGCACGATGCCCGCAGGTACCACGAGGCTTTGCCATTCGGCCAGCGTCACACGGGCGCCGTCCTGGAAATCGATCTGAAGCTTGCCCGCCACCACGAGAAAAAGCTCGTCGGAATCCGGATGTTCGTGCCAGCGATACTCACCCTCGAACACAGCAAGCCGCATGCAGTTTTCGTTGACGTCGAACACGACCCTATTGCTGTAGGAATCGGTGACGGCGGCCTGTTCCGAACGAATGTCGATGACGGTCAAGGGCCGGTGGCGGGCACGCTCGGACGCATACTCGGCGGCGGTGGGATATCCGGATTTCATGTCAGATGCCTCGCGGGAGGGGCCATGGCGGTCCGATGTTTCCATCAACTCCGGCAGTCGACGCAGGGCTTTGCGGACATGTACACCGTCGCCGCGTGGGGCCTGCGCTTCGCACGTGCCTGTGTCTGGCCAAACAACATGCCGCCCAGGATCAGGACGCCACCGAAAGCCATGCTGACCGTCAGTGGTTCGCCGATTGCAAGCCAGGCCCACAACACACCGAACACCGGAACCAGGTACGTCACCGTGGTCGCGCGCGGCGCACCGACCCGCTGGATCAGGCGAAAGTAAACCGCGTACGCCACGCCAGTGCAGACTACGCCCAGCGCGATCAAGCTCAACCATGCCTGCGCAGAAACTTGCGCCGATGGCCATTGCCACGCCGCGAACGGTGCCAGCAACACCGCGCCCCACGCCAGCGTCGCGGCCGCCACCGCGGCAGGCGGCAGGCCTGCGAAGTGACGCTTGACCAGATTCGCGGAAACGCCGTACAGAAGCGCTGCCACGGAGCCGGCTGCCACCGCGGGGCCAATGGCCGCGCCGTCCATATCCCCGCTGGCCAGCACCACCACGCCGATCAATCCGATCGCGAGTCCCACCATGCGCCGCACGCCGAGTTGATCCCGGAACATTACGAATGCCGCGAGCGCCGCGAACGGTACCGACATGCTGTTGACGATCGCACTGACGCCTGCCGGCGCGCGTTCCGCGCTCCACGCGAACAGCAGGAACGGCAGCAAGGTATTGACCAGGCCGATCGCCATGATCTTGGACCAACCCGCGGCGGCGAGTTGCCGGCGCGCACGCCACAGGAACGGCGCCAGCACCAAGGCCCCAAGTGCAAGGCGCACGTCCACCAGCGCAACCGCTCCGAATTTGGGCGCGGCGATCCTGAGGAACAGGAACGAGCCGCCCCAGATCGCCGCAAGCAACACCAGTTCGACCGGCGTGCGCCAGTCGAAATCGCGCGGCGCGACGCGCACGCGCCGTCCGCCGCGCGGGGTTCGTGTCTTCTCTTCGCGCGCCAGCGACCGCAGCGTCGCGGGGTCCGTGAGGTATCCGCCCGCGAACAGCATGCCACCCGATAGCCTTGCCAATTCCCTCAACATGTCACACCTCCAGACGTGTTGCACGAATGCCCTGTCGCACGCAAAATTAGGCCACTTCGTCGCATTGCGGAAGCGACGATTTTTCAAACGAGGCTTGAGGAAAATCGAACATGAGCCGGACACCCCTGAATTCGTTGCAGACCTTCGTCGCGGCTGCACGCGCGCAGAACCTCACCCGCGCCGCCGAGCGCCTGCATCTCACGGTCAGCGCCTTGAGCCACCAGATCCGGCTGCTGGAAGAACGCGTCGCCTGCACGCTGTTCGTGCGCGGCCCGCGCGGCCTCAAGCTCACCGCCGAGGGCCAGCGGCTGCTCGACAACGTGGCGCCGCACATGGAGGCGATCGAGGATGCCTTGAAGCCGCTATGCGGACGCAGCAACAACGCCCTGTCGCTGTCTGCGATGCCGTCGATGACCTCGAGTTGGCTGCTGCCGCGCTTGCCGCGGTTCGTTACGCGGCATCCCGAGGTCGAGTTGAATCTCGATTCTTCGATCGATCTGGTGGATTTCGCGGATGGCCGTTTCGATGCCGCCTTGCGCTACGGGACCGGCGAGTGGCCGGGTCTCGTGGTCGAATCACTGCTGGAAGAGTGGTTGACGCCGGTTGCGAGCCCGTCACTGCTGGCGCGGCGCAGGCGGCCGCGGCTGGAAGATCTCGGGGAACTGCCGCTGCTGTGTCCCGAGGATCCGTGGCAGGAATGGTTCGCGCTGCATGGTGGCAAACCGCCGCGGCGTTACGCGGCGTCCTTCAGTGATTCCGAATCGCGCCAACGCGCCGCGGTGGAAGGCATCGGCGTCGCGCTGGGACGCACGACCATGGTGCGTCCGCTGATCGAAACCGGCCAGCTGGTGGCACTGTTCCCGCAACTGATGAAAGCCAGGCGGTGGCACTACCTCGTCTATCCCGAACGTTCGCGCAAGTGCTCCGGATTCATGGCATTTCGCGCGTGGCTGCTGGACGAGGCTGCCGAGTTCCGGGCGGCGCCGCCGATCGGATTCGCCGCTACGCATGCGCGCTCCCGCCCGTCGCGCGCGCCGCGCCGGCGGGCGAAGGTTTCGTGATCGGCGACAACGCTCGTCATCAACCGCAGGGATCGCGTCCCATCAGGTGATCGTAGGTGGAGACGTTGGCATCGCGCAGATGCCCGTCCCGCACCGCGGCGCCGGCGGAGTGGATGCGTCGGCACGCCTCCGCGCGCGGAACCTCGACGCCGTGCACGCGCACACGGCTCCAGGCGTTGTGCCGCCCGCGGATGTTTTGTCGGGACTGCTTTTCCGCGTACGCGGTGCGCACGACCCCGTCGCCGGCAACCGATGCAGGACAATGCGTATGCCTGTAGAACACCTCGCCATCGGCGGCGCGGCATTCCCATGACGTTTCGGGTTTCACGCGCGATCGACGTGACGAAGCACGCTGTTTGCGCGTGCTGAGTGAAGAACGTGATGCGTACCGGCCATGCGCGGCATCCCTGCGACG
>Ga0207652_10003122_pt1 | contig 13811 bp, 8 predicted proteins | sample KBSC63BmetaG_FD_184334 | JGI IMG/M metagenome (GOLD analysis project Ga0207652, IMG submission 184334) | Corn rhizosphere microbial communities from Kellogg Biological Station, Michigan, USA - KBS C6-3B metaG (SPAdes) (version 2) | ecosystem: Host-associated > Plants > Roots > Rhizosphere ... | reverse complement strand
AAAAGGATTCAAAACTTATCAATGAATTTTTAGAAGATAAATTAATTACCGATGAAGGTTATCGTACTAAATATTCATTAGGAGAAGCCGACGAAAAACTTAAGCCGGGAATTGAGGTATTAAAGAAAAAATATTTTATACGTGACGACGGTAAATCGTTGGAACTTACCCACGACGTACTGGCACCTTTAATAAAGGAAGACCGCGAAGAAAGAAGGAAACAGGCAGCACTTTCAGTTGCCCGCGACAGGGCAAGGAAAAGGTCTTATCGTATAGTGATCGGTGCTTTAATATTTTCTGTATTGGTAGCTGGCGCTATTTGGTTTTTTACAACAAAAAAAGCAAGGAATGACAAGCAAGTAGCAGAAAAAGAAACCATAGTAATTAAGCAAAAAATAACAAAGGATTCCATAACATTAGATAGCGTAAAAAGACGTATTAACGACCTTGTTGTAGATAAAACAGATACTAATAAGATAGTTGCTTTACAAAAGAAAAATATTCAGTTAGATAGTACGGTTTCAGGGTTGACTAAAGAGATACAAAGACTGAATTCAGAACTATCTGCAGGTAATAATTCCGTTGATTCCGTAAAATCTATCAACAATAATTTACGTAGTAACCTGGAAGCATTGATAAGACTAAAACATGAGGATAGTATTGCCTCTGTAAACAACATTGCAAAATTAACTAGTACTTATTCCGATCTTAATAATAAATACTCAGCTTTAAATAATGATTATACAAATTTGAAGAATGAAAGCTCTTCCTCAAAGAATGATTACACAACATTAAAATCTTCTTATGATAATTTAAAAGGTGATTATGATCTTTTAAAAAGAAATTTTAATGATTTAAAAGCCAGCAAGGCAACTGCTGTTTCTGATGTGAAATCAGCGGAGGAAGATAACAACAGCCTGCAACTAAATTTATACTCCTCAAAAAATGATGAAATACCGCATAATTTAAAGATTTATCTTATTCCTGATATTGCGGCTAAATAAAAAACTATAAGAGACTCGAAAGTATATGATAACCATTATGATTTCGCAAGCCTGAATAAGGCCCAGGGTGTAAAAACAGCAGTTTTTAATAATGATTCTTATTCGTTTCCTGATGTGGATCCGGGTGATTACTTCATAAAAATTTGCTATAATTACGGCCCCTATAAAACAGTTACAAAAAAAGCTGCAGGAAATGAAACGACATCGAAAATGGATATTTCTGAAATCGTAAGATAACACAGCGCCTTTATGATTTTTTCCTATAAGACTTATGAAACTAGCTAACTAACGGTAACGCGTAAACTAAACTTAAAACTTTTCGAAGTGCTCCTGTTTTATTGTATGAGAAGCTTTGGCGCCAATTTGATAAAGTAACTGGCGGTTGTCGGAATTGCTCATATCAGTGAGGCTCTTAACATCCGCCGCTGTAAATATTCTTTTAAACCCTAAATCATTTAAATCATTTTCGCTAATCCTGAAATTATAGCGCAGGTAAGAAATGAGCGGCTTACTTCCAAGCAAATCTCCATCCATATCTCCAATTTCCATATCCATATAATCGGCAGTAGGAGATTGCGATATCCATTGAAGCATTACTCGATTTTGCCAGCTTGCATCTTGCATCAGCATTTCCGGAATATTGGCCGCCCAGGAAAGCATAGTGGAATCATCGATATCTTTTACATATTTTTTAAAAACACTGTATCCTGTGCCAACTGATACGAGCAACAGATTTTCTTCGCTCATTGGCCAATGAAATGGAAAGCCTTTTATAGTCGCAATCATCAATAAGGTTAAAGCAGGGTTATTAGCCATACTTAATCCGCCATCAATAAAAGCAGCCTCCTCATTTTCCATTACTGAAATCATTTGCGGAGCAAAATAAGTAGGTGCAGCAGAGCTGGCTCTAACGGCCTGCCATAGGGGAATATTTTTATTTTTGCCTAAATCTGAGTCAAAAAATTTTCCATTGGGATGATTGATCAATGGCCAAACACTATTGGTATCAGCTCTTTTAGCTACGATACACAAACCTGTTTTTAGCTCTTCACTGCCAAGTGTTAAATCGCCGTAAGCATATTTTAAGCCATCCTCCATAGCTTTATAGCTATAGTTTGCCTTTAACCATTTCATAGTTTCCATTGGGTTCCACCAATTTCTTTTTTCACCAAAAATTTTACCTCCAAGCTCCATGTAAAGTTTTGTGATTTCATCAACAGTTTTGCCAATAGCAAGAGATGCTGCAATAATAGATCCTGTTGACGTTCCTCCTATTAAGTCGAAATAGTCGCACAAACGAAAATCAGGATTATCAGAAAATTTTGCTTTAAGAATATCTTCTAATTTTTTAAGATACCCTAATGTAAGAGCACCGCGGATACCACCGCCGTCAAGTGATAATATTTTTTTTGGTCCCGGGCTATTGAGCCGGTCAAGTAAAGCAGACATATGTCTTCTGTTTAGTGAGCGTTTAAATAATCGGCAGTTGCCGTAAGTGTTGTAAGAAAAGTAGCGCCGTTTTCTTTTATCATTCGCCCGGTTTGGTCGAGGGATTTGATTTGATCTGGTGAAAACTTTTGATCTTCGTCATCAGTAAGGTAGCAGAAAATTGTTTTGTGAGGCCGCTTATTACTATCATCCACTACTTCAGCAATTGAATATACGCCTGTCATTTTTGGAGTAATTACATACAGGCAGAAATCGCATTCAGATCTTTGTTTTATTTCCTCTTTCATCATGGCCGAAGTCCATTGTTCGGCACATGGTTTAAAATAGTCAATCTGTAAATCTTTTATCAATATATCTCTCCATGTTGATCCGTTACAGGTTCCGCCAAGAAATACTTTTTTCATTTAAATATTATTTAGCGTAAGATAAAAATTTTAAATAAAAGAAAGTAAACACATTAATAATAGAACAAATAGATTTTTTTCAATCCATATCATTCAAAATAACCTTTACGATTTCATCCGTATCTCCATCAAAGTGATGGCCACCCGGAAGGATCTCACGAGTATATCTTTTTAATTTTATTTCATTTGCTGCAAGATGTTTATCATCGCTGGCAGTGATGATTACAATTTTATTATTCACAAGCTTATTTAATTCTGTTACCACATCCATGCTTCTTTTTGTACTTCCTCCTAAGATGTCCGACCAGTGAATTTCGAAATCTGTATTTCCTGAAGATGCCATTAAGTAAGAAACTATTATTTTATCGTTAATGTTTTTGGGTAGTCTGTTTAAAATAAATGGAACTACATCGGCTCCAAAAGAATATCCAATAAGAACTACCTGTTGATTTTTTCTGCCTATCAGTTTATTAGTTAAAAAATTATTTATGTCAACTGTGGTTTGTTCCGGAGTTTTCTTTGTCCAGAAATAAGATTTTGAATTTAATGCAACAACATCATATCCTTTTTTATAAAACGTTTCACATAATGCAGTTGAGAATTTGTTAAGGCCCCCGTCGCCAGACAGGTAAAATATCAGCGGCTTGTCATGCGAAGATGCAGCCCATTCTTTTATGGGAAAATTTTCGGCAATAGCAGCAGAAATATATAAAGGGGCCAGTAATAAATAAATAAGAATCCTTTTGTTTATATTTTTTAAAATCATGGTTGCATAATTTTATTTAGAGCAGCAGGCAATTGAAGTAAATCGTAATCGCTCTCATACACAAGAAACTTATTTTCCCAAATGGTTGCATATTTTTCTTTAAAATCACGTAATCCGTGATAGTGTTTAAAACGTTTCAATTTTTCACCGGCGTATTTTATAAGCTGTTCCGCAGGGCTGTTAGGTTCTGCAATACCAGTCATTGGAACAAGTCCTAAATTAATATACTGGCAATTGTGCTCTTTTGCATACTCAATCATTTTTATAATAAGCGCATCCATGCAGCCTCCCGGCGCTTCTGTAGTTTTTCTTATAAGATCATAAGTACATTCATAAGGCGAATAGTCCGGTATTATATTAAGGAATGCTGCAATATTTCCATTTGCATCTGTAATCGTAATTACATCCTGGTTTATAATTTCTTTTGCATCAAACATGCCTTGCGAAAAAACCTGCTCCTCTTTATCAAAAGCTTCGAGCCATTCGTCAGACACACTTTTAAGTTTCATCACAAGATCATTTTGCAACGGCGCTTTATTAATAGCAGTTTCATATCCTTTTTTTTGAATGCTGTTTAACGCATTGCGCAGTGATTTCTTATCCTTGCCTTCCAGCTTAAAGTTTACTACATCCAGTATAGCTTCCTGGCCAATGATCATCTTTTGCTTACGCAAATGATTAAACCATAAAATACTATTTTCATCTACACGATAGAAAGCTGTTCGTAACCCCATTTTGCTGCATTGCCTATAAAATTCTGCCATTACTTCCATCTTATTTTCTTCAGCGCAAACAGGTTCTTCCAGCACGATAGCAAACCCATTCGCAATTCTGTACGAAACAAAAGCATCATGAATATCAGAAAAGAAAAAAAGCTTATCCTTATATATTTTAAAATAATCCACAGAAGAATTTCCATATTGCGACAATAAAAACTTAGCCCTTTCTCTCGCAGATTCATTTGAGGATTCTACTTTAAGAAACGGTTTTATTATAGTAAATAAAAGGAAGCCCCAAGCCAGAAATCCTAATACATGGATCAATAATATGAACTGATGGCCAAACGGTGTTAGCGGGTGTAAATTTTCTCCGCTCCCTAATAAGAAGGCCTGCATTGTTGCAAGCAGTGACTGCTTCCAGGTGAAGTCGATACCGAAATGCTTAATATCTATAAAATAGAAGCTGAAATAGCCAAAAATTAAAATTGATAAAAAAACGATGATGACCGAAAGTATGCCGAGCCTTATCCACCTTATGCTACTGCGAATACGATATTGGCTGCGGCTTAATAATAATAAGAGAATGATGATTCCGGCGAAGGTTGCTTCTTCATAGTCGAATGCTTTTGCAAGGTTACCAACCAATGATAATATAGAAAGCGCGAGTGCAATACGCCATGCATTTTTTAAACCTTTAAACATAAATGCTGATGTAATGAGTAATGCCAGGCCGACAAACAACACCAAAACATTGGATGCATTAATTGCTTCAAGAGGCAAAAATTCCCTGATCAGCCTGAGGCGAATGCGTAATGGAGGCGTTACAACCGAAATAATATTTATTATACCCTGCGCAAAAATGAGTAACGCCGGAACAATTCTTATAAAAAGATTTTTGCCCCGCCATGCAAATGCCAAAATGCCAAATGCCATAGGAAGCCAGAACTCAAATAGCCTGTATAAAACTGTGATAGATAATGCCTGCACCGTTGAATAACCGTATAACTCCAGGATATAAACCAATGATAATTCAACGGCTCCGAGACCTCGAAGAAATGGCGATGATATCATTAATAAAACAGAAACGATGTAAGCAATAGCTGCAACAGTGAGCGATGCAGGCAGTCCCAATGCAAGCATGGCTATAAAAATGTGAAACATGCCACTGATCTCTACGCCGGTGGAAAACGAAACAGCGCCTGCATACTTTCTGTTATTAACATTGGCTGCAAATAGTTCATCTATAAATGGAATAACTTTTGGAAACTTGTTTTCTGTAATACGATAAAGTTTGCCTTTTATTTTTAAAGATTTTGCGGTCCAGATTATTGCAATTAATATACAAATAACAAGGATCAAACCAATCCAAGCACTTTTTAAATGTTGGTTTGCAGATAACGCAAAGAGGATTATAACGGGCAGGCCTACCAGAAAAACAGTGAATAATCCTGCGAAAGCATATAAGCCGCTGGCCTGGTGAATCTGTGTTTTATTGAATTCTTTTTTTCGTAATTGCGATGGTGTGTAAGCCAAAGCGCTAACACCGCCGGCAGGCAAAAAAATGCTAAGGAAATTTCTTTTTAAAAACAGCTCAATGGCATCAACCCATTTCAAAGAAAGGCCAATGGATGAAAAGCTGGCTACATACATTCCGCTTTGCAATAAAATATATAATAGCGTCACAGCCAGGCCAACTGTCAGCCACCTGCCCTCGGCATGTTCTATGTTTGGAATGATCTGTAATAGCTCTTTTCGCTCATTCCTGAAAAAAATAAATGCCAGTAATATCATCAATATTGCAAGTATTTCTTTCCAATATAATTTGGGCGAAAACGATTTGAACTTCTTATATAGAGGCTTAAATTCCAGGTGTTTCCTTTTGACTGTAAAGATATGGAACAAAAAATGTTTGCATAGTGCCATATAGCATTTTTTAATTTTCCTTATGTGTATTGTACAACGAAATGGACTAATGTATATTTGGTATCTAAAAAGATAAAATACCTTCAAATAAAAAGTCTGCTGCAACGCTTCACAAAAAATAAATTTCATTTCTTTTTTAGAAAATGAATGTAGTTCTCTTCGTCTATGCGAACCGTTAGCTATAATAATTTTTTAAAATTAAAATACAGAATAGGTTTAAATAAATAGAGCAGCGATTATTGCTGCTCTACCTTAATTTTTGATTATATAAAATTCCTTTTTTATTTTTTTTCTTTAGAATTTGGAAATTCCCGCCTTATCTCTTCGTGATGAACAGGATTTTGATTTTTCATAATAGTGGAAGGTTTGGCCTGCGGCCTTATTACTGGCTGATTGATCGTTTGATTTGTTTGCCTGTTACTTTGTACCGGCCTGTTATTGTTTTGCCGTTTTTGAAAGTTATCCGGTTGAGGTTTTGTAGCTGGTGGATTGGTAACCGGAGGAACATTATTTCTTACTGGCGGTGCTTGTTGATTATTATTATTTTGTTTTGGAAAAGTTCTTTTGTTTGACTCAATAGTTTGTTGGTTATTATTATTCTGTTGTTGATTTTGATTATTGTTCTGTGCAGGTATATTATTTTGAGGTCGCTGTGGCCTTATCTCATTTTGCCTGTTACTATTTATTTTTTTATTTTCCGGCTGATTATTTTCCTGAGTATTTTCATTTGAGATTACAGGTTTTTCATGATTAAAATTTCTTACAGGCTGATTCTGTTTTTGCGGAGCCGGAAAAGTATTATTATCTGAAGCAGGGCGTTCCCTGTCGACAGGGTTCAATTGCGGATGTTCGTTATTTGGATTTGGATTTTGGTTGTTATTATTATTGGGTTCATTTGTAAAATGCCTTTCTCTTACATTATTTAAATTTCCAATTCTCTTTGGCCTGAATGGTTCCCCTTGTGCCGGCTTTTCTTTTACTGCAGGCCGGTAAATTGAAACAGTTGAAGTGCCAATTTTTGTATCACCAGGTGTATTTCTCGGAACTATTTTCACCTGTCGTATTCTTTCCTGCGTATTTCTTTCAACATCGTTTGCTGATGGCCCAACCGTGTAGATATTCCTATTGTTCACAACACGTCTATTATTATTTATAATTGTTGTATTGTTAATGATTGTAACATTACGTTCTCTGTTTACATAATAATTGTTGATACGTGGACTTGTGATATAACGCTGAGGCACAAACGCCCAATTATTGTACGGGATGCTGTTTCCATAATTTGAATTAATATCCATTCCCGGGCCAAGAGGCGCCCATCCATAATAATCACCGCCACTTCTCCAGGCTACCCACGCAGGGGCCCACTCATAACCTGGCACCCACATCCATCCGTATACATTATCGAATAGCCAGCGGCCATAATGAAATGGTGCCCATCCCCAATTATAATTGGATGCCCATGTCCATCCATAATCAGTATATACCCATTGTCCATTATCATAGTACGGCCTGAATCCTTGCTGATCGGGCATCCATACATAGCCGTAATTCTGGTAATTTATCCATTGCCCGTAAGGACTCAGATCATCGTAAAATTGCTGATAGGTTATATCCGATTGATTGGCATAATTGCTTTGAGAAACATTTGTAGAAACACTGCATGAAGAAAACAAAATTATAAATAGAAAAGAAAAGTATGTAGATATATTTTTCATTTTAATTGTTTTATCTATTAGACTGCATAAAGTTTGCCGGTTTCATTTTAAAAAGTTAAATATTATTACAGTTTCGATAGCGCTCATGCATATAAACCTTCGTTTTAGGAACGTATGAATCTTATGATTATTGCAGCGGTATATATTAATTCAGTCAACAACTTATTTTTTAAGCGACCAATTAGTTGTATTCATATTGAATGGTTCCCAAAAGTCTTTTTTCTTTTGAAAAACATTTCTCTGTTTCACGCAAATTTTTATCGTTGTAGGTATATTTCCATATAAAATAATTGCTGGTGCCTTCTTCTGTGGAAATCATTTGTTTCGGTTGATTCAATGCATTGTATTCGTACATGTAGTTTGGTAGCAAGCGCTTAGCTCTGTCATTATAATGAACAATGTCGGTAAGCCTGTTTTTATCATCATAGTAATAATAATATTTTTTATCAAGCGGGCTGTTTCCTTCAACATCTTCTTCAATAACGTTTCCGTTATCATCACTCACAAAATGAATGGTTGCAAGAAGCACATTATTTTTTTTCCTAATCATTTTTACAGGTACCCCTTTTTCGTTATAAAAAAATTCATGGATTTCGGAGATCTTATTTGAATCATCATCTCCCTTTGTAATAGTACTTATTACTGAAAGTCTTCCTTTGTCATCATATTTATATTCAGTTATGCTTGTTGTGGTTGGTGTGTCATCCGTTGTTTTTACAGGATATCCATTATTGTTATAATCTGAAACCAACAGGGATTGCCCGGTAATATTTGATTTCGAAATCATCTGTGACTGAGTGAAATTTTTATTAATTTTTTTTTCACAAAAAAACCCTTCGCTGGGTTCGCCGTCATCCTCGAAACTTTTGATCTTTATATTTTTTAAATTATTATTTTTTAAGATAGTAAACTCTTTTGCAACCTGGCGATTGCTCCAAATGTCTTTATAAAAATATTGCGCATTAACATGAACGGAAATAGCAAATAGTAAGCTAAAATAAATAACGGATTTATGCATCATTTTATGGATAATGTGGATTTCTATGATAATAAGGTATTCATTTCTGTAAAGTAACAGAATAATTTCTGATGCAAATTTAGTTTGGTATTTTTAACCATAATTTATTTATAGTTTAAATAGAAAAGTGTCTCGTCCTCCTCATCGAAAAGAAAGAATTATTTCAACTTCGAAACGGCTGTTATTGAGGAATATTGTTACACCTTTTTATAGGTTTTTTGAATTCTAATAAAGACATTTATGGATAATGGAAACGGGATTAACCGATTAATAAACATTATGAATGAATTGCGTGAGAAATGTCCGTGGGATAAAAAGCAGACTATTCATACATTACGGCAGCAGACTATTGAGGAAACATTTGAGCTTGCAGATGCTATAACAGATAAAGATTGGCAAAATATTAAAGAAGAATTGGGCGATCTTTTACTACACATTGTTTTCTATTCAAAAATTGCCGAAGAAGAAAAACAATTTTCTTTAAAGGAAGTTATAAATGATATATGTGAGAAACTTATTAAACGGCACCCGCATATTTATGGCTCTGTAAAAGTAAATGATGAAGAAGATGTAAAAAGAAACTGGGAGCAGATAAAATTAAGTGAAGGAAAAAAATCGATTTTAAGCGGAGTTCCAAAATCATTACCCGCTATGGTAAAAGCGATGAGGCTGCAGGAAAAAGCAAAACAGGTTGGCTTTGAGTGGGAAACGAAGGAGCAGGTTTGGGAAAAAATTGAAGAAGAAAAAAATGAATTGCTGGATGCCGTGAAAGATGGCAATAGCAAACATATTGAAGAAGAAGCCGGTGATCTTTTCTTTTCTGTAATTAATTATGTAAGGTTTTTACAGGTAGACGCGGAGAATGCTTTAGAGCTAACCAATAAAAAATTTATCAAGCGCTTTACACTTATGGAAGAGCTTGCAGCACAAAATGGCCACAATCTTGTTAACATGTCTTTGCAGGAAATGGACGCTATGTGGAATGAAATAAAGAAACAAAACAGTGAATTTTATCTTTAATAAAAACATCCATATTTTCTTTAAAAGAAACGGTTATCTGCTTGTTCTTTCGGCATGGCTATTTACCTTATCATTCATTATTGACAATTACTGGAGCCGGACTTCCACTATAAAAACTGTTCAGCAAACTATCCAGAATAATATCATAAAGAAACAGCGCACGAGTGATGCCTTATTCGGCAATAAGTCACTGATTAAAAAAATTATTAAAAAGGATTATAATGAAAATGAAATCAACAATCTTGTTGATAAAGATTATTTTATTTTTATTTACGAGATTGTTCCTTTTAATAAACCGCAATCTGTATTTTGGAATACGCAGGTTATTGCACCGGATTCAACAGTATTTGAAGCACCTGATGGCACTCACTTTCAGCACCTTGCCAATGGCTGGTATGTGGTTAATAAAAAATCTTATGAAACTTCAGGCGGTTTGCTATATGAATTAGTTTCATTAATTCCGGTAAAGTGGAGCTATTATATCCAAAATAAATATCTGCAAAATTCATTTATAGCGGTAAAAGATATAGAACAGGATTATGATATAAGCATTACACCTACTAATGTGGCAGTAAGGGATGCAGACGGGAAAAAACTTTTTTACCTGACGCAGTTAAAAGATAAAATTATCAGCAAGGATAATATTTTTTCAGTATGGCTTAAAATTTTTGCAGGTGTAATTATACTTTTTTTCATTCACAAACTTGCCAAATTCTATTTTGAGAAGAAAGGTTTTTGGTATTCTTTTTCTGTTCTAATAATTCCCGTTATTGTTTTAAGAACCGTAAGTTATTTTTTACCGATTCCATTGAATTTTGACCAGCTTACATTATTTAGTCCTGAAATTTACGGTTCCAATTTTATTTTCCATTCCTTAGGCGACTTGCTGATTAATTCATTACTTTTTATATGGATAGTTTTGTTTATCCGCTTTCATTACCGCTTCCAGTACGCCGATTATAATTTTGCAGGTAATAATATTAAAAGATATACGGCTATTGGCCTTATTTCTTTTTTCATGATTGCTATAACAATCCTGTGCGGCAATATTGTGAGAAGTCTCGTGTCAGATTCGCAGATTTCTTTTGACGTTATTAATTTTTTTACCATCAATAATATTTACAGTGTCATAGGTTTTATCGTTTTAAGTTGTGTGGCATCGGGATACTTTTTTCTAATACAAATTCTTTTTAATCCGCTAAGAGAAATTGCCGGAGATAATTGGTTTATTGTATATATATCCATTGCCCTTATAGGCCTTGTTTTAATAACTTTCGGAATTTATTTTCCGCATGTCGCCTTCAATCTAGCTCTTCTTGCATGGCTTTTATTTTTCATTTTCCTTTTAGATAAAGTTTTTCTTACTATACAAGCATATAATCTTATATCCTCCCGTTTTATTTTTTGGGTCTTTTTCTTTTCTGTATCAATAACCGCAGCCATCGTTATACAAAACAGAAAGAAGGAGTTGGATCAAAGAAAAAATTTTGCTGAAAATCTTGCCAATAAAGCGGATCCTGCAGGTGAAAGAATTATTAGTGTTGTTCTCACTGATTTTAATAATGATGCTCTACTGGGAATTTTTGAAAGGTTTAAAGATCCATATCAAAATCATTTTTTAAAAGATAGTTTAATAAATGAAAACTTTACAGGTTATCTTAATAAATATGACACGCGGATTTATACGTTTGATAAAAATGAAAACCCACTTTACAACGAGGATTCAACAAACTATAATGCGCTGAATGCAATTATTCAAACGCAGGGTAAGCCAACACTGATAAAAGGGCTTTATTACTATGATATTTCCTACGATCGTTTTAATTACATAACAAAGAAAGATGTTATTGATACTTCCGGCGAAAACGAAGGATATATTTTTATTATTTCAACGCCTAAAAAATATAAGAGCGATGCACTTTACCCAGAGCTGTTTTCTAAAGGCGATATAAATTCCATAGAAAGCTCGTCAGTATATGCGTTTGCAATTTATAACAATAATAAACTTAGTAGCAGCAATAATGATTATCCATTTCCTACCACTATTGATCCCAGTTCCTTTACTTATAATGAATTTAGAATTGTGAACAGGGATGGTTATGAGGAACTGTGGTATAGGGCCAACCTGGACAAAGTGATTGTAATAGCAAGACAGGATAATTTTTTTATTGAATCGATAACACTTTTTGCTTATTTGTTTTGCTCTTTTTTGATCGTTACGGTAATTTTTAATCTCCTTAACAAACTTGTTGGTGGCAAAATTCAATCCGGTAAGTTCAGACCGTTCTGGCAATTTACTATTCGCAATCAGGTTCATGGTACTATTATCGCAATAAGTATTTTTTCATTTTTGGTGATAGGCATTACCACCATACTTTTTTTTATAAGCCGTTATCACAATAATAACCGCGAAAAACTAAGCCGTACTATTCACGTTATGGAAAATGAAATCCGTAATTCAATTGATACGCTTTCTACTAACGATATACAACTCATGGATTTTGATTCGGCGGCAGAAAAAAAGCTGGACGAAACTGTAAATACAGTCGCCGGCATTCACGTCATGGATATAAATCTTTATGACCTGGATGGTAATTTAAAAGTTTCTTCGCTTCCGTTGCCTTACAAAAAAGGAATAGTAAGCAAGAAAATGGATCCTATTGCTTTTTATCATTTGAATCAATTAAAGGATGTTCAGTTTTCTCAGGAGCAAGTAATTGGTAACCTTGAGTATCTAAGCAACTATGTATCCGTAAGAGATGAAAAAGGAAAAGAATATGCTTACCTTAATATTCCATATTTTGAATCTCAAAATAATTTACAGGATGAAATTTCCAATTTCCTTGTTACCATCATAAATCTGAATGCGTTTATTTTTCTGGTTGCGGGTATCATTGCACTTTTTATAACCAATAGAATTACCGAATCTTTTTCTCTCATCAGCAACAAGATGAAAGAAGTAAACCTTGAAAAGACTAATGAAGAAATTGTATGGACACGTAATGATGAAATAGGAGAATTGGTAAATGAATATAATAAAATGGTGAAGAAGCTTGATGTAAGTGCGCAACTGCTTGCCAAGAGCGAAAGAGAAGGTGCATGGCGTGAGATGGCCCGCCAGGTAGCACATGAAATTAAGAATCCCCTTACTCCGATGAAGCTCAATCTTCAGTATCTTCAAATGGCTATCGATAATAATTCTCCGGGTGTTAAAAATATTTCAACGTATGTTTCAAATATTTTGCTTGAGCAGATTGAACATTTATCCCAGATAGCGAGCGACTTTGCACAGTTTGCTAATATTGGTAATTCTAAAAACCAACTTTTTGATATAAACCGTACCCTGGTAAATGTTGCATCCCTTTATTCAACAAATGAAAAGCAAGAAGTAAAAACGCACTTCAGCAATGGTGAAATAATTATTGAAGCAGATAAAACCCAGATAAACCGTCTGTTTACAAATCTTCTTCAAAACGCGGTGCAGTCAGTGCCTGAAAAAAGAAAAGCGATTATTGAAATCGAAAGTACCATTTCAGAAAAAAATGTAATTGTATCAATAAAAGACAATGGCACTGGCATACCGCCTGAAATGTACAGCAAAATTTTTATTCCAAATTTTACAACAAAAACATCCGGAACCGGACTGGGGCTTGCTATGTGCAAAGGTATCGTTGAAAAGATAAATGGTAAAATTTGGTTTGAAACAAAAGAGGGACAATGGACTGTTTTTTATGTTCAGCTTCCTTTGGCAGAAGCATAATGCAAAAAAAGTATTTAGCCTTTTTTATTT
>Ga0207652_10003118_pt1 | contig 13818 bp, 14 predicted proteins | sample KBSC63BmetaG_FD_184334 | JGI IMG/M metagenome (GOLD analysis project Ga0207652, IMG submission 184334) | Corn rhizosphere microbial communities from Kellogg Biological Station, Michigan, USA - KBS C6-3B metaG (SPAdes) (version 2) | ecosystem: Host-associated > Plants > Roots > Rhizosphere ... | reverse complement strand
CGAGGTCAGCCAGAAATCCAAAGGCGCAAGCTGCGTGGCTGGCGGTGAAACCGCCTCCTCGTCGGCGCACGTCTTCGAGCCGGAACTTCTGGAAACCCGGGCGCGACCGTCAATCGTGGCGGCCGCGGCCGGTCTTCGCTTGCAGCTCGTCGATGCGCTTCGACGCGTCGGCCTTGCTCAGAGCCGGGTCGAAGTCTTCGTGGGCCTCCTCGGAGAGCGTCTTCAGGTACGACGCCTGGGCCCCGGTCATCGGCTCGTCTCCCGTCACCCAGTCGTCGGGATCCTTCTCCAGGTTCGATGGGCCGGCGGGCAGGTCTGCCCGATCTTCGGGGCGCTTGGGGTTCAGGACGCTACCGTCGGCGTGAGAGGTGTGTTTTGACTGCATACTGAACGGATAATCACTCTCTGGGCGCGCGCAATCCCGCCCAAGCCTGAACTGGTGCGAGGCCAAGGGGTCGCGAAACGACGCCGTGGACATCGGGACGACACGGTGTTGCGCGCCCGGCAACGCGCGCGGCTCGGGAACGCACCGGATCGACCCTTTTGTGTATGTGACGTTACTAAATCGACACGGCACAAAGTCTGCAGGACGTCTCCCTGTGAAGGCGGATTGACCGCCCTCGAAACGGCAAACCCCGGGCGACCGGGGGACGCAAAGCCTACGGGGCTCACTGAGCCGGCCGGGTTGCCAAAAGGAGCGCGCCAATGGAAACGTTTCGAACGAGCCTGAAACTGGGAGTGGTGCTGTCGGGGGCGGTGTTGCTGGGCGCGGGCTGCGCGCCACCTGAGGCGTCGAGCGACCTCTCCGTCCAGCAGACGTCCTCCGCGGCGTCGACGACGGAGAACGGGTTGAACTCGATCAACGGGCTGAGCTCCCTGAACGGGTTGAGCTCGCTGAACGGGTTGAGCTCCCTCAACGGGCTGAGCTCGCTGAACGGCCTGAACTCGATCAACGGGTTGAGCTCGCTGAACGGCTTGATCACCCCCGATGGGCAGAAGACCTTTTCGTACATCGTTCGTTGCGCGCTGCCAGCCACCCACAGCATCACGCTGAAGGACGGCAGCGGCAACCCGATGCCGTTCCCTGGTGAGCTGGGCATGGCGCCCGAGTGGGAGTACGGCCAGTGCAGCCAGGACTGCCAGCAGCAAATCAGCGCCTGCATCCTGGCCCACGTGAACACCACGGGCATTCACATCAGCCTGTGGATGGACGGCGACAGCCCGGCGCTGGGCTGGGGCCAGAGCCCGGACTACCCGCAGCAGGAGGGCTCGTTCTTCGGCAACATCTTCACCAGCCCGCCCACGATGTACTACTGCAACGGCAAGGACTTCGACGTCGGCGTGGTCCCCGGCCGCATCGGCGCGGGGCAGACCGGCGCCCCCTACAAGAATCCCTTCTCGGGCAGCGGCTACTGCCGCGACAACTGCGTGGCCCAGGACTACCCGCACCAGGCCGACGGCTACAAGGCCTGCTACGGCTGGAACCACGTGGTCACCGTGTGGCGTAACGCGGCCGTCGACAGCCTGCTGGCCTCGGGCAGCACGACCAGCAGCAGCACCAGCACGACGACGACCACGACCACGACCACGACCACCACGTCGTCCAGCGGCTTCACGGCGGGCACGGTTTACCTGATGCAGCCGGTGAACGCCGGTGGCGCGCTCTCGCTGGGCGTCGCGAACGGCGGCAGCACCGCCAACGGCACGCAGTTCCAGCAACTGAGCAGCGGCGCCAGCTACGAGCGGATGAACATCGTCCCCATCGGCAACGGCAACTACAAGATCACGATGGCGTCCGCGACCAACAAGTGCGTGGACATGCCGACGGGCGGTGGCAACGGCACGCGCCTGCAGATGTATGACTGCTGGGGCGGCACGAACCAGCAGTGGCAGATCACGCCCGGCTCGCTGTACGGCACGTACACCATCAAGAATGCTTCGAACGGCCTGTGCATCGACGAGCCCGCTGGCGCCACCAGCAGCGGTATGCAGATGCAGGTCTACTCCTGCACGGCCGGCAACAAGAACCAGATGTTCTACATCAAGACCGGATCGTAACCGGCGTCCTGGTACCTGCGCGGGCCCCGCGACCGACGAATATCGTTCGGCGCGGGGCCTTTGGCATGCAGAACCGTTCACGGACGATGTGGTAGTTCACGCCATGGCTGGTCGAACGCCCGGGCGACGAGTCGTACAGGGCGGTTGCGCCCTAGCACGAGAGCTCTTTCCCCTCGATGGCGTCGCAAAGGGATCGGCCAGCAAAAGGTGTCTTCAGTCGTAGCCCGACGACATATGCGGTCCGATCACTATCCTGATCAGTATGACCGGCCGGACACATATGGCAGTGAGCCACCTCGACTTCGTAGTTCGTGTTTTGTACGCGCAATGCCAGCAGGCTCTTCAGAGCGACCTTCTCTGGCCAGCGGACGGCCACGCCACCCTTCGAATAGTTGACGAGCGTAACGAACGTGAACGGGGATGAGCCCAGGGAGAGATGAATGTGCGCCGCCAATCCCGGCGCCGGCTTTCGGATATGTTCGCGCTTCTCGCCGGCTTCGCTCTGGCCATCGCGGGCTTGCATCAGCGCGGTATGCAGCCCCCAGTATCCCCCCGCTTGCGGCAAACGCAGAGCCGATATCAACACGCCGGCCAGTTCATCATCGGCGAGCTCAGTGGTGACGTGATGATTGGTCTTGTGCCAGGTGCGGATATGGGAGTTCGGAAAGTCGGCCAGTAGCGCCGTTGCACTGCCCGAGAGGATCGCTCCGTCCCTCTGCCAGAGATGTTCGTAAAATGGGATGATTGCCTGAACCAGCAACCTGCACAGAAGATCGGTTTGGAAGGCCAGCGCCTCGTACACAGCGCGCTTGAATGATTTCTGAACCGGAGAAGACGACGTCGCAGGGATATCGAGCAAGGACGAGGGGACTTCCCTGTGGTGCTTGCTGACGCGCCACTTCGCCATCTTCCAGGCGGCCAGCGCCGTGCCAAATGCCCCCAGCACTTCGCTTGCCAGTCCGATGTGAGGGGGAATCGATTGTCGAGCGAGACGATAAACCTCTTCGAGAATCGGAATTCCCACGTATGACGAGATCGCCAGCGCCGCGATAGAGTACGCGGTCAAGCTGACCGTCCAATAGAATATGTACAGGTGATGTCGAACCACGGCCTTCCGGCCGCCGAACCATTCCGGCCTGGTTCTCATGAGACTCCACGGCACCTCGGTCCATGGACGACGAACGTTGGTCGCCGAGAAGAACCCGACAGCTGCCGCGATACTCGCGCCGATCGCGGTACCTAGATAGGTCATCAGGGGACGGTAGCGAGCGCGTCTACTTTCGATCCGGCGTGAATTGGGCTGCGCGCGGACGATCCTTGAAAGGACGCCCGGCGAGGTTCCTCGCCGGATCGGACAGGTGGCACATCGTCAGCGGCGCGAGCACGTCCCCGCGCACTGTCACCTTGCCCCGTTCGCGCAGATCGAGGACAGCCTCGGCTACCTGGCCCGAACTCGTTCCTAAAAGAACGCCCAGGTTTGCGATGCACTGCGCACCCTCACGCCAAAGTGCGAACAGCAGCCGATCCTCAACGGTCTTTACGGTCGCTGGAAAGCTAATTTCGAGCGCATCGCCAATGAACGCCATCATCGTTCCCCCCGGCGGCCTGTTCCACAGTAGTGTTCGTTCACCACGGACGCTTCAATGAGAAGCCCAAAGACTCAGACACCGGTGAGGCTATAGCCGAAAAGATGGCGTGTCGAGTCCCGCTCACAGGATTGAATTCGCGTAATTCCGATTAATGAAAGAGCGCGATTCTACGACCAATCCCGGCGGGGCCGGTCACGTTTCGTGTTCGCGGAGGCGCGGCTTTTCGCTGGGAAGCGCGGGCATGGTGGGTTGCCACGCCTTCAGGATGGCGCGCCGATCGGGCAGGGGAGGCAGATCGCGCGCGCCCACGATGGTTCGCAGGCGGACGTACGCCTGCCGATGCCAGGCGCGCTGGTACCGACGCGCCAGCACGGCGAAGCCGGCGCGCGTCCACCAGTTCGGCAACGTGCCTTCGTGCCAGGCGGCCTGGATGCGGAAGCGCACCGTGCCAGTGCCGTGCTCCTTGCTCAGCAGGAACCATTCGGCTCCGGCTTCCACGTGTCCCTCCAGCGTGTCGTACCGGTAGCCCCACGTGGTGACGTCGGGCGTGGGATCGTCCCTGACGGCGCGCACGGTGACGCCGCACAACATGTGCAGGCCCAGCACCTTCAGCTCCAGCAGCATGGGCCGCCCCAGCAAGCTGCGCGTCGGGTCGAAATGTCCCTGCACGATATCGGGGGACGAGAAGGCGTACTCGACGATGGCGCGGCGGGCATGCTCGAAGGCGCCCCCCGGATGCGGCGGCCCCTCTGCCTCCTGCGCGATCACCGCCTCCGAGTAATAGTGATGCCAGCTGGGATCCGAGAGCGTCTCCGCGTCCGATGCCGGGCCCGTGCTGGCCCGTTCCGGCAAGCGCGCCAGTTCCCGGGCCACCTCGCGGGGGGTGAAGTCCCGCCACCAGCGATAGACCGGCTCGATTCGCTGCGTGCTGGCCATCAGTCCACACCCAGCGCCGCGAAGGTGGGGCGGGTCGGGTCGGCGTCCTCGTCGCTCGGTTCGACGTGGGTCGTCTCGGCGTGGACCTCGCCGATCACGCCGCTGCCGTAGGTGACCGCCACGGTGCGCACGAAGTCGGCCCAGGTGTTCGTTTGCATCGCCTCACCCATGGCCAGGAACCCGGCCGCGAACTTCACGCTTCCCGATCGAGCCCGACCGCGGATGTGGAAGATCACCGCGCCGCTCTCGTGGCGGTAGCTGCCGAAGGTTATCCGTCCTGCCTCGGGGTGACCTTGCAATGTCGCCAGCGTGAAACTATGGGCATCGGTGGCCGTTACGCGAACGCGGCACTGGCCCGCCATCCGGATCGCGATGTCCAGCTCGTCACCGACCTGCAGCGGACGGTCGCAGGATCCGACCGGTTCGAACGACACCAGTTCGCTGGGAAAGTCGCAGAATCGCTGGCGTAGGTCGTCCATCAGCTGGGCCGGACCAAGCCGGCATTCCTCGATCGCGGCCCAGTAGTCCCGCTGCAAAAGGGGGCCTGCGCCGTCCTTCGCGAGCTGGACATTCTCGAGCAAGCCGCCCGAGGCGTCGGTCGTGGCGCCGTTCATTCGGCTGTTTCTCAGCAATCGGCGGGCCACGACTGGCGTGGCACTGGCGTTGCTACATGTTCGGTCGATGAGCAAGCAATCCGAGAGCTCGAACCCAGCCGCCCACGCCCACCTCAGCGCCGCTCCCCTTCGGCGGGCGGAGCACGCCGAGGACTCTTTCACCCGCGTCATCGAGCAGCAGACGGCCAAGATTCCGTCGCACCTGTTTCTGACGACGGCCCTGTTCGCGATGGGGGCGTCGGCCGCGATGGAGCTGTTGGGCAAGCGGCGCGCGTCGCGGTTCATCGGCGCCTGGCCGGCGCCGTTACTGCTGATGGGCGTCTACAACAAGCTGGTCAAGTCGCTCGGAACGAACTGACGACGGGCGCCGTCTTGGCCCGGTCTTGGCCGATCCCATCGATTTCGGTTCCGGGGCGGCGCCCGCTATCCTGCTTCGTTCGATGGAAGACGTCCCCCCCAAGGGCCGCCAGGGCCTGGCGTCGCTCTTCGATCTGCTCGAGGAAGGGATGGCCCTCTGCGAGCTGGTCTACGTCGACGGGGCCTGTGTCGACTACGTGGTGGTCGACGCGAACGCCCAGTACGCCGCCCACACGGGGCTGCCACGGAGCGAGGTACTCGGCCGGCGCGGCAGCGCGCTGTTCGGGTCGGCCGAGGCCGCCCACCTGCGGGAGTGCAGCGCGGCCGTGGCGGGCGGGACCCGGGTACGCTTCGACGTGTATTCGGCGCGGCTGGGGCGCCACTTCAGCCTGCTGGTCCTGCCCCTGGGTCCGCGTTCGTTCGGCACGGTGCTGTCCGACATCGCGCTGCGGAAGAGCCAGGAGGAGGCCCTGGAGACGGGGCGGCTGGCGCAGCGGGCGCTGCTGGACAATCAGCCGCATCTGGCCTGGCTGAAGGACGTGGACGGCCGCTTCCTGGCGGTGAACAAGGTCTTCGCCGAGGCGTGCGGGATGGGGTCGCCCGAGCTGCTGGTGGGCAAGACCGATCTGGACGTGTGGCCGCGCGCGCTGGCCGAAGCCTATCGGGCGGACGACGCCGCGGTGATGGCCGCCGGACGCCAGAAGGCGGTCGAGGAGCGGATCGCGGGCGTCGACGGCACGCGGTGGTTCGAGACGTACAAGTCGCCGGTCTTCGCGGGGGACGGCAGGGTGGTGGGCACCACGGGCGTGGCCCGTGACGTCACCGCGCGCAAGGAGGCGGAGCAGAAGGCGCTGCGCGCCGAGGAGGAGCGGCACAAGCTGGAGCTATCCGTGTTCCAGGCGCAGAAGCTGGAGAGCCTGGGCGTGCTGGCCGGCGGGATCGCGCACGACTTCAACAATCTGCTGACGACGATCCTGGGAAACGCCGACATCGCCCGCAGGGCGTTGCCGCCTGACCATCCGGCGCGCGCTTTTCTCGATGATGTCGAGCTGGCCAGCCGGCGCGCCGCGGACCTCTGTCGGGAGATGCTGGCCTATTCGGGCAAGGGCCGCTTCGTCATCCAGCCTGTCTCGCTGAACCAGCTGGTATCCGAGATGGGACAGCTGCTCTCGGTGTCGACCAGCAAGAAGGCGACGCTGACACAAAGCCTGGCGGCCGACCTGCCCACCGTGATGGCGGACGCCACCCAGATGGGCCAGGTGGTGATGAACCTGATCACCAACGCGTCCGAGGCCATCGGCGACAGCGGCGGCACCATCACGTTGCGCACCGGAGCCATGTGGTGCGAACGGCACGACTTCGACGACGCCGTCGGCCACAGTCAGCGCCCCGGCGCTGGTCAGTACGTGTTCCTCGAGGTTTCGGATACCGGGGCGGGGATGGAACCCGAGACGCTGTCGCGCATCTTCGATCCCTTCTTCTCGACGAAGTTCGCGGGGCGGGGGCTGGGCCTGGCCGCCGTGCTGGGCATCGTGCGCGGACACAAGGGCGCGATGAAGGTCAGCTCGCAGCCGGGCAAAGGCACGACCTTTCGAGTCCTGTTCCCCACGCACGGCGCCCCGGCCTCTCCAGTCGGCGATGCGAAGCCGGTCGCGGCCCCGGACTTCCTTGGACATGGCCTGGTGCTGGTCGCCGACGACGAGCCGGGCATACGTGGTCTGGCACGAAACATCCTGGAGCGCGCCGGATTTCAGGTGATGACGGCCCCCGACGGCCAGGAGGCGCTGGAGCTGTATCAGCAGCACGGCCGCGAGATACGGCTGGTGGTGCTGGACATGACGATGCCTCGCCTCGACGGCCAGGGCTGTTTCCTGGCCATGCGAGCGTTGAATCCCCGCGCCAAGATCGTCCTTGCCAGCGGCTACAGCGAGCAGGAGGTGCTGGCGCACTTCGTCGGCAAAGGTCTGGCGGGCTTCGTTCAGAAGCCGTACACGACCGACCAGCTGCTGGGGAAGATCCGCGACATCTTGCACGCGCCCGAGTGACGGCAGCGGGATTAACCCGCTCCGGGCGGTGGCGGAAGCTCGATCGCGTCGAGGAAGCTCTTGCCGGCGGCAAGGCGAGCCACGAGAGGCAGGCTCATCAGCCTCATCACGCTGTTACGCAGAAACAGGCGGAAGCGATCCTTCGGCGCGAAGGCCACGGCCAGCCGTTCGGCGGCCCGCTGCTTGCTGAGCAGGAAGGGACCGAGCGTGGCTTCGTAACGGGCCAGCGCCTCGGCGAGCGTCGGTGCGCGGGCGAGTTCCGCCGAGAGCACGTAGGCTTCCACCATGGCCAGCGCGGAGCCCTGACCCGCCAGAAGCGAGGGACAGGCGGCGGCATCACCGACCAGCACGACGCGGCCACGGGTCCATGACGGCATGCGAATCTGGCTGACGCGGTCCATGTACAGCGCCTTGGACGCCGACATCTGTCTAAGGATCGCGGGGGTCTCCCAGCCGGCGCCTGCGAACCGGGCCCGGATCAGCGCCTCCTGCGCTTCCCTGGACGAAGGAACCTGGGGGTCGTCGTCGAGGAAGGTCAGCGCGAACATCGTGGCGTCCTCGACCAGCGGGAAGGCGGTGACCTGACAGCCGACCTGCGTGTACATCCGGGCGACCAGTTCCTCGCGGGGTCGATAGCCGACGATGTCGAAGGCGGCGACCTTGAAGCCGAGGTACTTCTCGAACCGTTCGTCCGGCCCGAAGGTGAGGCGGCGAACCCTGGAGTGCAAGCCATCGGCGCCCACGACCAGATCGAAGTCGCGCGTCGCGCCGCTCTTCTCGAAGGTCACCCGGACCCGGGCGCCATCGTCATGCAGCTCGCTGACCGTGTCGTCGAAGAGCGTCTCTACTTTGCCAGCCAGCGCGTCGTAGATCACGTCGGCGAGGTCGGTGCGGGGCAGGCTGACGTAGCGAGCGGCGGGGCCGACGAACAGCTCGGGCGAGAACGAGGTCATTCGCGTACCGTCGCTGTTGACCTGGCGTACCTCGCGCGCGCGGTAGCCCCGTCGAACCAGCTCCGGGACGATGGCCATGCGAGCGGCGACCTCGAAGCCGGCCCCCCAGAAGTCGATGAGGTACCCGCCGCGACGAAGGGAAGGCGACCGTTCGACCAGCGTCGGCCTATGTCCGCCGCGCAGCAACCAGAACGCAAGCGTGGGGCCGGCGATGCCCGCGCCAACGACGAGGATGTCCATGGGTCCTCCGATGAGAGCTGTCCGCGCCGTCTACGGTGGCTCCTTCGTCCGCTGGATTCAAGGGCGGCCATGCCCCTCGATGCCATCGATGCGAGTGGTTGTCCGGGCGGTCGATGATTCCGCTCGTCGTGTCGATGAGCCTGACGAGGCCGAGGGCTGGCGATTGTTGACCAGTTCGACCGGGCCGGATGCACTGCCTGGTATCCTGGGCGGACGGCCGTTGGGACGTCATGATCGCCTCGGGTGTCCATCCGTCCCAATCAGAAGGGGAAATTGATGTTTGACCAACAGGAACGCGGGATGCGTCGTTCGTCGTGGGCTTCGCGGCGTGGTCAGCTGCTGGTGATCTTGGCCGCGGTGTTGCCGGTGGGCTTCGCTGGTGGCTGTGGCGGGTCTGGTTCTGCCTCCGGCACCAGCGGCCCCTCGTCGAGCGGCGGCGCCGCGGGCCGAGGCAGCTCGGCCGGGGGCGCGGGGGGCGGTGTGGGCGGTGCGGGGCTCGCTTCGCCAGCATCATCGGGGGGGGCGGGGGGCGGCGGGCCCGCGGTGGTTGTCCCGGGGTCCGGTGGCGCTCCGGCAGCTGGCGGCGGCGGCGGTCGCACGGTGACCGGTGGTGCGGCGGGCGGCGGCGGCATCGTCGGCACCGGCGGCATCACCATGCCGGTCCCTCAGGGGACCGGCGGCAACGGGACGCTGTCCTGGACCGGGAATGGTGCGTCCCATTCCAGCACGGCGTACTACGAGGAGAGCCGCAGCGCCGACGGAACGTCCTTCGATATCGTGATCGCGTCGGACGCCCAGTCTTCCGGGGCGGCCTGTTCCCTGACGGGACGGTTCCCGGCGGTTCCGCCTCCCGCCGGCTCGTACGAGATGGCGGACATCGATTCGCCGCAGATCGACGGGACGTTCGTCGCCCACTGCGAATCCTCCGCGCCATTCGCGGTCGACGATCGGAGCCTGTCCGGTCAGGTCGTGATCTCGCTGGCCGTCCCGGGTGCCGTCGAAGGCGCGTTCGTGATGCACGCAGCCCGTTCCATTTCCGGCACGGGCGGCACCTCGGGCACGGTCGTCTACTCGGGCGCGTTCTCGGTCGGGTGTCGCAACCAGCGCCCGATCACGGACCCCTCGTGCGGCGCGCAACCGCCCCCCTGACCGGGCCCCCTCGCGCCAGTCATCGCGGGCCGCAGCCTTCGCCCGAACCCGCCCAGCAGCCGGGCCATCAGCGCCAAGAGCGAACCGAGACCCCAAGGCATCCCTCCCAGCCTGCCGCACCGACCACCGCGCGCACCCGGCAGGGCACCGCACGCGGTTGGCCGACCGCACCGAGGTTGGCCGACCGCACCGAGGTTGTTGACCGACCGCACCGAGGTTGCGATTTGGCCCCCGTTGACCGTTGGACGGACCGCACCGAGGTTGCGATTTGGCCCCCGTTAACCGACCGCACCGAGGTTGGCAGAGCACGACCGCACCGAGGTTACGACTTGGCCGCGGGCGCACCGAGGTTGCGACTTGGCCGCGGGCCGACGGACGATTTCGGACAGCGGCGGACGTCTACCGGGGCGTGCTCGGTCGGTTTTCGCCGCCGGCACTCGGGATCACGGGGCTCTGGTGCGGCGCTCGACGGGCGCCGCCGCCGTCGGGACGGACCGCACCGAGGTTGCGATTTGGCCGCCGTTAACCGACCGCACCGAGGTTGCGATTTGGGCAGGAGGTGCAGGGCACGACCGCACCGAGGTTGCGACTTGGCCGCGGGCCGACGGACGATTTCGGACAGCGGCGGTCGTCTACCGGGGCGTGCTCGGTCGGTTTTCGCCGCCCGCACTCGGGATCACGGGGCTCTGGTGCGGCGCTCGACGGGCGCCGCCGCCGTCGAACGCCGGCGGGTCTTCCAGAGCACAGTCGCGGTCAACACAAACAGCAAGGCCAATCCGGCGAGAAGACCGACCCGTGTTGCTGCTCGCTGGACGCGTCCTTCGTGCGCCCATTGCTCCTCCAGCGCGGCAGGCGCGTGGCAGGCCGGTTGTGCGCTGGCCAGAGCGGACTGACAGAGGACACCGTAAAGATCGTCGCGGCCTTGCACCCGGTTCTCCGTGGTGAAGTCCAGCAACGGAAGCAGCGCCAATCGCTCGTCAGGATGCAGCGCCGCGCTCAGAGCGTGGGCCAGCGGTGCCAGCTGACGGCCGGTCCGGGAGGTCAGACGCGGCCAGACGCGCCGCTTGAAATCCGCCGGCCTGTAACGGAACAGGGCCAAGGCGCAGTCGACATCGTAGCCGCTGCGGGTCCCCTCGTCGTCTTCTTCCCACTCGACGATCGCGGACAACGCCTCGGGCGGCGCAATCTGGCAGATCACCTTCTTCATGGAAGGGTCCCCGGACGCATGTGACAGCAACTCGGTAGCTAGCCCCGGCCACCGGCCGTTTTCGATCGCCTGGCGACAGAGAGGTGTGATGCCCTGGGCCAGCTGCGCGAGTTCTCGGGCAGGCAGCGTGACGTCGCCCGAGCGCAGGGACGTTACGTACGACCTCAAGGCGAACTGCTCGACCACGCAGGACGTGGGCGCCGCGGCCCAGGCACCCTCTTCATCGGCCGACGCTCGTGCACAGTTCACACAGGCGAGGGCGAACGCCAGCACCAGCGCCGTCGGTGCCTCACGCCATTTCATCCACGGAATCCTACAGCCTGCCCCACCCGCGATCGTTCGGCGCAGCCCGATTCTGGTTCCAGGGAACTGTCGGCGACGCTACGGCGGCGCCTTCCCGGGTAGCGAGAACGCAGCCTGCTTCATCAACTGCCCCTTGGTGATGCGTTCCGGGGTCATTCGAATCATCAGGTTGCGCAGCCATATCGCGACCGGGTTGCGAAACTGTCCGATCTGCCCGAAGCGGCGCGAGACGTTCACGACCGCCGCCGTCCGGGAGACGCGGGCGCGTTCGTAGGCAGCGAAGGCGTCTGCCACGCTGTCTGCATCCTTGAGGCTGCGAGCCAGCACCACGGCATCCTCGATAGCCATGCCGCCACCGTGTCCCAGGTTCGGCGTGGTGGGGTGGGCAGCGTCGCCGAGCAGCGTCACCCGGTCGGAAGACCATGTCCTCACCGGCTCCCGGTCGTGGATGTCGGTCCGAAGAACAGACGCGGCGGGCGTTGCCTCCAGCAGCGCGGGCACCGGTGCGGCGAAGTTCGCGAAGTGCTGATACACGGCGTCGAGTGGGCGCTCGTCCTTTCCACCCGGTGGGGCGTCCACGACGGCGAACCAGTAGATTTCTCCGGCGCCGATGTTGGTGAAGCCAAAGCGCGCACCAGGGCCCCACAGCTCGGTCACCGTGTGGCGAACGGTGGGGTCGTCGTGGCGGGCGATCCCACGCCAGGTCGTGTATCCGGCGTAGCGCAACGGTTGATCGCCAAGCACTTGGCGGCGCACGGCCGAGCGCAAGCCGTCGGCACCGACCAGCACGGCACCGCGGGCGCTGGTCCCGTCGGTGAACGTCGCGGTCACGCCGGTGGCGTCGCTGGTGAACCCCGCCAGGGCGCGGTCCAGGTGAAGCGGCACGCTGGGCGCTGACTGGCGCAGCACGGCCTGGAGCCGCGACCGGTGTAGCGCGACCACTGGAACGCCGAACTGATCCTTCAAGAACGATAGCGACGAGCGCATCAGGGTCTGACCGCGCTCGGTGGCGTTGCGTCCGATGGTCAGTTCCTCACCGGCGGCGGCCACGGCGACGTCCAGGCCTATCTCGCGCAAGGCAAGCATTCCGGCCGTCTGGATCATGATGCCAGCGCCCGCCGCGCTCAGCTCCGCCGCGCGTTCGAATAGCTGGCACTTCAGCCCCGCCAGCGTCAGTGCGCGGGCCAGCGCCAGCCCGCCGATGCCCGCGCCGATGATCAAGATCGTGTCGTCGGGGGCCAGGGTCATCATGCTGTCGCTCCGGTCTGTACCGTCGGGCCGCCGCAGGCGCGATCGAGCCGGCGGAAGGTGGCGAAGAGCCAGCAGGCCGTCGTGCCGGTGAACATCATGCGCACTGCGTTCAGGATGTTCCAGCGCAGGCAGAGGGCGTGCACGGTGGTGTCGGACAGGCCGGCGTAGCCATCGCCGAACAGGCGCGTCACGATCGAGGTCACGATGATCGCGTTCACCATCGTCGCCAGCAACGCGAACAGGCTGGCCCTACGCAACTGCCGCGCCGCGGGCGTCCGGCGTAGCAGCGCATGGGCGAGCCACACGAGCAGCGGTGCAAGGAACGAGATAGGCACGAAGTAGGTCGCGGGGCCGGTGCGCACGAAAAAGCCGTGCAGCCGTTGCAGCTGGTCACGAGAGTTCACCAGCCAGTTCGGCCCGATCACCACCTCCTCGTACAGATTGCCGAATAGCCAGTAAAGCATCCCCAGCAGCGCCACCAGCACCAGATATCGAGCCCGCCCAGCCATCAGGACCCTTATACTGCATCCGGACCCTGATGGTGGAACAATCGTCCGGATGGAAGCCCTCGACCCGGATGCTCAGCTCGGATACCTGCTGGTTCGGGCCGCTCGTGAGGTCTCACGATCCTGGCTCGGGGCCGTGCGGCGACACGGCATAAACCCCAGGCAGTTCAGCGTGCTGGCCATCTTGGTCCGCGAACCATCCTTGAGTCAGGGCGAACTGGCGCGACGGGTGATGGTGACGCCGCAGAGCATGAGCGAATCCATCGCTGGGTTGATCGCAGCCGGCTTGCTGGTTCGGGACGAGGTCGAGCCGGGCCGTGCCGCGCACCTCGACGTGACCGCCGAAGGCAAGGCGCTACTCCGCAAGGCCTATCCCGTCGTCAAGGCCGCCGACGAGGACTGCTTCACGTCGCTGTCGCCATCCGAACGGGAGCGCCTCGCCGGGCTGCTGGGCAAGTTGGTGGCAGGCCCTCCCGCCAGCCGCTCGGTGTGAACAGAGCAATCCCAGCGGGCCGCTCAGCAGCCGACGAAGATCGCATTGACCGCGTAAACCCCCCGCACCCCACACGGCGCGTTCCGACTGAAGCGAGCCGCACGCGACGGAATCGAC
>Ga0207652_10003114_pt1 | contig 13821 bp, 11 predicted proteins | sample KBSC63BmetaG_FD_184334 | JGI IMG/M metagenome (GOLD analysis project Ga0207652, IMG submission 184334) | Corn rhizosphere microbial communities from Kellogg Biological Station, Michigan, USA - KBS C6-3B metaG (SPAdes) (version 2) | ecosystem: Host-associated > Plants > Roots > Rhizosphere ... | reverse complement strand
CAGCACGGTCAGACGAACGTCGGCCTGGCCTTGCCACCGCGTCCCCGACGAGGTTCGCGGACTACCGTCGTCGGTCGCGGGCGCGGGGCTGGTGCCATACCAGGCGCCCAGGCCCAGCCCCAGCGCCGGTTGCAGCGGCCAGCGCGGAACGGTAACCGCAGCCGCGATCCCCATTCCCCATGCGTCGTTGCCGGTGCGCCGATCGCCGGTGAACAGGTTTCCTGCTCGATAACCAGCGAACGAGGCGAGGGAGAGACGGACCGGCAAGGCGGGCGCCTTCTCCGGCGAAGACGGCGGGCTGGCGTAAGAAGACAGCGTCAGGGATTCTGTGTCCTGTTTGGTAGACGCGAAGTCTTCCGGTGGGGGCTGGGCCGGCAATGCCGGCGCCGCGGGCGCATCGCTGGCGCCCGCCGGTGGTTCAGCCGTGGGTTCCATCGACGTCTGCTCCGCGCGCTCGCGGGCGGGCGACGTTCCGGTGCGCTGCCGCGGCGACGACCGCTCGCGGGCGACGTCCTCGATCGCCAGCGTCTCCAGCGCCGTGTACGCGATGGTGGCCAGCGTTTCGATCATGACCTGATGGCTCGCCCCGCCGGGCACGACCCGCTGAAGCCGCACCCGTCCGGTCGTCCCCTCCCGCAACGTCAGCGCAGGACCGCTGCTGGCGCCGTCGCTGCCCAGGTCGACGGACAGTGTGGCCCAGGGCTCGACGGCACGTGACGTCCGGTCGTCACCCCCGGCTTCGAACGATAGCGGCAGCCCGCGGCGCGTGGTCAGCTCTTGCAGCGTCGCCCGCAACGCCGCGGCGTCCTGTGCCGGTCCGCGGATGTCGAGCGCGATCGCCCGGGGCTTCGCTTGCGTCAGCGGTGCCCGGACGGCCAGCACGCGCGCGTGCGCGGCGTGCCCCAGCGCCAGCAGCGCCATCAGCAGACCGGCGGCGCCGCTCATGGGGACGCCGTGCTGGCGGCGCGATCCCCCCGTGCATCCAGCGCGCGCAGGCGCGTCGTCGCGCGGCCCGGGAACGCGATGTCCGCGGGGTTGGCCAGCACGTCCTGCCAGGCCTGCCGCGCCCGCACCCGGTCACCCAGCAGGTCCAGCGCTTCCGCCAGCCCCACGCGCGCCTCGGCGGCCAGCGTGCCACGCGGAGCGCGTCGCAAGTAGTCGGCGAAGGCCCCGCGCGCCGCCCGGGCCTCTCCGCGATCCAGCAGCCAGCGGCCGTAAGCCACGCGTCCCGTCTGCGCTTCCAGCGTCTCGGGAAAATCCTGCCACAGTCGATCGTAGGTGCGGCGGGCTTCGTTCACGTCGCCGGCGCGGCGTGCCGCCGTCGCCCGCGCGAATAGCTCGGCCGCGCCGTTGTCGGCCGCGGTCGCTGGCCGGGCAGGCAAAGCCGGTCCGTCGTCGGCGGACCCCAACGTGGGCGCTCCGTTTGCCCTCGGCGCATGCTCAGCGCCGGCGCGCCCGGCACGCACCGCCACCGATCCCGACACGCGCGCCTGCTCGGAGGCACGCTTCTCCACGATCCAGCGCGCCGCCAGCGCGGCGCCGGCCAGGACGAACACAGCCACCAGGGCCACGGCGGCCATTCGCGCCGGATGGCGCGCGCGGGTCCTGCGCGGCACCGGCGGCGGCGCCGGGAACGACGCCATGGCCGCAGCGACCAGCTCGGTGATGCTCTTGCCGTCCGCGGGACGCGACGCCTCGTCCAGCAGATCCGCCCGCGTCTCTTCCAGCAGCCGGCACACGTCGCAGGCGCGCAGGTGTTCCAGGCGGATCAGCCGCTCGCGCGCGGACAGCGGCAGGCCGGCGCGCGCGCGGTGGAGGATCTCCTCGGGGTGCTCTCCAGGCTGATCGACGGCGGTCACGACTGTCCTCGGGCGGGGGCATGGTCGGCGTTCTGGTCGTCCAGGACCTTGCGCAGGTACTCCTTCGCCAGCCGCAGTCTGCTCTTCACCGTCGCCAGCGGCGTGGCGGTGGCCGCCGCGATCTCCGGCAGCGAGTGACCCAGGATCACGTGCAGCGCCAGCACCTCGGCCTGCTCTTCAGGAAGCCGCAGCAGCAGATCGCGCACGAAATGGCGGCGGTACAGCGCCAGCTCGGCGTCGATGCGCCGCGGACCGGTCATCTCGACCTCCGCGACGTCGACGGTGTCGCTGAAGAACTGGCGCTGGCCCCGTGCGCGGCGGCGCGCGGTCAGCGCCGTGTGCACGGCGATGCGCGAGGCAAAGCCCGCCGGATGGCATTCACCACGAAACGAGGGGACGGCGCGCAGCACGTTCAGCAGCGCCTGCTGCTTCACGTCGTCCAGATCGACGGCGCGCGGGCCCAGGACCACGCGGACCGCGCGCACCACCGCCGGGGCGACCGCCAGCAACAGCGCGGCCATCGCGTCGGGATCGCTGGCCGCCACGCGCGCCAGCGACAGCAACGCAGCCAGCTCCGTGTCGCGCGACGCCTGGGCGGCGCCCTCGCCGCCCGCCTCGAACGCGGACGCCGGCATCCGCTTGGAGGCGCGTTCGGACATGAACCGCAAGTTGGTGACGCCGCGCGGGGCGGGGGATCAAAAAAACGTTCGCCCCGAAGATCGGCCGCGAAAGAAGAAAAGTGCGTTGGCGAACTGATCCGTTTCGTGAGTCCGGGCGACAGATCCGGCATACCAGGCGCTCTCGCGAACCGGTTCGCGCGAAGCGCCGGGGTCGTCGGGCGCGGTGCCGGACGGCGATTCCTACCCCCAGGAGACAAAAATCATGCGTCGCAAACTCGTACTTCTGCCATTGGCCATGCCCATCGCCCTGTTCGTGGGCTGCCAGGGGACCGCACAGAACGACACCCCGACCACCACCGACTCCGCGCTGGAGAGCTGCTTCGCGACCAGCAGTGGTCCCACCAAGTGCGCCATTCAAACCGCCGGGTTCAGCCGCGATCCGCAGGACGTCGATCACGATGGCCGCCCCGATTCATTCATCTGCGCGCACATCGTCAAGGTTCCGCACGGCTGGATCGGTGGGGCGGGCGGCTCGTCGGGGGCCGCGTCGATGGGCGACGACGGCGGCGCGCGTCCCCCCGCGCCGGCGGTGCCGTCGGACGCCGACTGCGGCCACATGGGATGTCAGGACCAGCGCCCGCATCACGGTGGGGCAGGTGGCGCGTCGGCCCCAGCCGCCCCGGCGCCGGCCGATGCCTCATCGACGACCGGCGGCGGCGGGGACGACGACATGAAGTGCCCAACCCATGCGGGGCAGGGCGCCGGCGGCGCGGGCGGCCCCCCCGATCATGGCCCGGGCGATGACGGCGCGGGCGGTGCGGACGGCCGTCCGGATCGTGGACCCGACGGCGCGGGCGGATCTGGCGCTCTTTCCGGTCACGGTCCCGGTGACCAGGGCGGCGGCGGCGCGGGCGCCCACTAGCCGGCGCTTCCTGCCGAAGGCTCGTGCCGCGCGTCCGCGGCGCGGGCCGCGCCGGTTCACACCCCGGTCACGCCAGCATCTGATCGCCCCAGTCCTTGATCTGGTACTCCTTCACCAGGCCGGCCAGGAAGAACGGATCGTCCTTCGCGAACGCCTCGGCGGCGGCGCGGGTCCGAAACAGGGCCATGTTGCCGCCCGCGGCGTCGAGGAACGGGCCCACGCCCACCACCTCGCCGCGCGCCACGAATTGATCCAGGAACAGCTTGTGGCGTGGGTAAACGGCCATGATCTCGTCGCGGCTCTTGCCGGCGCTGGTGCCGATCACTGCGTACAACATGCTGCCTCCCGTTCGTTGAACGGACGATTGTAAGAGGCCATGGCCGTGCCGCTGCCACAATTCGTAGCGTGAAACGGTGCCCGGCCGTGTGTTAATGGCGCATATGGCGTCGAAACGCGATCCTGGGCGCAGTCGTCGGTCGGTCCTGGCGGGGTTCCTGCCGTCGGCCTGCCTCCTGTTCGGCTCCGCCGCGCTGGTCTCGAACGCCGCCGCCGCCCCCGACGCGTCGACCGGTGCTTCCCCGCTGGCCGCCGCCGCTTCGGCGCCGGCGCTGACAGCACACTCGACGGGCCCCGAGCTGTACGCGATCCTGTGCGCGCCTTGCCACCGCGCCGACGGCGGCGGCGGCGCCGCCGATCACGCGCCGTCGCTCATCAACCCCACCTTCCTGGAGAGCGCGTCCGACGCGTTCCTGCGCACGGCCGTGGCGAACGGTCGCGCCGGCACCTCCATGGGCGCCTATGGCAAGGCGAAGGGCGGTCCGCTGGACGACGCGGCGCTGTCGCGGCTGGTCGCTTTCCTGCGCGGCCGTGGACCCGCCTACCATGCGCCGAAGGAGACCGTGTCGCGCGGGGCGTCCGCCGATCGCGGCGCGAAGCTGTACGAGCAGCAGTGCCGGACCTGTCACGGCAACGTCGCCGTGCGCGGCGAAGCGGTGCACCTGGCCGACGCCGGGTTCATGAAGAGCGCATCGGACGGGTTCCTGAAGCACGCCATCGTGAACGGTCGTCCCGACACCAAGATGCTGGCCTTCTCGCAGACGATGAAGGACGCGGACATCGACGACGTCGTGGCGTACCTGCGCACGATGGCCAGGCAGCCCGTCCCGCACGCCCAGCTGCCCGCGCCGACCGGGCACGAGCCGCTGGTCCTGAATCCTCAGGGCAAGGATCCCACCTTCACCGTCAAGGAAGATCGTTACGTCAGCGTGGCGCAGGTGCACGACGCGCTGGCCGCGCACCGTCGCATGATCATCATCGACGCGCGCCCGCCGTCCGAGTGGTCACAGGTGCACATCACCGGCGCCGTCTCGATCCCGTACTACCAGGCGCAGCGTCTGGATCAGATCCCCAAGGACGTGACCGTGCTGGCCTACTGCGCCTGCCCGCACCACCTATCGGGGACGGTGGTCGACACCTTGCGCGGCCGGGGCCACGCGGCGGCCTTCGTGCTGGACGAGGGGATCAACGAGTGGCACCGGCGCGGCTATCCGGTCGTGGCCGCCCCGGGCATGAAGCCGCCCCCCGCGGAGCCACCCCCCCGCCCGGCGCCCCAGGCGCCGCTGCCGGCGCCGCCGGCGCACTGAACGTCAGAGCGCGCCCAGGCAGCCGAACGCCACGGTGACGTCCTTGATGGTGGCTGACTTCACCTGATCGCAGATGGGCCCGTACAGCGTGACCTGGGTCTTCGCCGCGTTGCTGAAGTCCCAGCCGTTCGACCCGTCGTGGGGGATCATGGTGCCGTCGCCGAACACCGCGACCTGATCGACGCTGGTCATGCTGTTGGGGGGCGGCCCGATGTCGAACACGCACGTGGCCACGGTCCCCAGGATCTGGCTCAACGCCATCTCCAGATCCGCCGTGTTGTTCACCTGGTAATACGAGTTGCCGCCCGGCATACCGGGCACCGGCTTGCCCCCGGCGACGGCCATGGCGTTCAGCACCGCCGCCCCGCCGGTGTTTCCGATCCCGATGACGAACGTCGGGAAGCCGGCGGTCAGGGCGTCGGCGACCGCCTGCTCGGAGCCGGGCGAGTCGTCGGTGTTGACGCCGGTGTTCGTTCCCCCGACGGGGAATCCCCCGCCGGTCATCGTCCCCGCGCGGCCCCCGCGGCCGCCCGCGCCGCCGCTGCCAGCCCGACCGCCGGCGCCGTTGGTGCCGCCGCTGCCGCTGGTCCCCCCGCTGCCGGCCGGCGCACAGTTGGGCTGTCCGTCGGTGGCCAGCATCAGGTACTTCGGGTTCGAGTCGGTCAGCGACTTCATGTACTTGACCGCGTTGATGATCGCCGACCGGGTGGGCGTTCCGACCTGCCCGGTCAGGTCGGGCTGACCGACGAACGCCTTGCTGATGGCGCTCGAGTTCATCGACGCCACCGGCACGACGGGGGTGGCCGTCTCGCCGCACGTGGTGGTCTCGTCACCGAAGTACAGCAGTCCCCAGTTCACGGTCATGTCCGTCGTGGACAGCACGTCGTTCAGCGCGGTCGTCACCTGGTACCACTTCGACGCCGTGCCGCAGTTGGCGTCGAAGCCCATGGCGCCGGTGCACGTCATGTCGTCCTTGTTGTTCAGCATCGACAGCGACCGGTCCTGCACGATCAAGATGTCCGGTGGCTGCTTCATCGCCGAATGGGTCATCGCCCCGCAGTTCATGTCCACCGACGTCCCCACGGAGTCCGACGAGAACTTGGACCCGTCCTCCGGGTTGGGCAGATCGATGTTGATGTCGGGCTGAAGGTCCGGCCCTGCCTCGGGCTCATCGACGACGGCGTCGACGTGGGCGTCGAAGGACGCCTCGGTGCTGATCTTCGTGCAGGCTCCGGCGGCAGCTACGGCGACACAGACCAGGACGGAAAGCGAGCGAGTCATGGCCGACCTCGTTGGTGGGGGGAATCGTTCGAGCCTTTGACGATCCGCGCGGGAGCGGTGCCACTGTAACAGAAGCCCCAGCGGATAAGATCTGCCTTACGCTTTCGTAGAAACGAAGAAAGCTTTGTGCCACGGAGGCGCTTCCTGGTTGAAAAAGGAAAGCGCCCTTCCAAAGTGGCGAGCGCGCTGCGTCGGCCGCTCACTTATTTCGCGCGCAGTGCGACGACGTGCGTGCCCGATGACGCTGAGTGTCGGGCGCGTTGGTGGCGCGGCGTGGTCCGCCGATTTTGGTTCCGGAATCTTGCCGTCAGGGATCTGCGTCAGAAATCTTGGCCGGCGACCCGAGGTAGCGAAGCCAGCGCGTCCCCAGGCTGGGCGCCCGGATAATCGTCGTCCCGCAATTCGCCGCGCTGGTACGCCTGATAGGCGGCCATGTCGAAGTGGCCGTGGCCCGACAGGTTGAAGGCGATCACCTTCTTCTGCCCCTCCTGCTTGCACCTCAAGGCCTCGTCGATGGCGACGCGGATGGCATGGGCGCTCTCGGGCGCGGGGATGATCCCCTCGGCCCTGGAGAATTGCAGCGCGGCAGCGAACGTCTCCAGCTGTTTGACGGCCCGCGCCTCGACGTCGCCGTGCTCGACCAGCGCGCTCACGCTGGCGGCCATCCCGTGATACCGCAAGCCCCCCGCGTGGATCTCGGGGGGCACGAAGGTATGTCCCAGCGTGTGCATCTTCAGCACCGGTGCGGCGCCGGCCAGGTCAGCCCAGTCGAAGGCGTACCGTCCCCGGGTCATGCTGGGGCAGGACGCGGGCTCGACGGCGATGATCTTTGCCCGGGCGGCGCCGGTCAGGTTGCGGTGCAGGAAAGGAAAAGCGAAGCCCCCGAAGTTAGAGCCGCCGCCCGCGCAGGCGATCACGAAGTCCGGGTACTCGCCCGCCAGCTCCATCTGCAACAACGCCTCCTGACCGATGACGGTCTGGTGCATCAGCACGTGCGACAGGCCGGAACCGGCGGCGTATTTCTTCTTGCCGCCGCTGGCGCGCACCGTCTCGACCGTCTCCGACAGGGTCAGCCCCAGGGATCCCGGGTAGCCGGGTGACCGCTCCAGCACGGCGCGGCCGGCGCGCGTCAGCGTGGTGGGGCTGGCGTGGACCTGGGCGCCGAAGTGCTCCATGGCGATGCGCCGGTAGGGCTTCTGCGCCTGGCTCACCTTCACCATGAAGACCTCCAGCGCCAGATCGAAGAAGCTGCAGGCCATGGCCATGGCCGTGCCCCACTGGCCGGCGCCGGTCCCGGTGACCAGCGCCTTCGTCCCCGCCTGCTTGTTGAAGAACGCCTGCGCGATGGCCGCGTTCAGCTTGTGCGAGCCCGCGGGCGAGGCCGCCTCGTTCTTGTAATAGATGTGCGCGGGCGTATCGAGCAGCCGCTCCAGCCGCACGGCGCGCCGCAACGGGGTGGGGCGCCACAGGCGGTAAATGTCACGGATCTCCTCGGGGATCTCGAGGTAACGGTCGGTCGCCTCCTCGTGCGCGATCAGTCCCGGCGGAAACAACGGCTCGAGGAACTCGTGCCCGATGGGCTGCAGCGTTTGCGGGTGCAACACCGGCGGTTGCGGCACCGGCAGGTCGGCCTTGATGTTGTACCAGGCCCGCGGGATCTGACTTTCGTCCAGCAGGAATTGCGTCCTGTCACCCGCCCGCGCCGTCGCCATCGCAAGGCGCTTCTATCATGTCGGAATCGCGCGAAGGCGTGCGATCTCGGTGCCCGTTTTCGGGCGATCCCGCCTACGCCGTGACCTTGGGCAACGTCGACAGCGCTTCGCGCACCTTCTCGGCCGGGTATTCGTAGTCCTTCAGGTCACCGCGCTGATAGGCCTGATACGCCATCATGTCGAAGTGACCGTGGCCGGACAGGTTGAAGGCGATCACCTTCTTCTTCCCCTCCTGCTTGGCCTGCAGCGCCTCGTCGATGGCGACGCGAATGGCGTGGGCGCTCTCCGGGGCGGGGATGATCCCCTCCGCCTTCGAGAACTGCACGGCGGCCGCGAACGTCTCCAGCTGCTTGACCGCGCGCGCCTCGACGTCGCCATGATCGACCAGCGCGCTGACCGAGGGGGCCATGCCGTGATAGCGCAGGCCGCCGGCGTGGATCTCGGGCGGCACGAAGGAATGCCCCAGCGTGTGCATCTTCACGATGGGCGCGGCCCCGGCCAGGTCGGCCCAGTCGAAGGCGTACGTCCCCTTGGTCATGGTGGGACAGGAGGCCGGCTCGACGGCGATGATGCGGGCGCGCTTGCCGTTCTTCAGGTTCTGGTGCACGAACGGATACGCGAAGCCGGCGAAGTTCGACCCGCCGCCCGCGCAGCCGATCACGACGTCCGGGTACTCGCCCGCCAGCTCCATCTGCTTCAACGCCTCCAGGCCGATGACCGTCTGGTGCATCAGCACGTGCCCCAGCACCGAGCCGGCGGCGTATCTCTTGGCGCCGCCGCTGACGGCGGCGGCCTCCACCGCCTCGGACAGCGACAGCCCCAGCGAGCCGGGGTTCTCGGGGTCCTTCTCCAGCACGGCGCGGCCCGCGTTGGTGATGTTCGTCGGGCTGGCGTACACGGTGGCGCCGAAGTGCTCCATCACGATGCGGCGGTAGGGCTTCTGGGCGTGGCTGACCTTCACCATGAAGACCTCCAGGCCCATGTCGAAGAAGCTGCAGGCCATGGCCATGGCGGTGCCCCACTGGCCGGCGCCCGTCTCGGTGGTCAGCGCCTTCGTCCCTTCCTGCTTGTTGTAGAACGCCTGCGCCACCGCGGTGTTCGGCTTGTGCGAACCGACCGGCGAGACGCCCTCGTACTTGTAGTAAATGTGGGCCGGCGTATCGAGCAGGCGCTCGAGCCGGACCGCGCGCCGCATCGGCGTGGGGCGCCACAGGCGGTAGATGTCGCGCACAGGCTCGGGGATCTCGATGTAGCGCTCGGTGCTGACCTCTTGCTGGATCAGCGACATCGGCATCAACACCGAAAGAAAGTCGGGCGTCACCGGCTGCAGCGTGCCCGGGTGCAGCACCGGCTGAGGCGGCACCGGCATGTCGGCGTTGATGTTGTACCAGGCCTTCGGGATGTCGCTCTCGTCCAGCAGGAACTGGGTACGGTCGCTCATTTTTTCATCTTTAACACGGAGGCGCCGGCCGTCGCGCGCCGGCGGCGTCCGTATTCCCTGACAAAACAGTTGACCCCGATCGGGCAGGGGGCAAGATCGACGCGGGATATTGAATGAGCTCGGTCCGAGCGATCGACAGCGTCGCGGAGTGGCTGCAGTCGATCGGCCTGGCTGAATACGCGGCCGTCTTCGCGCAGCATCAGATCACGCCCGACGTCCTGCGGCACCTGACCGAGTCCGACATCGATCGGCTGCTGTTGCCCGTCGGTCCGCGCCGGCGGCTGCTGGTGGCGATCGAGGCGCTGAAGACCGGGCTGGCGAGCGGCCTGGCTGGCGGCGCGGCGACGGCCCCGCCGGCGCCGCCGCCGGTCGCGGTGACGTCGCCGTTGAAGCGGGACAGCGCCGCCGGGGCGGAACGCCGCCAACTGACGGTCATGTTCTGCGACCTGGTGGGCTCGACGGCGCTGGCCGACGTGCTGGATCCCGAGGAGATGCACCGGCTGATCCAGGCGTATCGCGCCGCCTGCAGCGAGGTGGTCGGTCGCTACGAGGGCTACGTCGCGCAGTACCTGGGCGACGGCCTGATGGTCTACTTCGGCTGGCCCGTCGCCCACGAGGACGACGCCGAGCGCGGCGTCCGCTCGGCGCTGGAGATGGTGGCCGCCGTCAGAGAGCTGCGCGGCGTGCGGCCGCTGGCCGTGCGCATCGGCCTGGCCACCGGGCAGGTGGTGGTGGGCGATCTGTCGCAGTCGATCCACGGCGAGGGGCGGCTGGCGATCGGCCCCACGCCCAACCTGGCGGCCCGCCTGCAGGCGCTGGCCGGGCCCGACGAAGTGGTGATCGCGCCGACGACGCGCCGGCTGGTCGCGAGCGCCTTCGTGCTGTCCGACCTGGGCGTGCGCGAGCTGAAGGGCATCGCGCAGCCGGTCCAGGTGTTTCGCGTCGACGAGGCGCGCCGCACCTCGAACCGGTTCGACGCCGTGCACGGCACGCGCGAGCTGGCGCCGCTGGTGGGGCGCGGCCACGAGAGCGCCCGGCTCGAGCGGCGCTGGCACCGCGTCTGCGAGGGGCAGGGCGAGGTGGTGTTCCTGGGCGGTCAGCCTGGGATCGGAAAGTCGCGGCTGACCGCGGCCTTCCGCGCCCGCATCGCCGAGGAGCACGTGACGCTGCACCACCAGTGCTCGCCGTATCACCTCAACTCGCCGCTGCATCCGTTCGTCGGCCAGCTGGAGCTGTCGGCCGGCTTCGCGCGCGACGACAGCGCGCCCCAGAAGCTGGACAAGCTGGAGGCCCTGATCGCGCGCGAGGCGCCGCAGGTGGAAGGGGCGGCCCCGCTGTTCGCGGCGCTGCTGTCGCTGCCCGTGGAGCGCTACCCGCCGCTGAACCTTTCGCCCCAGAAGCAGAAGGAGAAGACGCTGGAGGCGCTGATCGCGCGCGTGGAGGCGCTGGCGAAGCACGGGCCCGTGCTGATGGTGGTGGAGGACGTGCACTGGATCGATCCCACCAGCCAGGAGCTGCTGGAGCTGCTGGTGCCCGAGCTGCACCGGCGCCCCGTGCTGCTGATCGTCACGCACCGCCCGGAGTACGTGCCGCCGTCGTCGTGGGAGGGGCTCGGCCACGTGACGGTCATGGCCTTGAACCGGCTGGGGCGCAGCCAGGGCGCGACGCTGGTGGATGCGGTGGCGAAGGGGCGCGCCTTGCCGCCGGTGGTGCTGGACGAGATCCTGGCGCGCACCGACGGTGTGCCGTTGTTCGTCGAGGAGATGACGCGCTCGGTGCTGGAGTCGGGGCTGCTGCGCGAGGCGGCCGACGGCTATGCCCTGCAGGGCCCGCTGACGGCGCTGGCCATCCCGGCATCGTTGCGCGACTCGCTGATGGCCCGCCTCGATCGCCTGGGGCCGGCGAAAGAGACGGCCCAGATCGGCGCCTGCATCGGGCGCGAGTTCTCGCACGAGCTGCTGGGCCGGGTCTCGACGCTGGATCCGGGGGCGCTGGAGGCGTCGCTGCAACGGCTGCTGCTGGCCGGCCTGGTGACCCGCAGTCAGGACGAACCCGGTCAATCCCCCCACGCGGTGTACACCTTCAAGCACGCGCTGGTGCAGGACGCCGCCTACGACTCGTTGCTGAAGACCCGGCGCAGCGAGCTGCACGGACGCATCGTCCACGTTCTGGAGACGGCCATGGCCGAGCAGGTGGCGAACAGCCCCGAGACGCTGGCCCACCACCACACCCAGGCCGGCCACGTGACCCAGGCCATCCCGCTGTGGCGCGCCGCCGGCATGTCCGCCGTTCACCGCGTGGCGCTGAAGGAAGCGGTGGCGCATTTCCAGAACGGCCTGGCGCTGGTCGATCAGCTGCCGGAGGGGGAGGGGCGCGATCGCCTGGAGCTGACCATCCGCGAGCCGCTGAACGCCGCCTGGACCGGGCTGAGCGGCTGGGCCGCCCCCGAGGTGAGCGTGAACGCCGCGGCCATCCTGCGCCTGGCCGAGCGTCTGGGGAACGCCGACAGCGTGCTGCTGGCCCGCTGGTGGCTATGGACCAGCACCATCACGCAGGGGCGCATCGCCGATTCGGCGCACTGGGTGCAAGTGATGCGCGCCGAGGGGGGCGAACACGCCGGCATCGATCAGCGGATCTTCGGGCACACCACGGCCATGGTGCAGCACATGCTGCACGGCGAACTGGTGGCCTCCCGCGCGGAAGCGACGCGCGCCCTGGCGCTGTACGACCCGGCGCGGGCGGCGAAATGGGTGCAGCTGACGGGGCACGACCTGGCCACCTTCGTCGAGGTCTACGCCTGCCAGCTGACCTGGATGCTGGGCTATCCCGAGCAGGCCCGGCGGGCCTGCGCCGCCAGCGCGGCCCGGGCGCGCGCCGCTGGCCACGCCTTCAACCTGGTGTGGGCCCTGACCTTCAGCGCGTACGTGTTCGCCTATCGCCGCGAGCCCGACCGCTTCCTGGAACAGGTGGACGAAGCCAATCAGGTGGCCAGCGAGCAGGGCCTGGCCTTCATCTCGCAGGTCTCGGTGCCGCAGGCGCGCGGGATCGCCGAGCTGCAGAACGGCCGGCCCCGGGAGGCGCAGGCGCTGTTGCGACAGGGGATCGAACGCTGGACGTCGCACGGCGGGCGGGTGCGCGTCCCCTTCGTGAAGGCCGCGCTGGCCGAGGCGGTGGCGTTGCAGGGCGACCTTCCGGGCGGCTTGGCGTTGATCGATGAGTGCGCCGCGCAGATCGCGGAGCCCTGGTCGGAAGAGCGGCTGTGGCTGGCGGAGGTCCTGCGCCTCAAGGGATGGATGCTGGCCGCGCAGGGACGGGACGCGGAGGCGGAGGCACAGCTGAACGCGGCCATCGCCTGCGCCCGCGCGCAGGGCGCCCGGTCATGGGAGCTGCGCAGCGCCGTCACCCTGGCCCGGCACCTGGCCGCCCGCGGGCGGGCCGCCGAGGGACGGGCCCTGCTGGCGCCAATCTACGGGTGGTTCACGGAGGGCTGGGACACCCGGGACCTGGTGGACGCGAAGGCTTTATTGGACGAGCTGGGCCGGTGAACGAAAATGTCGGGCATGTTCCGGTCCGACGGTGCGACGAGCTCTTGCCAACCAAAAGCCGACAGACGTAAGATCCAGGACGCGGAAAACAGCGACGGGCGCGGAAACGGAAGCGCGGCGCTCTGGCGAATGGAATGGGGAGGTTGCCGTGGGCGATAAGAAGTTCGATCCAGACGTTGTAAAGGCGCACCAGGCCTACGTCGACGCGATCAATTCCAACGACACCGATCGCGTCATGGCTTGCTACGACAAGGACGCGCAAGTGATGCAGCCGGACGGTCCCCTGGTCGAGGGGCACGAGAATATCCGCCGGTGGGTCGCGGACTACTTCGCCCAGTTCACCACCCACTGGGACAAGAAGTCGGTCCTCATCTGGGTGGCGGGGGATTACGGCTTCGATCAGGGAATCGATTCGGCGACGGACACGCCCCGCAACGGCGGTCCCGTCCAGCGTTACACCGTCAAAGGAATCCTGATTTACAAGCGGCAACCCAGCGGTGAGTTCAAGGTGTACCGCGACATCTGGAACTTCAATTCACCCCCCACCGTCCCCCTGGTTCGCACCTAGGGGCGGCGGTGCGGCGCTCGATCAAGAAATTCCCTCCCCACGATTTTCCGCCGCTGCCGCCCAAGCCGGCCGGTCTGTCGTGGCGCGACTACCTGATCACCCTGTTGCGGATCGCAGGGGAGATCGAACACGCCCTGATGACGCAGTACCTTTACGCCGCCTACTCCCTGGGCGGGCCGCAGGCCGACAAGCGCGCCGACACGGTACGCGGCTGGCGCGACACGCTGCTG
>Ga0207652_10003111_pt1 | contig 13832 bp, 18 predicted proteins | sample KBSC63BmetaG_FD_184334 | JGI IMG/M metagenome (GOLD analysis project Ga0207652, IMG submission 184334) | Corn rhizosphere microbial communities from Kellogg Biological Station, Michigan, USA - KBS C6-3B metaG (SPAdes) (version 2) | ecosystem: Host-associated > Plants > Roots > Rhizosphere ... | reverse complement strand
GTCGACCGTGCCACCGGAGAGATCCATTACGGCCGCGTCCCCGCTTATTCGGTCGTCGTTCCCGGCGCCCTTCCCGGCAAGGAGGGCGGCCCCGCTCTCGCCTGCGCGGTGATCGTCAAGCGCGTCGACGAACGCACCCGCTCCAAGACCAGCATCAACGAGCTTCTGCGCGATTAGCGACCCTGAGCTTCCCCCTCTTGGGGAAGGGCTTTAGGCGCGCATAAGCCCAGCTTATTGCCAGCCCTCGACCATTTGTTGGCGGTGGGCCAGCCGCACCCCTAGCTCATCCCGGCGATGAAGCCGGTCGATCCCGACACATTTGACCGCAAGCGCGCGGAAGCGGCGTCGGCGGATGCGGCGTACCCCGCAGCGATGATCCGCACACAAATGAACCGCGGCGACTGGACGATCCTGCTCATCCTCGCGCTCATCTGGGGCGGCGCCTTCTTCTTCATCGGAGTTGCGGTCCGCCACGTCCAACCGCTCACTTACGTCTGGCTGCGGCTGACGATCGGAGCGGCGGGGCTGTGGGCCTGGCTTTACTTCAAGGGCGAGCGAATCTCGCTTCCGCGCCAGGTCTGGGGCTCGATCCTGCTCCTCGCACTGCTCAACAATGCGATTCCGTTCGCTTTGTTCGGCTGGGGCCAGACGCACATCGCCAGCGGCCTCGCCTCGATCCTCAACGCGACGACCCCAATCTGGGGCGTGGTCGTCGCCCATTTCCTCACCCGCGATGAGCGGATGAGCCCGCGCAAGATCGCCGGGGTCCTGCTCGGCTTCGGCGGAGTGGCGGCGATGATCGGCCCGTCGCTCCTCTCCAGCCTCGGCGCCGGCGCGCTCGCGGAGCTCGCCTGCGTGGTCGCCGGGCTGAGCTACGCGCTCGCCGCCGTCTGGGCGCGCCGCTTCAAGGCCCTCGGGATCTCGCCGTTCAGCGTGACGACCGGCCAGCTCACCGCAGGCGCGGCGATGATGCTTCCGGTCTCGATGCTCGTCGACCACCCGTGGACCCACGCCTTCCCGCCGCTCAGCGCCTGGGCCGCGATCGCCGCCCTCGGCCTGCTGTGCACTGCCTTCGGCTACGTTCTCTATTTCCGCCTGATCGAGCAGGCTGGAGCGACCAATGCCTTGCTGGTCACTCTGCTCGTCCCGCCCGTGGCAATCCTGCTCGGCGGCCTGTTCCTCGGCGAGAGCCTCGCTCCGCAGGATTTTGCCGGGCTGGCCCTGATCGCGCTCGGCCTCGCCGCGATCGACGGGCGCGCGCTCAGCCTGTTGGGCCGCCGCCGGCTTCAGCCAACAGCCTAGCCGCTTCGGCGCCCGTCCAGTCCTCGTCCCCGACGTATCGCCACACTTCCTTGCCGCTCGCGTCGAATAGCACGGAAGTCGGCATCACCTCCGCGCCGAGCGCGCCGGCCAGAGCCATCTTCGGGTCCTGGTAGGAATCGAGCGTCGCGATCTTGTGGGTCTTGAGGAACGCCTCGACCGAGGCATGCGGCGCATCGTCCTGGCTGATCGCCACCACGTTGAGCTTGCCGCTTTCGGCCCGCGCCAGCTGGTCGAGCGTCGGCAGCTCCTTGATACAGGGCGCGCACCAGCTCGCCCAGAAGTTCACCAGCGTCGGCTTGCCCGCGAAGTCCGAGAGGCTGGTCTCGTTCCCGTCGGGACCGTTGAAGCTGACGGCTGGAGCCGCTTTGCCCTTATGGGTGCGATCCACCCCCTTCACCTGCCCCTCGGGCGCGGCCGCCTCGGTCTGGTTCGCGGCGGGCTGGGAGGGCTTTTGGCACGAGGCGAGCGCGAGGGCCGCGCAGCAAATCACGAGAAGGCGCATCGCGGCCGGCGCTAGCCTAAGCGCCGGCGAAGGGCTAGTCGGGCGGGATGAAGTTGACGCGCGTCATCGCCTTTGCTGCCGTGCTTTTGGCCGGCGGCTGCGGTCGCGTCGTCGACCTCAAGCCCGCTCCCGGACAGCCGCTTCCGGTCAAGCCGCTGATGGCCAAGACCACGCCGACGCCAAACGAGCTGCTGACCATTCCCACCTACGCCAAGCCCGATCGCGTCGACGAGCTGGTGAAGCGCTCCGAGCCGCGCCCGCAGGACCCGTTCAACCTGCCCCCGCCGACCGGCGGCGCGGCGCCCTCGCTTCCGCCTGGGAACGAGACCCTGCCACCGCCGGACAGCGATCGGGAGCCCGCGCCAGGAATGCCCGTGACTCCGACACCTCCAGGAGACTGATCCGCTCATGCCCACCCGCGTTCGCAAGGCGGTTTTTCCCGTCGCCGGCCTCGGCACGCGCCTGCTGCCCGCCACCAAGAGCATCCCCAAGGAGATGGTCACGATCGTCGACCGGCCGCTCATCCAGTACGCGGTCGACGAGGCGCGCGAGGCGGGGATCGAGCAGCTGATCTTCGTCACCGGGCGGGGAAAATCGGCGCTGGTCGATTATTTCGATCAGGCGTTCGAGCTCGAGGCGACTCTCAAGGAGAAGGGCAAAAGCCTCGACATCCTCGGCCCTTCGAACGCCAAGTTCGGCGAGGTCGTCACGGTCCGCCAGCAGCAGCCGCTCGGACTCGGCCACGCGGTCTGGTGCGCCCGGCACATCGTCGGCGACGAGCCGTTCGCGGTGCTGCTGCCGGACGAGCTGATGCTCGGCAGCCCGGGCTGTCTCGCCCAGATGGTCGCAGCCTACGAGGAGATCGGCGGCAATCTCGTCGCGGCGCTCGAGGTCCCCGACAGCGAAACCCACAAATATGGCGTGATCGACCCTGGCGCGACCGACGGCCGCCTGACCGAAATCCGCGGCATGGTCGAAAAGCCCGTACCCGGCACCGCCCCGTCGAACCTGATGCTGCCGGGCCGCTACATCCTCCAGCCGAGCGTCATGCGCGCGCTCGACGCGCAGGAGAAGGGCGCGGGCGGGGAGATCCAGCTGACCGACGCCATGGCCAGGCTGATCGGAAGCGAGCCGTTCCACGCTTACCGCTTTGACGGCGAGCGTCACGACTGCGGAAGTGCGGCAGGGTTCGTGATCGCCAATCTGGCCGTCGCGCTGCAGCGCGACGATGTCGGGCCATCCGTCCGGCGGTTCCTAAGCGCCGCTTAGCAGCCTTCATTTCAAGACGAGGGCCATCAGCACCAGCAGCAGCGCGAGAACCATGAAAACGAACAGGAACAGCACGGACAAAGGCAGGAAGGTCCCTGTTTCATTGTCATAGCGCCATGCGAGCCATGGCACGGCGAGCAACCCTGCAACGAGCAGACCCGCTTTGCCGATCAGCCAGAAAAGCAGGAATGCCGCGACGCCGACGGACACAAGCGACGACGCCGTATAGGCGATGCTCCGGCGCTTAACGTTCACCAAAGTGCGAGGCATTCCCGATTGGCCTAAGGCTCCAGCTCGACATCCCAGTACAAATAGTCCCGCCAGCTCTCGTGCAGGTAGTTCGGCGGAAACGCCCGTCCATGCTCCTGCAGCTGCCAGGTCGTCGGGCGGATCGGCTCGCGATGGAAATGCATGTGCGCTTCGGTCGGCGTGCGGCCGCCCTTGCGGAGGTTGCACGGCGCGCAGGCGGTCGCGACATTCTCCCACGTCGTCCGGCCGCCATGCGCGCGCGGGATCACGTGGTCGAACGTCAGCTCCTTCCGCGTCCCGCAATAGACGCACTGGAATTTGTCGCGGAGGAACAGGTTGAACCGTGTGAAGGCCGGATATTCGTTCGGACGCACATAATCGCGCAAAGCGATGACCGACGGCAGCTTGAGCGCGACGCTCGGGCTGTGCACCTCGCGGTCGTAATGCGCGACCACGTCGACGCGCTCGAGGAACATCGCCTTGACCGCGGTCTGCCACGGCCACAGCGACAGCGGATAATAGGACAGCGGCGTATAGTCCGCGTTGAGGACCAGCGCCGGGCAGCTTTCGGGATGGCGGATCAGTTCGGGGTGGTACATGCGCCGAAAACAAGCCTTTCGTCCGGTTCGTCCGAACTCCAGCTCCCCGGCCTCGTCGCACTCAAGGAGGAGAGGGCGCTCGGCCCATCTTCCCTTGTTGCCCGCCGGATGCCAACCCGGCCTGACATGCGTAAAAGAGCATTTCCAGTGACTCAGCGTCAAGAGTCGTTTCGGTCACACCCGAAATGATTGTCACGCGCTTCGCTCCGTCGCCGACCGGGCCGCTGCATCTCGGGCACGGCTTCAGCGCCGTGCTGGGGCGCGAGGCCGGCAACAAATTCCTGCTCCGGATCGAGGATCTCGACCAGACGCGCAGCCGGCCAGAGTTCGTTGACGGCATCTTCGAGGACCTGCGCTGGTTGGGCTTGCGCTGGGACGAACCGCTGCTGGTGCAGTCGCAGCGCACGACCGAATACGAAGCCGCGCTCGAGGAGCTCAAATCGCGTGGGCTCGTCTTCGCCTGCTTCTGCACGCGCGCCGACATCGCGCAATCGCTGACGGCGCCGCACGGCGATGCAGCAACTTCGTATCCCGGCACCTGCCGATCGCTACCGCACGATCCGGAACGGCGGGCGACGGCGCCGCATTGCTGGCGCCTCGACTCCGCGAAAGCGCTCGAGCTGACGGGACTGCCTTCATGGACCGAGAGCAATGGAGAGACCTTCATCGCCAAGGCGAGCGACATCGGCGATGCGATCCTCGCCCGCAAGGACGCGCCGGCCTCCTATCATTTGTCCTGCGTGGTCGACGATTCGGCGAGCGGCGTGACGATGGTCGTCCGCGGCGCGGACCTCCGCCCGTCGACTCCCATCCAGCGCCTTCTCCAGCAGTTGCTCGGCCTTCCCGAGCCCATCTATCTGCACCACCCGCTCGTCACGCACGAGGACGGCCGCCGCCTCGCCAAGCGCGATCTCGCGCCGACGCTCGCGGCAATGCGTGAAGCCGGCGTGGAGGGTGAAGCGCTCGCCGCCGACCTCCTCGCCGGCAAGCTGCCCCTTGGTTTCGCCTTCTCGGACGCCTAGAGCGCGGCCATGCGGATCGTCCTTCTCATCCTCCTCCTGCTGGCGATGGCGGGGGTCGTCTACGTGCTCGTGCGCGGCGTCATCTCGATGGCTTCGGGCAAGGACGTGACCGGCGAGCAGTCGCAGAAATGGATGCAGCGGCGCGTCCTGTTCCAGGCCGCGGCGATCGTAATCGTCATCCTGATTCTCGCTGTGGCGGGAGCCTCCAGCTCGAGCTGATGGTCAAGCTCAACAAGATTTACACGCGCACCGGCGACGGCGGCAGCGCCGGCCTGGTCGACGGAAGCCGGGTCAGCAAGTCGAGCCTCCGGATGACCGCGATCGGCGAGGTCGACGAAGCCAATGCGGCGATCGGCGTGGCCATTGCCGCACTGGACAGCGGCGATGTCGCAAAGCAGTTGCTGCGCATCCAGAACGACCTGTTCGACCTCGGCGCCGATGTGGCGACACCGGGCGAGGTCGACGGCGCGCTGCGCATCGTCGCGAGCCAGGTCGAGCGCCTCGAGCGCGAGATCGACGCAATGAACGCCTCGCTGGAGGCCCTCACCAGCTTCATCCTTCCGAGCGGCTCGGCGGGCGTTTCCGCGCTTCATCTCGCCCGCGCGGTGACCCGCCGCGCCGAGCGCGCCGCGGTCGCGCTGCACGAGGCCGAACCACTTAATCCGCACTTGCTCGCGTACATCAACCGCCTCTCCGACCATCTCTTCGTCGCCGCCCGTTTCGTCGCCGCGCGCGAGGGCGGCGACGTGCTGTGGCAACCAGGCGCGACACGCAGCTGACGCGAGCGGCACAAAGTCGTCAAACAGCCGTTCTCTCTCCTCATTTCGCAAAAAATTCGGAGAGAAACGTGGCGCTCGCGGCCATCGCTATCAATTGCACCCTGAAACGCAGCGGCAAGGAGCCGTCGTCGACAGACAAGATGATCGAGCTGATCGCGGGCGAGCTGCGCAGGCATGGGGTCGAGGTGCGCGAGACGATCCGCATCGCCGATCACGACATCAAGCCGGGCGTGACCTCGGATGAGGGCCCGGGCGACGCCTGGCCCGAGATCCGCAAGCGCATCCTCGCCTGCGACATATTGATCTTCGGAACTCCGATCTGGCTCGGCCAGCCGTCGAGCCTTGCCAAGCGCGTTCTCGAGCGGATGGACGCCTTCTTCAGCGAAACCGACGATGCCGGGCGGATGCCGAGCTTCGGCAAGGTCGCGGTGGTCGGGATCGTCGGCAATGAGGACGGCGCGCACCATGTCACTGCGGAGCTTCTTCAGGCGCTCAACGACACCGGCTGGACCGCCGCGGCCCAGGCCGCCTGCTATTGGGTCGGCGAGGCGATGCACAAGACGGACTTCAAGGACCTGCCCCGGGTGCCCGGCAATGTGGAGGGCCTGGCCGGAATCCTTGCCGGCAATGCCGCTCACCTCGCGAATCTGCTAAAGGAGCGTCCCTTTCCAGGAGTGCCGGAGAAGACGTGACGGCCGCGCTCGAGCAAATTCGAACCCAAAGTGACGCCTCGCTTGGCCAACGCCTGCGTGCGACAAGGAAGCTGACGCTCGATCTCGCAGCGCCGTTGTCGGATGCCGATGCGACGATCCAGCCCTTCCCCGACGCTTCGCCGGCCAAATGGCATCTGGCGCATACGACGTGGTTCTTCGAGACCTTCGTGCTGCGCGACCATGTGACGGGCTATGCGCCGTTCGACGAGCGCTACGCCTTCCTGTTCAACAGCTATTACGAAGCCGAAGGACCGCGCCACGCCCGGCCGAGGCGCGGGATGCTGAGCCGCCCGTCACTCGACGAAATCCGCGCCTATCGCGGCCATGTGGACGAAGCGCTCGAACGCGCTTTCAATCAACTTCCGGCTTCGGCGCTGGAGCTGGTCGAGCTCGGGATCAATCACGAGCAGCAGCACCAGGAGCTGTTCCTGACCGACATCCTCGCGACCCTTGCCGAGAACCCGCTCGAGCCCGCCTATGGCGAACTCGCTCCCCCGGCCTGCGTCGCGGTCGAGCCGCTGTCGTGGCATCGCGGCCGCGAGGGCATCGTCGAGATCGGAGCGCCGGACGAAGGGTTCGCCTTCGATAGCGAGCGCCCGCGCCACCGCGTCTTCCTTCCTGGCCATGAGCTGGCGAGCCGGCGGGCGACCAACAGCGAGTGGCGCGAGTTCATCGCGGACGGCGGCTATCGGACGCCGGCGCTGTGGCTTTCCGAAGGCTGGGACTGGGTGCAGCGCGAAGGAATCGCCGCGCCGCTTTATTGGCGCGAGGAGGACACCGCATTCACGCTGGGCGGGCGGCGCGACATCGACTGGGCCGCGCCCGTCGCGCATGTCAGCTATTTCGAAGCCGACGCCTTCGCCCGCTGGGCCGCCGCCCGCCTTCCGGCGGAAGCAGAATGGGAGGATTTTGCCACGTCGACCGACCCGATGATCGGCAACCAGCTCGACGCGCCTGGCGCCGTCGTCCCGCGCCCCGGCGGCGGAATATTCGGGGACGTCTGGGAATGGACGCACAGCGCCTTCGCCTCCTATCCGGGCTTCGTAACCGCCGATGGGGCGGTCGGGGAATACAACGGCAAGTTCATGTGCGGCCAGTACGTCCTGAAAGGCGCAAGCTGCGCGACACACCGCGGGCACAGCCGCGCCTCCTACCGCAACTTCTTCCCGCCGAGCGCTCGCTGGCAATTCACCGGAGTCCGCCTTGCTCGAGACGCTTGATCGCCAGACCGAGGCGTTCCGCGCCGACGTGCTCGCCGGCCTGTCCGCGCCGATTCCGGCAATCTCCGCGCGCTGGCTCTATGACCTGCGCGGGTCCGAGCTGTTCGACGAGATCACCCGCCTCCCGTCTTATTATCCGACGCCGACGGAGACGGCGCTGCTCCATGACATCATGCCCGAGGTCGCGGCGCGCGTCCCGAAAGGCGCGGCAGTCGTAGAGTTCGGGGCCGGCTCCGCCACCAAGACCCCGATCCTCCTCGAAGCCATCGCACCCGCGGCCTACGTGCCGGTCGACATCTCGGGCGACTATCTCGAGCAGAGCGCCGCCGAGCTGCAGCAGCGCTTCCCGGCGCTCGAGGTCTTGCCCGTCACTGCCGATTTCGCCCGGCCCTTCGAGCTTCCGGACCCGATCGCGAGCCTGCCCAAGCTCGGCTTCTTCCCCGGCTCGACCATCGGGAATTTCGTCCCGTGGAGCGCCACCGACCTCCTTCGCCAGTTCCGGGCGCTGCTCGGCCCCTGCTCGCAATTGCTGATCGGGATGGACCGCGTGAAGCCGCTCGACCGGCTGCTGGCGGCCTATGACGATCCCGAGGGCGTCACCGCGGAGTTCAACATCAATTTGCTGCGGCGCATCAACCGCGAGCTGGAAGGCGATGTCCCGATCGATGCCTTCCGCCACGAAGCGCGGTGGAACGAGATCCTCTCGCGGATCGAGATGCACCTGGTCGCCACGCGCGACGTCGACTTCTCCATCGCGGGCCGGCGATTCCACTTCGCCAAAGGTTCGTCCATCCACACCGAGAACAGCCACAAATATGGGCCTCGCGGAACGCGCGTCCTGCTGCTCGCCGGCGGCTGGACGCCCGTTGCCGAATGGACCGACGGGCAAGAGGACTTCGGCGAAATCCTCGCGGTCGCCGAGCCGGAGAGGTTTGCGCCCTAAACGGGGCCTGCTAAGCGACGCCATGCTTTACGCGCTCGTCGACGTTGTGAACCTGCTGCTCACGATCCTCACCTGGGTGATCATCATCCAGGTGGTGCTGAGCTGGCTGCTCGTCCTCAACGTGCTCAACACCAGCTCGCAGGGAGTCCGCAGCGTGGCGATGGCGATCGATCGCCTGACCGCGCCGCTCTACCGGCCGATCCGGCGCATCCTTCCCGACTTCGGCGGAATCGACTTCTCGCCTCTTGTGGTCCTGATCCTGATCCAGATCATCAAGAAGCTGCTCGCCGGCGTCGTCGCCCAATATTATTTCGGCGGATGACGGCGAAGCTGATCGACGGAAAGGCCGCGGCCCTCGCGCTGAGGGAGCGGATCGCGGGCGAAGTGTCGCGCTTGCGCGAAGCGGCCGGCCGCGCCCCAGGGCTGGCCGTGGTCCTTGTCGGTGAGCATCCGCCCTCCGCCGCTTACGTCCGCTCCAAGGTCAAGGCGACGCGTGAAGCGGGCATGGAAAGCTTCGAGCACCGCGTGCCGGCCTCGGTGACGCAAGATGAGCTTGTGGCCCTCATCGATCGGCTCAACGCCGATCCGGCCGTCGACGGAATCCTCGTCCAGCTGCCGCTTCCGGACCAGATCGACGAGCGGGTCATCATCACGCGCATTTCGCCCGACAAGGACGTCGACGGATTTCATCCGGTCAATGCCGGGCGCCTGGCGATCGGCCTGCACGGCTTCGTCCCCTGCACGCCGCTCGGCTGCCTGATGCTCCTCAAGCAGGAAATCGGCGATTTGAGCGGGCTCGACGCGATCGTGGTCGGCCGCTCCAACATCGTCGGAAAGCCGATGGCGCAGCTTCTTCTGCAAGCGAATTGCACGATTACCGTCGCCCATTCGCGCACGCGCGACCTGCCGGGCGCGGTGCGGCGTTCGGACATCGTCGTCGCCGCCGTCGGCCGGCCCGAGCTGATCCGCGGCGACTGGCTCAAACCCGGAGCGACCGTCATCGACGTCGGCCAGGAGCGGGTCGAGCAGGCCGACGGCACCCGCAGGCTGCTCGGTGACGTCGCGTTCGACGAGGCGGTCGAGGTCGCGGGCGCGATCACGCCTGTCCCCGGCGGAGTCGGGCCGATGACGATCGCCTGCCTGATCCGCAACACCTTCGTTTCGGCCGCGCGCCGCGAAGGCTTTCGCTACGAGAAAGATCTGTGATTGCGGCGCTTCTCCTCGCCGCGGCTCCGGTCGCGAGCGCGATCGATGCCGAGCATGCGTTCGCGCGCGATGCGCAGCGGGTCGGCCAGTGGACCGCCTTTCGCAAATGGGCCGCGCCCGATGCGGTGATCTTCACGCCCCAGGCGGCATGGGCGCAGGAGTCGCTTCCGGCGAAGGACCCGCCCAGGGCGATCAGATGGGCGCCGGCGCACAGCTGGGTCTCGTGCGACGGGCGAACCGCGGTCAACACCGGGCCGTGGTGGAAGGTCGGGGGCACCCGGGGCGGCTATTTCACCACCGTCTGGCAGCGCACCGGCGGCAAATGGCGGTGGGTGTATGACGGCGGCGGCCCGCTTACGGGCACGGCCCCGCCGACCGCGCATCCGCAAACCCACCGCTCGACCTGCGGCCGCAAGGCGCCCGGCGCTCCGGTCATTCCTCCGCCACCGCTGACTCCGAAGCAGGCGCGGACCACGCCCGAGGACAATGGCCGCGGCGAATCCGCCGACAAGACGCTGGGCTGGGACTGGAAGGTCGAGAAGGACGGCACGCGTCACTTCCGGGTGTTCCAGTGGACCGGCGAACGTTACGCGCAGGTGCTCTTCAACGACGTCCCGCCGCCGCAGCCTTCGAAGAAGCCATGATCGAGCTGTTCGGGTCGGCGCTCGTCACCTTCCTGGTGATCATCGACCCGCCCGGCTGCGCGCCGATCTTCGCCAGCCTGACGCGCGGCACTTCGCCGGCGCATCGCCGCGCGATGGCGATCCGCTCCTCGCTGATCGCCTGGACGATCCTGATGTTCTTCGCCCTGCTCGGGCGGCCCTTGCTCAACGGGCTGGGCATCAGCCTCGCGAGCTTCCGCATCGCGGGCGGGATCATGCTCTTCTTCATCGCGCTCGACATGGTGTTCGAGCGCCGCACCGAGCGCCGCGAGAAGCGCGCGGAGGCGATCGAGGGAACGCCCGAGGCCGAGGACATCAGCGTCTTCCCGATGGCCATTCCGATGATCACCGGCCCCGGCTCGATCGCGAGCGCGATGCTGTGGGTGTCGCGCGCCGAAGGGATTGCCGCGGTCGCGGTGGTGCTGGCCGCGATCACGACGGTGATGCTGATGACCCTTGCGACCTTGCTCGCCGCCGGCCCGCTGATGCGGCTGATCGGCGAGAAGGTCGAGGCGATGATCACCCGGATCCTGGGCGTCATCCTTGCCGCTCTGGCCGCGCAATTCGTGATCGACGGCCTGAAGCAGAGCTTTCCCGGCGTTCTCGCCTAGCCGACCACTCGCCACATCTTGAACGGCGAGTCCTTGGGCAATTGCACGGGCTCCAGCCATTTGGGCACCTGCCCACGTTCGAGCTGGCCGTAGAAGCCCTTGGGCACTTCCGACATGAAGATGGTCGTAGTCGAGCTCTTCGGGCAGCTCAGCACATAGTCGGAGTGATATTTGCCGGAGATGATCTCGTGCGCCTGTTCCTCGCTTCCGCGCCAGGCCTTCATCACGTCGACGATCTGCTGGAAATTGCGGTGGTAGGGGCCGGTGATTGCGTCGTGATGCGTCAGCACGATCAGCCGCGGCCCGAGGTCGACAAAGGTGAACACCAGCCCCTTCGGCTGGAGAGCGACGGCGTGAAGTCCCCATAGCGAGGCGCAGCGGCTGTTCGCCCTCCCGATCGCCGATTCATAGGCCGTCGGCTTGTCCTCCGGCACGAAGTCGAGCACGAACGGCACGATCGCCCCCGCGCCGACGACGACCGCTGCGGCCGCTCCGGCGACGCGCACGGCGAAATGTTTCGACCGCCAGAACAGCGGCCACAACGACCAGGCGATCGCCGCTGCTCCGACCGCCGAGAGCATTTGCGCAGCCGGTCCTGTCCGGGTCTGCCACAGAAGCAGCAATGAGGCGGCGAAGCACGGCGCCGCGGCGCCGATGACCCGGCGCAGCAGGTCTGGGTCGCGCCGGCGCAGCCAGGCCAGCAGGACCCAGCCGATGACTCCGGTAATCGGCAGCGCGACGACCAGCGATGCCGTCCGCCAGCCGTGGCGATAGACCGGCCGCGCTTCCTTCACATAGTTCATCCACAGCCGCTGCGCTTCGGGCGAGATATGCTCGGGCTTCTCGAGGCATTGCGGCCAGACCGATGCGTGGAAGCCGGCGATCGCGGCGCCTGCCACGAGCGCCAGCGCCAGCCGGCGCCTCCAGTCGCCCGGCGAGAGCCAGGCGAGGCCGTACATCAAGGCTCCGCCGAGCAACGCGTCCGAGAGGTAGACCGGCGACAATGCGTCGCACACCGGGCCCCGATTGTCGTTGGAAGCGAAGATGAGAAAGGCCAGCGCGACCCCGGCAGTCATCGACAGCGCATAAGCGCGCAGCCGCTCCGCCTCCTTTGCGTCGGCGACCCAGAACAGCACCATCGCCGCCCCGGCGAGCGCGAGATAGATGATCATCTCCAGCCCGATCGCGAGCGACAAGGCGGAGGTGAGGCCCAGCACCAGCCCGCCACGCGTCCGCTTCGGATCAGCGATCCCGGCCACGCTCATTGCAAGCAGCGCGAGCTGCCAGCCGTGATGGTCGATCCGCTCGGGCATGAACATGCCGTTCGTCGATCCGGCGAAGAAGATCGCGAGCAGCGCCAGCGGATAGGCGAGCGGATGGATCAGCCGCCGCGCCGTCAGCGTGAGCGCGAAGAGCAGCAGCAGATAGGGAAGCAGCGGCGCGACCGCGACCGCCCAGCGCTCCGCTCCCGCGCCGCCGAGGAATGGCCGGAGCGTCAGGATCAGTCCCGCGATCGGAAGGTCGACCAGCCGCGACCAGTGGATGTTCGCTCCGAACGGCGGATTCATCCGGTAATCGCGAAGGTCGAACCACCCCTGGCCGTGGAGCAGGCCGCGGACCTGCATGATCCGCATGTTGTCGTCGGTGTCGGGGAGGCTGAAAAAGCGGATCTGGCTCCATCGCTGGTAGATGAACCAGGCGCAGATCCCGAGCCAGACGAGGATAATGATCCACTTCCAGTGCCGCTCGGCAACGGCGACGGCCCGTCGCTCCCACTCGTCGATCTTGCTTTGCAGCATTTTTCGGGCTGTAGCTTGTGGACTTCAAACGGCAAGCAGCCGGGCATGGCCACTGGATTCAGCGTCGATCAGAAAACCTTCGGACAGTTGGTGCGCTTCGCGCTGGTGGGGTTCTTCCTCGCCGGCATCTATTCGGCCATCTACTGGTATCTCGCGACCTATGTGATGGCGCCCGTTATCGCGGTGGCGATCGCCTTCCTGGTTGCGGTCAGCATCGGCTTCGTGCTCCACAGCCGATGGAGCTTCAGGGGACATGGAAAGCGCGAGGACCGGCGGATGCAGATGAAGTTCCTCGCGGTCCAGGGGTCGGGCTTCCTCCTCAACGAAGCCTTTACGTGGGTGCTGACCGGCCCAATGGACGGCCCGACCTGGTGGCCGCTGGTCCCGGCGATCTTCGTCACTCCGCTCGCCACCTATGCGCTCAACCGGCAGTGGGTGTTCGGCTGATGGAGCGCGCCGCCTATCGCGAGATGGCCGACCTCGACCAGCGCCACTGGTGGTATCGCGCACGGCGCGCGATCCTCGCCGAGCTGATCCGGCGCGAGGCCATGCCGCCGAAGGATGGGCGGATCCTGGAGATCGGCTGCGGCACCGGCCACAATCTCGACATGCTCGGCAAGTTCGGCCGCCTCGACGCGGTCGAGCTCGACGACGAATCCCGGGCGATCGCCGAGAAGCGCCTCGGCCGAAAGATCATCAGCGCTCGCCTTCCGGAGCTCGCCGGAATAAGCGACGGCGAATACGATCTGATCGTCACCCTCGACGTGATCGAGCATATCGACGACGACGCGGGCGCGCTCGCGGCGATCGCGCCCAAGCTCAAGCGCGGAGGCAAGTTCGTCATGACGGTGCCCGCCCACCCGTGGATGTGGTCGGCGCACGACACGGTCAACCACCACAAGCGCCGCTATTCGAAGCCCGCGCTCAAGCGCCTG
>Ga0207652_10003110_pt1 | contig 13836 bp, 17 predicted proteins | sample KBSC63BmetaG_FD_184334 | JGI IMG/M metagenome (GOLD analysis project Ga0207652, IMG submission 184334) | Corn rhizosphere microbial communities from Kellogg Biological Station, Michigan, USA - KBS C6-3B metaG (SPAdes) (version 2) | ecosystem: Host-associated > Plants > Roots > Rhizosphere ... | reverse complement strand
CCGGCTGAGGTTGAGGGAGGCCTCTTCGGGCAGGCTGGCGAAGGACTTCTTCTGCCGGATCTCGTCGCGCAGGGTGACTGTCATGGCGGGAAGATGTGTGTTGTAACACGGATTGTCAAGGGGTCGTGGGTCGAGGGTCGTGGGTCGAGGGTCGAGGGTCGAGGGTCGAGGGTCGAGGGACGCGAAGCTCGCCCGATCGTCACCCCGACGAACGTCGGGGTCCAGGAAGAGATGCTGGTCTGGCAATCCCGAGCAAGCCGGACATCGGAACCAGTTCCCTGACCTGCCAACTGCCACCGCAGAGACGCAGAGAACACGACAGATTACCCGGCTTTCGCAGCCTGTTATGTTGGGAGGAGAAGTCCCTGCGCTGGGAGCTTGTGACTTCCTGTTGCCCATCAATTCCGGAGGTTTCGATGCTTGTCATACGCGAAGTCTTTCATTGCCGGCCGGGCAAGGTCCGGCCGCTGGTCAAGATGTTCCAGGAGATGGCCAAGCTCATGCCGGCGTCCCAGTCGGACGGGATGCGGATCATGACCGATTTTGCCGGCGAGAATTACTGGACCGTGGTATCCGAGTTCCAGGTCCCCAGCATGGTCGAGTTCGAGAAAATGATGAACGGCGAGGGGATGAGCGAGGAGGACGGGAAGAAGATGGAGAAGATCATGGAGGGGTATCATGACCTGGTGGACCACGGGCACCGGGAGATTTTCAAGATCGAGTAGGGACGGCCGCAGGCCGCGGCGCTCATTGAGGGTCGCGGCCTTCTTGTTTCCGGGAAGCCCTCATGGGTTCCGCCCCGGCCTACGACGGGACATGCTTGGATCGGACGAATGGCCAGCGTCCTCTTGCCCTTGCAGATCGATCTGCGCCATCCGTGGCTCGTCTGCGGATTCCTAGGCGAACTCTGGTTCTGCCTTTGGGTCCGGCCCGAACCGGTTGGGTCCATGGGTCCCTTCGATCAGCGCCAGCACAAGGTTGGCGAACGGCACGATGATCCACCAGCCGCTGTGGTCGGTGTCATGCATGCGACGCACTCCGACAGCGAGGGAGGGGATCACCATGGCGAATTGATAGATGAGGATCAGAAAGCCCTGCCCATCGCTGGAGGCCGAGCCGAGAGAGGCGTCAATCATGATCAGGACAACGAAGGCGATCATGTTGAAGAGAAAGAACATCCAGTACTCCATGCGACGCGCCCGGCCCGAGAACACTGCATACTTGCGCAGCGCTTCGACATACCAGTTCATGCCGTTCTCCTGTGGTTGTGGTCGGACGATGTGTCAGCGATACGCCCCTTCCCGAGGAATCACCCTTCCACCGCCGCTACAAATTCCGATACCGCGCTCTTCAGAGATGGCGCACAAGCCTTCGGAGTACGCGAGTTACCTGCCGAATATGCTCATCTTCGCGTAGTCGCCCCTGGCGATCGAAGAGCTCGGCCCCGGTCCAACAGTAGTAACTCTTGATGTCAGCATCCGCTGCCAAGGCTAGCCCAGCCCAGGCATAAGGGGCGGCGCTCATTTTTTGCGGAAAAGTCAGGCTGTAGCCGACGCAGGGGAACGTACCGCGATTCTTCCTTGATCGTGCCCAGAAGGTGAACTCATGCACAACACCCTCGTCATCGTCATGGTCCTCCTTACCGTAGCCCGGGCCCCAGATCCTTACGGCATGGTCGGTGACCGCGTCTTTGAATGCATCAGCTACGTCCTCAACGAACGCCTTCGCCACTGCGGCACGCTCGAACCGCAAGTCGTGCACCTTATACCAACCTGCTGGGCCGCCGAGCAGGGCAAAGGTGCGCTGAATGCCGAGTAGGTCCTTTCTGGTCAATCCTCTGGATGCCATGCCCAAGTCCTCAAGATATGAGATGAACTCTGCAGTCAACCAACGCTGCCCGCCGCGTGACGGTAACGTCAAAAGCAACTTGTGCAGTTCATGCCACCGAAAAGCCGGTATTCTCTGCGAACGAAGCCACGCGGCTGACACTTCCGGAAAGCGAGCGGTAATGACTCCGATATGGGCATGCTGTGGCCGATACTTGAGCAGCTGCTCTCGGGTGAGCTTTGAATCCAGCTTGTTCTCAAGGACTATGACCTCTCGGCGCCGGGCAAGATGATCATGGCCCAATGGCGACAGAATCAGATCCAACCGGCCATCGCCAGATCGCGTCTTCTTCTCACACTTGCAGAACCATCCGACGGGATCGGTCGGTGGGCGCAACCCGAACCGCTCCAGCAAGAACGGCACGACAGCTCCACGAACGGAAGCCGAGTTGTTGAACACAGCCGCGAACGTCCGACTAAGCTGGTTTTCGCGCTGCCCAGCATTTTCTGCCAGGGCTCCGAGATCTCGCAATAAGCTCGACATTGGCCTCGTCCGTTAATGTGCCATCTTACCTATTCACCGTGATCGACTGGCCCCCTTGATTGGCTCAGGAGCGGTCGCTAAGCCAGTCGCATAGACCACTCTCTGCTTTGTGTAGTGCTCGTTCGAGACACCAAATCCTCCAAAAACTCCGACCCCGGCTCCACCGCCGTCACCAGGAGCCGGTCCCGGGCCCGTGTGCAGGCCACGTAGAGGAGCTGCCGCTCGGTGTCATAGACCTCTTTGAGGTCCGATTCGTCGCTGACCGACTCGATCCAGCTCTGAAGTGGCAGGACTTCATCATCGCAGCAGGCTGTGACAACCGCCCGGAACTCGAGGCCCTTGGCCAGGTGCATCGGCATTAGCACGACTTTGCCGGGCTCCGGATCGACGCCGGCGGCGGGGCTCGTAGCGCCCACGCCAGCTTTGGTGATAGCGGCTTTGGCGCGGGCCACCTGCCCCGAGGATCGGACGAACACGGCGATCTCCTCGAATCGGAAGCCCTCCGCGACTCGGTCCCGGATCCACTGGCCAATGGCAGCCTGCTCCTCCTCCTCGGAGGTCATTACCCGCACGTCGGGCTCCGGACCGTTGAAGACCGAGATGGTGCCGCTTCGACTCTCGACGTTGCCGTCCACGTCAGCGATTTCGGGGTCGAGCAGCCGGTCCGCCTGGCGGCGGATCTGGTGCGATGTTCGGTAGTTGATCCTGAGAGTGCTGGAGCGGCCTCGCACGTCCACCCCAAGCGATTTCCACGAGAAGGGCGTCTGGAAGATCCGCTGGCCGAGGTCTCCCGCGAAGAAGAGGCCGTTGGGCTTCTGGCCGGCCAGGGCCGCCAGGAGCCGGAGCTGGGAGACGCTGACGTCCTGGGCCTCGTCAATCACGGCATGGTCGAATGGCGACTTAGCCCCGCCAGTGAGCTCGCCTGCCACAGCCGAGAAGATCATGGGCATGGTGAAGAGCCCGCGCTCGTGCAGAGTGGTCAGTGCCTTGTCGAAGATCTTCCAGAGCTGCGCTCGCTGCTTCTCGCCCAGCCGAGTCTTCCGGCCAAGGCGGGCGACGTCGCGGTAGGCGTCCCAGGTGGTGAGCTGCCACTGGTCCACCACCTCCGACCACTCCTGATAGATGAAGCGGTCCGTGAATGAATGCGGTCCCACGGACTGACTGATCGACGTCAACAGGGTCCGCATCATCCCTTCGGTGGGCACCTGCGGCTTGCCGAACCAGCCCTCGTAGAGTTCCAGTCCTACGTCATCAATGGCGCGGACAGTGATGCGTTCCGCCAGCGCCGGCTCGCCTCCCATGAGGTGCCGGAGCTTCTGCTGTAGCATCCTGGCGAGCGAGATTGAGAAGGTGGTAACCAGAAGCCGCGCGTCCAGATTGGCGCAGGCCAGGTAGGCAGCTCGGTGGAGCGCCGCGACGGTCTTGCCAGTGCCAGCCGAGCCCGCCACCCGCGCTGGCCCGCCGACATCCCGCTCCACGACGTCCCGCTGGGCGGGGTGAAGAAAGACTGACCACTTCTCCCACGGCGCCTCCAGCGCCCGCTCCAGCTCCTCGACGTTGGCCATGACCCGGAAGCGCCGCTGCGCGTCCGGATGGGCAAACGGGTCCGCCTCGGCTGCAGCCGCCACCGGCACTCGCGGCGTGCCGCCGGTTGCCAACTCGAGTAGCGCTTCTGCCGCCTCGGCGGGCAGGTGCTCCGACAGCTCAAAGATCGAGTCTTCGGTGGCCGCGAGCGCATCAGGAATCCACTCCGGCGGCACACCGTAGCCGAGCAGCTCCTCCTCGCTGAGGTGGCGAGCACCTGGCGAGCAGACTGCGCTACCTGGGCGACTTTGGGAGCGGGCACATACTGCGGCACCGGAATCTCGACGACCGTCTCACGTACTTCAACCAGCTGCGCCGCGCCGGTGGCCGGATGGGCTTCAAGCTTCCGGCGCTCTGCCCAGACGTACGCCTTGTCGTGGTGGTCCACGTAGCACAGCAGGAGAGAATCCGCTGTCCGGTGCACGATGATCCGGAGGTCGGCGTTGGCCCGGATGGACCAGAAGTTTTTGTCGCGGGCCCGGTCGAGCTTGTGAAACTGCATCCCGGGGTTGGCGGGATTCAACTGAAGGTCACAAGCCGTCGTCTTGGCGGCCTTCTGCTCGTCGCCGGTAAGGCGCGATATGCAATGGGTAAAGGTGTCACTGATTAACAGCTTCATGCACCCAGGGTTAACCTCGTATGCGCGGGAACGCGGCAACGAGCTCCGCTAGGCAGTCAGTCGCATGCTCAAACCGTGTCCGCAATTCACGATCCCGTGCTTGTAACTTCCGCAGTGATTTCGGTTCATGACCTGACTCGTTCCGATGTGGAGTCAGTCCACGAACGCGGGACCACAGAGCGCGATCAAAAGGCAGCCAGTTGCTATCCATCGTCTGCGCATCTACGTACGTATCCACGTATTCTAGGACGTTCGCCCAAGCATGCTTCTCAAACCAGTTTCGACCATGGCCCTTGCGCGATGTGCTTGCCTTCCAAAGTCGACGCCGATCTATCTCCCAGGCCACGGCCCGACTCTGTGACTCCAGAGCATCATATACACCACCGCAACCCTTAGCCGGGTTACCGTTACGGAACGTGTCTTCGGCCTGGCTAAGTCGAGCCCGCAATCGCTTCGGAAAACGTTGCTGCGTCATCGGGCGTAGTCCCCATAACGAAAGGGAGAGTGCCGGCACTGGGCGAGTCACCCGCCTCCCATCCACTTCGAGTACGCCGATCCCAAGTTGCCTTGCTCTTCGATGAAGCTGCAAGATGGCTCCTGGCGGTCCCCCAACTGGAACAGCCACGAAGACACGGATGGGCAAGCTCTCACGCTGACAGTCTAGTACGAACTCAACAAGTGGCGCTGTGTAGCTACCTTCACTAACCTCCACCGCGATAAGGCTTTTGTCGCTAGCTTCTGCCAATAACGTCGGCCTATACGCGAACTGCTCCGCGATTGCAGACTCAGCTCGAAATTTCCTGGCGCCATCCTGCCCCGAGAGAAAGTTCCTCGCAGCCATCGCGACTGGTACCAGCTCCGCTGACAACGCCCTGAATTCAAGACTCATTGCCGGACAAGCCTATGAATGAGCTGGCTTAGGACCTGCAAGCGGCTTCGCAAGTCACCGTCAATGTCTCGCGGCCGCAACTGGCTCAAGCGGGCAATGATTCCATCTAGCCGGGCTGCGATTTCTTTCTCACCGTATGCGCCTGCGACTGTGTCCTCGTACGCTCGTTCAATCGAATAGTCATTGCGGCTGAACAGTTGCTCAAGGGCATTCTTAGCGGATACAACATTCACGTCTACTTTTGCTGCTCTGGCAATACGAGCGATGTGCCTGAAGTGTACTCGGTTATCTATGACGCCACTTCGAAACTTCGCTATCAACACCCGACGTACTCTGCTGCGGTCAGGCAGCACATCGGGCATTGCGCGCTCCACAGTTGTCAATGCCCTCTCCATCTCGATAAAAAAATCTTCAGTCAGCTTTTGCTCGCGCTTGGGCTTCTTGAGCTCGGCATCTAATTGCCTCTGGAATTCGGTCGGCAGTGCCAATAGATACCGACACCGCCTAATTACTCCACGCGTTAGGCCGGTAGCTCTTGAGATCTCGATCTCAGTTGGACGTGCCCCCTTTTCATGCTCGAGCAAACCAATAATCGTCGATAGCTTCATGGCTATGGTAAGAAGGTCCCACTGCTCCCGAAGTGCATGAATGTTGAACATCAGGAGTAGATTTGTCAGCTTGTCTGGCTTTTGCTGAACCAGCGCTGGAATGGCGGCGAGATTAAGCTTCAGGGCGGATCGCCACCGCCGCTCTCCGTCAATGATCGTGTAACGGCGACCATCACGATACACAGAGATCGGCACCTGAATCCCATGGATCGCTATCGACTCAATAAGATCTTCCATTTCCTTTTGACGGAAGTGGATGCGCGGATTCTCGGGGTTGCGATCAATAAGGTCGATCTTGATCAACCTGAGGTCGGCTTCTGCTGCTGTGATTGCCACGCTGAGCCTCACCCGGATGCGATGTTGGTGATTAGGTATTCACTGGCCTGCCGTCGATCAGCCGCAAAGCCGGCTATCTGGCGGCGCACGCGAACACGTCGACTGATCCAGTTCCGCCTCAAGTCTTGTATCTCGCTACACTCAGCAAAGCTCATAACAAAGCGAGCTCCACGGGAGTCAAGCGAATCCAGATGTCTGGCAAGCCTTGTGATGTCAGCTGCGGCAAACCTTCTTGGGCCGTAATCACGAAAGATTCGCCGGGACGAAACGAAGAATGGAGGGTCTAGGTACACGAAGTCACCCCGGCCAGCGAGCTTGAGAGTATGACCGAAGTCGCAACAGCGTAGCCGGGCGCGCTTCAGCAGGCTGGCCACGGACAAGAAGTCGTCTAGTGACGGTAAATCCCCAGTCTTGGTCCCAGAGAAGGGAACATTAAAGTGACCGAACCGGTCCGTTCGATAGAGTCCGTTGAAGCAGTGGCGATTTAGGAACAGGAATCGGACAGCACGACGTCGCTCGGACATGGTTTCCGGAACTAGCGCGCGCTGGCGCAGATACTCCTCTTTTGTGCGCGCAACGGCCAGCGTCTCCGTCCAAATACGCACAGGATCGCGCCGCACCACTTCGTAAAAGTGAATGAGTTCTCGATTGGAATCGCTCAAAATTGCGCTGTCTGGCCGCAGGCGGAAGTAGAGCGCAGAAGAGCCGCAAAACGGCTCGATGTAGCGCTCAAATGCTTCCGACCAGTATTCCACAAGCAAGGGCAGAAGTTGCCGTTTGCTGCCGGCCCAGCGTAAAAGTGGCCTGGCTGAGACTATGACATCTTGGCACGGACCGGCTCCTCCGGAAATGTTGCTCACGCCCGAAACACCTTCATCACCTCATCCCCCGGATGATTGATCACCTTCACCGCGATCCGCCCTGACTTGGGCTCGTCGAAGGACCGTGACGTGTCGCTGTGGAGCGTTTCCTGCTCATGAGCGGACTGCGCGGCCGCGCTTCGCTGTGACTGGCGCAGCGGCCTTGGCAGGCATTTGAATCTCAAGACTATCTTCCGCTCCGCAGGCCTGCTGCTGCTCGCTTTCTAGGCGGAGTTCCTCCAAGCTCAGTAGCCGCGGCCGCGCCTTGAGTTTGTGCTCAGCATCAGCCAGTTGCAACCCGAGCGGGGTAGCCTCCCTGCTTCTAAGTCCCTGGTGAGTGGCCGTCGCAGAACTCAAGAAGGTTAGGAGCTCGCTACACGCCTGACACCGCCTGTCGGCCTCTTGTTTCGCGGCACTGAGAGGCTCCTCAAGGCGACACCGAAGCTCGGACGTGCCGCGCGCGTAGATCCGGTACAACCGCCAATACTCGTTGTCGAGAGATTGGAGGCATGCAAGTAGTCTTCCCAATTTCCGACTAATCACTCCCTGTCCGTGCCGTGAAGACTTGCGGCTGGTTGGGCGTCGTGATCGCTTGCGATTGCCGCTCTTTGGGCCCTTGATCCACTCAGATGCGCATCGCGAATAGAGCGCTGCGGTTCTGCTTTGCCGCTTGCTCATTCAAGCCTCATTCAGATTGGATTTCTAGGCCGGCTACCGGCTGACATTAGCCCAGCAGGTTGGGCCTCTCGCACCAAGGTGACCCGTAGCTGATAAAACTGACCCGGACGTGCTCCTTCGCACGGGTCGGCTTGTCAGGCTCCTGAAGCGGGATCTCCGAGTTCACGTTCGCACAGCTGCCAGAATTCGCTTCCATCAATACCGACGGCATGCTCATTGAAGAATTTCATGACCTCGAACTTCATGATCCCCTTCGCCTGAGCTAGCTCCGTTGAAGCGTCAAGCGCCGGCTGCCTTCCGTAGGGATCCCGCCCACGGCGGGCCAGAAAGCTGAAGATCTTTGAGGGATGAAGATTTCCTTGGCAGCCCCCGGGACACACTCATCATAGGTCGACCGGAAGTAGGTGTAAGCCACCTGGTCAACCAGAACCGTATAGAACATTGCCGCAGCAAAGAGGCGTAACCTGTCGGCACTCCAGCCAGCGATTGGGTTGCTATCGCGAGCCAGCATCCGCGGCTGGATGAGCAGGCCCTGCTCAGGGTGGACATGCGCCGCCTCATGCACCGAGGCGAGTTGCGCCAAGTCCGCGCGGAATGGTTCACCGTAATAGCTAGTGTAGTCCATAACCCACCTGACATACTGCGGTCTCGACCGCCAGGATCTCGTCCAGATGGGGCAGCGGCTGGAGCCGAAGCACAGATCGAAGCTTCCCCCACCAGACGTACACCTCGTCCGCCCGCGCCTTCTTGTGCCGGTTGCGCCCAGCTGCATCCTGGAGCACGCGCAGGTGCTGCTCCATCGCGTCGGCACCCACGACAGGGTTCCACACGGCGAGCAGGTGTCGCCGGGCGAGGACAGAATCAGGGATTTTCAAGCGTGATCTAGTCAAGATGGAACCTCATGCGGGAATGCGCTACTGTGATTTTCTCAAATCTGAGTGTTCAAGTCGGGATAGACTCGGCGGCTCGCCCTCGCTTTCGCTGGGGTGACACCCTCGGCGGCTGCGCATCCAGGCAAGCGTCATTCCGAGGCCCGAAGGGCCGAAGCAGTGACGCTCGATGTCAACCTGCCCGTCTCGCCCATCCTACCCTTCAAGCCCGTCCCGTCACACAACCACCCCCCGCTCCTCCAGCATGTCCCGCAACCGCTTCCAGTCCTGTTTGTTGTAGTCAGGCCCGCCCGACTGGCTCCACAATTTGTGGAACAGCCGGCGGGTTTCGTGATCAGTCCAAGTCCGCATCACCTCCCTGGGCGGCCCCGGTCTCTGCAGTGGCCCGGTCCAGTGGATGCCCCGCTGGCGGATGATCATTTCGTCCACCTCATGCACATCCACAATCGCCTCGCCGCCATGGTACTTCCGCCCGGAGACGGCCAGCTCTCCGATGCCGAACGGGTCCCGCAGGATCCACCACGCCTTGGTCTGGAATCCCCACACCGGTGGGTGACCGGGCAGGTCCGCCAACGGCATCCAATGCCGGAACCGGGTGCCGATGACCACCTGAAACGGGTAGGTCGGGTAGTTCTCCGGCGCCGTCACCAGCACGATCTCGTTCTCGGCGATCGGTACCGTCTTCGGCATCAGGATGAACTCAAGCTGCACCAGGCAGCTGAACTGCTCCTTGTCGGGATGGAGGACTTTCATGGATTGAGTTCCAGTTGGGAATCAGTACGCTCAGCAGGGTGACCCTGGGCACCTAAGCAGGTGTTCGTTCAGACGGCCTTGGCGAACCCGAGCACCGCACGACCGGCACCGCTCGCTGCCGCGGATCGCCGACGCGACCGGCCGGCGACGAGCACTGGCCACCGACACTGACCGCGCGCTTCCGCACGCGTGTTCGCCCCCACCACCCGGGGACAAGAAGACCCTGCTGCCACAGGTGCATTCGAAGTAGATCACCGCTGCTCGGCATGATGAGCAGCGTGTCCCATACGACTGAACTTTCTGGCACCATGGACCATGGGTGGGGACGTCGCCAAACATGTGTCGTGCCTCCTCGCGTTGACAGAGACCAATGCAACGGCGATGCCGCGGTGACGCCAGATGACACCAGTGTTGGGCGACCAAGCCGGACTCCAATTGGCCTCAGCCGACGGTCGCCCATCGAATTCTGCTCGCGCTGTAGCACCGATTTCCCTGATTGCCGAGTCCGTGCAACATGAGCGACCCCGCAGCTCATCCGGTTGCTAGAAATCGCACCGATCGCGGAGTGTGGCCCGCGCCGGTCCCGTCTCCACCTCCGCCTTCCGGTCCGCCAGGTTGAATACCTGGTCGCTTCGGTACTCCCGGTAATAGTCCTCGAAGCCGTTCCAGACGCGCGCAACTGCCTCCTCCGGCAAGACTTTGCACGACCAGTGACCGGCCACCTTGAGATCCTCCACCGCAATCACCATCACCGGCGGGGTGCCCCCACGGGACGGACGGAATGCCTCGGGGTCGTAGACGTAGTAGCCCAGGTCCGCTACGTCCTTGAGCTGGACCCACTGGCCTTCTTCCCACACCGACTGCGGCGCATGACCACCTCGCAACGGGACCACCTCCCGGGCGCTGTCACCTACGAAGAGGCGTACCCCGCGCACGTCACCCTTGAACTTGTAGGTCGCCCGCGTGCGCGCACCCACCAGCGCCGCCGCCAGGACTCGGCCGAAGACGCTTCCGCCGGTCTCGCCGATCTTGGGCTGCACTACCAGCGAGACGACCGGGATGGTGATGTCGCCGACATAGTCCACCCAGTCGCGGTACTGCTTCATCTCGCCGAAGCGCTCGTCCTGCGTCAGCCCCGCCTGCGCCTCCCGCTTGCGCCGGTCCTTCCCTACTTCCTTCTCGTAATGCGCCATGTCCACGAAGGTGGCGAGCGGGGTCTGCAGCGAGACATCAAACCGGCCGTTCACTTCCAGCAGGCTGTACCGCACGTACTCCTGATACTTGACTGCCTCCGCCGCCGTCCGCAGCGCCGAGGCGCTCATCGTGACTCTCGGCCTGACCGGCAGCAGCGTATCGCTGGGCTGGCCGAGGGTGTCGCGAGCCGCGGCCGCCTTGAGGAGAACCGGCCCCGCGCGCGTCACCAGGATGGAGCCCGACACCCCGGGCCCATGCGAGTCCTGGTCGCCGAAGGTGTTCAGCGCGATGACTTCGCCATCCAAGGTGAGCAGCGGCCCGCCCGAGTTGCCGGGATTGATGTTGACGTCGGAGATGATGGCGCCTTCACGGATCCCGGAGGCGATCCCCGTGGTCATGGTGAGACCCTGGTGCAACGGGTAGCCCAGCGCCACGAGCCGATCGCCAGGCATCACCGCGCCGTCGCCGGCTTCGCCCAGCGGCATGCGCTGCCGGCCCTGCAGAAACCGGGGCGCGATCCTCAGTACGGCGACATCGGCGTTGTTGTCGCGCGCCAGGATCTGGGCCCGAACCCGTGTCAACGAATCGAGGATCACTGCCACGTCCTGATCACCGGCCGCACCGATAACATGGGCATTGGTGATGATCACACCATCGAGGGTGTCGGCAATAAAACCGCTGCCATGGCCGAGGCCGGCTTCGACTCGGACCACACTGGCCCCGAAGCGGTGGAATAGCTCAGCCTCAGGACTGCCAGACGCCCGCGCCCGTTGACCCGGCCCGCGGGCTTCGCTCACCTGGGCGTTCAGGTTGGAGAGATCCAGGTGGGTAACGGCTCCCGAGTCCACGTGGATGGGAACGGCCCATTGGTAGCGTGATCCATCCACCTGCACCGGCTCCAGCGAGACCGCTGTATAGTCCCCGGCGGGCGCGGTCATGCTGCCATTGCCATCGCGCCCCGTGGCAATCACCAGCGAGTCGCCGGCCGCACTCACCAGCGCAAAGCGGGTCAGCGCGACCGGAACGACCTGCATGGCCGCGGTTCGGACTGCCGCGGAGAGCTGGATGCTCCCACCAGCCCGCACACCGCCAGGTCCGGCCTGCGCCACTGCCACATCGGCCGCCGAAAGCATGCAGGCAGCCAGAACGAGCCACCCGCGAAGCCACGTACCCATGAACCCCTCCTGATGAGTGTCCCGCCGGCGGATGCCGGGGTACGCAGAAGGTCGGGGAGGGGTGTGACACTGCAGGATGGGCAGGATGGGCAGGATGGGCAGGATGGGCAGGATTCCGAAGCTCGTCATCCCGAGAGAGCAACGCGACCGAACGATTTGCGGATGACATGCCCAACCAGCTGCAAAGTCGCCCGAAGGGCGACTCCAATGCGCCGGCCCCCGCTTTCGCGGGGGTGACAGCGGCTTTCAGCCGCGGATCATCGGGCAGACCTCGCCGCCGCCCTGAGCTTGACATCAATAGTATATAATATATCTTTGAAGCAACTGTTATATATCATTACAGGAACTACTATGTCCTTCGATGGCCCCGAACCAATCGCGTTGGCGCTCCGGCGGGTCGGCGAGCTCATCCAGGCGAGCGGCGAACACTTCCGCATCGTCATCATTGGCGGCGCTGCCATGAACCTGCTCGGCATCGTGGCTCGCGCCACGACCGATGTCGATATCCTCGCGTTCGGCGACCTCGGGAGCGACGCCCGGTCAGGCCCTGCTATCGCTCGGCCACCGAAGCCGTTACCAGCGGGATTGATCGCCGCAGCCCAGGCCGTCGCCCGGGAGATGGGGCTTCGTCCCGACTGGCTGAATGCCGGTCCGGCGTCTCAATGGGACCTCGGCCTGCCGCCCGGACTTGAATCGCGCATCGAGTGGCGCACACATGCGGCCCTCGATGTCGGGCTTGTCGGCCGACTCGATCTGATCCACTTCAAGCTCTATGCGGCTGCGGATGACACCGGACCGAAAAGCGTGCACTTCCAGGATCTGCTCGCTCTCTCGCCTTCGCTCGCTGAGCTGGCAGTCGCACGCAAATGGATAGTCTCGCAGGACGCCGGCTTGGAACGCATCACGACCGAGGTCGTCGCCCATGTCCAGCACGCTCGCTAGCACCGCCTCGCTCCTTGCGAAAGCCGCCACCGAGATCGCCTGGCAGCAGTGGGGCGCCCTTGGCGCGCAAACCAGCGACGCACGGCCGGCGCACCAGGCAGTGCTGGATCCGGAAGCGCTGCTCCTGGTCTCGCTGGTGCTCCTGGAGCACGAACGCCGACTGGCCGACGTTATCGTGTCATGGGTGAGCCTGAACTCCAGCCTGCTGAGCGTCCAGCGGGTCAAGAACCTCGGGCGTGCTTTCCCCCCACCGGTTCAGCAGATCCTGTCCGCCGTTGCCGCGACGGCGATCCAGGACGGGAAAGACATGCGGTGGACCTCGCTGGCCACATCGCCCACTACGCCCCTCGCGGCCAGGCGCGGGAAGACCCGCGCAACCATCCCGGCGTTTCTCACTACGGCTACGCTGATGCTGCAGCTCCGCCAGGGAATGGGCGTCGGGGTCAAGTCTGACCTCTTTGCCTTCCTGCTGACCAGCAACGCCAATGCAAGGAACTGGGCATCCACGGCAGCAATGGTGCGCGCGCTTGGCTACACCAGCGCAGCGGTGCGAAGGAACGCGGACGACCTTGCGGCCGCTCGATTCATTCGGCGCATGGAAACGGTGGACGCCGATTCGAGTGCGGCGCGCCTGTACATGGCCGAGCCGGCAAACTGGGCGCCCGCACTCCACCTCGGGATCCTCCAGCCGGGGTGGCGCTATTGGCTGGAACGCTTCGCCTTCATTGCTGACGTGCTGGATACCAGTCACAAACTCGCCCAGACGCAGGCGACCGAATTCGCCACGGGCGTCGCCTGCCGGACGCTGATCGAGAAGCATCGCACCGCACTGACCCGGGACACGGGCGTCAAACCCGGCTTGTTCGATGATTCCATCGACTGGACGGCGGCGCTGCATTCGGCCAGCGAGCAGCTGGTGGAGTGGATGCGGAATAATC
>Ga0207652_10003109_pt1 | contig 13838 bp, 14 predicted proteins | sample KBSC63BmetaG_FD_184334 | JGI IMG/M metagenome (GOLD analysis project Ga0207652, IMG submission 184334) | Corn rhizosphere microbial communities from Kellogg Biological Station, Michigan, USA - KBS C6-3B metaG (SPAdes) (version 2) | ecosystem: Host-associated > Plants > Roots > Rhizosphere ... | reverse complement strand
GCCGGACTACGCCAAGAACATCGTCGTCGGCTTCGCCCGCATGGACGGCGAGCCGGTGGGAATCGTGGCCAACCAGCCGCAGGTGCTGGCCGGCGTGCTCGACATCGACGCGAGCCGCAAGGCCGCCCGTTTCGTGCGCTTCTGCGACGCCTTCGAGATCCCGCTGATCACCTTCGTCGACGTCCCGGGCTTCATGCCGGGCACACGCCAAGAGCAGGGCGGCCTGATCCGGCACGGGGCCAAGCTGCTTTTCGCCTTCGCCGAGGCCACCGTGCCGAAGATCACGCTGATCACCCGCAAGGCCTATGGCGGCGCCTATGACGTCATGGCCTCCAAGCACCTGCGCGGCGACGTCAACTATGCTTGGCCCACCGCCGAGATCGCGGTCATGGGCTCGAAAGGCGCTGTGGAGATCATCTTCCGCAACCAGACGGCCGAGCAGCTCGTCGCCCATGAGGCGGAGTACAAGGCCCGCTTCGCCAACCCCTTCGTCGCCGCCTCGAGGGGCTATATCGACGACGTGATCATGCCGCACGGCACCCGCCGGCGGATCGTGCGGGCGCTGAAGAACCTCAAGGGCAAGCAGCTCACGAACCCCTGGAAGAAGCACGACAACATTCCGCTGTAGAGCCTCGGAACTGTCCCCTCAGCGAGGGTGTTCTCCGGTCAAGGCTGGCTGCGCCCCGCAGCTTCCACGACAGTCACGGAGGACTTCCCATGCCCGGCAACTGGATGGACGACGACCGCGAACGGCGGACGCGCGAGCGGGATTGGCGGCGGCCCGAGGGCGAGCGCCGCGGCGATGGCGAACACCGTAGCTGGGAAAGCGACGAGCGCCCCGACATGTACGCGGCGCGGCGCGACGGCCCGGATCGCGACCGGGTGTTCGGCGAGGGCGAAACGGGCGCGAGCTACGGCGGGCGGTATGGGAGCCAGGCCTACCGCGGCCCGCAACAGCGCACCGGCTGGCAGGCCCCCAACTATGCCGGGGTGAGCCCGGCGATGCAGCGGGGCGAATATGGCGGACGCCGCCCGCGGTTCAGCCGCCAGGACTACACGCGCCCAGACTATACCCGCTCGGACTACGCGCGCTCGGATAGCGGCAGACCGGACTACGCGTCGGGCGGCCGCTTCTACGGCGATGACGACCAGGAACGGATCTATCGCGAGGAGTACGGGCAGGGCGGCGTCGAGTACGGCGACGTGCCCCGCGGCTATGACGCGGGACGCAGCTCGACGCGCGAGCGCTATCACGCCGAGGGCTATGGCCGATCGGGCTACGGCGCCTATCCGGGCGAATTCCGCGACGAGATGCGCCATCCCGCGAGCGGCGGGACGGGCGGCTACGACTATGAGCGCGGCTATGGAGACGGCGGGCGCGGCGGCGACCGCGGCGAGCGCTTCGAGGATGCGGGCCGCGGCGCGGGCGACTTCCTGCACCGCGCCGGCGAGAGGGTGGCGTCCTGGTTCGGCGGCGGCAACGAATCCCGCAGCCATGACCCCGACCATCAGGACGGGCGGCCGCGCGGCGCGCGCGGGCTTGGGCCGCAGGGCTACAAGCGCTCCGACGAGCGCATCAACGAAGACGCCCACGAGCGGCTGACCGACGACACCTGGCTCGACGCCAGCAACATCTCGATCTCGGTGTCCGGCGGCGAGGTCACCTTGTCCGGCACGGTAGAGACCCGCGAGGCCAAGCACCGCGCCGAGCGGCTGGTCGAGGACATCTCCGGGGTGAACCACGTGCAGAACAATCTGCGGATCGACAAGGGCAACCCGCTGACCACCGCCGGTTCCGGCTATGGCGACAGCGTCCTGGGCGCCCAGATGCGCCGCGACGATCCCGTGGCCAACGGAAGCGGCGGGGAGGGCGGCGGCCAGTCGACCGCGGGCAAGAAGAACTGACGCCTAATAGGCGAACGCGCGGTAGGTCTCGGCCTGCCGCGCCGCCTCGGCCCTGCTCTCGAACACCGGGTTGAACCGCAGCCAGTGTCGCGCGCGGTCGGGCAGGCCTGCCAGGACGTCGGCCGGCACGCGGATGTTGACCTCGGGCCGGAACAGCCAGCGCCGGGAATAGCCGATCACCACCATCGGGCGTGGGATCGCGGTGCGGTTGGGCGTGCCCCGGTGGATGTGGCGAACGTCGCGGATCATCACATCGCCGCGCGCCATGTGGGCCGCGACGAGCGGCGTCTCACCCGACTCGATCCGGCGCATGCCCGCAGCCTTGGAGAGCATGTGGGTGCCCGGCGCATATTCCATGGCCCCGTTCTCCGCCGTCACGTCCACCAGCGGGAAGTTGACCGCGAGCTGGTAGGGCGGCGTTTCCGCGCCGCTCTCGGGGAACAGCAGCTGGGTGTCGCGGTGCAGGTCCTGGTGCTCGGAACCCTTGAGCGGCGTGTCGCTGGCGAGCTGGCACATCACCCCGTCGGTCCCCACCAGCTCTTCCACGACCGCCATGATCGCGTCGTTGTCGATGACCCGCGGGTCAGCCCAGAGGTCCTGGAAGGGCAGGGTGACGTAGTGGCGGTGCGCCCCGCGGTTGGGCGCATCCCGCTCCCGCGCGACGGCGGCCTCCAGCAGCGGCTGGAACGCGGCGTTCCAGGCGTCGATAGTGGCGACCGGGATCAGGCCGCGCAGGATCGTCAGGCTGGTCTCGCGCACCTCCTCGGCGCGCGCACGGGCTCGGGCTGAGGCGGAGTTCGATTTCATGGCAAGGCTCCCGGCGGAACGCGCGGGAGGCTAGACCCTTGGTCGTTGCCACGCTTTGGGGGCGGATCGTCGCATGAGCGTCCAGGAAGGGGATATGGAGCGCTGGCTGGCTGCCTGGGGCCTGACGCCGGACGGCTATCCGTTCTCGACGCCCTATACGCGCAGCGTCCTGGCGCCGGTCAGGCGCGGCGGCGAGCCGGCGATGCTGAAGCTTGCCGGGCATCCGGAAGAGGCGCGGGGCGCTGCGATGATGGCCTGGTGGGCCGGCGACGGCGCAGCGCCTGTCCTGGAGCGCGAAGGCCCGGCGCTATTGCTGGCCCGGGCCGACGACCCCGAAGCCCTGCCGCGCATGGCCTTCGAGGGCGAGGACGACCGGGCGACCACGATCCTTTGCGAGGTGGCGGCCAGGCTGCATCGGCCAAGGCCCGGGCCGGCGCCCGCCGAGGCCGTCGCGCTCTCGACCTGGCTGCGCGCCCTTCAAGCCGCCGCCGGCCTGGGCGGGCCCTACGCGCGCGCGGCTGGCCTCGCTCAGGACATGCTCGCCGCGCCGCAGGAGCTTGCGATCCTCCACGGCGACATCACTCACGCCAATGTCCTCCACTTCGGTCCGCGGGGCTGGCTGGCCATAGATCCGAAGGGATTGGTCGGCGAGCGCGGCTACGACTACGCCAACATCTTCCGCAGCCCGACCGTCCATGCGGTCACGCCGGAGCGCCTCGCACGCCAGCTCAACCTGGTCGCCCGGCTGGCCGGCCTCGACCGCACGCGCCTGACGCAATGGGTGGTGGTGCACAGCGTCATCGCGCTGGTCTGGGCGAGAAATGACGGCCACGCCTTGGGTCGGCGCGCGCTCCGTTTCCCTGAGATGGCGCTGGCCGAACTGGACGGGGGCTCCTAGGCCGTTGCGGCTGCCGCCGCCTTTGCCACCCCTTCGCCGCGACCAAGCCGGTCCGGCAGCGGCGCCCCATAGGGGACGAACTCCAACGACACCGAGTTGATGCAATAGCGCAGCCCTGTCGGCGGCGGCCCGTCCGGGAAGACGTGGCCCTGATGGCTGCCGCAGCGTGCGCAGGTCGTCTCGATGCGCACCATGCCGTAGGAGACGTCCTTCACCGTCTTGACGTGCGTCTCGTCGACGGGCGACCAGAACGACGGCCAGCCCGTGCCGCTCTCGAACTTGGTCCTGTGCTCGAACAGCGGCAGGCCGCAGAGCCGGCAGCAGTAGAGGCCGGCGTCCTTCTGATCGAGCAGGCCGCCGCAGAACGGAGCCTCGGTGCCGTGGTGAAGCAGGACCTCGGCCTCCTCGCGGGTCAGCGCGGCCTCCAGGGCCTTGCGTTCCTCTGCGGTAGGCGGGGTCAGGTCGAAGCCGGAGGGGGAGAGCGCTGGCGTGGTCATGCCCTGCAATCTAAGGTCCCCCGCCTTGGTCCGAAAGTGTAACGGCGCGAATAGCTAGATGTTTTCAAAGATCCTGATCGCCAACCGCGGGGAAATCGCGGTCCGAATCATCAAGACCTGCCGCCGGATGGGGATCGCCACGGTGGTGGTCTATTCCGAGGCGGACGCCGACTCCATGGCTGTCGAGATGGCCGATGAGAGCGTCCTGATCGGCCCGCCGCCGGCGGCCCAGTCCTACCTCCTGGCCGACAAGATCATCGAGGCCGTGCGCGCGACTGGCGCCGAGGCCATCCATCCGGGCTTCGGGTTCCTGTCGGAGAACGCCGGCTTCGCCCGGCGCTGCGCCGCGGAAAAGATCGTCTTCATCGGCCCCAACCCGCACGCCATCGAGGCGATGGGCGACAAGATCGAGTCGAAGAAGTTCGCGACCAAGGCCGGCGTCTCGGTGGTGCCTGGCCACATCGGCGAGATCGAGGACACGGCTCACGCCATCCGCATCTCCGAAGGCATCGGCTATCCGGTGATGATCAAGGCCTCGGCCGGCGGCGGCGGCAAGGGCATCCGCGTGGCCTGGAACAAGACCGACGTCGAGGAGGGCTTCCCGGCCGTCCGCGCCGAGGCCAAGGCCAGTTTCGGCGACGACCGGATCTTCATCGAGAAGTTCATCGAAAGCCCGCGCCACATCGAGATCCAGGTGCTGGGCGACCAGCACGGCAACGTCGTCCACCTGTTCGAGCGCGAATGTTCGATCCAGCGGCGCAACCAGAAGGTCATCGAGGAGGCGCCGAGCCCGCTCCTGGACGCCAAGACCCGCGAGGCCATGGGCGCCCAGGCCGTCGCTCTGGCCAAGGCGGTGAACTACGACTCGGCCGGCACGGTCGAGTTCGTCGCCGGCCAGGACCGGAGCTTCTTCTTCCTGGAGATGAACACCCGCCTGCAGGTGGAGCACCCGGTCACCGAACTGATCACCGGCCTCGACCTTGTCGAGCAGATGATCCGCTCGGCCTATGGCGAGACGCTCGCCTTCACGCAGAAGGACCTGAAGATCGACGGCTGGGCGGTGGAGAGCCGCATCTACGCCGAGGATCCCTATCGCGGCTTCCTGCCGTCCATCGGCCGCCTCGTGCGCTATGATCCGCCGGCCGAGGGAGAGGTCGGCGCGGCGAAGGTGCGCAACGACGCGGGCGTGCGCGAAGGCGACGAGATCTCGATGTTCTACGACCCGATGATCTCCAAGCTCTCCACCTGGGCCAAGACCCGGGAGGCGGCGATCGAGGCCATGGGCCGGGCGCTCGAAGATTTCCACATCGAGGGCCTGGGCCAGAACATCCCGTTCCTGTCGGCGGTCATGGACCAGGACCGATTCCGCTCCGGCAAGCTCTCCACCAACTACATCAAGGACGAGTTCCCGGATGGTTTCTGGGGCGCGGCTCCGACGCCGTTCCAGCGCGACCTGATGGCGGCTGTGGCCTGCGCCATGCACCGCACGATCACGCGGCGCGCTGCGCCTGAGCTGATGCGCGACGACTGGGTGGTGATCGAGAACGGCGAGAAGCGGCTGGTGCGGGTGACCAACGGCTCGGCCCTGAAGGTCGAGTTCCTGGACGAGGGCCGCACGCTCACGCTGGAATCCATCGACTGGCGGCCCGGAAAGCCGACCTTCAGCGGCGTGCTGGATGGCCGCCCGTTCACCGCCCAGGTGGAGCCGCAGCCCGAAGGCTTCCGCATCCGCCATCGCGCCGCCAGCGGCAGGGTGCTGGTGCTGACGCCGCGCACGGCCGAGCTGCACGAGCGCCTGCCGCCCAAACAGGCGGCCGACACCTCCAGGATGGTGCTTTCGCCCATGCCCGGACTGGTGGTGACCCTGGACGTCGCGGTGGGCCAGCTTGTCCGCAGCGGCGAGGCCGTGGCGGTGATCGAGGCGATGAAGATGCAGAACATCATCCGCGCCGAGCGCGACGGCACGGTGAAGGCCGTCAACGCCAAGGCCGGCGACAGCGTCGCCGCCGACGAGGTCCTGGTGGAGTTCGCCTAAGCGCCGGCTGACGGCTATGCTGACCGCAGGATTCTCAAGGGCCCGCGCGCCATGAACGGCCAGATCGACTGGAGCGAGCTGTTCTTCTCGGCCAGCGGCCGCGCGGCGCGAGCCCCGTCTTGGATCGCGGCGCTCAGCTTGCTGATCCTGGCGGCGCTCTACGAGGCCGTCGCCGGCCCCACCTTGCACTGGATCACCGGCTGGTTCGTCTATCCGCCGCTGTTCTATTGCGGCGCCTGCGTGCTCTCCAAGCGCCTGCACGACCGTGGCCGGTCCGGCTGGTGGGCGGCGCTGGTGCTGATCGCCACGGTCGCGGTGTGGCCGCAACCGAGCAGCTTTTTCGACTTCTTCTTCACCCTGGTGCTGATCTGGGCGGTCGTCGACCTGGGCGTGATGCCGGGCGAGGCCGGCGCCAACCGCTACGGTTCCAATCCCCTGCGGCCGCCTGTGGCGATCTAGCCGACCTAGTGGTGATGCTTGGGGTCGAGGTCGCCGCCCAGCATCGGGCTCCAGTGCTGCTCGCCCTGCGGATGGTGCGGGTGCGGCCAGCGTTTGCCGAATGACTTGAGGTGGCTTTCCAGGTCCTGCAGGCGGTCCAGGTTGGTTTCACGATGCTCCGGCGTCTGTGCGTCGTGATAGTCCGCGATGCGGGTCAGCAGGCTGTTGAAATAACGGTCCTCGACGCTTTCCGGCGCGTGCTCCTCGAGCATGCGTTCCACCTCTGAAAGCGCGTGTTCGAACTCAGCCTCGCTGCGGAGAGGCGGTGCGTTTGTGCTGGCCATGTCAATACTCCGGAAGGCGGACGACCCCGATTGGATTAACGGTCACGCTTGGCATTCGTTCCAGAATCTCAAAGTCCCGCGGCCCTGCTCAGCGGCGGACAAAGCAGGGCTGCCGGTTGGCCTGCAGCGCGTCGCAGAAGCGATTGGCCTCCGCCGAGGAGGCGAAGCCCGAAAGCAGCACCCGGCTTACCGGCTTGTTGTCGATCTGCACCGTCGTCACCCCGAGCGTCAGGCCTCCCATGGAGTTCGCGTAGGTTTTCTTGAACTTGGCGATCAGGAGGTTGGCGTCGGCAAGGGTGGGCGAGGCGCCCAGTTGCAGGCTGAACGCGCCGCCGCCCGCCGGCGGCTTGGGCCTGGGTTTCGGCTTTGGCTTCGGCGCGACGTTGGCGGACTCGGAGGACGCCGGCATCTCGATCGTCTTGGGCTCGGCGGGCTTCTTCATCTCCACCGTCTTGGGCCCGGCGTCCTTTGCGGTGGCTGCGGCTCCGGCGGCGGGCGCGGGAGCCGGCGACGCGGGGCTCGCGACCTGCGGATCGCTGACCGGGGGCGGCTCTGGCCTTGCCGAAATCACCACAGGCGGCGGCTTGCCCTTGGCGACGACAAGCGGCGGCGGGCCCGATTTCCTGGCGCGGGCATTGGCGATCGGGCGCTTGAAATCCCGGTCGCAGAGCGCGCGCACGACCGCTCCCAGCGGCGCGGTCGGCGTCGGCGCGACGAAGGCGGTGTCGGCGGGGCGCAGCACCCTGGACTCCGAGCGCAGGTCGCGGCTGCGGAAGCCCGTCATGGCGCCCAGCCGCACCTGGCGGCGATCGCAATCGACTTCGGCGGGGATCGACCACGAGGCGATGCCGTCGTGCGTTACGATCTCCGGATTAACCGCCTCGGAGGCGATGGTGGCGAGGAATCCGCGGGGCTGGCCGGTCGGGGCGCTGGAGACGATCGCCGTCACCGCGGAGGGGCTGACGTCGACGACCTGCGCCGGGGCGATGGGCGTGTCCTTCCGCAGCCAGGCGAACACGTCGGCCAGCGAGCGGGAAGGCGGATAGCTTACGGACGGCCCCAGCGCAGCCGTCTGGCCGGAGGCCGGTCCCGCGGTCGCCACCGCGATCGCCGCAAAGAATCCAAGGCGCTTGGCGCGCGCAACAACGGTGGTCGAGGGGCCCGTCATGAGGGTCTTGATACTCCGACTCGCCGCCTTTGCCCCGCCTAGCTTGGCGGCGAAGCCTCGGTCACCGGGCCGAACACCTGCGCGAAGCTGGCCTTCAAGGCCGCGTCGGTCTCGTCCAGGGTGACCGGCAGCCCCAGGTCGACCAGGCTGGTCACGCCATGATCGGTGACGCCGCAGGGTACGATGCCGCTGAAATGGGTCAGATCCGGCTCGACGTTGAGCGAAACCCCGTGGAACGACACCCAGCGGCGCAGCTTTACGCCGATCGCGGCGATCTTGTCCTCGCGCGGCGGCGCGCCCGGCGTGCGGCGCTCCACCCAGACGCCGACCCGGCCGGGCCGGATTTCGCCTGCGACGTTGAACTGGCCGAGCGCGCCGATCACCCAGGCCTCCAGCGCCGCCACGAAGGCGCGGACGTCGCGGCGCCGCTGGCTCAGGTCGAGCATCACATAGGCCACGCGCTGGCCGGGGCCGTGATAGGTGAACTGGCCGCCCCGGCCGCTCGCGAACACCGGGAACCGGTCCGGGTCCAGAAGGTCGTCCGGCCTGGCCGAGACGCCCGCCGTATAGAGCGGCGGATGCTCCAGCAACCAGACCAGTTCGCCTGCGCGGCCCTCGGCGATGGCGGCGGCGCGCGCCTCCATGGCCGCGACCGCATCGGGGTAGGCCACAGCGTGCTCCGACACCGCCCAGCCGGCCGCCAAGCCGTCCTCGCGCCCGAAAATCGGCGCCTTCGTCGCTGGATTTAACACCCGGTCAAGCATGTCGCGGCCAATGTGGGGCTTGGGCCTGCCGTGCGCAAAGCCCGTGTGAAGTCAGGGGCGTTCTGCGTGAGCCAGGTCAAGGCGGTCAATGTCGAGATTCAGGTGGTGCTGGGGCGCTCGACGCTGCCCATGCAGCAGCTCCTGCGGATGGGCCGCGGCGCGGTGATCCCGCTCGACGCCGGCGTCAACGACGAGGTCTGGATCCTGGCCAACAACCATCCCGTGGCGCGGGGCGAAATCCAGATCAGCGACGAGAAGATTTCCATCGCCGTGACCCGTGAGGCGAACGTCTATGACTTCATGGCTGGCGGACAGTAGCCGAGCGGACGCGATGGGCGATTTCGCCGCCCTTCACAAAGCCTTCGCCGTTTGCTACCCCCCGCGCCTCACCACGAGCGGTCGTGGCGGAATTGGTAGACGCGCAGCGTTGAGGTCGCTGTGGGGCAACCCGTGGAAGTTCGAGTCTTCTCGACCGCACCAGTGAATCAAGGTCCTTCAACGCCTCAGGAAAAAAGCGCTTCGACATAAGCCAGGGAGGTCCGCATGAGCCGTGAAACGGACGACCTTGAGCTGAGCGAGCGGCCGGAGACCGAGGAAGACCTGGAAGACCTCGCGCTCGGCGAGGACTACGCCCTAAATCCAGCCTACGTCCCGATGGTGGTCGACGCGCTCGACCGTGGCGACGCTGAGCGGCTGCGCGAGCTGCTGGGCGCCTTGCACCCCGCCGACGTGGCCGACCTGATGGGCTTCCTGTCGGCCGACGACCGCGAGGAACTGGTCCCCCAGCTCGATCCCGAGATCCTGGCCGAGGTGCTCTCCGAGCTCGACACCGAGATCCGCGAGGAGATCCTCGAGCACGTCCCCTCGGCGACGCTCGCCAAGGCGCTGGGCGAGATGGAGAGCGACGACGCGGCCGACGTCGTCGACGACCTGGAGGCGGACAAGCGCGCCCAGGTGCTGGCCGCCATGCCCGAGGTCGAGCGGGCCGCCATCGAGACGACGCTCGCCTACGAGGATGAGACCGCCGGGCGCCTCATGCAGCGCGAGGTGGTGGCCGCGCCGCAGTTCTGGACCGTCGGCCAGACGATCGACCACCTACGCCGCGAAAGCGAGGAACTGCCGGAGCTGTTCTTCGACGTCTACGTGGTCGACCCGGCCTACAAACCGGTCGGCGCCGCGCCGGTCAGCCACCTTTTGCGCACGCGCCGCGAGACGCCGCTGGCCCAGATCATGGAGCAGGTCACGGAAATCCCGGTCGATATGGACCAGGAGGAGGTGGCCTACATCTTCGACAAGTACCGGCTGATCTCCGCCCCCGTCGTGGAAGCCGGCGGGCGGCTGGTCGGCCAGATCACCGTCGACGACATCGTGGGCGTCATCCAGGAGGAGACCGAGGAGGACATCCTGGCCCTGGCCGGCGTGTCGGACGCCGGCCGCGACGCCGGCTTCCTGGGCATCGTGCGCTCCCGCCTGCCATGGCTGCTGATCAACCTGGTGACCGAGGCCATCGCCGTGACCGTGATCGCCCCGTTCCAGCCGATGATCGCCAAGATCGTCGTGCTGGTCATGCTGCTGCCGATCGTCTCCTCGCTCGGCGGCAACGCCGGCACCCAGGCCCTGACGGTCGCGGTCCGCGCGATCGCCAGCAAGGAGCTGAACGCCGCCAACTCGATGCGCATCATCGCCCGCGAACTGGGGGTCGGCGTGATGAACGGCGCGGCCGTGGGGCTGATCCTCGGCGGCGGCCTCTATCTCTGGCAGCACGACTTCAAGCTTTCGCTCGTCGTGTTCCTGGCGATCATCGCCAACCTTTTCGTCGCCGCCCTGGGCGGAATCCTCGCGCCGATCGTCCTCGACCGCTTCGGCCGCGACCCGGCGGTGTCGTCGTCGGTGGTGGTCACCTTCATGACCGACCTGTTCGGATTCCTGGCCCTTTTGGGAATCGCCGCGCTTATCCTGTTGTAAGGACAGGCCTAGTAGCATTCCGGCCCAGGAATTGCGGGCGGCAGCCAGCGCCTGTACGCGTTGCGTCAAACTGGGTCAGAGGGCATGCAGCCTCGCCACCGTGTCTCCCGGACCGCGATCGACCTGATCAAGCGGTTCGAGGGCTACCGCCGAACGGCCGCCCAGCTCCCCGACGGGCGCTGGACGATCGGCCATGGCCATACGCTCACCGCCCGGCAAGGCGCGGAGGTGTCGCCCGACGACGCCGAGGCGCTGCTGCTCTATGACCTGATCGCGATCAGCCACGCCCTGAACGGGGCGGTCTTCACGCCGCTGGCCCAGAACCAGTTCGACGCGCTCTCGTCCTTCGTCTTCAACATCGGCCTGGACAATTTTCATCGCTCCAGCGTCCTGCGCCGGCTCAACGAGGGCGCGCCGATCCAGGCGGCCTGCGCCATGGAGCTGTGGCGCAAGGCGGAGGTCGCCGGCGAGCGCATCGTCATCGACGCCCTGGTCCGCCGGCGGGCGTGCGAGAAGGCGCTGTTCCTGACGCCAGAGGGCGACGCCTGGGTGCCGGCGCCCTCGCCGGTGCTGAAGCCGCTGCTGGATTCCGACGCGTCGGGCCTGGTGCCGCACGAAGCTCCGGTCGCAGTAAGCGCCTCCATGGAGGGCGACGACATCGTCGTCCTGCGCGATGGCCAGCCCACGCCGCGGCCCGCGCCGCCGGAAAGCGAGGACCGGGGGCCGGCCACCTCGGCCGCCGAGGCGGTCACGGCGCGGCTCTCGAGCCTCTTCCAGGAACCGGGCGAAGAGCCCCAGGCCTTGCCGGGCTTCCTGCCGCTGGAAGATCCGATGCCCGCCTTCCTGCGGGTTCCCGAGGCGGAGCCCGAGGAAGACCGCGAGGAAGAGCCTGGGCAAGACGAGCCCGCAACGGGCGATGGCGAGCTGCGCGGCCGGGACCTGTTCGACCCGGCGGTCGCCGACGATCTGGCCGCCGACGCCGGCGAGCCCTCCGAGACCGCGTCCGCCGACGAACAGGACGACGAACGCTACCGCAGCCGCCTGGTCATCGACGACGCTGCGCCTTACGAATTCGTCCCGCCTGTGGTCCAGCCCCTGCCAGCGCCGACACAGGGCGGCATGCTGACGCTGGTGGCCCTGGCCGTGCTCGGCCTGGTCTTCTTCGGCGGCGGCATCTTCTGGGCGACCAACGCGCGGCCGGTGGCGAACTCCGTCTGGCTGGGCCCGCGCCTGGTGGGCGGCCTGGCGGGAATCGCCGGCGTGGGCTTCTTCGTGGTGGCGATCTATTTCCTGCTGGACCGCCTGGGCCGCGCGTCGGAGCGGCGGGCCCGCGAGCGGCGTTAAGCCCTCGGCCTGTATCTCGCGAGCGGGCGCGACGCATGCTAAGCCCCGCCGCATGATCCCCAATCACGGCCCCAGCCTGGAATTCGGCCTAGGCGAGACGGCGGACGCCATCCGCGAAACCACTGCCCGTTTCGCCGCCGACAAGATCGCCCCGATCGCCGTCGAGATCGATCAGACCAACAGCTTCCCGCGCCAGCTCTGGCCGCAGATGGGCGAGCTTGGCCTGCACGGCGTGACGGTGGAAGAGGAGTATGGCGGCCTGGGGCTCGGCTATCTCGAGCACGTGGTGGCCATGGAGGAGGTGTCCCGCGCTTCGGCCTCCGTCGGCCTGAGCTATGGCGCCCACTCCAATCTCTGCGTGAACCAGATCCGCCGCTGGGGCAGCGAAGACCAGAAGCGGCGCTACCTGCCCAAGCTGATCTCGGGAGAGCATGTGGGCTCGCTCGCCATGAGCGAGGCCGGCAGCGGCTCGGACGTGGTCTCCATGCGCCTGGCGGCCCGCAGGAGCGGCGACCGCTACGTGCTGAACGGAACCAAGTTCTGGATCACCAACGCCCCGCAGGCCGACACCCTCGTCGTCTACGCCAAGACCGATCCGGAGGCGGATGGGAAGGGCATCACCGCCTTCCTGATCGAGAAGGGCATGAAGGGCTTCAGCGTCTCCAAGAAGCTGGACAAGATGGGCATGCGCGGCTCGGACACCGCCGAGCTGGTGTTCGAGGACTGCGAGGTCCCGGCCGAGAACGTCATGGGGCCTGAGAACGGCGGCGTGGGCGTGCTGATGAGCGGCCTCGACTACGAGCGCGCCGTGCTGTCGGCCGGGCCGCTGGGCATCATGCAGGCCTGCCTGGACGTGGTGCTGCCCTATGTCCGCGAGCGCAAGCAGTTCGGAAAGCCGATCGGCAGCTTCCAGCTCATGCAGGGCAAGGTCGCCGACATGTACGTCGCGCTGAACTCCGCGCGCGCCTACGTCTATGCGGTGGCCAAGGCCTGCGACGCGGGCATGACCACGCGGTTCGACGCCGCCGGCGCGATCCTGATGGCGTCCGAGAACGCGGTGCGGGTGTCGCTCGAGGCCGTGCAGGCTCTTGGCGGCGCCGGCTACACCAAGGAATACCCGGTGGAGCGCCTGGTGCGGGACGCCAAGCTCTATGACATCGGGGCCGGCACCAACGAGATCCGGCGGTTCCTGATCGGACGGGAGCTGATCGGCGGATGAAGGCGTTGGGGGCCGTCCTGCTGCTGGCCTTGCCGCTCGCCGGCTGCGCGACCGCGCCGCCCGGGCCGCCATGCCCCGCGGGCCAGGAGCACATGCGCACGGCCCAGCTTTTCTTCGGGCGCAACATCGCCGGCCAGGGCTCGGTCAGCGAGGCCGAGTTCCGCAAGTTCGTGGACGAGGAGATGACGCCGCGCTTCCCCGACGGCCTGACGGTGCTGGACGCCGGCGGCCAATGGCGCGGCGACGAGAACCGCCTGATCCGCGAAGCCTCCAAGGTGGTGCTGATCGTCCTGCCGCCAAGGCGCGGGGCCGGCGACCGGTTGCAGGCGGTGAGAGCGGCCTACAAGGCGCGCTTCCACCAGGACTCAGTGCTGCTGATCACCCAGGCGGCCTGCGTCTCCTTCTGACATGCGAAGGGCCGCCGGAGATCTCCGGCGGCCCTTCCACCTGGCGC
>Ga0207652_10003108_pt1 | contig 13839 bp, 17 predicted proteins | sample KBSC63BmetaG_FD_184334 | JGI IMG/M metagenome (GOLD analysis project Ga0207652, IMG submission 184334) | Corn rhizosphere microbial communities from Kellogg Biological Station, Michigan, USA - KBS C6-3B metaG (SPAdes) (version 2) | ecosystem: Host-associated > Plants > Roots > Rhizosphere ... | reverse complement strand
AGCTGCCGGGCATCGTGCGTCGTGCAGTCGCGTCGATGTACACCAGTGGCGGCCACGGCCCATGGTGGCTCGGCGTGTACGCAGTCGGCGTCACCGCCGGCTTGGCGTTACTGCGCCTGTTATGGGTCTGGGTGTCGCTCAAGGTCAATCTGTATCGCCGCCGCCGTGCAGACGTCGACGCGAAAAAAGTAAGTTGGCGCCTGGTTCTTGCAACTTCACTTGCCGGCGTTCGTGGGGCCATTACGCTGGCGGGCATCCTCACATTGCCTTTGCTGATGCCAGATGGCAGCCCGTTTCCCGCGCGGGACTTGGCAGTGTTTCTCGCCGCTGCCGTGATCGTGTTGTCGCTCATGTGCGCCAGTGTCAGCCTCCCCCCGCTCCTGCATGGGCTGGACGTGCCGCAGGAACCTGCGGCCGAGCAGGAAGAAGACCGGGCCCGAGCAGCTGGAGCTCGTGCCGCGATCGAGTCGATCAAGACGGCCCAAAGTAGCCTCTTGGAAAGCGCGGGTCTTGCCGATATCGAGGTTTACGCGAACGCTGCCAGCCGCGTCATCGCGATTTACCAACCCCACATACACGAACGCACGCATGAAGAGACCGAAGCCCGACGATTGCGCAAGGCGGACACCGCAGAACGGGCCCTCCGTCTGGCAGCCCTGCGGGGCGAACGCGCTGAAATCATCAACCTGCTGCGCCACCATGAGATAAGCGATGAAACGTCACGCAAGCTGGTACACGAAATCGACTTGCTGGAGTCGCGGTACCGATGATGGAACCGGAACGGGATCGGGCTTCCCCTCAAGCGAAAGCCGTGCTGCCGGTCGCTGGCCTTTGATTTCAATTTTGCTGTCGCCGCCACGGGCGGCACAGCTCCAATTCATAGACCTGTTCCCTTGCTGCCACTGAACAGAGAGCGGACGCTTGCTGACAGCATGTGTATGGCGGCCTGGTTGTGGCCGGTCAGCGACCGATGGTCGCCGTTCGCCGGTTCGTCGGCTGGTGGGTGTGTGACAGGAGCAGGTCACAGCTTCGTCGCTGGGCGGCCGGCCACTCGACGTCTGCATGCCTACGGCAGCAGCTCTGCCACCCGTGCCGGCGTCGTCGGCGCAGTGACCGTGGGCTTGCCAAGCTGTCGCAGCAGGCGGTAGTGCGAAGCAATGGCGGCCACGAACGTGCGGTGCTCAAGGTAGGCAACGCCGAACTCGCGACACGTGCCCTCCACCACGCGCGAAACCATCGGATAGTGCACATGCGAGATGCGCGGGAACAGGTGGTGTTCCACCTGAAAATTCATGCCACCAATCAACCAGCCAAGTGCCCGATTGCCGCGGGCGAAATCCACGGTGGTTTCCAACTGATGGAGCGCCCACGGTGTGTCGATCCGCATGCCCCCTTCATGTGGCACTGGAAAAGCGGCCTCTTCCACCAAGTGTGCCATCTGGAACACCAGCGCCAGCAGCACACCGGCGACTGCTGCAGTCACCGTGTAGAAAAGCACTACCGCGCCGATCGAGTGAAAGGCCAGCGGCAATCCGAAGGCGAGAATGAAGAACGCCAGCTTGCCGAGCACGAATGCTGTCAGATCCCGGCCACGCGGCCGCGTAAACGGACGCTCGCCGATGGTGCCGGTGAGGATGTCGCGAAAATCGCCGTACAGATGCCAACGGATCGCGGTGACGCCGTACAACAGCCACAGGTAGATATGCTGCCAGCGATGCCACGGTCGCCACGGCTGCCGTGGCGACAGGCGAGCGAGCGCACCGAGGTCAATGTCGCTGTCGTGGCCGTCGATATTGACCCAGGTGTGGTGAAAGCGCCCATGCTGCCATTGCCAGATGTACGAACTGCCGCCGACCATATCCAGCGTCATCGCCATCAGCCGGTTGATCCAGCGGTGCTTCGAATAGGCCTGGTGCCCACCATCGTGCATGATGTTGAAACCGATCCCCGCCGTCGCCACCCCAAGCACGATGCTGAGTGGCAAAGCCTGCCATCCGCTGGGGGCAAAGAACACCAGCGTCACATAGGTGAGCGCGAACGCGCCGAGAATGATGGCGGTTTTCAGATACATCCGCGCGCTGTCGCGCTGGCCATGACCCGTACGTTTGAACTCGGCGTCGACCCGTCGTCGCAATTCGTGATGGAACGCGTTGTCGCCGCTGAATTTAAGCGGCCTGTCATGGACACTGGACAATTCGGCGACCTGCTCTCAGCGATAGGATGAATCGAGGAACATGGCAATGCCTGGCGAACGGTAAAGGTCGACCCAACTTTGTCATGCTTGCGGGCACCACTGGACGGGATCACCCGGAGCAGCCAACGCGGGACTGACCAAGTCCCTACGTGCCAGTACACGTTTTTCTGGTGCTCCGGTCCGTTCGCCAGCGCACAGACCATTCGATTCCGGTGACCCTTCGGTTCGCCATCGCACAGACATGGACATCCCGATCATGGAGGATGGCACTTGTCCGGGAACATGTGTTCCGGGATCAGCCGGGGCGCGGACGCCTCCACATCCATCGATTCCTGGATCGAGCCAGAACGAATAACAGAGCCAAGGTGGCAAGCGATGAGTGCACAAATCTCCATTTTGAAAAGTCTGGTCATCTCCCTGGACGAGGCGCGGATGTTCTATTCGGATGCGGTTCGCAACGTGACGCATCCCTACCTCAAGCAGTGTTTTGAACGGATCATCCACACCCATCTCACCATCGCCGATGATCTGGCTGACCGGATTGACGGAATGGGTGGCAGTGTTGCGCGCGATGGCAGCTGCTTGACGGCGCTGCACTTGCGCTGGGCCGCATGGCGGGTCCGGATCAGCCATGACGCTGAAACCGGTTATGCCAAGGAAGCAGGAAAACGCGAGACCCGGGTGCGGCGGGGCTTCCGCATCGCGGGGAGATGCACGCCGGACCCCGGGTTGCGGGATCGAATCAAGTGTCACCTTCGCGACATCGAGCAAGTGGACAGGAGCATCGATAACCTGGCCGCCATGATGCGGATGCAGACGATCCGGATGGCTGCCCGTGCAGACCGCGGATTGACTCCGCGGGCGGTACCGCAAGTCCCTTGATCGTTTGTTCCGGCTACACGCGTTCCGGATGCAATTGACTTCACGGGAAAGTAGACGCAAATGGAAAAGATCAAATTGCTGAATCTGATCGCCATCATCGATGGCGAGCGGCGTTTCCACCAGGTTGCAGCATTGTTGTCCTTGAATCCCGAAGACCGCGCGCAATACGCGCATCACGCGCGTTGCGAGGCCACGGCCATTTCGAGGGTCAGGCGCGACCTTGCGCGCACGGGCGCGCGCACTACGTCGCTGCCCCGGCGGCGATTCGACGACTACATCGACAGCCTGATCGATACGTATGTCGGCGGACCCCATGCTGGTTCCGGCACACCCGGCCGCGTCGTTGCCTGTCTCTGAGTATCCGGGCCGTCAGCCGTAGAGGGCCGGATCGCCACACGGATGGGCTTGCTGCTCGGGTGAGGGCGCGCGGAGCTGGTTCGGCTCCGGCCGGAATTTCCGAAGCACGCACAATCGGCAGATCCCGGGCCTCCTTGCCCGCGGGTCCGTCGAAGGGCTCAGGTTCGTCACCCGCAGCGCTCCCCGAGACGAATCACCATCTTCACGAATTATCTTGCGGCGGAGTGGCGCCGCGACCTTCTGGCCCGCGCAACTCGCGGTCCGGATGTCGCAGACCGGAAGGCCGACTCGCCTGAGCCGTTGAAGCAACCCGCTGAAACCGTCTGCAGATACACCGCAAGTGAACGGCCGTCGCGTTGGGTGTGCTACCGAACAGCCAGAAAAGACAAACGTGCCGATGCTGGCATGGAGCATCGCTGCTTCAGCCGCGATGCGGAATCCGTTTTGCAGGACTACCGCGAATCTGCGGGTCCAGGTTCTGTTTGAAGGATTCCGCTTCCAACGAAAAGCTGTCCTGGCGATGCAACCAGCAGGAGACGGAAATGAAGATGCGCTATCTACCCCTCGCGATGTCGTTGATGTTCAGTCCGGTCATTGCGGCCCACGCTCAATTCAGCGTTGCCATCGGACTGCCGGGTGTCAACATCGGCATCGACATGCCGACTTACCCGCAAATGGTCCAGGTACCGGGCTACCCCGTTTACTATGATCCGGGCGCGGCCTCGAATTACTTCTTTTACGACGGCGCATACTGGGTCTACCAGCGCGACAATTGGTACGCGAGCACCTGGTACAACGGCCCGTGGCAACAAGTGGATCCCGAATACGTGCCACTGTTCGTGCTGCGCATCCCGGTGCGTTATTACCGCCAACAGCCGTCGTATTTCCGTGGCTGGAACGCCGACTCCGCGCCGCGCTGGGGCGATCACTGGGGGCAAGGCTGGTCGTCGCAACACAACGGATGGGACCAGTGGGACCGTAATTCGGTCCAGGCAGCGGCCCCGTTGCCTGCCTACCAACGACAGTATTCCGGGGCGCGCTATCCGCGCACGGTAGTGCAACAAACTTCGATCCGGACCCAGGACTACCGCTATCAGCCGCGCGAAGCCGTGACTCGGCAGATCCAGCAACAGAGCCCAACCGCGGCCCGGGGCGGTGCGCAGGCGCAGCAGCGTGCACAAACCCGGCAGACGGAAAAACTCGCGCAAGCGCAGCAGGCACAAACGCTGCAACACACACAGACGCAGCAGCGTGCACAGACGCAGCAGACCGAGAAACGCGCGCAGGCGGAGCAGGCACAAACGCTGCAGCGCACCCAGTCGCAGCAGCGCGCTCAGGCGCAGCAGACCGAGAAACGCGCGCAGGCGGAGCAGGCACAAACGCTGCAGCGCACCCAGTCGCAACAGCGCGCGCAGGCGCAGCAGACGGAGAAAGCCGCGCAAGCGTACCAGGCGCAAACGCTGGAACGTTCACAGACGCAAGAGCGCGAGCAAGCTCGCCAGACCGATCAACGCGCGCAAGCGGAGCAAGCCAGGCGATCGAAGCCTCAAAACACCCGGCCTGCCAAGGCTGCAACAAAGAACAAGGATAAAAAAGCCAAAGACCCTGATCACGACAATGGCGGCGATTGACGGTCGAGCGATCGAACGTCCGTGGGGCCGGGCGAATCCATCCCGGCAGATACAGAAGAGCGCAGTCGAAGCGATCTTGAACGTTGACGGAAAGGAGCGCGGAGCACCAAGCCCAGATGACTTCGCTCGAGCTGATCCATGTTCGCTCCCGAACAGACCATCTCCCCTTCAAGTCATACACTGAACAGCTGCCATGGAAGGCGCGGCGGCACCGGACGCCTTGGAGAAGGACGTTTCGACAGGGACGACGACGCACGGGGCACGGATGCCCCGTTTTGCGCCTCAGGGAGATCGCCGTGAAGACCGCCACGCTACGCGCGCTGGAGCAAAGCCTCGAAGACGAGAGACACCATTTCGAGACGTCCGCACGGCTCGTATCCGGACACCGCCAGGAAGATCGTTGCAGGCAACGCGCGCGCCGGATCACTTCAATTATCGCCTGCCTCCGCATCGAAATCGCGGCACGCGCGAACCCGTCCCGACGCAATCCGGGTGACGCGCAGCGATTCGACGAATATCTGCAAAGTGTGCTCGAGATCCATCTCGAACTCGCCCCGGCGAACAGCGCCATGCAAGCACACCACGCCGCGTGAATGCCGCCGATCGGTGGCATCACCGAGTCCACCGCCAGCGCAGGCATCGCATGGGAGGCAAACACTCATGAGCAAGGAAGCCGCGGCACTCCAGAAGCTTCTCCACGTCCTAGATGACACGTCCACGTTGTACTGCCGTGTGGCATTCGAGACGACAAGTTCCCACTTGAAACTCCTGCTGCAACGGATCGCCAAGACCCATCAATGGATCGCCGATGATCTTGCCGAGCGCATGTTGGCGGCGAGCGGCCATCCCGAGCGTGGTGGCAGCCTGCTGGGACCGTGGCGGGCGCTGCAGGCCAACTGGCGGGTGCGTATCAGCCGGGATTTCGAACTGGCCTGTGCAACCCAGGTGTTGCGGCGCGAAGACGGTGTCCAGCGGTGCTTCGACGAGGCCGTGGCCGGCGTGGCGGCCGGCGATCTGCGCAACCATCTGCAGAAGCAACGCCGTGAGATCGAGCGTGCGTGCACGCAGATCGAGTGCTTCGTTTCGCCGATGGGCGTACGGCTTCCCGCGGAGCCGACGCGGCAGCCGATCCGCGCCACCGCGCACCAGGCTTCCCGTAGTGCCCGCTCCCGAGTCGCGAAATCCGGCTAACGTCCGCTTGGCGAAACGTCGTCCGGACTTCGACATCGACGGAAATACGAGATCCCGGGGCACTTGCGTCCGTCGCCCCGCGGCGCACAATCGGCCCTGCGAGGCACGATCCGCGTCTGTGCGGTGGCGTACATAACGCCCGGTTGCCGATCGTTAATCTCCAAGTTCCGGCACAGGGGCATTCATGAATGCGTTGACAGACCCCAAACGCAACGACGTGCTGGCGGCGCTGCCGGCAGAAGAATTGGAGCGTCTGCTCCCGTTGCTGGAACCGGTGGGATTGGCCTTGGGCGACGTGCTTTACGAGTCCGGCAAACGCCAGGCCCACGTCTATTTCCCCACCGACAGCATCGTGTCGCTGGTGTACGTGATGGAGAACGGCGCTTCCGCGGAGGTCGCCATTGCCGGTCATGAAGGGCTGGTAGGAGTTTCCCTGTTCATGGGCGGCGACACCACGCCCAGCCGAGCGCTGGTGCAAAGCGCCGGTTCCGCGTTTCGCATCAAGGGCTCGCTCCTGCGCAAGGAGTTCGATCGCGGCATTGCGTTGCGGCAACTGCTGTTGCGCTACACCCAGGCATTACTGACACAGATGTCGCAGACTGCCGTGTGCAACCGTCACCACACGGTGGATCAACAACTGTGCCGCTGGTTGCTGATGAGTATCGACCGGCTGCCTTCCAACAAGTTGGTGATGACCCAGGAACTGATCGCCAACATGCTCGGTGTGCGCCGGGAAGGCGTGACGGAGGCGGCCGGAAAGCTGCAAAATGCCAAGGTGATCCTCTATCACCGTGGCCGTATCGAGGTGATCGACCGGCCCAAGCTGGAACGCATGGTGTGCGAATGCTACGAAGTGGTCCGCAAGGAATACGCCCGTCTGCTGCCGTGGACCGCGGTGAGGGACAGAAAGCGGGGGGGGGCGGTCCCCACCACGGTCTGACATGCCGTTCCATTCGCCACGCTGAAGGTGCATCACGTTACACTGGAACCTTGTTCGTTCCTTTTTCCGACATCGGGATTCCAATCCATCTCCTTGTGCCGGCGGTTGTTTCGACAACGCCACCTGGAGTACCCGATGTCAACGAAGTCACCCGCGAGGGACGCCAAGCGCGCCCCCGCCGATAAATCGTCCGCCAATCAACTGATCGCCGCGCTGCCGCGCGCGGATCGTACCCGCCTGCTCGCCGCCTGCAAGCCGGTCGACCTCACGCTTGGCGATGTCTTGCACCAACCCGGCACGCGCATCCGCCACGCGTATTTTCCCATCGCCAGCTTCATCTCCGATATCACGCCGATCAACGGGGACAGTGGATTGGAGGTAGGACTGGTCGGCAGCGAAGGCATGTGCGGCATCGCGCTGACGCTGGGCGTGGACACCTCGGCGCACCAATCACTCGTGCAGGGCGCCGGTCCCGCGCTGCGCATCGGCACCGCCGCATTCAGGCGTGAGCGGGCGCAAAGCCCCGCCATGCAGCGCCTGCTCGAACGCTATGCGTTCGTGCTGATGACCCAACTCGCGCAGGCCGCGGTGTGCATCAGCTCACACGTCGTCGAGCAGCGCCTGGCGCGCTGGCTGTTGATGTCGCACGACCGCGCGCACGCGGATATCTTCGATGTAACCCACGCGTTTCTCGCCAAGATGCTCGCGGTGCGTCGGGTCGGCGTCACCACGGCCGCGGGCACGCTGCAGAAAAGGAAGCTGATCCGCTACGCGCGCGGGCGGATGGAGATCGTCAACCGACGGGGTCTGGAAGCCGCGGCGTGCGCTTGCTACCGCATCGACCGCGCAACCTACCAGCGCCACCTGGGCCAGTGAATCGCTGACTTTGCTCGCCATCCCGGCTTGGGCCCATCGTGGCACGCAACGTTCGCTTGCGTACCGACGGCCGCGGCTTGCCGCATGCACCATTGTCGGTTCAGGGGGAAGCCATGCCGGCGCATGGATTGGGTGAACGGCCAGACCAGTCGCCGCATGAACGACATCCACGGGGGTATCAATACCCCAAGCCATGGAGAAGGCAATGGATCTGGCAGCCCTCTGCAATCTGTTGGATAGCTTGACCGGGGAACAACGCCATCTCGAAATCACGGCACTGTGGACGGCCGACCCGTCACGGCAGGCCGCATTCGAACGGCGGGCACGGACGGTCTCGACCATCATCAGCGATATCCGGGGCGAGATGCTGTCACGCGAACTGCCCGGTGCAAGGTCCAGCGGCACCGCGCAGGAATTCGAGGCCTACCTGCATCGCGTGCTCGAAGCATATGCCCGCACGGCGGTTGAGTGCGGCGAGACATCGAACGGGGCCGTCGCCGCGAGGCGCGAAGCAGCCTAGTCGCTCCCCGCGCATTGCCGAGGTGCCGGTCTTCGCGAACGCCCGAGTGTGAGGAAGCCTGCCAAGCACGCCTGCCCGGCCGAACGCAAGACGGCTGAGAAAAGCTGTCTGCGATGTGGAATCCCCGCCACACAAGCGCCCAAACCGCAATGGCCGGCACCGAAACTGAATGCAGCAACGTGCGACACACGTGACGCGCCCTGGAAACCCATGCTGCGTGCGCCAACAGACAGAGCTCCTGCGTTCGACCGGGTAGCGTATCAATCATGGAAGAGCGCTGGACACGGACGTCCGCTTTTTGAAGCGGTTTTCTGAGGTCGTTTTCAGGTCGCGTGGCAGGCCGACCTTCGGGTTGTGTGCCACCACCAGCGCCATCGGCTACAGAGTTGGAGACCACGGCGAATCGGCGTCGGCGCCGAACGCTGAAGCGCACCAACCAGTCTGCTTCGACGAGTCAATGCAAATGTGCACAACGCCCCGGTTGCCATCCGCCGCGTTGCGTCAAGTGGTATCGAGCAACATTCGTGGAGGATTCCATCATGCTTCGCTACGCAGTCATCTTTCTCATCATCGCCGTCATCGCGGGGGTACTCGGATTCTCGGGAGTCGCTGGCGCTGCGGGTAGCATCGCCTACATCCTGGCGATCATTTTTGTGGTTCTATTCATCGCTTCGTTGCTGTTCGGCCGTCGCGCACGCCTGTAGGAAACTTCAGACGTCGCCTGACTCCGCTCATGGTTCGATTCCCAAACCACGAACGGCATCCATCACTTGATCGTTCGTCATGGGGTATCGAAGGACGAACGGTCAGGTGAACCAGGGGCCCCGGAAACTTGGCGCAGTGTGCCTGCAACAAAACCACACCAACAAGACAGAATCTTTCTCACACAGCGGAGATTCCAAAGGAGCGTTACATCATGGACAAGAACCGTAAACAAGGTACCCAGCGTGAAATCAAGGGCACGATCTAGGAAGTGACCGGCAACGTGACTGGCGACAAGAGCAAGGAGGTCACCGGCAACATCGAGAAGAACACCGGCAAGGTGCAGAAGCACGTGGGTCAGACCGCTGACCAATTGCGCGATGCCGCGCACAAGCGCGGCGACGCTATTGACCACAGGCCGTGATCACGGCCTCGTCACCCGTCCTTCCCGCGAAACTTTCGCCACCACACGATCGATCAACCTTCAGGAGATTCACCATGCGTACCAAAGGATTCGTTATTTCAACGGCAGCGGCACTCGGCGTCGGCCTGCTCTCGCTCACTCCCGGCGCGTTGGCCGCAAACGACAGCAACGCCGGACCCATGGAATGCCACATGGCCTTCACTCTTCACGGTTGGTCGGCGATCTACAAAACCGCCAACGGTTCCGGCAGGGTCACCTGTGACAATGGGCAATCCATGCCGGTCACGCTCAGCGCCAAGGGTGGCGGTCTCAGCGTCGGCAAGTACAAGATCGATGACGGGCACGGTGCCTTCACCGACGTCACCAACATCCGGCAGGTGCTCGGCAGGTACGCCCGCACCTCCGCGCAAGCCGGCGCAGGCGAAACTGCGCATGCATCGGCAATGACCAAGGGCAACATATCCCTCGCCCTCAGCGGCCACGGTACCGGCTGGGATATCGGCGTCGGTTTCTCCGGATTCACGATCAAGGCTGCGGAGTAACCCGGCTCTCATACGACGGCGCTCTTGCCGATAGTGACGGCCCGGACGAAGATGAAGAACTCGAGGAAAGCTGGACACCTTGTTTCCATCATTAGCCTCCGAGGCGTCCTTCATCGCCTTGGCGATCTTGCGCCAGGTGCCCTCCTTTCGGCGCTCCTAGAACAGGCGGACGTATTGGTGGACGTTCATGACTGCGCCGAACTCCGGCTCGAACTTGCGGAACTCGGCCCAGATTTGCGCGGAGTACCACATGATTGGCGCTCCTGTCGAGGTGAGCATAGCGAACTGCAGGATTGACTTCGATTGGGCAGCAACGCACTTTCCACAGGCGCGCAGACGGTGGTTTCCGGGCGCGCTGATCGTGTGTAAATCAATTCGCGAGCCCTTGATCTGATTGCACTGAAGGCGTTTTGTGTAAATTGGCGCGCCGCAAGTACATGATTTTAAAGTAACCGCGACCTGGGTCTGATTCAGACATTCGGTGGTTCGAATCCATCCGGGCTGCCAATCCCGCCGACCGCTTTCCGGTGATCGGCCGAAACGAACAAGCCCGCTAATGGCGGGCTTTTTGTTTTTTGCGCGATGCCGGTTTTGGGATGAATGTCAAAATTTGTGTCTTCATGTTGGACTTATCGTGCATGGGTCGCCTGTTGGCGGCGCTCCCCCACTCAAAACCCGGAGAATGACCATGAACGTCTCGATGGAGGCACCCCGCACCCCGCAGCATGATCTCGTGGCAATGACGGCCGCCTTGCGCGGTGCCTTGATGCAGCGCGTGGAGCAGGGCATCCAGTCCAGCGGCTTGACGACTTACTACATGTACCTCGTCGCCAAGAGGCTGATGTTCGCGGGTCCGCTGACGACTGCCCTGATTTCGGAGCAGTTGCGGCAGAACCCCCAGATCATTGAGGAAAACTTGCACCAAATGGCCGGACAGGGTTTGGTGGCTCAGGAGCACGACGTCTGGCAAATCACGGAAGCAGGTCGCAGCGCACTGACGTCAGCCAATGACACCGGCACTGAGGTGCTGAACGAAATCCGCGAAGCCATCGGGGCATCGGCATGCGATCAACTGGTGGCCGGCATGCGTGGTGCCTTGACCGCCCTGCGCAAGGCCGCGTGAGGCGAAGACATGGAAGAGGGAAATCCTCCGGGTGCCGGGTCCGGTGCGTCAACCGGGCCCGGCTTTCTTTCACCGACTGGATCGCCCTTCATCCCGGGTCTCGGCGTCAGCGATCCCGCATGCGCACTAAAAGCGTCGGCCATCTCCGACCACGACCACGTCCGCGGGTCGGTGCGCGAACAGGCCCACCGTCACCACGCCGGTGATCTGGTTCCATTCCGATTCCATCGCCACGGGGTCGGTGATGCGCAAGCCGTGCACGTCGAGAATCCAGTTGCCGCTGTCGGTGACGCAATCCGTGCGCCACACCGGGATACCGCCGCGACGCTCGATTTCCCGCGCGACGTAACTTCGCGCCATCGGGATCACCTCGACCGGCAGCGGGAATTTGCCCAGCACGTCGACGCATTTGTGCGTGTCGACGATGCACACGAATTTTTTCGAGGCCGCCGCAATGATCTTTTCGCGCGTCAACGCACCGCCGCCGCCCTTGATCAGATGACGCGCGGGATCGCATTCGTCGGCCCCATCGACGTATACATCGAGCCTGCCCACCGCGTTGAGGTCGAGCACCTGGATACCGTGCTCACGCAGCAGCCTGCTGGATTGCTCGGAACTGGACACTGCACCGTCGATGCGATGCTTCACCTTTGCGAGCGCATCTATGAAGTATTTGACGGTCGAGCCGGTGCCGACACCGATCACACCCTTGTCTTCGATGAATCCGATCGCGGCTTCACCTGCCGCGCGCTTCTGAGCTTCGATGTCCATGATCATTCCAGTGCCAGGATGGCGTCCCATTGTTTGTCGGTGACCGGCAGCACCGACAAGCGGTTGCCGCGGCGGGTCAGCGCAAAGTCACCCAGCGCGCGCAGCGCCTTGATCTCGTCCAGCGTGATCGCGCGCTTCAGCTTGCGCACGAAGCGCACGTCCACCAGTGTCCAGCGCGGGTTGCCGCGATCGCTGCCCGCATCGAAGTATGGGTCCTTCGGGTCGAACTGGCCCGGGTCGGGATACGGCGCGCTGGCCACTTTCGCCAGGCCGACGACACCCGGAACAGCGCAGCTCGAGTGGTAGATCATCACTTCGTCGCCACGCTGCATGGTGCGAATGAAGTTGCGTGCCTGGTAATTGCGCACGCCGTTCCAGGGTTCCAGCTTGCGCGCGCGCAAGTCGTCGATGGAAAACGTCTCCGGTTCGGTCTTCATCAGCCAGCGTTGCATCGGAACACCGTCAGGTGGTTGCGCCAACAGGGCCGCAGGCTATCAGTTCCGAGTCCGTGGCGACGTAGTCGAGATCGACATCCCAGGGCTCCGCGGGAATCGATTCCACTTCCTGGAAGGTGTAGCCGATGCCAACCAGCAGCGGGGCTGCGGGGCGCGGCGCTTCGCGCAGGAAAGCGAGGCTGGTGTCGTACCAGCCGCCGCCGGTACCGAGGCGATGGCCTTGGCGGTCGAATGCAAGCAGCGGCAGCAGGATCACATCCATGTCCTGCGGCCTCAGCCGTTGGTCCGCAGGAATGGCGGGTTCGGGGATGCCGAAACGGTTGTGGCTGAGCGGGCCGCCCGTCGAGTATTCGGCGAAATGCAGTTGGCGCGTTGCGCCCAATACCGGCAGGAAGTAGTGCTGTTCGCGCCGCGCCAGTGAAGCGACCGCGAGGTTCAGCGGCAATTCGCCGCGTATCGCCCAATAGCCCGCCACGTTGGCATCGGTCATGAACTCCGGCAGGTTCTCCAGGCTATGCAGCACCCCGGTCGCTGCCGCGATGCGCTGCTTCGCTTCGAGTTCGTTGCGCCGCAACGCCATGCGCGCGCGCAGCAGCTCGCGGCCGTCATTCATGCGCCAGGTGCCATTGGCAGGAGGTTTCCCGGATTGCGCTGCGCTCCATCCGGGCTACCCATCGTTTCGTGCGAAGCGGCCTGTCGGTGCCCATTCGGAGCGGCTGTTGAGGAAAGTCAGGCCATGGATGGCCGTGTTGGTGACCGTTACTTCGAGCGTCACCGAGCCGCGAAGCGATCAAGCGGAGCAGCGTTCATGGATGAACGCAAAAACAAACCGGCGTCCTCCGCGATGCCGATGCGCGCCGAGCGACCCTGATCCCGAGGATCAAGTGGGCAGGCTGGCCGGATTTTCAGGCTTTCCGCACGCAGCGGACTTGCACAAGGATCCGGTAACCACCGGCCCCAGGTCGTACATTAGGAACAAGGCACATTGCTGGGGGCGCGCTGTCGTTCACCGCAGGGGACGCCAGCAGTGTCATTCTAGGGGTGCTGCGAGGGCATCTTCAAGCTTGCGCCGCAGCATCGCGATGTGCTCACCTGCACTATCGGACAAGGCGCTCTGGCTGCGCCGCAGCATCAACAATTCATGCGTGATGTCGAGTGCCGCGAGCACCGCGATGCGGTCATAACCCGGGCTGCGCGATGCGTGCCGGATTTCGCGCATCTTCTGGCTCAG
>Ga0207652_10003107_pt1 | contig 13839 bp, 14 predicted proteins | sample KBSC63BmetaG_FD_184334 | JGI IMG/M metagenome (GOLD analysis project Ga0207652, IMG submission 184334) | Corn rhizosphere microbial communities from Kellogg Biological Station, Michigan, USA - KBS C6-3B metaG (SPAdes) (version 2) | ecosystem: Host-associated > Plants > Roots > Rhizosphere ... | reverse complement strand
AATGCAAATTGCCAGATACCAAATACGCTCACTCAAAAGGAAACGCAGCAGGGATGGCGGCTTCTCTTTAACGGCAAAGATTTAATGGGCTGGCATTCTTATCGTGAAAAAGTTCCGGGCAAAGCATGGCAGGTGCAGGATGGCACTATCTTTCTTAACAAAAACAATAAAAGTGTTTATAAAGATTTTGCAGACCTGGTGACTGATGATGAATTTGACAATTTTGACCTGAAAGTAGAATGGAAGATGGAGCCATGCGCAAACAGTGGACTTATGTTTTATGTTCAGGAATTGCCACAGTATGAAAACACTTATGAATCCGGGCCCGAGATGCAGATTGCGGATTTGGCATGTAATGATGATGGCCGCATATTAAAATGTCGTGCTGGCGATTTATATGATCTCATCTCCGCAGATACAGAATGGGTAAATAAAGGAGGGCGTTGGAACCAATACGAGATAACATCTAAAAATGGCCATCTTACTTTTTATATGAATGGCCATAAAACAATTGAAACCACTATGTGGGACGATCATTGGCGCAATATGATTAAGAACAGCAAGTTCGTTCAGTGGCCTGGCTTTGGTACATTTAAGAAGGGGCATATTTCTTTCCAAGGCACAGAAAACGGAAAACTTTGGTATCGCAATATTAAAATTAGAAAACTTTGAATTGTTACACTAATTAAAACGGATTACAGGAATTCTTTTACTGCTTTATAAAAATAAAAGAAATCTAACGATGATGCATACACTGAATCTTTTTATAATTAATGTAATTCGGTTAAAGAAATTTGTGTAATGAAAACTAAAAATATCATGGAAGAAAATAAAGAACTATCACAAAAAAAATTATTAAACCGTAAAGAGTTTATAAAAAATACTGCTCTTACTGCAGCTGCATTTACAATCGTGCCCCGCCATGTATTAGGCGGCAACGGCTTTACAGCTCCAAGCGATAAGCTTTATATAGCTGCAGTAGGTTGCGGCGGGGAAGCTGAAAACGACATCCATCATTATGCAACTGCGCCAAAGAAAAATGCAGCCATTGCTTTTTTATGCGATGTAGATGACCGCATGGCAGCACCACGGCGTAAAGAATTTCCAAACGCAAAATTTTATCATGACTGGCGTGAAATGTTTGAAAAAGAAAGCAAGAATTTTGATGCAGTGTCTGTTGCCATTCCTGATCATAACCACGCCATTGTTGGCTTGAGCGCAATGCAATTAAAAAAACATTTGTATTTGCAAAAGCCATTAACACATGATATATATGAAGCCCGCATTCTTACACAAGCCGCTGAAAAATACAAAGTGGTTACGCAAATGGGGGACCAGGGCGCATCTTGCGATGGCATGCGAACTTTGAGAGAATGGTTTGAAGCGGAACTGATTGGTGACATTACACACGTGTACAACTGGACTAACAGACCCGTATGGCCGCAGGGAATTCCATGGCCTAAAGAAAAACCGCCTGTTCCGAAAGAATTAAAGTGGGACTTGTGGCTGGGAACCGCACCGCAAACTGATTACATTGATAACCTTGTGCCATTTAATTGGCGGGGCTGGTGGAAGTTTGGTACGGGTGCATTGGGCGATATGGCTTGTCATATAATAGGGCCTGCGTTTAAACTACTTGACCTTGGCTATCCAACAGAAATTACAGGCATGGCAACTACCGTCTATTCAGGCATTTTCAAAGAAGCTGACTTTCCGGAAAGTATTCCGCCATCGAGCAAACTTCAATATAAATTTAAATTAAAAGATGGACGTGACCTAAAACTGTATTGGATCGATGGTGGCTTTGCTCCAGACCGGCCAGACGAACTTGACCCCGATGTAAATATGAACGATGCATTGGCATTTGTTCCTGAAGAAAACAGTTTTGAAGGAGGAACTATATTTATTGGAACAAAAGGAAAGGTGGCATGTGGCTGGGGTGGAAGTTATCCGAAGTTGCTGCCTCTCTCATTAAATAAAGAAATTAATATCCCTAAAAAGTATCCAAGAATAGAAGGCGGCATGGATGGGCACTGGTGGCAATGGATTGATGCATGCATTGCGGGTTATGGAAATATGGAAGTAGATTCGCCCTTTGTTGGTTATGCGGGACCGTTAACGGAAACTGTATTGATGGGAAATCTTTTGTTACGCTGTTTTAATCTTCGTAAAAAAGTAAAGCGGCACGATCCTGTGTATGGCGACGTGGAAGATATTACTACGCCTGGCCGTTACATCACTTACAAGTGGGATGGTGAAAATATGCGGATAACAAATTTTGAAGCAGCGAATCAATTTGTAAAAAGAGAATACAGGCAGGGCTGGGGAGAATTGAAATTGTAAACAATTATTCATTAAATATTTATAAGTATCCGGGTCCCTCCCCGGAGAAGGGTTGGGGTGAGGCCAAATAATCATGAAACGTAATTACTACATTGTAAGCCTCATCATGCTTACTTTTTTTGTCATCTCTTTTCTTACTAATATTATCGGGCCTTTAATACCGGATATTATTAAAGATTTTCATCTTAGCCTTACGCTTGTTGCATTATTGCCTTTCGCTTTTTTTATTGCTTATGGCGTTATGTCTATTCCATCAGGAATGCTGGTGGAAAAGTATAAAGAGAAAAAGATTATGATTGCCGCATTTATAGTGTCTTTCTTCGGAGCTCTTTTATTGGCGGTGTCTCCCGGTTATTTAACTGCCGTACTTTCTTTGTTTCTTATTGGTTGCGGCATGGCTATGTTGCAGGTTGTAATAAATCCTTTGCTGCGTGTTTCGGGTGGTGAAGAACATTACTCATTTAACTCTGTGCTGGCACAACTGATCTTTGGAGCGGCTTCTTTTTTAAGCCCCTTGGTTTACTCTTATTTTGTGTTGAACCTTGATAAAAAAAATATTTCCGAAAGTGGTTTCTTAAATCTCGTGAGGTCTGTTATTCCTGAAAGCCTTCCTTGGATTTCTCTTTATTGGTTATTTGCTGCAATAAGCCTTTTAATGGTGCTTATTATTTTACTTTCAAAATTTCCGAAAGTTGAATTAAGCAACGAAGAGAAAGCCGGCGCCTTGCAAACGCATATTATGTTATTTAAAAACCCTGTGGTTGTTTTATATTTTATCGGCATATTTTGTTATGTAGGAACAGAGCAGGGAATCGCTAACTGGATATCGCAATTTCTGTCTGTATATCATGGCTACGACCCGCAAACAACCGGGGCAAATGCAGTGGCTTATTTCTGGGGATTGATGACTGCCGGTGGTGTTTTGGGATTACTTTTATTAAAAATTATGGATCAGCGAAAAGTATTGATCTTGTTTACTTTGCTGGCATTGGCATGTTTCAACCTTGCACTATTTGGTTCGGCAAAAATTTCTTTGATAGCTTTCCCCATGGTAGGTTTTTTTGCTTCTGTAATGTATCCCGGAATATTTTCATTAGCATTAAATTCTGTTAAAGAACATCATGGTTCGTTTGCAGGAATTTTGGTAACAGGCATTATTGGCGGTGCCATTATTCCCTTAATCATTGGTTGGCTTGGCGACCATTTTGGCCTGCGTACAGGCATGCTTTTTATCTACGTTACTATGGGTTATATTTTAAGTGTGGGATTTTGGGCAAGGCCCTTTATTAAAAATAAAACGATAGATATTTTCAAGAAAGAAAAAAATATAAGTTGAAAGAAACTTGTGATACATTATAAGTGTTAACAAATAACGCTTAAATTTTCTGCGTTGAAATAATATAGTAACAATTGCAGGCAACATTCTGCAATTATTTTTTGCATGATTTTGAAGCAATTTGAGCGCTCGAATATCCAACCCAATTATAAAGCTTATCTTGTATAAATGACAGAAAATACGAAAGTGCAGTTTGTTTGTTTTGAAACTTCACTCGACCGTGAACCGTTTATGAAACGATGGAAAACCTATAACCGCTCTCCGCGCAGCGATGCAGATGTAATTTTGCAGCAAAGTAAAAGAGATGATTTGTTCCTTTACATTGCACAGCATCGCTTTGAAAGTAATGATTTGCAATTTGAATTTACTAAAGAAGGAAGAAGTGGCCGTGTAGTTCAGGAAAGAATAAAAACAACTATTATTGGCGGATACAACTTGTTGCAGTTACAAAATAAACAAGGTGCTGCGCAGGATGAAATCAAAGTTTTTGTGTTTATAGATAACGCTTTAAGTGATCTTGATCTCTACAAAGAATTAGCCGGTACCGGTAAATTAAATATTTACCAGGCTTATTTTCAAAACTGTAGCCATGCTTACATATTGGAATATTTTGTAAAGAATAAATATGCTTCAGAACTTTTCGAGAAATTGGAGAAACAGGACGTTCCCAAAGCGGGTATTTATAAAGAATATGCCCATATAAAAAATACGACGTCTAAAAAGGAACAAGCTAATTTTATATGGCCGGGTTAGCAGTAAACTTTTTAATACCTGCTTAATCCCAAATTTCTATTCCCATCTTTTTATTAATTTTATAAAAATTTAAAGAGTGAGAAAACTATTTTTTTTATTGGTATTTATATTTCTGCTGTACCCAGCTTTTTCACAAGCCACAAAAGCCGTAACAGATACATTTGAATACATTCGTAAGGGCGTAATACCGGCGTTTACTGTATATAAAGCCCCGGATAGTACTGCTTTTACAAATAATGACCTGCAGCAAAAAAAGCCTACACTTATTATGATATTCAGCCCGGATTGCGGGCATTGCCAGCACGAAACCACACTGCTTTTACAAAACATCAGTCATTTTACTAAAACGCAAATACTAATGGTTACATGGCTGCCATTCAGCGATATGATGTCGTTTTATAAAACTTATAAAATAGCAGACTACCCTGAGATAACTATGGGATGGGATAATAAATATTTCTTTCTACCTTATTTCCATGTGCAAATGTATCCCGGCCTTGTTGCTTTTGATAAAAAGGGAAAGCTTGTAAAATCATTCAGCGGCGATATAAAAATGGAAGATGTGTGGAAAGCTCTTGGGCAAAAGTAGAGCAACATCATCCTTTAAGATTACTCCTTTCTCATCTCTAACGGTCACGCCTATGCGCAACAATGCTTTAAAGTTTTTAAAAATTATTAGTTAATGTCTTTTATTACAGTTAAATGAGAAAGGTATTGAAACTGCCTTTCCGGGTTAACTCTTGCCTCCTGGACTTTCAAAATAAAATGAAAAATTTTTAAAACAATTAAGCCCGGTATTCGTCCATATAGAAAAGCGTATTATGAAAATAAAATTTTTAGAATCTTTATGGCGAAAAGCGACCGAATTTAGCCGATGGGCAGGTTTATTCGGATCAAACAAGGGGTATTACTATTTAATATATTAACAATAGAAATCCTGATTGAAATTGCATTCGGCTCACAGATATACTGTATAGATGCCTACCTTTGCTATAAAAACTTATGGCGGAAAACCTGGAGATTATAAACGGAACAAAAGAGGAAAAATATCAATCGTTACTACCACAAATAAAGGGGTTGCTCACGGGTGAGGCTGATCTTATCGCTAACATGGCAAACGTATCGGCAGCACTTAAGGAACAATTTCAGTGGCTTTGGGTTGGTTTTTATTTAGTAAAAAATAATGAACTGGTTTTAGGCCCTTTCCAGGGACCAGTTGCCTGCACAAGAATACAAAAGGGCAGGGGAGTTTGTGGGGCTAGTTGGCTACAAGCTTCAACCCTTATTGTACCTGATGTAAATAAATTTCCAGGCCATATAGCTTGTAGCAGCTTATCAAAGTCGGAAATAGTGATACCTGTTATAAAAGACGGTGAAGTAGTTGCCATATTAGATGTTGATAGCACAGAATATAATTTTTTCAATGATACTGACAAGCATTATCTTGAAATAATTACAACGTTAATAGGCTTTTGAATATCTTAATATTCAATGATAAATATTTTATACAACAAAGTTTCTAATTCGTAATATACCGGAACATACAGAGATCATAATACATATTCAAAAATTTTTTGCGGCTATATTTCTGATACAGTGGCAATGGAAAAAAGAGAGTTGAACAAAATAAAGTTTTATATAGATAAGAATTATTACAAATAATTGTGGCTATTACTTTCGTAATAATACTATCACTACCGTAATTTCAGAAGACAAATAATTTAGCAGTAACGCTCTTGTGCGGTATAGTAAGGGTAAGTATCTTTGTACCAGAAGTTGATTGATGTTAAAACAAACATTAATCAAAAATCCAAATCCAAAGAAAAACTTCCCGAAAGTATCGGGTCCAAATCCAATGAAACCAATAGAATCCAATGTCAGTCAACTTCTTGTTTTAAAATCCGAAATCTGTAATAACCAAAGAAAACAGCCCGTTGTAAAATCCTAATTCCCCTTGAAAACAAATTACCCCTGGAATTAAAATTACTTCCAATAAAAAGCCCGCAGCATCGATCTGCGGGTTTTTTATTTATAATAGGCACTAAAAAGGCCATGCTTAATTATTTTTATTTTTAAGATTGCTATGCAGATACTGTAAAATAATTGAATAGAAAGCCAATTTTCAGTAATATCGCAAAACTTTTCATCCTTTATTTGTTATTGGCAATTCGCTTTTACAAAATATCTCTAAAGCCAGTTGATAACGATTAAATTTTATATAAATAAAATGGCCAAACGATTGCCCGAAAATTACTGATATGAATAATCGAAACTACACTTTGCCAATTATCCTGGTAACATCATTATTTTTTTTATGGGGATTGGCCTATGGCCTTTTGGATGTATTGAATAAACACTTCCAGGAAACACTGAATATAACCAAAGAACGCTCAACCTTATTGCAGGCTGCCTATTTCGGTGCTTATTTTTTAATTGCTTTACCTGCAGGATATTTTATGCAAAAGGCAGGCTATAGAAAAGGAATAATTACCGGTTTATTATTATATGCTACAGGAGCGATTCTTTTTTATCCAGCTGCACAAATGGAAAATTTTTCTTTTTTCCTCTTAGCATTATTTGTGTTGGCAAGCGGATTAGCTTTTTTAGAAACTGCTGCCAATCCATATATAACCGTTCTTGGAAAGCCAGAAACTTCTGAATTCCGTTTAAATCTTGCGCAAAGCTTCAATGGTGTTGGGTCTTTCCTCGGGCCAATTATTGGAGGTGCGTTGTTTTTCGGTATTCAATCCGGCGATGGCTCGTCAAAATTAGATACGGTTAAGTATGTATATATAGTTATTGCTGCGGTTGTGTTATGTGTTGCTTTTTTATTTTTTAAAACGCCAATGCCCGAGGTAAAAGAAGAAGAACTGGTTATAAATGAAGGTGAACATGCCGGCAGAAAATTATTTCAGCATGGACATTTTGTATGGGCCATCGTTGCACAGTTTTTTTATGTGGCCGCTCAGGTAGGTATCGCGGCATTATTTATAAATTATTGCACCGATAAAAATGTTGGTATCAACAATGAACATGCAGCTTATCTGCTTTCCGGGAGCCTGGTATTATTCACAGCAGGGCGCTTTGCAGGCACTGCATTAATGAAAATAATTGCACCTAACAAGCTTTTAGCGTTATACGCTATCATCAACGTATTTTTATGTTTTATTGTAGTTGCCGCATCGGGAATTATATCTGTTTACTCCCTCATGGCTATCTTCTTTTTTGAATCTATTATGTTCCCAACTATTTTTGCATTAGGCGTAAAAAATCTTGGGATATATACAAAGAAAGGCGCATCTTATATTATCATGTCAATCGTTGGAGGCGCATTGGTGCCAGTTCTTATGGGTTCATTAGCTCAATCTCATTCTACTCCATTTTCATATATTGTTCCTTTAGTATGTTTTGTAGTAGTGTTTATCTTTGGTATATATGGCTATAAAATAAAACCTCATAAATGAAAAAATATTGTTTAACACTCGACTTAAGAAATGATCCGGAATTGATAAGCCAATACGAAGAGCAACATAAAAAAGTATGGCCTGAAATTATAGATTCTATAAAAGATTCCGGAATTATAAACATGCAACTGTATCGATACGAAACCCGGTTATTTATGATCATTAAAGTAGATGATGATTTTAGTTTTGAAAAAAAACAGGAATTAGATACAAATAATCCAAAAGTGCAGGAGTGGGAAGAAATGTTATGGAAGTATCAACAGCCTTTGCCCGGCAGCAAAGAAGGAGAGAAGTGGAAGGTAATGGATAAAATTTTTGACCTTATGGAATCTTATTAATATCAAGATTAATTGTAAATATGTTTGAGTTAAATAAAAAAGTAGCGGTTGTTACAGGAGGCGGAAGTGGGATAGGTAAGGCTGTAGCATTATTATTTGCAAAGCAGGGCGCCATTGTTCATGTTATAGACCTTAAAGAAAAAAACTGCGAAGAAACTTTAAGAGAGATTAATGCAACAGGCAAAACTGCGTTTATGCATGCCTGTGATGTTACTGTTCAAAGGGAAGTAAAAGAAGTTTTTAATGCAATAGGCAACATTGATATTTTGGTAAATAGTGCAGGCGTATCGCACATTGGCAGCCTTGAAAATACTACCGAAAACGATCTCGACCGCCTTTATAATGTAAATATAAAAGGAGTTTATAATTGCATGTTGTCAGTTATTTCTGTAATGAAAAAAAATAAAAGCGGTATTATATTGAATCTTGCATCTATTGCCGGAAGCCTTGGGCTTGCAGACCGCTTCGCTTATTCAATGACCAAGGGCGCCGTATATGCAATGACTTTATCAGTAGCCAGGGATTATATTCATGATGGTATTCGCTGCAATTGTGTTTCTCCTGCAAGAGTGCATACACCTTTTGTTGATGATTTTATCAAAAGAAATTACCCGGGAAAAGAAGATGAGATGTTTCAAAAATTATCTAAGAGCCAGCCAATAGGCAGAATGGCAAAGCCTGAAGAAATAGCAGGCCTTATTTTATTTTTATGCTCTGATGAAGCAGGTTTTATAACAGGCTGCGATTATCCTATTGATGGCGGCTTTATTAAATTAAATAATTAAATTTTTATCCCTAAAAAAATATAGATGAAACTGATACGCTTTGGTGAGCTCAACCAGGAAAAAACAGGAGTTATTATTGATGATGAATATTACGATACTTCTGTTTTCGGGCAAGATTATAATGAGCATTTCTTTGAAACAGATGGATTAAACAATTTGCAAAAATTTATCGAATCAAATAAAGATCAACTGCCGAAGATTTCAAAAGAAGTGCGTCTAAGCAGTCCCGTTAGCAGACCTTCAAAAATTATTTGCATTGGCCTTAATTATGCTGATCATGCAAAGGAAACAAAGGCAAATATTCCCACAGAACCTATAATTTTTTTTAAATCAACAACTGCTTTATCGGGGCCAAATGACGATGTTACTATTCCTAAAAATTCAACAAAAACTGATTGGGAAGTAGAGCTTGCCGTAATTATCGGCAGAAAGGCTTCTTACGTGGAAGAACCGGAAGCTATGAATTATGTAGCGGGCTATTGCCTCCACAACGATTTGAGCGAAAGGGAATTTCAATTAGAAAAAAACGGCCAATGGGTAAAAGGAAAGAGCTGCGATACATTTGCACCGCTTGGCCCCTTCATGGCTACAAAAGACGAAATAACTGACGTAAATAACCTTCGTCTATGGCTCACCGTTAGCGGCAAAAAAATGCAGGAGGGTAACACATCCGATTTTATATTTAAAATTCCCTTTCTTATTTCTTATGTAAGCCAGTTCATGACGCTTCTTCCCGGTGATATTATTTCAACAGGAACACCGGCAGGAGTTGGCCTGGGAATGAATCCGCAGGTTTATTTAAAACCCGGTGATGTAGTAGAATTGGGCATTGACGGTCTTGGAACTTCCAAACAACTTGCAAAGGCCTATGCAAAAAATTGATTCCCACCAACACTTCTGGATATTTAATGCAGAAAGAGATAGCTGGATAACAGATGAAATGTCTGTTATCAAAAAAGATTTTCTTCCACAGCAATTAAAAACAATTTTGGAGGAAAACGATTTTGATGGTTGTGTAACAGTTCAGTCAGATCAATCGGAAAATGAAAATATTTTTCAATTGATCAATGCCGAAGAAAATAATTTTGTAAAGGGAGTTGTAGGTTGGGTTGATTTACAGGCAGAAGATGTAAAAGAAAGGCTTGCATATTATTCCCAGTTTAAAAAGATGAAAGGCTTTCGTCATGTTTTGCAGGGAGAAGCTAAAAGAGACCTCATGTTAAAGCCTGAATTTTTAAGAGGAATTGAAGCGTTGCAGGAATATAATTTTACTTACGACATTCTTATATTTCCTGATCAATTAAAATTTACAGAAGAATTTGTTGTAAAATTTCCAAATCAAAAATTTGTGATCGACCACCTGGCAAAGCCATATATAAAAGGAAAAGAAATTACTGACCCGATGAATACGGCATGGAAAAAAGACATGCAGCAGGTGTCAAAATATGAGAATGTGTTTTGTAAAATTTCCGGGTTTGTAACCGAGGCTAATATTAAAAACTGGAAAGAAGAAGATTTTATTCCATACTTTGATGTGGTTGTGGAATCGTTCGGCATTAATCGTATTATGTTTGGCTCAGACTGGCCTGTATGCCTTACCGGCGCTGAATATTCTACTATTGTCAACATTCTAAAAAAATATTTTTCATCGTTCACACAAAATGAAAAGGATCAATTTTTTGGCACTAATGCAATTAACTTTTATAATTTATAATTATGGACCTGCAATTAAAAAATAAAGTAATAATAGTAACCGGCGGCGCTAAAGGAATTGGAGAAGGCATCGTGAGAGTTTTGATTAATGAAGGCGCTATACCTGTAATTATCGGGCGAAATGAAAACGATAATTTAAAATTATGCAATGAATTATCTTCTGATACTTTGGAATTATTCCAGGTAGTTGCCGAGTTAAGCAAACCCGAAGAAAATGAAAAAGCAGTAAAAGCAGTTATTGATAAATATGGGCGCATTGATTGTCTTGTTAATAATGCCGGCCATAACGATGGGGTAGGGCTTGAGAGTGGTAACTATGAAAAGTTTATGGAAAGCATTCATAAAAATTTAGTTCATTATTATTTGATGGCGCATTTTGCTTTACCTGAATTAAAAAAGCAAAAAGGCTCAATTGTAAATATCACTTCAAAAACAGCGGAAACAGGCCAGGGAAATACTTCCGCATATGCTGCTGCAAATGGCGGCCGCAACGGGCTTACAAGAGAATGGGCCGTAGAATTATTAAAATATGGAATAAGAGTTAATTCTATTGTTGTTGCAGAAAGCTGGACGCCGCAATATGAAAAATGGATCAAAACTTTGCCCAATGCCGAGGAAACGCTGGCTGATATCGAATCAAGAATTCCGCTCGGGCATCGCATGACCACGCCTGAAGAAATAGCCAACATGACTGCATTCTTGTTATCTGAAAAATCAAGTCATACTACGGGACAGTTAATACATGTTGATGGTGGCTATGTTCATTTAGACAGAGCATTGATAAAAACAAAATGAAAATTGACTTAGAAATTGAAGGGCAATTTTCTATTGATGTAGTTTAAACGACGGTAAGAATATTATCTGGCAAAACTACTTTTCATCTTTTCTATCAAGTTTTCATCAAGCATTTTTTTTGCCATGTTTATCATATTGTCAAATGCCTTTGCATGAGAAATACCGTGCCCGATTATTACAGGAGCATTTACACCGAGTACCGGAACGCCGCCGTATATCTCAAAATTAAAACGGTCGAAATGCTCATCTTGTATGTTTCTGTTTTGAACAATATCATAAATAGATTCAGCAAATTTCAGAATTACATTTCCTGTAAAGCCGTCACAAACATATACATCGGCTTTGTTATGTAACAGATCGCGGCCTTCGGCATTTCCTATAAAGTTAATTTGCTTATTTTCTTTCAAAAGAGGATAAGCAGCCTGCGTAAGTAAATTACCCTTGCCCTCTTCTTCACCAAGATTTACGAGAGCAACCCGTGGCTCTATAACATTTAAAATGTACTTTGAAAATAACGATCCTAAAATAGCAAATTGATTTAGGTTTTCAGGCTTGCAATCAGAGTTAAGCCCAACATCCACCATTAGTGAAAGATTGCCATTTTCATTTGGCATGTAAGCGCCAATTGTGGGGCGTATTACGCCCGTTATTGCTTTGATACTAAACAATGCTCCAATCATCATAGCACCGGTATTGCCAGCGCTTATAAATGCATCTGCCTTACCGGAAGCCAATAAATGAAAGCCTATTGCAATAGAAGAATTTCGCTTTTCCTTTAATGCCTTCGTAGGATGTTCATGCATTTCAATTACTTGTTCTGCATGTATAACTGAAATGTTTTTGTTATCGATTGAATACTCTGCTAAAAGAGAACTTAGTTTTTGCTCATTGCCTATCAGCATTAGATTTACGGGGCCTGTGTTTTGAGAAAGAAAAAGCTGCACACCTTTTACAGCTTCATGCGGGGCAAAGTCGCCGCCCATCATATCCAGTGCAATATTCATAGTATAAAGTTAACTGATATTGGTTTCATTATAATAAGCATACAGGCTTTAGATCATAATAAAAAACCAAAAACAAAGTTGAAGTTAATCAAACTTTATTTTTGGTAATCGATAATATCAGCTATTTGGATCAGGCTTTTAATGGGGCCTTATCAGAAACCACTTTTCCTTTATAGTAAAGCTTTCCTTCATTTACATGGGCACGATGGCGAACATGTGTTTCACCTGTTGTGCTATCAACGCTTAACGTAGGAGCATCTGCTGTATAATGTGTTCTTCTTTTTGCGCTTCTTTGCTGACTGTGTCTGCGTTTTGGATTTGGCATAACCGTAAATTAAAATATAAATTAATTGTTTTTATTCTTAAATTTTTCAAGCCCTTTTTCCAAAGGATGATTATTTTCAACAATCCCGGATTTCATTTTGTTAAGCATAGCAAGTATTTCTTTATTGCATTGCGGGCCACCCATTTCTTCCTCGCTGCGCATACGTTGCATAGGAACACTCAGTGATACAAATTCATAAATCCAGTCTGCAAGATGAAGATGGCTTTCTGTTCTTGAAATATAAAATATATCAGGATCTTCTTCATTCTCATTCATCTCCTCAGCATTTTCTACCTGCTTCACCACCATATTAAATTCATCCCAAAGGTTCAGCGGCAGTGTGTTTCCACACCGGTCGCAAATAACGTCAACGCTGCCGCCAATCTCAAATTTCAACATCATAAAAGATGTATTTTTTTCGAGTCTTAGCTTTACATTAGCATTGCATTTATTGAACCCGATAGCCGTTGGGTCTGTATGCTGAAAATCCGCAAAGAACTTATCATCCACCTCATAATTAAACTCGTGAACTCCAGGCTTCAACCCCACAAATGCAATATCAAACCTGTGCCTGTTTTCCATGATATTAAATTAAAGGGGTGCAAAGGTAGTGAAAATCATTTTATTTTTTGTATAAAAACATGATAAAATCTGCATCTTGCAGACTTTAATCCAAACTATTCAGTTCAACTTTCTTTCACATATCTTCGAAGAAGATCATAATAGCTAATTTCAATCAGCGTTTAAATTCCGTTCCTCTAATGAATATCTTCGGCAAATTTAAGAAGCATAAATGGTTTTGGATTGTATGTGTTCTTTTTATAATTGGCATCAGGCTATGGTCATTTAATAGTTACCGAATTGAAAATTTTTATACAAATAGTTTTTATTCCTCCTTTTCTGCTGTTTTAAGGTTTCTATTTGGATGGATACCATTTAGCGTTGGCGATATATTGTACTTCATTGTGGGCTGCTGGCTCTTT
>Ga0207652_10003104_pt1 | contig 13848 bp, 9 predicted proteins | sample KBSC63BmetaG_FD_184334 | JGI IMG/M metagenome (GOLD analysis project Ga0207652, IMG submission 184334) | Corn rhizosphere microbial communities from Kellogg Biological Station, Michigan, USA - KBS C6-3B metaG (SPAdes) (version 2) | ecosystem: Host-associated > Plants > Roots > Rhizosphere ... | reverse complement strand
CACGCCGTTGACCAGTACCCACGACATGCCCTGCGCAAGCTGCTTCGGTTGCTCGAACGTCGCGGGCGCGCGCAGCTTCGCTGGATCGAAAATGTCGATGTCGGCCCACATGCCCTGCTTGATGACACCGCGCTGGGTGAGACCCATGCGTTGCGCGGGTAGCGCCGTCATCTTGCGGATCGCATCCGGCAAGGTCAGCGCGTGATCCTCCCGCACGTACTTCGTGATGATCCGCGCGAACGCCGCGTAGGCGCGCGGGTGCGGATGCCCCTGGCCGAGCTTGCCGGTCGGCGCCTGCGCCGCGGCATCGTCGCAGATCGATACCCACGGCTGCTTGAGTGCGAGGGTGACATCCGGTTGCGACATGCCGAACACGGCAACGTCGGTGGCGGCGTGATCCTTGATCAGGATGTCGAGCAGCGCGTCGATCGGCTTTTCGTGCCACTGTTTGGCAACGTCGCCGAGCCGCTTGCCTTCGAGCGGCTTCAGCGCCGGGTTGTGTACGGAAGTGATTTCGACCGCGTGCGGACCGGGGACTTCCAGCCAGTCGTTGCTCCACGCGTCCGACGGCGTCTGCATGTCCTTCTCGATCCGCGCGCGCGTCTGCGGATCCTTCAATCGTTCGAGCAACTTCGCGTTGCCGCCCGCGTGCGCCCACGGCGGAATGAACGAGGCGAGGTCGTTGCCCCAGGCGGTGTAGGCGTAGGTATCGGCGCTGACATCCAGGCCTTCGGCGCGAGCCGCGTCGATCCTGGCGATCACCTTCGGCATGCTGCCCCAGTTCTCGTGGCCCGCGACCTTGAGGTGGAAGATTTCGACGGGGATGTGCGCGGTGCGCGCGATGTCGAAAACCTCGTCGAGCGCGGCCGCCTCACCATTGCCTTCGCTGCGCATGTGCGTGGCGTAAATGCCGCCGAAGTTCGCCACCGTCTGCGCGAGCGCGATCAATTCCGGCTTGGTGCTGTAGGTGGCGGGCGGATACTGCAGCGCCGTCGAGACGCCGAATGCACCGTCGCGCATCGCGCGCGCGACGATCGCCTGCATCTGCTTGAGTTCATCGGGCGTCGGCTGGCGGTCGCCGTAGCCGATCACCATTTCGCGCGCGGTGGCGGCGCCCACGTAGGTGCCGAAGTTCACCGCGATGCCCTGGGCCTGCAGGTGCTTGAAATACCCGTCGAGTGTTCGCCAGGCCGACTTGGCGTGCGAACCTTCTTCCGCAAGGATCTTGTCGTTGAGCGGCGCGGCCGATTCGCCTTCGCCGGTGATCAGCGTGGTCACGCCCTGGAAGATTTTCGACGGCGCGTGGCCATCCACCAGCAGCGTGTGTCCCGACTGGTCCAGCATGTCGATGAAACCCGGGGTGACCACCATGCCGTGCGCGTCGATGACTTGTTTGGCATCGACATCGCCGAGCCGGCCGATCGCGGCGATGCGGCCATTCCTGATTGCGATGTCGGTGGCATACCAGGGCGAACCGGTGCCGTCGATCACGTGCCCGTTGCGAATGACGATGTCATACGAGGGGGCGGATGCCGCGCGTGCGTCCAATCCGATGACGACGATGAACAGCAGGCAGATGGCCGCGCGCATGAAAACTCTCCTCGATGGTCGCGATGATTGCGGAGCGTGCAACGTCGCACCGCTTCAAGCCCTCGCCGGCTCGGGTTGCAGCGCACGGATGCTGCGCATCTGCGGGCTGGCAAGACAGCACAGCGCGATCACGGTGAGGGTCAGGCCCGCGATGCCGAACAGCGCGGTAAGCGAGATCACTTTCAGCAGCGCGCCGGCCGCCGCCGCGGAGAGCGGGGCCAGTCCCATGAAGGTGAACATCAGGATGCTCATGGTGCGGCCCATCATTGCCTGCGAGACGCGTTGCTGGATCCACGTGAAGATCGCGATCTGCACGATGCCGCCGAGCAGGCCCGTGCACAGCAGTAGCGCCGCCCCGGCATGAGTGGTGTGCGCCAGCATCAGTGCAACCAGCGTCAGGCCGACGAGACTGTCGATGCCCAGCACCATCAGGCCCAGGTGCCCGCGCACTGCGCGCTGGGCGTAACCTGAGAGAAAACTGCCGACGAACATGCCGACGCCCTGCGCGGTCATGAGTATCCCGAGCGATGCCGCACCGAGATCCATGCGCGTATCGGCCAGGACCGGCAGGCCCACCTGGATCGGACCGCCCACGAATACCGACACGAAGCTCGCGTAGATCACGAACGCGCGCAACGGCACGTCCGCCCACACGTAACGCACCCCCGCCGCGATGCTGGCGAACACGCCGCCGCTGTTTTTGGGTGGATGGAAGTCGCCATGGATGCGGATCATCGCCAGCGACAGCAGCGAAAACACGAAGCTCCCGGCGTCGATGGCAAAGGCCGTGCCGAGTCCGCTTGCATCCGGCAACGACTGCGAGGAGGGTTGATGGTGCGCGCCCAGCGCGATCACGAACCCTGCGAGCACCGGACCGCCGATCATGCTGAGCTGGCGCATGCCCATGAACAACGCATTCGCGGGGCGCAACTGTTGCGGTTGCACCAGTTGCGGCAGGATCGCGGAACCCGCGGGATACGCGAACGCCGTGGACAGGCCGATGCCGAGCGCCAGCAGGTACACCATCCACATCTGGATTGCGCCGCTCAGTACCAGTGCGGCGAGGATCACGATGCAGGCGGCGTTGGCGGCGCGCGCACCGAGCAACACGACGCGCGGCGACATGCGATCCACCACCGCGCCGCCAATCAGCATGAAGGCCGCGCGCGGAAACGCCATCACGGCCAGCACGATGCCCAGTGCGGCGGGATTGCCGGTAAGTTTCAGCACCAGCCACGGCAACGCCACCAGCGTGAACTGATCGCCGAACGCCGACACCGAACTGCCGCCGAACAGCAGGCTGAAGTTGCGGTTGGCGAATAGCGGATTGGATGTTCGCGCAGGCGCTGCGGGAGAAGCCGTGTTCATGGGAATCCTTATGGATTCGATGTGCATGAAACCATAGTTTGGCCGCGTTTCGAAAGGACAGTTTGGCCAAATCGAACTTTCGCTCTAAAAGGCATGCGCACACCGTGCCAAACACATCATCGGACCATGCTGGGTAGGACATCGGGCGGCGTGATGGCTTTCGGGCTGCGACCTAACGCAATCGTTCCGGAAGCCACCATGGAATTCTCGCTTTGCGAGACGATCGCGAGGGACACTCTCCTGCTCGGAGGTGCGGGAGATTTCCATGATCATGCCAGTTGAAAGAACACGAGCGATGTTGTGGGCTGGAGGCTTTCTGATCGAGCTTGCCCGTGACGATGGCCTGCCTCTTGCGGTCAGGCAGCAGGCTGTTGTGATCGCACGGCATTTCCCGACGATCGAAGACATCGGGTTCATGGCTAGGTTTCGGCATCCGACCGGCCTCGGTGTTGGATTGGTGACCCCGGAGGAAGCAGGCCCATGGGCCGAAGATTGCCGATTTGGCCCCCTTTGTTATTCCACACGGCTTGCGTGGCCTGAATGACGAAACATTGAGCGGAGGTGCTGGGACTGCATGGTGGTGAGAGCCCGCCCGCTTGCTGCTTTCAGCGATGGCTCCTATCAAGAATCGACCGGTTCAATTCGACCTAGGCTGTGTGAAAACGCAGCCATTCGATAAAATGAGTGCGTCGAATCGACGAGGGCCAGCCGATGAGCCGTTTTGTCGAAGGAGCGAATCGCTCGCAGAGTGTGTTGTTCCCCGGCCATCCATGTCGAACCGGAGCGACTGTTCCTGCGCGACGGTCGCTCATTCCCTGGCCACCATCCTTTACGAGTACTCGCGAACTCTGGCCGGCCCACATGAAGTCGACCCAGATGTTTTTGGCTTGGGCGGAGATGCTGTTGTCGATGAGGTCAGCGACCGCGGTCGAGAGGTCGTAGTCGAATGCGCGTAGCGACTCGAAGAGCCGTGATGCACGCGGATTCGCAATGTCATATTCGAAGCCCATCGCCCTATCCGACTGCCGCCGGGTCCCCTGCAGGCTGCCAAGCCAGCAGTGTACCGGTTTGGCACGGGTACCCCTTCAGCTGCCAAACCATGGTCCAAGGCGCGGCAAACCTAAGGAAGGCCGTTTTCGGAACCGTCGTGCGCGGCCAAACTATCCTTTCTTGAAATCATAGTTTGGCCAAAACGGCCAGACTATGGTTTCCCGCACAACCCGCACAGTCGCTTCCGCGTGAAGTGGGCCCACCAGGACTCGAACCTGGAACCAAGGGATTCGCGTAACCCGGGAATTTCTCCCCGGCGCGGACTATCTCTTCGCCCGCAGCTTTTGCTGGTGGGGCGCGGGACGCTCTAGCCTGTCATCAAGGGCACTGAAGCCCTCAGGTAGTCTCTGCACCTTCCGGCGGTGTACCGCCGGCTTGGCTCAGGGTTGCCACCGGCCGAGCCGCTGAGGTTTCCCTGAATTCGTCCCGATCCCGTCCGCGGCTTTCGCCGCGGCGGCACCTTTCGATGAGTCCCCTGCTCTAACCGATTGAGCTATAGGCCCACGCATCGAGAGGAATGGTAAACGAGACAGGTTGAAGTAGCTACCTTGTGCAGCTTATGATTTCATTCATATGAAGCCGCTGCGCTGCGTCATCTGTGACAAGAAACTTGCCGGTCGGCAGGCAAAGTATTGCTCCCGGCGTTGCAAGAACGCCGACACGAACCATCATCATCAAAGCTACCGCGCGCAGCAGGCGCGCGCCTTGCGTCGCAAGCTGGAGCTCCTCGAGATGTTTGGCGGGAAGTGCCGGCAATGCGGATACGATCGCAATTATGCCGCGCTGGCATGGCACCACGTCGACCCGCATGTGAAAGGGTTCGAGCTCGATGCCCGTTCTCTCGCCAACCGAAGCCGTGAGGCAGTACTTGCGGAAGCGAAAAAGTGTCGTCTTCTGTGTGCGAATTGCCACGCTGAAGCGCATTTTCCTCACTTCACAAAGCACGTTGTAATGGGCCGGCCACGGCAGAATGCTGGTTGAAGACGGATCGTCGTCTTCGCGTGGCGCTGTCGTTATTGGACGAGGTGCATATATCGAGCTTGTTGCGCCGAAGCCCACCCCCATATCGCGCCCATGCTCGACATTGAATCTCTGTATATCGGCGATTTCTCGTCCGAAACGCCACCCACCACGGCATCTGTACCCACCGGCAACACTGATCGCGAAAACGAAAACGCACTCGACGCCTATTCGCGCGTGGTCACTGGCGTCGCCGAACGCGCCGGTCCCGCGGTGGTGGCGATTGCGGTACCGGATCGCCGCGACACACGCGGACGGCGTCTGCCGGGCGGCGGCGGGTCCGGTTTCCTGTTCACGCCGGACGGTTTGATCCTCAGCAACGCGCACGTGGTGCAGGGCGCGCGCTCCATCGAGGTGATGACCACCGCGGGGCACACGCTCGGCGCCGACCTGCTGGGTGAGGATCCGCACACCGATCTCGCGCTGTTGCGCGTGCCCGCGCCGCAGCCGCTGCAAGCGCTGCCGCTGGGTTCCGCGCGCGGCATCCGCGTCGGCCAGCTGGTGGTGGCGATCGGCAATCCGTTCGGTTTCGAATCCACCGTCACCGCGGGCGTGGTCAGTGCTTTGGGTCGGAGCCTGCGCGCGGTGAGCGGGCGGCTGATCGAGGACGTGATCCAGACCGACGCCGCGTTGAACCCCGGCAATTCCGGCGGGCCGCTGCTGGATGCCACCGGTCACGTGATCGGCGTCAACACCGCGATCATCGCCGCCGCGCAGGGCATCTGCTTCGCGACGTCGATCGACATCGCGCAACAGGTGGTGCCGCAACTGATGCGCCACGGCCGGGTGCGCCGCGCCTCGCTGGGCGTGAGCGCGCAGAACCTGCGCTTGCCGCGCCGTTATGTGCGCCATTTCGAGCTGACCATCGAAAGCGCGGTGCGCTTGATGGAGATCGTCCCGGGCGGTCCGGCGGCGCGTGCGGGATTGCAAGCGGGCGACATCGTGATCGAATTCGACGGCCGCGCGGTGGACGGCATCGACACGCTGCACCACCTGCTGGATGCCGGGCGCATCGGCCGTGTCGCGCCGGTCACGGTATTGCGCCGCGACCAGCGGCGGGTGTTCGCGGTCACGCCTTCGGAATTGTCCGGGCGCTGAACGACATGCATCAGGCGGTTCCTGCTGACATCACGCTGGCAGCAGAACGGTCTAGTCTGGCGTTTCCCACGCACAACGGAGCACACCATGAACACCGAACAGGTTGCCAAGCGCCTCGTCGAACTGTGCCGCAAGGGCGAATACGAGCAGGCGCAGCGGGAGTTGTATGCGCAGGACGCGGTCAGCATCGAGATGCCGGGTGCACCCGCCGGTGCGCTGGGGAACGCCAAGGGACTGGAGGCGATCTACGAGAAGGGCCACAAGTGGGCCGAGGGAGTCGAAGCGGTGCACGCGAGCAACGTGAGCGCCCCGATCGTCGCCGGCAATTGGTTCAGTACGGCCTTTTCCATGGACATGACGTTCAAGGGCCGCGGCCGGACGCAGATCGAGGAGATCGGCGTGTACCACGTGCGCGACGGCAAGGTGGTCAGCGAGCAGTTCTTCTACGACATGGGTTGAGCGACGATCTGGCCGCGGCCCGGGAAGCCCGCATCGCGTCAGGCGTGGCTGCCTTCGGTCACCGCGCCACGCAAAGCCCCGCGCAGGGTGCGCTTTTCGGTTTCCTCGAGCTTGCGGCCCAGCAATTCACTGGCGCGCAGCAGCAGTTCGCGGTCGAGTTCGTGCGGCAGCGGGGTGCGTTCGGGCAGCGCGAGGATCAGTTCGCGCTGGGCCGTGTCGAGCGTCGCTGCGTATTCGCTGGCAAGTTCCTGCATGCGTGCAAGATTGTGCGCGACGTCCGCATCCGCCATCACGGATTCGGCTTCCGTAACCGGAGTGCCCGCGTATTCGCGACGGAACAGGAATTGCCCGAGTGCGGCGGCGTCGAGCTGGCGGCGGGTATCGGCTTCGCGCTGCAGTGCGGCGGACTGGTTGCCGGAAGGGTCTTTCGGTTCGACGCCGAGCAGGTGCACGCGGATACCGTGCTCCTGTGCCTGCTGAACACCCACGCGCAAGTCTTCGTCGCCGGCCAGCAGCAGCGCGTCGGAAATCGCGCGGTTGCGCGCGAGGTTGGTGAGGTCGGAGAAGATCAGGCCGTCCACGCCTTTCTGCTCGCCCGACTGGTTGACGAAACCGAGCCGCAGCTTGACGTTGTCGAGGTAGGCCATCGCCAGGTGCGCGGCGGTCGGGCCGGAGTTGGTGCCGTCGTACCAGTAGATGCGCAGCAGCGGACAGCCGCCGATGGTTTCCGCGCACTGCGCGAGGTATTGCGCGAACTCGGCGTTGGCGAGCCGCAGTTCGCCACGTCGCAATGGCGTGCCAAACAGCAACTCGCTGGCGGATGCGTAGAAGTAACCGGCGTCAACGAAAACGGCGATGCGATTCATGCAAGTAATCGATCATGCAAGTAGCAGCAACGCATGGTACGCCAGCACGCTTGCCAGGCGGCATCCCGCCGCTGCAAGGTCACAAGCCTATCTTCCCCCTTCGCCATGCGAAGGGGGATTGAGGGGGATGGCTCTATTGTTCGGATACGCCGAATGGTGCGCCGCATCGCATCCCCCCGCCGCTTCGCGGCGACCCCCTTCCGTTGGAAGGGGGTGAAAGCGTTACTCGAAATCGAGGAACGAGCGAAGCTGTTCGCTGCGCGACGGATGCCGCAGCTTGCGCAAAGCCTTGGCCTCTATCTGCCGGATGCGCTCGCGGGTGACGTCGAACTGCTTGCCGACTTCTTCCAGCGTGTGGTCGGTGTTCATGTCGATGCCGAAGCGCATGCGCAACACCTTGGCCTCGCGCGGGGTCAGGCCCGCCAGCACGTCGCGCACGGTTTCGGTGAGGCCGGTGTCGGTCGCCGATTCCACCGGCGAGCCGGCGTTCTGGTCCTCGATGAAGTCGCCGAGGTGTGAATCCTCGTCGTCGCCGATCGGGGTTTCCATCGAGATCGGTTCCTTGGCGATCTTCAGCACCTTGCGGATCTTGTCCTCGGGCATCTCCATCGCCACGGCCAGTTCTTCCGGCGTCGGCTCGCGCCCGTACAACTGGAGCATCTGGCGACTGATGCGGTTCAGCTTGTTGATCGTCTCGATCATGTGCACCGGGATGCGGATGGTGCGCGCCTGGTCGGCGATCGAGCGGGTGATGGCCTGGCGGATCCACCACGTCGCGTAGGTCGAGAACTTGTAGCCGCGGCGGTATTCGAACTTGTCCACGGCCTTCATCAGGCCGATGTTGCCTTCCTGGATGAGATCCAGGAACTGCAGGCCGCGGTTGGTGTATTTCTTCGCGATCGAGATCACGAGGCGCAGGTTGGCCTCGACCATTTCCTTCTTGGCGCGGCGGGCCTTGGCCTCGCCGATCGACATCGCGCGGTTGATTTCCTTGATGTCGGTGAGCGGCAGGAACAGCGCGCGCTCGATCTCGGTGAGCTTCTGCTGCTCCAGCAGGATGTCGTCGCGATGGTTCTTCAGCGCGGGCACCCACTTCTGGCGCTTGCGCGCCAGTTCATTGGTCCAGTCCAGGTTGGTTTCATTGGACGGGAACAGTTCGATGAATTCCTTGCGCGGCATATGCGTCTGGCGCACGCACACGTCCATGATCACGCGTTCGTGCTGGCGGATCGCCGCCACCACTTCGCGCAGTTTGCGCACGAAACCGTCGATGAGCGCGGACGGCAGCTTGAGCTTCAGGAACTCCTCGCCCATCTTTTCGCGCAGCTTCTGCGATTTCTTGTCGGCCACGCCGAATTTGTCGGCGGTCTTCTGGAACTTGCTGTACAGCTCGCGCAGCACGTCCATGCGACGCGCGACCTCGACCGGGTCGGGGCCGCTGGGGCCGGCGGATTCCTCGTCGCCGCCGCTGGAAACGTCGCCCTCGTCTTCGTCGTCACCGGATTCTTCGTCGCTGCCGTTGGACGCGTTGTCCGCTGCGGGTGGCGCCACACCGAATTCCTCGGCCGGGATTTCCATGTCGGCGAAGCCGGCCAGGATTTCGCTCATGCGGCGCTTGCCGTCGAGGTGCAGGTCGTATTCTTCCAGCAGCAGGCCGATCGCCCACGGGAAGCTCGACAGCGCGGTCTGTACCTGCGTCAGGCCTTCCTCGATGCGCTTGGCGATCGCGATTTCGCCCTCGCGGGTCAGCAGTTCCACCGTGCCCATCTCGCGCATGTACATGCGCACGGGGTCGGTGGTGCGGCCGACTTCGGCGTCCACCGCGGACAGCAGCGCGACCGCTTCCTCGGTGGCGGTTTCGTCGTCGTCGCCACTGACCGGGCCCTCGGCGCTGATCGTGTCGGTGTCGGGTGCGATTTCATGCACCTCGATACCCATGCCGTTGATCATGCCAATGATGTCTTCGATCTGCTCCGGATCGACGATGTCGTCGGGCAGGTGATCGTTGACCTCGGCGTAAGTCAGGTAACCCTGCTCACGGCCCTTGGTGATCAACTGCTTGATTTCGGATTGCTGCGAGGGGAGGTTTTCCATAGGGGTATTTGACACGACAAGACCGCTCAGTATAGCAAAATGGAGGCTTTCCAGCCATGGATCAAGGCCGAAAAAGCGTGATGGGACAAGCAGCTAGGATGGATTCGACATGCAAGAATTGGCCCAAGTGGCGGCTGGCTTGTTTTCCCTTCCAAGGGAAGGATGATTTTCTTTCCCCTTCGCTTGCGAAGGGCGGAGCGAAGCGAACGCGCGCGTAGTGCGAAGGGGGATGGCTCTTGACCCGGGTTGGCGGCATCCCCGCCGCTGACGCAGCGACCTCCTTCCTGTGGAAGGGGGCGATCACGCGTGGAGCCAGAACGTTACCGGACCATCATTGACCAGCCGAACCTGCATATGGGCACCGAAGCGGCCGGTTGCAACCCCGGGGTGCGCGGCGCGAGCGAGTTCCACCAGTCGCTCGAACCAGCGCCGGCCCTCCGCGGGCGGCGCGGCGGTGGTGAAACTGGGCCGCATGCCCTTGCGGGTGTCGGCGGCCAGCGTGAATTGCGGGACCAGCAGCAGCCCGCCGCCGGTGTCGGCGAGGGAAAGGTTCATGCGGCCTTCGGCGTCGCCGAATACCCGATAGCCCAGCAGCCGTTCGCACATGCGTCGGGCTTGCGGCTCGGCATCGCCGGGTTCGACCGCGACCAGCACCAGCAGCCCCGCGTCGATCGCGCCGACCGTTTCGCCCTCGACGGTGACCGAGGCTGAGGTGACGCGCTGCAGAAGGGCTATCACGGGAATCGGGAATCGTGAATGGGGAATCGGAAAAGCATATCCGCGTCGAGCGGCGCGCAAGGTGTTCGATGCCGGTTTCGACTCTCGACTCCCGACTCGCGATTCTCGGCTCCTCGCTACACTCCCGCGATGCGCTGGTACACCCGACTCGCCTACGGACTGATGTGGCTGACCGCCCGATTGCCGATGCGCGTGTTTCGCGCGCTCGGTGCCGGGCTGGGTGGTTTGTTCTGGATCACCAACAGTCGCAAGCGTCGGGTCGTCCAGGCCAATCTGGCCCTGGTACGGCGGGATCTGGGAGCCAAAGACCGGTGCGCACTGGCAGGCGAATGCGTGCGCCAGACCGGCATCTCGCTGGTCGAGGTATTCGGCATCTGGACGAATCCGCGCCGCACACTGGAGAACGTACGCGAGGTGCGCGGCAAGGAACTGTTCGATGCCGCGCTGGCCTCCAAACGCGGCCTGATCCTGTGCGCGCCGCATCTTGGCAGTTGGGAAGTCGCCAATTACTGGATCGGCGCCCGCACGCCATTTGCCACGTTCTATACCCAGCCGCGTTATCCGCAGGCCGAGGTGCTGCTGCGTCGCCTGCGCGAAGGCGGCGCCAGCACCCAGTTTCCGATCGACGATTCCGGCGTGCGCCGCGTGTTCCGGCATCTGCGCGAGGGTGGCGTGGTGTCGATCATGCCCGACCACGTGCCGCGCGCGGGCAGCGTGGTCGCGCCGTTCTTCGGCGTGCCGGCGCTCACGATGACGCTGCTGCCGCGCCTCGCGCAGCGCACCGGCGCATCTGTGCTGATGCTTTTCGTGGAACGTCTGCCGCAGGGATTCCGCGTGCATTTCCGCGAGCCACCCGCAGCGTTGCGCGATCCCGATCCGCTGGTTGCATGCACGGCGATGAACACGGCGATCGAAAGCTGCGTCCGCGACGCGTTCACGCAGTACCAGTGGAACTACAAGCGTTTCAAAGCGCGCGCGGGCAGTGGCTTGAACGACGATGCGTACATCGCAACGGGCGTGCAGACGTGAAGTGGTATGTCGCCCTGACCTGGTGGACGTTGCGTGCATTGGGCGTGCTGCCGCTGCCGGTGTTGTACGCGATCGGTGGTGCGCTGGGCTGGCCGCTGTGGTGGCGCAAACGTGCGCGCGAGCGCGTGCATACCGAAGTGAACATGCGCATCGTGCACCCCGAACTGGACGACGAGGCACGCGATGCGCTGGTGCGCGAATGCCTCGTCGAAACGGGTCACGCAGTTACTGAAATGGCGGCGGTGTGGGGGCGCGGCGCGCGGCGTGCGCTGGAACTCGTTCGCGAAGTGGATGGCCTGGAACATTTCGATGCGGCGCTGCAATCGGGGCGCGGGTTGATCGTCGCCGCTCCGCATCTCGGTTGCTGGGAGTTGTTGAACTACTGGCTTTGTGCGCGCACGCCCATCGCGATCCTGTACGCGCCGCCGCGCAACCCCGCGTGGGAAGCCATGCTGGTGCGCGCACGTGGCGACTTGCATCCCGAACAGGTGCGCGCCGATGGCGCGGGCGTGCGGACGTTGTACAAGCGGTTGGCCGCGGGTGGCGTGGTCGGCATCCTTCCCGACCAGCAACCCAAGCGCGGCGAGGGCCAGTTCGCGCCTTTCTTCGGCCTCGACGCCAACACCATGGTGCTGCTGCCACGCATCGCGAAGCGCACGGGTGCGAGTGTATTGTTCGCGTTCACGGAACGGCTGCCGCGCGGCGCGGGCTATCGCATGCGCGTTCGCCCGGCGCCGGAGGACATCGCCGACTCTGACCTGCGCATCGCCTGCACCGCGCTCAATCGCGGCGTCGAGCAATGCGTGAACCTCGCCTTCCCGCAATACCAGTGGACCTACAAGCGCTGGGCCGAGCGGCCGGACCCGCTGCAACACGATCCGTACTGGCTGGCGCGGCATGGCCTGACGGAACAGTCTGCGCGCGCGGGCAGGGCGTAGGTTGGGATGAACCGGGGCGTCGCTTTGCCGTCCTTGGCACTGGGTCCCGGCCAGTCCATGGCCGGGATGACGGAACCCCAACACTACGGCGAGATCGTGTCGGGGTTCGCCTGAAGCCGCTCACCCCAACCTACCATCAGTTCACTAGAGCGTGGCAACCATGCAACCCATCACCTGCATCGAAGACCTGCATCGGCTGTACCTGAAACGCGTGCCGCGGATGTTCGTGGATTACTGCGAATCGGGGTCGTGGACGGAAACCACGTTGCGCCGGAATCTCGAAGACTTTGCACGCATCCCGTTGCACCAGCGCGTCGCCGTCGGCGTGGAAGGCGGTACCACGACGACAAAAATGCTCGGTGAAGAAGTCGCGTTGCCGATGGCGCTGGCGCCGGTGGGTTTGTGCGGCATGCAGCACGCCGACGGCGAAATGCTCGCGGCGAAGGCAGCGCTGGACTTCGGCGTGCCGTTCACGCTCTCGACCATGAGCGTGTGCTCGATCGAGGACGTGGCCGCGTTCGTCAAACGCCCTTTCTGGTTCCAGTTGTACGTGATGCGCGACCACCGTTTCATCGAAAGCCTGATCGACCGCGCCAAGGCGGCGGGTTGTTCGGCGCTGGTGTTGACGCTGGACCTGCAGGTCATGGGCCAGCGCCATCGCGACATCAAGAACGGGCTTTCGACGCCGCCCAAACCGACGCTGAAAAATCTCGCGAACCTCGCCTTGCATCCGCGCTGGTGTCTGGACATGGCGCGCACGCGACGGCATCAATTCGGCAACATCGTCGGTCACGTCGAAGGCGTCAGCGACATGTCCTCGCTGGCTGCGTGGACGGCCGAGCAGTTCGACCGCGGGCTCAACTGGAATGACGTCGAGTGGATCAAGAACCGCTGGGGCGGCAAGCTGATCCTGAAGGGCGTGCTCGATCCCGACGATGCGCGCCGTGCGGTCGAGTGCGGTGCGGACGCGATCGTGGTGTCCAACCACGGCGGCCGGCAGCTCGACGGCGCGCCGTCTTCGATCAGCGTGCTGCCGGAGATTGCGTCGCGCATCGGCAACGATTGCGAGGTGTGGCTGGACGGCGGCGTGCGTTCGGGGCAGGACGTGCTGAAGGCACTCGCATTCGGCGCGCGCGCGGTAATGCTCGGCCGCGCATTCGTGTACGGACTCGGTGCAATGGGCGAAGCCGGTGTCACCACGGTGCTGGAACTGATCCGCCGCGAACTCGACCTGACGATGGTGCTGTGCGGCGTGCGCACGATCGCGGAAATCGATCGGCGCGTATTGCACGAGGCCGTGCGCTGACCGCGTATCCCGGATGGAGCCACGCAGCGGCGGTTGAGGCAAACGCGAACGGCAAAGCTGGCCCGCAGGCGAGAGACACGGGATGCCGGGAATGAATCCGCGGTCGCTCGCGAGACGCTTCACGGACGTCGCCTCGCTGCCTCCGGGCTACCGACGGACGCTCGAGCGGCTTTTTTTGCGCGTGATCCGGCAGGTATAGGTGCCTCAATCGGAGTAGAGTGATCGCCCCGGTCGACGCCGCACATCGTCGTGCGGGCTCGCTACCGGGGGTTCGATCCCAATCGTTCCTCGG
>Ga0207652_10003102_pt1 | contig 13850 bp, 12 predicted proteins | sample KBSC63BmetaG_FD_184334 | JGI IMG/M metagenome (GOLD analysis project Ga0207652, IMG submission 184334) | Corn rhizosphere microbial communities from Kellogg Biological Station, Michigan, USA - KBS C6-3B metaG (SPAdes) (version 2) | ecosystem: Host-associated > Plants > Roots > Rhizosphere ... | reverse complement strand
GTGTCTGATCAAGTCGCCGGGCGAGAAACGATCCGGCGTCGCATGCCACTCGAGATCGTCGTCGCGGACGCACTGGATCACCTTTCGCGTTCGCTCATGGACGCGGTCGAGGTATTCGAGAAAGGGTTGAACGCGCGTGATTTCCATCGTGGGGCGGTCAGCGGCGCTCGAGCGCGAGCAGCCGAGTATTCGAGGAGAAGCCGTGTCGCTCATAGAGCGGCCGACTCCGATGGCTCGGCCAGAGGAAGACCGTGTCGACGCCGGCGGCATCGCATTCCGAGAGCGCGGCCGCGAGGAGGCGCGATCCTGCGCCCGTGTTTCGCAGGTCGGGATGCACGTAGAAGTTGCTGATGTACGCGTGCCGCTCGGACTCGTCGCCGGGATTCGGAATCTTCTCGATCACCTGGAGCCAGATGTTGCCGAGTGCTTCGCCGTCACGATCGAGGATCCAGGTTCGCCAGGGCGAATCGGCCGTGAGTCGAGATCTCATCCACGCTTCGCATCGAGCAAGAAATGACTGGGTCTCCTCGGTGGTCGGGCGACGCTCGGTCCGGAAAGCCAATCGAAGACGGGCAAGGCGCGACGCGTCGTCGGGTCCGGCGCGGCGAACCACCGCGGCATCCGCAGTATTCATTTCCGTTTAACTAGCAGGACGCGTGTGTTCGGCGCAACCCGACGTCGGGTCGCGGTGGGACTGCGCTGGCGTCGATGATGGGCCAGCATAACATTCAAGATCGCGGACGCGAATGGCGTTCGCCAACACCCGAGGAACTCATGTCAGCACGACACATCGCTCAGATCGCCGCCGTTGCTCTGACGGCCGGCACGTTCATCGTGAGCTCGGCCGACGCGCAACAGCAAGCCGGACAGGCGGCGCCGGCCACGCCGGCGGTCGGCGCGGCGGCGCCGGACTTCAGCGCGACGGCAACCGATTCCACCGGCAAAGCTATTCCCGTCTCGCTTGCATCGCTGCGCGGAAAAGTCGTGGTGATCGCGTTCTATCCGCTCGATCGGTCGTCCGGGTGCACCGCGGAGCTGACGAAATTCCGCGACGAGTACCAGACGCTGTTCGGCGACGGCGTCGTGGTGCTCCCGACCTCCGTCGACAGCCTCGGCTCGCACGCGAGCTGGGCGAAAGATGCGCACTTCCCCTTTGCGATGATCGCCGATCCGACGAGCGCGGTCGCGACGAAGTATGGCGCACAGGGTGGAGCGCGGCCGTATTTCCGCCGCTCCGTGTACGTGGTCGGCAAGGATGGGAAGGTCGCGTACGCCAGCCCGAGGTTCGACGCGCTCGCGCAAGACGGCTACGACAAGCTCGCGGCCGCGATCAAGACGGCGAAGGCGAATTGATCAGTCGATTTCTGTCGCGCGCGTCCGTCGCTGCGTTCGCGGCGACGGCGCTCGCGGCGCCGCCCACGGTACGTCCCGCGCACTCGCGGAGCCCCGACGCGCCCGTATTGATCGTGTTCATCACGGTCGATCAGATGCGCGCGGACTACTTCGAGCGGTTCCTTCCGCAACTGTCCGGCGGGTTGGGCCGATTGTATCGTGGCGGCGCGGTATTCACGAACGCATATCAGGATCATGCGATCACCGAGACCGCGCCGGGCCACTCGGTGACGATGTCGGGCCGTTTTCCCGAGCATACCGGAATCGTCACCAACACACTCGGCGTACCGGATCCGCAAGCAACGTTGGTCGGCGGCGGCGGCCCCGGCGCATCGCCATTCCGATTCCGCGGTTCGGTGCTGATCGACTGGCTGCGGATGAACGACCCGCGGTCGCGCGCACTGTCCGTGTCGCGAAAGGATCGCGGCGCCATTCTTCCGCTCGGCCGCGCACATCAGCATGCCTTCTGGTACGCGAGCGATGGTCGGTTCACGACGAGTACCTACTACGCCGACACGCTCCCGGCCTGGGTGCAGAGATTCAACGAGCGGAAGATCCCGCAGAGCTACGCCGGTAAGGTCTGGCAACCGTTGCTGCCGCTCGCGCAGTACTCCGAACCCGATTCGGTTCGGTGGGAGAACTACGGGAGCAACTATGTATTTCCGCATCCCTTCCCTGCCGATCCAGCGCAAGCAGCGCGACTGTTCACCGAGTTCCCGGCCATGGACTCGCTCACGGCGCAGCTCGCGCTCGACGGCGTGAATGCGCTGGGACTTGGACGCGGTCCGCAGACGGACGTCCTCGCGGTCTCGTTCTCGACGACCGACGCCGTCGGCCATCGGTATGGGCCGGACTCGCGCGAGCTGCACGACCAGATCGTGCGGCTCGACCGCTATCTGGGAATCTTCATCGATTCGATATTCAAGATTCGTGATTCCTCGCGCATCGTCTTCGCGTTGACGGCAGACCACGGCGTCGCGCCGTTCCCGGAGCTTCGGGCCGAGCGCGAGCACGTTCCGGTCCTTCGCGCGGATCTCGGGCCGGTCGTCGCTGCAGCGAACGCACGTCTGACCGGCGCGGGCGCCGACGGCGGCACGATTCGCGTCGAAGAAGGGATCGTCACGCTGAGCAGACCAGGCCTTCAGCGCGCAGGCCTCGTACCGGATTCCGTGATCGCAGCACTCGCCCGCGACCTCGCGAAGATCCAGGGCGTCGCGCGGGTGGATCGTCCACGAGATCTCGCGCGACGCGATACGACGACAGATGACCTCGCGCGGCGGTGGCTGCACATGCTTCCGGCGGACTATCCAGCCGAGCTGGTCGTCTCACTCGCGCCGTACGCGTACTACTCGAGCGTCGAGGCGGCGACGCACGGCACACCCAACGACTATGACGCGCACGTCCCCGTGATCTTCTACGGACCATGGTTCACGGTGGGCAAGTACGGCGCACGTGCGCTGGTCGCAGACATCGCGCCGACGCTCGCCGCGGTCGCGGGCGCGCAGCCAACCGAGCGGCTCGACGGGCGCGCACGAACGGAAGCCATTCGCGCGCGCCCGTAACCTGCGCGCCTAGCGTCGCTCCGTTTCAGCGCGATCGCGACGCGCCATCACCTTCTTCCCGCGAATCGTCGTCGAACGCAGCGCCCGGATGACGTGATCGGCTGCGTCGTCCGGCACCTCGACCAGCGCGAAGCGGTCGGCGATCTCGATCGCTCCGATGTCGCGAGAGTCCAGCCCCGCCTCGTTGGCGATCGCGCCCACGAGATCGCCAGGTCGCACGCCGGATTTCCTTCCGAGCGCGATATAGACGCGCGCGACGCCCTGTGCTTCGGCGCGTCCGCGTGCCCGCCGCGGGCGATCGCCGCGGTCTTCGCGCTGCCCATGCTCGCGTGACTCGCGTGACTCGCGCGAGTCGCGCCCATCACGCCCGTCACGCGGCGCGCGATCGCGCCGGAAGCGGTCCTCGCGCTGCGGGACCGCGACATTCGGAATCTCTTCTTCCTGCGCGGCCTCGCCCTCGCCAGCATCGTCGGCCAGCTTCACCGCGGCCGCGGCGACATCGAGCACGTCGTATTCCTCGGCCAGTGATTCGACGACGACGCGATACGAGTCGAGGTTGCCGGCGACGAGCAGCTCCTCGAGCGACGCGCGCGTCAGCTCGAGGCGCCGAGCGCGCAGATCGTGAATCGTCGGCACCGACTCGATCGCGATCTTGCGCTTCGTGAGCTGCTCGATGTTCCGGAGCAATCGATGCTCGCGCGCCTCCGCCAGGGTGATCGCGACGCCTTCGCGTCCCGCTCGTCCGGTGCGGCCGATGCGATGGATGTACGCGTCCGGCGAAGAGGGGACGTCGAAGTTCACGACGTGCGAGACGTGCTCGATGTCGAGCCCGCGCGCAGCGACGTCCGTCGCCACGAGCAGTTCCGATGCACCGTCGCGAAAACGGCGCATCACGCGATCACGCTGCTCTTGCGAGAGTCCACCGTGCAAGGCTTCGGCGCGATAGCCTCGCGCGCCGAGTGTCTCGGTGAGCTCGTCGACTTCGGTGCGGGTGCGACAGAAGACGATCGCGGAGGTTGGCGCTTCCATGTCGAGCACACGTGCGAGTGCAGCGACCTTGTGCCGGCGCTGGACGACGAATGCGACCTCACGGACGCGCGGCGTCTCCCCGGGTGCGACCCGTTCGCGCGCGATGTGCACGAGCACTGGCTCGCGGAGGTGACGATTGGCGATCGCGCGAATCGGCGCCGCCATCGTCGCCGAGAAGAGTGCCGTCTGTCGCTCCGACGGAATCTCCTCGAGGATCGCCTCGAGGTCTTCGGCGAAGCCCATGTCGAGCATCTCATCGGCTTCGTCGAGCACGACCATGCGGACCGCGTCGAGCACGAGCGTGCGCCGACGGATGTGATCGAGGGCGCGGCCTGGAGTCGCGACGACGACGTCAACGCCTCGCTTGAGGGCACGAAGCTGCTGTTGCATCGCTTGCCCGCCGTAGATCGGCAGCACGCGCACGCCCATCTGCCGGCCGTACTTGTGAACGGCTTCGGCAACCTGCATCGCAAGCTCCCGCGTGGGGACGAGGATGAGTCCGCGAACCGTGCGAGCGTCGTCCTCGGAGGGACCGATGCGATGAAGCATGGGCAGCGCGAACGCCGCGGTCTTTCCGGTTCCGGTGGCCGCCTGGCCGAGGACGTCGCTGCCGGCGATGAGCGGCGGGATCGCCTCGCGCTGGATGTCCGTAGGCTCTTCGTACCCGAGCGCGGCGACCGCGGCCACCAGAGCTTGATCAAGGCCGAGCGAAAGAAACCCGCCGTCGGTCGCGGGAGTGATCTCTTCAACGTGTTCTGTGGTCATGTTGCCTTTACCGCGTGTCGAGAAGCGTGCCGGTGAAAAGTCGAACGAGCGCCGCGGTGGCCGGAAGCTCCGTACAGGCACAGTCCGGTTGCGGCGGTTTGGATCGCTCGTCACAATAAACCTACGCCGTGTCAGGAGATGGTTCGTGCCACCCACGTCTGACCAGCCAACGCCCGTCTGCACGCACGAGCGCGGCCCAGGAACAACGGTATGTCTGCATTGCCGTCGCGAGGCGCGGATTGCCGCGAGCCACCGGCGGAAGCAGTTGGTGCTGCGTGGGAGCGCGGGCGCGATCGTGGTCGCGACCTTCCTCGCCGCTGGCGTGTTGAGCGCAAGCGCGCTGCGTGGGCGCTCGGCCCGCGATACGGCGCGGCGGCTCGCCGATCCCCCGCATGCACCGACGCAGAGCGCCGTGGCCGCGCCGACACCGGCAAAGCCCGACAGTGTAACGCAGCAAGGGGTGGCGCCGGCACCACGTCCCGTCACGACGCCGGTGGCGACGACCGGTGCCGCAAGCGGCTCGGTGGCATCTACGCGCGGGCCGTCAGCGGGCGCGCCATTCGGACCGGTCATCGCCGAGGGTGAGGCGTCGATTGCCGCAGGTGTGACCGCGGTGCGCACGGACAGCGCCGTCTCGGTGTCCTTCGACAATCCCGAACGCCGCACGCGCATCCCCGAAAAGTTCGAGGCCTTCGTTCGTGAGACCTTGCCGAAGGTCTTCGGCAGCACGGCGGATTCGGCGCTCGCGAAGCTCAAGGCGGGCGGCATCGCGTCGCAGGGAGATCTGTTGATGGACCTCCCGATTCGAGGCGTGCGCATTCCGGTGAATCCGGCGTGGGACATCATGCTCTATCCGGCGACTCGCCCGGGGCGCGACGGACCGCTCGTCATCCGGTACAGTGCCGTGGTGACGCCCGCGAACAGCGCCCGCTGAGGCGGTTCTACTAAGCTGATAGTTGACAGGAACGAAGTTGCGTCGTATTCTACTATCGGCTTAGTAGAGAGGACGCATTGGACGACTTCGTGCTGGGCGACCGTGAACTCGACGTGATGGGCGTGCTGTGGGACCTCGGATCGGGAACCGTGGCCGAGGTGCGCGACAAGCTGCCCGTGGATCTCGCGTACACGACCGTGCTCACCATCCTTCGCAATCTCGAGGCGAAGGAGTTCGTGCGACACACCGCCGAAGGCAAGGCGCATCGCTATTTCCCGCAGGTCGCGCAACAGACCGCTCGGCGCAGCGCGATCAGCCGCATCGTCGACAAGCTGTTCCACGGCTCGCCCGAGCAACTCGTCGCGCAGCTCGTGCAGGACGATGCGTTGTCCGCGGAGGACCTGAAACGCTTGCGCGCGCTGCTCACCTCGTCGGGCAAGAAGACCGGAGGCAAGCGATGATCACGTCATGGATGCTGTATGCGCTGGCGGTCGGCGCGCTCGTCGTGATTGCGACACTGGTGCTCGAGCGTGTGGCGATCGCGCGCGGCTGGCCTCTCCGGCTCGTGTGGGTCGCGGGGCTCGTGCTCGCGAGCGCGCTCCCCGTCGTGAATGCGATCCGACAATCGATCCCGCATGAAGCCGGGCCGATCCCGATCATGCCCTTCGTCGTCACGATGCCAGCGGTCACCGTTCAGCCGTCCGGCTACGATTGGACGTTCGCGCTGAATCGCGGCCTCGAGGCGACGTGGGCCACGATGAGCATTCTCTTACTGGCGCGACTCGCGTGGGCGATGATCGGCCTGCGGCGCTCCCGGCGCACGTGGCCCATGCGTGAGATCGACGGAACGCCGGTGCGCCTGGCGCCGAACGTCGGCCCCGCGGTGATCGGTCTGCGGTCGATGGATGTCGTGCTGCCCGAATGGATCGTCACGCTCGATGCCCCATTGCGCGCGATCGTGTTGCGCCACGAGAACGAGCATCGCCGGGCGCGCGATCCACATCTGTTGTTCGGCGCCGCAGTCGGCGTGGCACTCATGCCCTGGAATCCGGCGATGTGGTTCGCGGCGCGCCGCCTGCGACTCGCCATCGAGATCGATTGCGATCAGCGCGTGCTGCGCGCGCATCCGTCGCCGGAGCGGTATGCCATGCTGATGCTCACGATCGCGCAACGGCGAGGCGTCGCGCCGACGCTCTTCGCTCCGATGCTCTCTGAATCTGCCACTCAACTCGAACGGAGGATTGTCGCGATGCGTTCAACGACTCGACGGCTTGCGCGTGGGACCGCCATCGCGGCCAGCGCGATCGCAGTGGGCATGATTGCCTTTGCCTGTTCTCTACAGTCGGACAACCCGACGAGCCCGAAGCCGTCGGCGAATACGAACGCGGCGACGACGTCGGCATCGGCGAGCAAATCGCCGTTCAAGGAATTCGCGGTGAGGGCGGAGGTGACTCCCGTTGCCGGCAATCCAGCGCCTCGCTACCCGGATGCGCTTCGTGCCGCCGGTGTGGAAGGATCGGTCGTCGTGCAGTTCGTCGTCGACACGATGGGCCACGCCGATATGAATACGCTAAAGGTCCTGAAGTCGACCGACGAGGCGTTCACGACGGCGGTGCGCAACGCGCTGCCGAACATGAAGTTCAAGCCGGCGGAAGTCGACGCCGGCCGGAAGGTCAAGCAACTGCTGCAGATGCCGTTCGAGTTCAACATGGCGGGACACCAGGCGCCGGCCCCCGCGGCCGTCGAGACGCACGCGTCGCGCGACGGGAAGGGCGTGCGCGCGCTGGCCCCGATCATCGTCACCGGGGCGACGGGTGGACCGAAGCGAGTCTCGAACGCAGCGTTGCCGCCCGATGTCTACTACGAGTATCAGGTGGAGAAGGCGGTCTCGCCAATCCCTGGCAATTCGGCGCCGCGCTATCCCGACTCACTTCGCGAGGCGCACATTCAGGGCGAAGTGCTCGCGCAATTCATCGTGAACGAGAACGGCCGTCCCGACATGAGCAGCTTCGGCGTGCTGAAGTCATCCGATTCGCTCTTCACGCAGGCCGTGATGATGTCGCTGCCGAACATGCAGTTCAATCCGGCCCTGGTCGGAGGGAAGGCCGTGAAGCAGCTCGTGCAGATGCCCTTCCAGTTCAATCTGTCGAAGGACTAGGAAAATTCGTGACGCGATGACGGCGAGTCGGTATTCATTACCGGCTCGTCGTCGTGTCCGGACTCGCGCGCCCACCACGCGGCGTCGAGCACCGACCAGACGTTGAACAACAACGCGCCGAGCGACCACCAGCCGCCGCCGAATCGCCAGGCGGCAATCGCGTAGGCGCCGACCGAGCAGCAATGCAGGAGCGCGGTGCCATATCGTCGCTGCAAGAGCTGCCCAAGTCCCGGAACGAATGCGCTCGCCGCACCCGCGGCCACCGCGCCCGGCGGCCGCGGCGCAACTCTCGCCTGCGGCGTGCGCAGTGGAAGAATCACGCGGCCGCTAGCGCAAGTCGGTCGAGCAGGCGCTCCGCGTCGCTCTCGATGCAGAGCATCTCGCGTTGCGCGGGCCGCACGAATCCCTCGCCGCACGCGTGGTCGAGGAACTCGCCGAGCCGGCGGTAGTAGCCTCCGACCTCGAGCAGGCCATACGGCTTGCGATGCAGGCCGAGCATGCCCCAGGTCCAGATCTCGAAGAGCTCTTCCAGCGTGCCGAGGCCACCGGGCAGCGCGACGAACGCGTCCGCGAGCTCGGCCATGGTGGCCTTTCGCTCGTGCATCGTTTCGACGACGTGGAGCTTGGTGAGCCCGCGATGCGCGATCTCGCGCTCGGCGAGGGCACGCGGCATCACGCCGACCACTTCGCCGCCGGCCGCGATGGCGGTGTCGGCGAGCTCGCCCATGAGCCCGACGCTCGCGCCGCCGTACACGATTCGCAGGCCGCGGGCAACCGCTGCGCGCGCGAACGAGCGGGCGGCGTCGGCGTAGACGTCGGACCGGCCGTTCGCCGACCCACAGAAGACGCAGACCGATCGCAGGGGCAGCATGTTTTTCGAAGACTACTCGCCGATCCGTGGCACGCCAGGGCCAACCTTTGCATAGGGGTGCCCGTATTTCAGGCATACCCCTGCCCCACGTGCTTCGACTTTCGCCGTAACGAGCAGTCATGGCCAAACAGACCGCCCGCCAAGCGCAGCCGTATACGATCGCGCTGCCGCTTCCACCGACCCAGCGATTCCTGCCCCTCCTCCTGCTCCTTTTTGTCGGCAGCGGTTGCGCGGCGCTGATCTACGAGATCGTCTGGTTCCAGCTCATTCAACTCGTCATCGGATCGTCGGCGGTGTCGCTCGGCGTGCTGCTCAGCACGTTCATGGGCGGTATGTGCCTCGGCAGCCTGCTGCTGCCGCGATTCGTGTCGCCGAATCAACATCCGCTGCGCATCTACGCGCTGCTCGAGGGCGGCATCGGCATCCTGGGATTGATCGTGCTCGTCACGGTGCCGCTGGTCGGAGGTGTATATACGGCGACGGCGATGCACGGGCTCGCGGGCATCATTCTCCGCGGCCTCGTCTGCGCGATCTGCCTGCTGCCGCCGACGCTGCTCATGGGCGCGACGCTGCCGGCAATCGCGCGCTGGGTGGAGACGACGCCGACCGGCGTGTCGTGGTTGGGCTTCTTCTACGGCAGCAACATCGCGGGTGCCGTGTTCGGGTGCCTGCTCGCAGGCTTCTACCTGCTGCGCGTGCACGACATGGCCACGACGACGTTCGTCGCGGTGCTCATCAACTTCAGCGTCGCCGGAATCGGGCTCGCGCTGTCCAGGCGCGCGCCGCATCGGCCAGGCGTGCAGACGACCCCCGAAGGCGTCGTCGAAGAAGCGCCGGGTCTTCCGCGATCGAACTTCATCTACACGGCGATCGCGCTTTCGGGTCTCTCGGCACTCGGCGCCGAAGTGGTGTGGACGCGCCTGCTGTCGCTCATGTTGGGTGCGTCGGTCTACACGTTCTCGATCATTCTCGCGGTCTTTCTGATCGCGCTCGGGATCGGCAGCAGCGTCGGCTCGATCCTCGCGCGCGACACACCCTCCCGCATCTCGCTCGCGTGGTGTCAGGCGCTCCTGTGCGGGGCCGTCGCATGGGCCGCGTTCATGATGGCGCGTTCGCTCCCGTACTGGCCGATCAATCCGACGCTGTCGCCGAGTCCGTGGATCACGTTCCAGCTCGATCTGCTGCGGTCGGCGGTTGCTGTCTTCCCAGCGGCGCTGCTGTGGGGAGCGAGCTTCCCGCTGGCAATCGGTGCGGTGATGGGTCCCGGGCAGGACGCGGGGCGACTCGTCGCGCGCGTGTATGCGGCGAACACGGTCGGCGCGATCATCGGGTCCGGGTTGTTCAGCATATACATGATTCCTCATTTCGGCACGCAGGCGTCGCAGCGCGCGCTCATCGTTGTCGCGATGACCTCGGCCGCGGTCGTGTTCGCGTCGCTTATTGGACGGCGGTCGCCGGAACCCGCGAACGCGAAGCGCGACCCGCGCACGTCGCCGATTCCGACGCTGGGCGTGGCCGGTCTCGTCACGGCGGGCGTTGCGCTGGTCATCGCATTGGTGCTGGTGACGAAAGTTCCGAAGGTCCCGCCGGGACTCATCGCCTATGGTCGCTTCCTGCCGACGTACACGAGCGAGCCGAAGTATCTCTACGTCGGCGAGGGCATGAACTCGTCGATCGCGGTGTCCGAGGAAGAGAGCGGCGCGCGCAACTTCCACGTCGCGGGCAAGGTCGAAGCGTCAAGCCTTCCGCAGGACATGCGACTCCAGCGCATGCTCGGCCAGATGTCGGCGCTGTTCACGAATGATCCGAAATCGGTACTGGTGGTCGGCTTCGGCGCGGGCGTGACGGCCGGCTCGTTCGTGACGCATCCAGGCATCAAGCGGATCGTGATCTGTGAGATCGAGCCGCTCATTCCGCAGGTGGTGTCGACGTACTTCACGCGCGAGAACTACAACGTGGCGCACGATCCGCGCGTGCAGATCGTGTACGACGACGCGCGGCACTTCATTCTCACGACGAAGGAGAAGTTCGACGTCATCACGTCCGATCCGATTCATCCGTGGGTGAAGGGAGCGGCAACGCTCTACACGAAGGAATACTTCGAGCTGGTGAAGCAGCATCTGAATCCGGGCGGAGTCGTCACCCAGTGGGTGCCGCTCTACGAGAGCTATCCGGACGTCGTGAAGAGCGAGGTGGCCACGTTCTTCAACGTGTTCCCCGACGGGACCATCTGGAGCAACGACATTCAGGGCAAAGGCTACGACGTGTTGCTCGCCGGCCATGCGACGCCGCAGTCGATCAACATCGACTCGCTGCAGGCGCGTCTCGCGAAGCCCGAGAACTCGCGCGTGCTGGAGTCGCTTCAGGAAGTCGGGTTCAACTCGGGTCTGTCGCTGTTGTCGACGTATGCGGGTCAGGCGCGCGATCTCGCTCCCTGGCTGCAAGACGCCGAGATCAACCGTGACTCGAACCTGCGGCTGCAGTATCTCGCGGGGATGGGGCTGAACTCATATCAGAGCGCCGGCATTCTCGACGACATCCTCAAGTACCGTCGCTTCCCCGAGAATCTGTTCGTGGGTGCGGAGAGCGAGCGGCAGTATCTCCGGCAGCAGTTCGGCGGCGTCTCGGGTCCGTGATGTCGCCCGCACGGGGACGGCGCGTTGCGCTGACGCACGTGCCGTCTCCGAACATGCAAGAGTACGAACGCACGTTCGTCGGCGACGCGACGATCAATCTCGCGCTCGCGAATCGCCAGCATGCCGCGTACTGCGATGCGTTGCGCGCATGCGGCGCCGACGTCACAACGCTCGACGTGAACCGCGCGTTGCCGGACTGTGTCTTCATCGAGGACACCGCGATCGTGCTGGACGAGGTGGCGGTGATGATGTCGCCCGGGGCGGAATCGCGGCGTCCGGAGCCGGCGGGGATCGAGCCGGTGTTGCGCCAATATCGTCGAGTCGAGCACGTGCGGCTGCCGGCAACGGTCGACGGCGGCGACGTCGTCGTGAATGGCCGCGACGTCTACGTCGGACAATCACCGCGAACGAACGCCGCCGCGCTCGATGCACTGCGTGACATTCTGGATCCGCTTGGCTACCGCGTGACCGGAGTCGGGGTGCACGGATGTCTGCATCTCAAGACCGCGTGCAGCGCTCTGCCGGACGGGCAGCTTTTAGTGAATGCTGATTGGATCGACGCGTCGGCACTTCGGGGCGAGCTCGTGCCCGTCACCGAAGCGTGGTCGGGCGACGTGCTCGTGATCGGCCGCCGAGTGGTTGCGTCCGATGTGTTTCCGGGGACGTCCAGGCGGCTCGAGGAGTTGGGACTCGAGGTGATTCCGGTGGACGTGTCGGAGTTCGCGAAAGCGGAAGGCGGGGTGACGTGTCTGAGTCTGGTGTTTAACGGCTAGGCGATGGGCGATGGGCGAACGACGCGATGCAGCCGCCGCGACTGACAATCAACGCCGATTCTTCTGGTCATCCTTCGGCGGACGCGTCATTCGCTCGCCGAGCAAGCCCAGCGCGATCCCGAGCGGCACGTTGAGCGCGGCCATCAGAACTGCCAGCGCAACCGAATACACGGTCCACGGGCGCGGCGCACGAAGAAGATTGATCGTCAAGGCGGCGAGCGCAGCGATGCAGCCGAGCACGAAGCCGAATTTGCCGGCGGCGTTCTGCCGATTCTTGATTTCTCGCTCGTGCCGGTCGTCTGGACGGGTGGACATGCGGACAACTTAATGCGGAATCGCCCCCGCAACCGCACGACAGGTACACCCCGCCGCGGCACGCCACACGAGTGGGAACGCTGGTGCATCGAACGCCGCGCGGAGCGCTGCCGCCATCGCGTCGCGATGCCGGCCGTCGTGCGAAAGCAGGCGTGCCCGCGCGACGAGCTGCGTCGCGGACTGGCGCAGGCAGAGGGCGCGCATGCGGCGAGTCGTCATCGAGAGAGACGCCTTGCGGAATACCGTCGCCGACGATGCATGCAGATCGGCGACCGATGAGCGTTTCGTCGTTCGGCCGGGATGTTCGCGAATGCGCGTCAGCGCCTCGCCCAGCGCCACGATCTCGGCCCGGCCCGCCATGCGCAACGCGAGATCGTAGTCCTCGCGTGAGGCGAGCGATTCGTCGAAGCCGTCGAGCTCAGTGAGAAGACGGCGCTCGACCAGCAGCGTGTCGAGCGAGGCGACGGCGTGGAACGTGAGCAGCGGCTCGACGATCCAACCGGACCGCGGCTCATACGGCAGGCCAGAGCGCTGCGGCACCGGCGAGCCGTGCGCGTCAATGAAATCGAAACCGGTGCAGCTCCAGCGCGCGGACGGATGCGACGGCAGTCGCGCGAGCTGGAGCTCGAGCTTTTCGGGAAGCCAGACGTCGTCGGAATCGAGAAACGCGATCCACTGGCCGCGCGCGAGACCGATCCCGACGTTGCGTGCGCGTGCCGGGCTGCCCGAGTGCGCCATGGCAACGACGCGAATTCGGGCATCGTGCAGCGCCTCGAGCTGCGCGGGTGAATCATCCGTCGACCCGTCGTCGACGACGATGAGCTCCCAAACGGGAATCGTCTGTCGAACGACGGAATCGACGGCCTCGCGCAGCAGATGGCCACGGTTATAGGTCGGCACGATGACCGACACGAGCGGATGACCATTCTCTGCGCGCACGTGACGCCATGATCCTCAGCGCACGCGGAACGACTTGTCCTCGAGTACGTCGATCGGCTTGCTCCAGGACTGTCCGTTCACCGTGAGCTTCGCGGTGTAGTTGCCTGGTAATACGGCATTCGCCCCTCCTCCCCGGCCACCACCGCCTCCAGCACCGCCGCTGCAGCCGGTGTCTGGTGGACCAGCCTGGGCGCCGCGCCCGCCACCGCCGCCGCCCTGTCCGCCGCCACCGCCGAGCAGTGGGGCGACGAGCGTCCACTGGACGCGATGGATGCCGGCGTCCGCCGGAGCGTTCGTCGTGCACAACGTGCGTCCTTGGGCATCGAGAACGGAGATCGTCACGCTGGTCGCAGGCGCATTGAGGTAGTAGTCGATCGCGGTGCCGCGCGGCGCATTCTCACCGACGAACACCTTCTGGCCGCCGACATACGGATTGTTCGTGATGTCGTTGATGTACGCGACCGCTGGCCGCGGCG
>Ga0207652_10003099_pt1 | contig 13862 bp, 13 predicted proteins | sample KBSC63BmetaG_FD_184334 | JGI IMG/M metagenome (GOLD analysis project Ga0207652, IMG submission 184334) | Corn rhizosphere microbial communities from Kellogg Biological Station, Michigan, USA - KBS C6-3B metaG (SPAdes) (version 2) | ecosystem: Host-associated > Plants > Roots > Rhizosphere ... | reverse complement strand
GCCGACAGGTCGATCTCGATCGACTCGCCCTCCATCTGCGGCCACCTGACGGGTGAGAGCTACCAAAGCACTACTAGTGACCTGAGTCGTTAGTTCGCAGGCATCGCCCCTCGCGCGTCGAAGTCGTCGCCATCACAGGCGACGATGGGAGGTCTGATGCCCCGACGTGTGGACGTGACGCTGAGCGAGGAGGACCGCGAGGTGCTGGAGCGCTGGGCGCGACGGCCGAAGAGCGCCCAGGCCCTGGCGCTGCGCTGCCGGATCGTCCTGGCGGCGGCCGAAGGCGCGCAGAGCAAGGAGATCGCCGAACGCCTCGGCACCACCACGCAGACGGTGGGCCGCTGGCGTGGCCGATTCGCACGCCGCGGCATCGACGGTCTCCACGACGAGCCGAGGCCGGGCCAGCCACGCAAGATCACCGACGCAGACGTCGAGCGGGTGATCGTGAAGACGCTGGAGGAGAAGCCGACCGACGCCACCCACTGGTCGACCAGGTCGATGGCCGCCGCGACCGGCCTCAACCAGACCGCGATCAGCCGCATCTGGCGTGCCTTCGGGCTGAGACCCCATCAGTCCGAGCACTTCAAGCTCTCCCCCGACCCGCAGTTCGTCGACAAGGTGCGCGACGTCGTCGGGCTCTACCTGAACCCACCGGAGGCCGCGGTGGTGCTCTGCGTCGACGAGAAGTCACAGATCCAGGCGCTCGACCGCTCGGCGCCGATCCTGCCGTTGATGCCCGGGGTGCCCGAGCGACAGACGCACGACTACGTCCGCAACGGCACCACCAACCTCTACGCCGCGCTCGACACCGCCTCCGGGAACGTGATCGCCGAGATGACGCCCCGTCACCGGGCCGAGGAGTTCCGGAAGTTCCTGAACCTGATCGATCGCTCGGTGCCCGGGAGCCTCTCCGTCCACGTCGTGCTCGACAACTCCTCGACCCACAAGACGCCGCAGATCCGACGATGGCTGAAGAGCCACCCTCGGTTCACCTTCCATTTCACGCCCACCTACAGCTCCTGGCTGAACCTGGTCGAGCGCTGGTTCGCGGAGCTGACCACGAAGTGGCTCAGGCGCAGCGCACACCGGTCCGTCCGTGACCTGGTCGCCTCGATCAGGACCTGGATCGCGAACTGGAACGACGAACCCAGGCCCTACGTCTGGCACAAGGACGCCGACGAGATCCTCGACGGGCTCGCCGCCTACTGCCAAAGGATTAACGACTCAGGTCACTAGATGAGTAGTTCCACGAATCGTCCGCGCCGAGGCCGGCGGAAGGGGTAGCGGGCAGCGCGGTCGAAGTCGGCGGTGCTCAATACCACCGCCGACCCGAAGGGGGCCACGATGCTCGCCGACCTCGACCTGCTGCTCACCTCTGTGTTCTGCACCGCCGACGATCTCCTGCCCGAAGGCAGGCCGAACGCCCGCCGGAGGTTGACCGACGCGGAGGTCGTCACCCTCTGCGTGGCGCAGTCGATCATGGGGATCGGCTCCGATGCCCGGTTCGTCCGGGTCGCCTCCAAGCGCCTCGGGCACCTGTTCCCGACGCTCACCCGGCGCTCGGGCTTCCATAAGCGCCGCGACCGGCTCGCCGAGACGATCGAGGCGATGAGCGCGACCTTCGCCGGCCGCAGCCCCGGCTACCACGACGACCTGCTGCTGGTCGACTCCACCCCGGTGGAGTGCGCCCGCTCGCGTGAGACGGTGAAGCGCGGCGGCTCCAGCTCTCTCGGTGACGCGCTCTCGGACGCCGCCGACTACGGCTATTGCGCCTCCCACAGCCGCTGGTTCCGGGGCTTTCGCCTGCACACGCTCATGGCGCCCGACGGCACACCCCGGCAGATGGCGTTGACCTCACCGAAGGAGGGGGAGCGCGAGGTCTGCCTGCGGCTCCTCGGCCGGGTCAATCGCGAGGGCCCGCTCACCGTGCTCGGCGACAAGGGTTATGCCGGCGCCGACTTCGAGGCCGACGCCGCCGAGCTCGGCGCGACCATCGTCAGGCCACGCCGCAAGGACGAGCCCGCAGGCGGTCTCCACCTCGCGCCCCTGCGCCAGCGGATCGAGTCGATCTACTGGACCGCCAAGGACATCCTCGGCCTCGAGCGCCACGGGGCGCGCACCCTGCGCGGCCTGTGGGTGCGGATCGCCGCCCGCTTCCTGGCCCTCGCCGCGGCGGTCTCCCTGAACCACGAACTGGGGCGCAACAGCCGGGCATTGGTCGACTACGTGACCTGAGTCGTGGAACTACTCATCTAGGCATTCACCGGTCGCCCTATTAGAGCGGGGTAGGACCGCGGATGCCTAAGTCGATGCGGCATCGAGCCCTACAACTCCTATCTCCGCCCCACGCTCGGGGCGACCTTCACCCCAACGGCATTAGGCGAACGCGTTCTCTCAGGCGGCATCGCCGTGACCGAATGGATGGCGGCAGGGTCGGCTTCATCGCCTTTCAGGTGTTCGTCGACGGCGGCCAAAACGGCTGGACCAGACGGATAAGCACCGACGCAGGCCGGTGCGGCGAAAGCATTCAGAGTTCGTGAGACTCGGAGTCGGCCTCGGCGGACCCGTTGCCGTTACCGTTCGCGTTCTTCTGCTGCTCGACCAAGCTTTCGAGGTCGCGCTCGAGCCGCTTGAGGAGCGCGTTGGCGTCGGGGTCAGTGTCGACGTTCGGTAAGCCGGCGAAGGTGCCGTCGGCGGACTCCACGAAGTTGTCGGGTTTGCCGTACTCCTCGGCGACCTGCTCGACGAACTCGGTGGAAAGGCTGTTTATCTCGGTATAGGACTTCGTTCTCATCTGACTCCGCTCCGATCTGGCGCTGAAAGACTCAGAATCCTTTGTTCCTTCCCGGAGGAAGGCAACCAGGACAGGCGGACGGCAACGAGTCTAATCATTCGGCCTCGGTGGCGGGCGGATTCCGGCGGGCGCGAGCGAAGGCGACCAACAGGTCGATTACCCCGAGCAGGCTGACGAGGAAGGCGAAGACAAGGACCAACTTGGTCGGGGTGTCATCGCCTCCCCCCACAACGGCACCGGCCGCGATGAATGCGCCGAGGCCGGGGGCCATGGCAGCCACCCGGATCGGCCAAAGAATCTCGGTGGTCATCTCGGTGTCGTCATCGCGTGCGAGCACGGCGACCGCGAGGCCGGGGATGGCGAGGAGGAGGGTGGCCGCCGTCTCCGTGCCGCCGTGAGCAAGGATCGCGCCGAGCCGTGCGAAGACCAGGATGATCAATGCGAGCGAGGCGAGGCCTGCGAGTAACGCGCCCCTGATCACCGTCGAGGGGCGTGGACGAATCTTGACCACGATGACTGCTTCGTCACCCGGTTCGGCATTTGAGAAATGCGCGTGGGAACGCTGGAAGTTTCCGCTCTTCGAGATCGGCCGGAGAAAAGGCGCCGAGCTTGCCGGACGGCGATCGGTGCGGACGCCGAGCTGGGTGTTTACCTGCATCCCGTCGGGCGCCTCTACCTCGTGGTGGTAGCTCTCCGCGTCACCGACCCGCGGCACGCTGAACCAGACCACCCGCTCCTGACCACCGGCGATCCGTAGAAATCGTGAGCGATCCGGGCTGGTGAAGAAAGTCTCGTCGTAGGCGTAGTAGAGGACCCTGCGTTGGTGGCGAGCGATCTCGACCATCGTGAGGGCCAGGAAGTGAGTAGCGAAGGCGGCGGCGATTGCCGGGAAAGCGTCGTCGTCCCGCAATCGCAGACGCAGTTCGGAGAACTCATCGCGCCGTTCGTAGAGCTCCGCCAGGGCGCGGGATGCCTCGAGACGGTCAGGCGCCTGGACCAGGTGGCGAATGTCGCATTGAAGGGCGCCGGCCTCGCCGATCACGTCGAGCTCGAGCTTCGCCGCGGCCAGGGCAACCAAAGTCGCCTCAGCGACTTGGCCGTTCTGAGAGGTCGTCAGCAGCGGCAACGAGTTGTCGGCCTCGTCACGGAGGTCGAAGTTGACCAGGGTCCCCTTCCGCAGAAGGCCCAGCGGCACCAGCTGGCGTCTCGTCCCGTACTCGGGAGTCTCCCGCAGTTTGTGGACAAAGTAAGGAAGGGTGAAGTCGACGCTCACCGAACGCCGGGCGGCGTCGGCATCGATGAACCTCGCCGTCTCTACCCGGCGGTGGGTCCAGCGATTCCAGGTCAGGAGCAGCACGGCCATCGTCGTGCCCACCTTGCCGTAGTCCTCGGGCGAAAGGCCGGTGCGAGTGTCGAAGAGGCCCTGATACACGGATCAGCCATCCGCGACGGCCAGAAGTCCGCCGTCGCCCCGGAAGCGCCCTCGCGGCGCCCCCATATGCATCTCACAAATACTCATCGCGCCTCCCAGCAGCGGTTCCCGCGGCCACCCTAGCGATTGCGCGAGCGGATTTCAGCAACGAAGAGATTAACGACCGGACAGGCCCCATCGGCCCTTCTAGCCGCAGGCGCTGGAGACCAGTGATTACCTGACCTGAGTCCGTGGCGTCAGCGAAGCACGCTCACGCGGCAGCTGAGTCCGCGCACGGATTTGAAGCCGGCGTCGCCGGTGAGGATCAGGTCGACGTCGGGGTGGCCGTCCGCGGCGGCGAGGATCAGGGCGTCGGGCATGCGCAGGGCCTTGTGGTCGGCGCGCAGTCGCGCGGCCCGTTCGGCGGTGGCGGTCGCGACCGGCAGGATCTCGGCGACGAGGTCGTCGAAGAAGCCGCGGACCACCTCTTCGTCGTGGTGTTGGAGGTGGGCGCCGGTCAGGAGCTCGGCGAAGGTCACCGCCGAGGCGAAGAACCGGTTGGCCGCGATCAATTTGCGGATCGCGGCATCGGCCGCCCTGTGCAGCGCATCGTCTTGGTCGAGAAAGGCGACCACGCGGGTGGCGCGCAGAATGTGTCAATTCTCGAAAACTTGAATCGAGAAAGCCGCGCCGAAGGTCTCGCCGGGCGGGACGAAGGTCAGCTCGGGGCCGCCGGTGAGGAGGGCGTTGGTGGGGGCGGTCATCGGCTCGATCGCGACCGCGTCGGTCTCGGCGGGGGCGAAGATCTGGGTGAAGGGATAGCCCCGGTCCAGGCGCAGCTCGAGCCGGCGGTCGGGAGCGACCAGGGCGAAGGCGGTGCCGGGTGCGGGGGCAAGGAAGGCGTCGTCGTAGGTGCGCTCACCGAGCGGGCCGGGCTCGATCGCGGTCGGCTCGCGCTCGCCGGTCGGCAGGCCGCTTCGCCCGAGGACCAGGCGCTCCTGGACCGGCGCCTCGAGGATCCAGTCGGCGCGCGGCACGCCCGGCAGTCGCAGGTAGGGGTGGAAGCCGAAGGCGATCGGCACCGCGACGTCGGCCGTCGCGGTGACGCTGGTTGCGATCTCCAGCGAGCCCTCGACCAGGGTCGCCTCGATCTCCACCAGGTGCGGGAACGGGAACGCCTCCAGCAGATGCGGGTAGGCGGCGTAGTCGAAGCTCGCGGCGAGCGCGCCGCCGCCCTCCAGCTCGACGTGGCGCTCCACCCGCCAGCCGGGCGCCGCCGACAGCACGCCGTGGATCGGCAGCCCGTTCTCGTCGCGCTTCAGCGGCAGGTCGGGCAGCCCGAGGTCGACCCGTCGCCCGCCGACCGCGAAGCGATCGGCGCCGAGGCGGTTCGCCCACGGGTGCAGAAACGGGATCCCCATCGTCGAGTAGTGGTCGACGTAGGCGCGCAGCCCGCGCCGCTGCCCGAGGAGCTCCTCGCCGCGATGCCGCAACGAGCAGCAGATCATCCCCGCCTCCGGCACGAAGACCGCCTCCAGCCCGCCGCGCGCGTCCCCTTCCAGGGTGAGGGCGGCGAACCCCTCCTCGCTCCGTTCGCCGACCATGGCGGCATCTTGACTCAGCGCCGGGCGCGGCGCTACCCAGCGCCGGCACTAGCATCGAGCCGCGAGTGGAACTCGGCGTCTACACCTTCGCGGAGCTGACCCCCGAGGTCGAGGGCCGGCCCGTGGTCGGCGCCGAGCGGCGCCTGCGCGACCTGATCGAGGAGATCGAGCTTGCCGACCAGGTCGGCCTCGATGTCTTCGGCGTCGGCGAGCACCACCGCCCCGACTTCGCCGTCTCCGCCCCCGCCGTGGCGCTTGCCGCCGCGGCCGAGCGCACCGAGCGCATCCGCCTCACCAGCGCCGTCTCGGTGATCAGCTCCGACGACCCGGTCCGTGTCTTCCAGGACTTCGCCATGCTCGACCTGCTCTCCGGCGGCCGCGCCGAGATCATGGCCGGCCGCGGCTCCTTCGTCGAGTCCTTCCCCCTCTTCGGCTACGACCTGGACGAGTACGACGAGCTCTTCGCCGAGAAGCTCGAGCTGCTGCTCGCCGTGCGCGCCGAGGCGGTGGTCACCTGGGACGGACGGCTGCGCCCGCCGATCGACCGCCGCGGCGTCTATCCGCGCCCCCTCCAGGACCCGCTGCCGGTCTGGGTCGCGGTCGGCGGCTCGCCACGGTCGGCGCGCCGGGCCGGCGAGCTGGGGCTGCCGATGGCGCTGGCGATCATCGGCGGCAAGCCGGCCCGCTTCAGGCCGTTCGCCGAAATGCACTCCATCGCGGCGTTGAAAGCGAACGCGCCGCGTCCCGCGCTCGGCATCAACTCGCACGGCTTCATCGCGCCAACGTCACAGGAAGCTGCCGACACCGCCTTCCCGGCCTTCGCCCGGATGATGGACCGCATCGGCCGCGAGCGCGGCTGGCCGTCGATGACCCGCGCCGCCTTCGAGGCGAGCCGCCGGCCCGAGGGCGCCAACCTGGTCGGCTCTCCGGCCGAGGTCACGGAGAAGATCCTCCACCAACACACCGTCTTCCACCACGACCGTTTCCTGATCCAGTTCAGCGTCGGCACACTCCCCCACGCCGAGGTGATGCGCTCGATCGAGCTCTTCGGCACCGAGGTCGCCCCCGCCGTTCGCCGCGAGCTGAGCGCCGCGGGACGCCAGTGACCGAGTCGTCGATCCGCAGGCATCCCGCGAGCCACGGGATGTGGCCCTCTCGAAGCTGGCGCTCGGGGAAGGGACGATTTCCCGCAAGCTAGTGCCCGGAAGGGATGTGGCCCCGCAAGCTGGCGCCCGGGGAAGGGACGCGGCCCTCTCGCCACGGCCCTGGCAGGCTGTGGCCGTGGCGAGAGGGCCGGGTATGGGAGGCGTGGAGGATCCGGGACGGGAGCGTGACGAAAGAGCGACGGGAGGGACACGGATCCGTGACGGAGCTCCGACCCCGTCACGGAGATGTCGGGAACTCCACGCTTCCTCCCGTGTTGCCCAACGGCGACGGACGCGCTGTCGACTTTGGGTCCCCCATAGGGGCCCTAAAGTCGACAGCGCGTTTCCGGCCCTCTGATACCGGCCCGAAAAGGTCCTCTGGAGACCGGAAGGTGTGACGTTCCCGGCATCTTCGTCAACGAAAGTGCCGAGGTGTGGAACCTTCCGGACGGGATCGTCACGGAAGTCCGACCTCCCCCCGTCCCTGTGACGCCTCCGTCACGGAAGTCCGACCTCCTCCCGTCCCTGTGACGGCTCCCCCACGGAAGCCTCACGTCCCGGGCGCCTCATGGGGGTCACAGCCTGCCAGGACCCCCATGAGGCGCCCGGGACGCCCTCAACGCATCTCGGACGGCCGCAAGGGCCACGGGGCGCCGCCGACTGTTCTTTATGGACCTGTGGGGTCCATAAAGAACAGCCAGAAGTCGTCGGCTTGCTAGGGCCGCACCAGGAGGTCCGCGGCGGCGTCGGCGATCGCGGCCTCGCGGACGCGGAAGTGCATCTTCTTGCCGGTCGCGGTCATCGGCAGGGAGTCGACGAGGCGGTAGGCGCGGGGGCGCTTGTAGTCGGCGAGCATCGGGTGCGAGCGGCAGTGGGCGTCGAGGGCCGCGACGGTCAGGGTCGTCGCGGGCTCCTCGTCGGCTGACGTTGCGCCGGTCGCTCCGTGGACCGCCGTCCCGTGGGTTGCGTCAGTCACTCCGCCGCTCGCCGCCGGCACGACGTAGGCCACGATCAGCTCGCCCCAGCGCTCGTCGGGCAGTCCCACCACGCAGGAGTCCGCCACGCGCGGGTGCTCGTTCAGCACCTCCTCGACCTGGACCGGGTGGACGTTCTCGCCGCCGGAGATGAGCATGTCGTCGCCGCGGCCGACGATGGTCACGAAGCCCTCGGCGTCCCAGGTCGCGAGGTCGCCGGTGTGGAACCAGCCGTCGCGGAAGCGGGCCGCCTGCTCCTCCGGTTGGTTGACGTAGGCGTAGCCCGCCTTCGGGGTGCGGACGACTACCTCGCCGACCTCCTCGCCGTCGCGCGCGACCGGGTCGGCGGGATCGGCGCCGTCGCCGGCCGAGCGGGCGACGACCACGTCGTCGTCGGTGCAGGCGCGGCCCGCCGAGCCGGCGTGCGCGGGAAGGTCGGCCGGGCGCAGGAAGGTGTTCCAGAACGACTCGGTGGTGCCATAACCGTTGAAGATCCGCGGCGTGAGCACATCCTGGTAGAGCAGGCAGGCCTCGCGCTCGAGCGGCGCGCCCATCGTCACGATGCCGCGCAAGGTGGCGAGGTCGCGCGGGGCGCGGCGCTGCTCCTCGGCCAGCATCGCCAGGTTGGTCGGCGCGCCGACCAGGAAGGTGAGGCCGCGCGCCGCGACCAGGTCGAGGGCCGCCGCCGGGTCGAACGCCCGCAGCGAGATCGCCGCCGCGCCGACGTAGAAGACCGGGTTCGGCCCGCCCGAGTAGAGGCCGCCGCGGTGGAACCACGGGGTCATGTTGAGGGTGCGGTCGTCGGGCGCGAGCGGGAAGTGCATGATCACGTCGTGGGCGCTCATCACCTCGACCGCGTCGTTGAGCGAGACGCCCTTCGGCAACCCGGTCGTCCCTGACGTGTAGAGACGGGTCGTCTCGCCGTAGATGTCGCGGTCGGGGAACGGCGGCGGCGTGGCGTCTGTCGCCAGCAGCGCGTCGAAGTCCTCACCGACGACGGCGGTCCAGCCGGGCGCGTGCGACGCGAGCTCGAGCGCCTCGCGCGCCTGGGCGCCGAGCTCGGCGTCGAAGACGAACGCCGCCGGGCGCGAGTCGTCGATGACGTGGGCGGTTTCGCCGGCCGAGAGGCGGAAGTTGATCGGCGTCGGGATCGCCCCGAGGCGCATCGCGGCGAGCCAGACCAGCGCGAACTCGGGCCCATTGAAGAGCTGGAAGACGACCGTCTCCCCCGGCCGCACGCCGCGCGCGCCCAGCTCCCCCGCCAGCTGCTCGACGTCGCACCAGAGCTCCGCGTAGGTCCAGGTCCGCTCGCTCTCGGCCTCGCCCAGCGCGAGTCGGTCGGCGAACCGCGAGGCGTTCCGCGCCACCCCGGCGAGGTAACCGAAGTCGCGCTCGAAGACGCCGCGGAAGCTGGATGGGTCGTACTCGTACAAAGGGCCGTTCCTCCTCGGCGCGAACTCTATTCAGCGAATACGCTCCGCCCCGCCCGCGTACCCGAGAGGAGAACACCTTGCCGATCCGCCGTCGCACCGCCGCGCTGCCGAAGCCTCGTCTGGTCGGATCGCTGGTCCTCGCGGCCGCGGTGATCGCCCTGGCGGCCGCACAGCCGGGCACGGCGCCCGCGGCGAGCGGCGGCGCGAGCGACAACGGCGCCCGCTCCGGGACCATCTCTGGCACGGTCCCGCTCCGCGGCATGAACGTGCAGCTGATGGCGGCGCTGCCCGGCGACCGCCTCCCGGCGCGGCTCGGCACCGCCCGCAGCGGCGACGGCGGCGCCTTCGCCATCCATTACAAGGGCGCGCGCTCGAACCAGGTCACCTACCTCCTCGCGACCCGCCCTGGCGGCGCGGCCGAAGCGGGCTACCCGATCTACGGGCAGAGCTACCGCCTCGCCGCGGCGCTCGGCGAAGGCCGGATCCCGCGCACGGCGAAGGTGACGGAGCGCACCACGGTGGCGATGGGCTTCGCGATGGCCCAGTTCATCGGCGTCGGCGGCGTCGTCGTCGGCCAGAACCCGGGCCTGCGCAACGCGGCGGCGATGAGCCGCGACCTCGTCGACCTCGGCGGCGGCCTCTCCAAGGTCCTGCGCGACTTCCCCAACGGCAAGTCGACCTCCACCCTCCGCACCTTCAACGCGCTCGCCAACCTGCTGACGATCTGCCGCCGCCAGGACCTCGGCTGCGTCGGCCTCCTCTCCAAGGCGCGGGCACCCGGCGGCGCTCCGGCCAAGGACACCCTGTCGGCGGCGGTGGACATCGCCCGCTACCCGTGGCACGACGTCCGCGGCCTCTACAAGCTCTCGCTCGCCGCCGCCCGCCGCGGCACCTGGCAGCCGGCGCTCGCCCGGGGCGAAGCCCCCGACGCCTGGACGCTCGCCCTGCGCTTCGAAGGCGACCCGCCCGGCATGGACGGCCCCGGCAACTTCGCGATCGACGCCGAAGGCAACGTCTGGGTCGCCAACAACTACGCCTACAGCCGCGAATCCCGCCGGCCCGCCTGCGGCAGCGAGAAGGTCTTCCGCTTCACCCCGACCGGCCAGACCTACCCCGGCGCTCCATATATAGGGGGCGGGCTCAGCGGGGTCGGCTTCGGGATCACCATCGACCCCTCGAACCGCGTCTGGCTCGGCAACTTCGGCTTCGAAGGCAAGGGCTGCGAAACCGAGGCGAACCACTACAGCGCATCCGTCTTCAGCCTCGCCGGCAAAGCGCTCTCGCCCCCGGGCGGCTGGGAAGTCGGCGGGATCAGCTGGCCGCAGGGGACGGTCACCGACCAGGGCGGGAACATCTGGCTCGCCAACTGCGGCAATGACAGCGTCACCAAGATCGTCGAAGGCGACCCGGCCAAGGCGCTCAACTTCAGCGAAGGGCTGATCACCGCCGGGAGCGCGGTCGGCTTCGAACGCCCCTTCGGCGCCGCGGTCAACGCGCAGGGTGAAGTCTTCGTCACCGGCAACTCGAGCGGCTCGGTGGCCCGGCTCTCCCCCGCCGGCAAGGCCCTGAGCCTCGCGACCGGCGGCGGCCTGCACCTGCCGCTGGGCATCGCCGGCGACGGCAATGGCTATATGTGGGTGTCGAACTCGAAGTGGGTCGTCGCGCCCTGCCCCGGCAAGGTGCCCGCGAACGAAGCGGAGCAGAGGGCCGGCAAGGGCGGTGGCGACGTCACGCTGCTGAAGCCGAACGGCGAACCGGTCGGCGGGAGCCCGATCACCGGCGCCGGCCTCACCAACCCCTGGGGCATCGCCGTCGACGGCGCCGACCAGGTCTGGGTCGCCAACTTCGGCGGCCGGCGCCTGTCGGAGCTCTGCGGCACCGAGCCGCGCAACTGCCCGCCCGGCAAGCGCAGCACCGGCGCCGCGATCTCGCCGCGGTCCGGGTACGGCTTCGACGGCCTGGTCCGCAACACCGGAGTCGCGATCGACCCCTCCGGCAACGTCTGGCTCGCCAACAACTGGAAGAACGCGCCGATCCAGACCAACCCCGGCGGCTACCAGATCGTCGCCTACCTCGGGCTCGCCGCGCCGACCCGCTCGCCGCAGATCGGACCGCCGGAATCGCCATGAGGCGGCGCTGGGTCGACTGGGCCCTCGGGATCGCCCTCGGGCTGGTGATCGGGCTCGGCGTCCTCGTCTACTTCGTCTTCGTCCACTCGGAAGGGACGATCGACGCGCCGAAGGTCAACGAAGGCGCGACGACGGGAGCGACGACCACGCCGACGAGCCCGTCCCAGCCGCAGCCACCGGGCCAGGGCACGCCGAGCCAACCGAAGCCGCCCGCCAAGCAGCGGCAGGTGCCGGTCGTGGAAGTGATCGGCGGCGCCCCGCCCACCGACGCCGGCCCCAAGCAGCTCACCTTCCGCAAGGGCGAAAAGGTCCGCTTCGAGATCGAAACCGACGAACCGTTCGCCTTCGAAATCCGCGGCCTGAACATCAAGCAGTCGATCGAGGAAAGCTCGATCATCTCCTTCGAGGCGACCAAGGCCGGCCAGTTCCCGGTGATCGCGAGCGCGACGATGATCGGCGTCGCCGACCTGCGGATCAAGCCGCCGCGCTGAACCCGGCGGGCCCGCCGCGCGTACCTCCGGGCGCAACCCCCGAGGAGGTATGAAAGTGAAGAAGACCCCGAAGAAGGTGGCGTTCGCGCTCGGACTGGTGGCGGCGTTCGTCGCGCTCGTGGTCGCCGGCTGCGGCGGTGGCTCGAGCAGCTCCAGCGAATCGAGCGCCACGGGCGGCGGTGAAGGCAACGCGGTGAAGGCAAGCGACTCCGGGTCCGGCGGGACGATCGGCACGACGGCGCAGGTCGAAGGCCTGGGCACCGTCCTCGTCGACTCGGAAGGGATGACCGTCTACGACTTCACCGTCGACAACGGCACGAAGTCGGAATGCTACGGCGGCTGCGAAGCGGCCTGGCCGCCGGTGACGACGACCGGCAAGCCGACCGCGGGCGAAGGCGCGATGGCCGCCGCCCTCGGCACCACGAAGCGCAAGGACGGGACCCTGCAGGTCACCTACGAAGGCCACCCGCTCTACACCTTCGCCGAGGACGAAGCGCCGGGCGAAGCGAACGGCAACGAAGCCGAAGGCACCTGGTTCGCGCTCGACTCAAAGGGCGCCGCGGTCAAGGGCCAGGCGACGGGCGGCGGCGAATCCGAACCGGCAAACGAAGAAGAAGGCTCGGGCGGCGCCTACGGCTACTGAGTCGATGTCGGGGCGCGCAGGGGCGCCCCGACATTGGTCAAGGATCTCCGTGTTTAGTTTCCGTTGCATGGCAACGGGAGCTCGACACGGAGACTTTTGAGCGGACGATTACGTCGCGGCGCCCCCCATCGCCGCCTGGGCCTCGACCAGTTTGGCCCGGATCGTCTCTTCGCCTTCGCCGAAGGCGAGCAGCGGCTTCACCTCCCAGGTGACCAGCCCGAAGAGCGGATATTCCGCTATCTGATCGAGCGCCTGAGCGTGCGAATCGGCGTTGGCGATGGCGACGCCGCCGCCTTCGAGGAACCCGTACAGGCAGTCCAGCTTGCCGTCGTCGAGCTGGCCTCGCAGCCACTCGAACGCCGCGTCGAACTGCTCCGGGCTGGGCGGTAACGGGCCCGGCCGCGCGATCACCATGTATTTCATCTCGCTACCTCCTATGGGTAGGAACGCGTGACATTCACCAGCAGGAAGGTCGCCGCGATTTCGGTGCCGCCGTCCAGGCTGCGGTTCTGGTCGGCGAAGAGGGCGTCGAGCTCGGCTTGGAGCAGGCCCTCGCGCCCGTCGGCCGCGGCGGCAGCGAACGCGTTCATCGTCGGGCCGTAGGGGTCGCCGGGGATCCAGTTGCCCATCACGATCCGCCCGCCCGGTCGCGTCACCCGCACCATCTCCTTGGCGACGTCGTAGGGACGCGGCGCGAACATCGCCCCGAAGACGCTCAGCGTGAGGTCGAAGCGCTCGTCGTCGAGGTCGACCAGCTGGGAGGCGTCGCTTTCCCGGAAGCTGACGTTGTCGAGCCCCGCCGCGGCAGCGCGGGCCTCGCCGGCGGCCAGGAGCTTGGCGGTCAGGTCGACGCCGAGCACCTCGGCGCCGCGCTCGGCGGCGGGCAGCGCCGTGGTCCCGTCGCCGCAGCCGAGGTCCAGGACCGCCATCCCCGGAGCGATCCCGAGCCCGTCCACCAGCGCCTCGCCACTCGCCCGCATGGTCGCGGCGATGCGCGTGAAGTCACCCTTCTCCCAGAGCTCGCGGTTGGCGCTCACGAACTGCCTTCCCGTTGGATGAGCTTTCCGATCCTAGCCCCGAAAAGCGCTCCCAACGTAGGAATGTGGATACGCGGGGGCCGTGGCCCGGGCGGCCGTCCGAGATGGGGTGGCGGGTGTCCCGGGCGCCTCATGGGGGTCCTGGCAGGCTGTGACCCCCATGAGGCGCCCGGGACGTGAGGCTTCCGTGGGGGAGGCGTC
>Ga0207652_10003096_pt1 | contig 13865 bp, 13 predicted proteins | sample KBSC63BmetaG_FD_184334 | JGI IMG/M metagenome (GOLD analysis project Ga0207652, IMG submission 184334) | Corn rhizosphere microbial communities from Kellogg Biological Station, Michigan, USA - KBS C6-3B metaG (SPAdes) (version 2) | ecosystem: Host-associated > Plants > Roots > Rhizosphere ... | reverse complement strand
GCTCTTCGCGGCCGCGTGGGCTGCGCGCTTCTTCGAGCGGTTTCTCGCCGGCGTGCCGATCGGCGACGTGTTCCTCGACCTGCGGCGCGAGTTCCTCGACCGCCACGGCAACCCGCTCGGGCTGCTCTACGCGGTGCACTGCGACGGCGACACGCGCATCGATCCGGCGCTCGCGCTGTAGCGGCAGCGCCGCGCAGTCCGTACGAGCCGCGCACGGCCCAGCGATGCAGCGTCCGTTCTGGTTCGCCCAGGCGCTCGCCGACGACCCGACCGTCCTGCCGCCGCTGATCGGCCAGACGCGTGCCGACGTGTGCATCGTCGGCGGCGGCTACACGGGCCTGTGGACGGCGATCCGGATCAAGCAGCAGGCGCCGCAGCTCGACGTCGTCCTGCTCGAGGCGGACACGTGCGGCGCCGGCGCGAGCGGCCGCAACGGCGGCTGCATGCTGTCGTGGGCGACCAAGCTCCTGACGCTCGAGCGACTGTTCGGCGAGGCCGAGGCGAAACGACTCGTGCGCGCCTCCGAGAACGCGATCGCCGACATCGAAGCGTTCACCCGCAAGCACGCGATCGATTGCGATCTGCGCCGCGACGGTGTTCTCTTCACCGCCACCAACGCGGCGCAACTGGGCAATACCGACGACGCGATCGCAGCGCTCGCGCGGCGCGGGCTCAACAGCTACACGACGCTGCCGCGCGACGAAGTGGCGCGCCGCGCCGGGTCGCGCCAGCATCTGGGCGGGGTCTTCTCGCCGCACGGCGCGACGGTGCAGCCCGGCAAGCTGGTGCGCGGCCTGCGCCGCGTCGCGCTCGAGATGGGGGTGCGGATCCACGAGCAGTCGGCGATGACGACGCTCGACGAGGGCGAAATGCCGTGCGTGCGTACCGCGGCGGGCGAAGTGCGCGCCGGCAAGGTCGTGCTCGCGCTGAACGCCTGGATGGCGAGCGCATTTCCGCAGTTCAAGCGCAGCATCGTCGTCGTCTCGAGCGACATGGTGATCACCGAGCCTCGCCCGGAGCGGCTGACGACGATCGGGCTGACGAGCGGCGTCGCCGTGCTCGACTCGCGCACCTTCGTCTACTACTACCACGGCACGAGCGACGGTCGGATCATGCTCGGCAAGGGCGGCAACACGTTCGCCTACGACGCCAGGATGCTGCCGGTGTTCGATCAGCCCTCGCCGTACCTGCGCCCGCTGACCGACGCTCTCGCGCGGTTCTTCCCCGAGTTCGCCGACGTCCCGGTCGCAGCGAGCTGGAACGGGCCTTCGGATCGTTCGGCGACCGGGCTGCCCTTCTTCGGGCGACTCGGTCGCCATCCGGCGGTCTTCTACGGCTTGGGCTATTCCGGCAACGGCGTCGCACCGAGCTTCCTGGGCGGACAGATCCTCTCGTCGCTCGCCCTCGGCGAGGACAACGCCTGGACGCGATCAGGACTGACGCACGGCCCTCGCGGCCGATTTCCGCCCGAGCCGCTTCGCTACGTCGGCAGCCTGCTCGTGCGCAACGCGATCCGTCGCAAGGAGCTTGCGCAGGACCGCGACCGCACGCCGTGGTTCTTCGATCGCGCGCTCGCGAGGCTGGCCGATGCCGCCGGCAAGGCCGACCACCCTGGAGCGGGCGCGCGCCCCGACGGCGCTCACTCGTCGTCGCGCACCCGGAACTGACTGACGAGCTGCTGCTGCGTGTTCGGCGGCACCGCCTCGTAGTGCGAGAACTCGACCGTGTAGCGGCCCTGCCCGCTCGTCAGCGCGTTGAGACGGCTCTGGTAGCCGAGCAGCTCGGACATCGGCGCCTGGCCGCGCACCGTCATCGTCCCGGGGGCGCCGTTGGCGGTGCCGCTCACCATGCCGCGCCGCGACGCGAGGTCGCCGGTGATGTCGCCGAGCGCCTGGTGCGGCGCCGTGATCTCGACGTGGACGATCGGCTCGAGGACGATCGGCCGCGCTTCGCGGCACGCCGCCATGAACGCCTTCTTGCCGGCCGTGACGAAGGCGACTTCCTTGCTGTCGACGCTGTGGTGCTTGCCGTCGTAGACCACGCAGCGCACGTCGACCACCGGGTGGCCGGCGATCGCGCCCGTCGCGAGCACCTCGCGCACGCCCTTCTCGACCGCCGGGATGAACTGTCCGGGGATCGTGCCGCCCTTGACCTGGTCGACGAACTCGAACCCTGCGCCGCGCGGCAGCGGCTCGACGCGCAGGAACACCTCGCCGAACTGGCCCGCGCCGCCGCTCTGCTTCTTGTGCCGATGGTGGCCCTCGGCGGGCGCCGTGATCGTCTCGCGGTAGGCGATGCGCGGCGGCCGCGTCTCGACCTCGAACCGGTAGACCTCGCGCAAGCGATCGAGCAGCACGCGCAGGTGCAGCTCGCCGAGCCCGTAGACGATCGTCTCGTTGGTGCCGGCGACGTGCTCGAGCTTCAGGCACGGATCCTCGTCGACGAGCTTGGTGAGGATCTCCCACATGCGCTGCTCGTCGCCGTGACGCTTGGGCGCGATCGCCAGGCCGTGCACGGGCTTCGGGAACGGCAGCGGCGCGAGGTGGATGTGGTCGTCCTCCGCGGCGTCGTGCAGGACCGCGTCGAACCGGATCTCGTCGACCTTCGCGACGGCGACGATGTCGCCCGGCAGCGCGGTCGGCACCTCGACGTGGTCCTTGCCCTGCAGCATGAAGAGGTGGCCGACCCGGAACGGCTTCCTGCCGTCGCCGATGTAGAGCAAGCTGTCCTTGCCCACCGTCCCCTGGTGGACGCGAAAGACGCCCAGCCTGCCGACGAACGGATCGACCGTCACCTTGAAGACGTGCGCGAGCACGTGGCGCTTCGGGTCGGCCGCCGCGACCAGCGGCTCGGCCGCATCGCCCTCGCCGCGCAGGAACGCGGGCGGATTCGCCTCGCCCGGGTGCGGCAGCAGCTTGACGACGATGTCGAGCAGCTCGGCGACGCCGACGCCGCTCCTGGCCGAGACGAAGCAGACGGGGAGGAGGTGCCCCTCGCGCAACGCCTGCTCGAGTGGCGCGTGCAGCTCGCCGGCGTCGATGTCGCCGTCGTTCAGGTAGCGGTCGACGAAGTCCGCGTCGACCTCGACGACCTGCTCGACGAGTGCGCGGTGCGCCGCGTCGACGCTGCCGAAGTCGGAGTGGCCTTCGCGGTTGTGGAAGCAGTCGACGACGCGCGTGCCGCCGGCGTCGGGCAGGTTGAGCGGCAGGCACTCCTTGCCGAACGCGGCCTGGATCTGCGCCAGCACGCCGGGCAGGTCGACGCCGGGCGCATCGATGCGGTTGACGACGATCAGCCGGTCGCGCTGGCGCGCCGCCGCGTGCTCCATCATGCGCACCGCCATCGGCTCGACGCCGGTCTGCGCGTTGACGACGACGGCGACCGTCTCCACCGCCTCCAGCGCGGGCAGGCTCTGGCCGAGGAAATCGGCGGCGCCCGGCGTGTCGATGCAGTGGATGCGGACGTCGCCGTGCTTGAGGTGCAGCACGCTCGCGTTGAGCGAATGCAGCATGCGCCGCTCGAGCGGATCGAAGTCGCTCACGGTCGTGCCGCGCTCGAGCGAGCCGCCGCTCGCGATCGTTCCCGACGCGACGAGCAGCGCCTCGGCGAGGCAGGTCTTGCCGGCGCCGGACGCGCCGACGAGCGCGAGCGTGCGGATCGATTCGATGCCCGCGCTGCTCGCGCCTTGGACTGGACTCGGCATGGGCTGGCTCCTCTCAGCGATGGCCGGCTGGCAGCGACACGCCGGCAGCGAGCGCCTGCAGGAAGCGCTCGGCCGCCGCGAGCTGCTCGAGCGAGACGAATTCATCGGCCTGGTGCGCCTGCGCGATGTGCCCCGGCCCGCAGACGACCGTCGGCACGCCGGCGCGCTGGAACAAGCCCGCCTCGGTGCCGAACGCGACCAGCGTCGTCACCTTGGACTCGGCGAGCCGGCGGGCGAGCGCGACCGCGGGATCGTCGTCGCGCGCCAGGAACGCCGGCATCGCGCAGATCGTCTCGAAACGGATGCCGGCCGCGCCGTCGACGGCGCGCATCGCCGGCTCGAGCGACGCCGCGTAGGCGGTGAGCTCGGCCTGCATGGCGAGCGCGTCGGTGCCCGGGAGGTTGCGGAACTCGTAGTGGAAGCGGCAATCCTCGGGGACGATGTTGTCGGCGACGCCGCCCTCGATGACGCCGACCGAGCTGGTCGTGTAGGGCACGTCGAAGCCCTCGTAGCGCTCGTCGCCGTCGCGCCAGCGCTCGCTCATGTCGACCAGCTTGCCGATCACGCGCGCACCGACCTCGATCGCGTTGACGGCCTTGGGCGTGAGCGAGGAATGCGCCGCGTGGCCGCGCACGCAGCAGCGCCAGCGGTAGACGCCCTTGTGCGCGACGGCCGGCACCATGCCGGTCGGCTCGCCGACGATGCAGGCGAGCGGCCGCACGCCCGAGGCGCGCATGTCGGCGATCAGCCGCTCGGCGCCGAAGCCGCCGACCTCCTCGTCGTAGCTGAGCGCGAGGTGGATGGCGTTCGGCAGGTCCGCGGCGAGCCACGCCGGCACCTGCGCGACCGCCAGGCCGATGAAGCTCTTCATGTCGGCGCTGCCGCGCCCGTAGAGCCGCCCGTCGCGCAGCTCGCCGCCGAGCGGGTCGACCGACCAGTCCTGGTTGTCCCAGGGCACGGTGTCGGTGTGCCCGGAGACGATCACCCCCGCCGGCTTGCCGGCGCCGATGGTCGCGAACAGGTTGGCCTTCGTGCCCGTGTCGTCGTAGGTCAGGCGGCTGGCGACGCCGTGGCGCGCCAGCTCGTCGCGCACGAAATGGATCAGCTCCAGGTTGGAGTTGCGGCTGACCGTGTTGATGCGAACGAGCGTGCGCGCGGTCTCGAGCGCCAGCGCGGAGGGAGTGACGGGCCGGTCCACCGGTGCAATATAGCGACTGACAGACTCTCCGCCTCTCATGGACATCACCCGGCTCGACATCGCCGAAGCAGCTCGCCGGATCGCCGGCGACGTGCGCCGCACCCCCCTCCTGCGGCTCGCCGGACGCGAGCTCGGCGTCGATTGCGCCGAGCTGTGGCTGAAGCTCGAGCACCTGCAGGTGGGCGGCAGCTTCAAGGCGCGCGGCATGTTCAACCGCATGCGCAGCCACGCGCTGCCCCAAGCCGGCGTCGTCATCGCCTCGGGCGGAAACGCCGGGATCGCCGTCGCCCACGCGGCGCGTGCGCTCGGCGCGCGCTGCGAGGTGTTTCTTCCCGAGTCGTCGAGCGCGGCCAAGCGCACCCGGCTGGCCGAGCTCGGCGCGATCGTGACCGTGGCCGGCGCCAGCTACGCCGAGGCGCTCGCCGCCAGCCTCGCGCGCCACGCGGCGACCGGCGCGCTCCTGATGCACGCCTACGACCAGCCGGACGTCGTGGCCGGCGCCGGGACGCTCGCGGCCGAGGTCGAGGCCGAAGCCGGCATTCCCGACCGTGCGCTCGTCAGCGTCGGCGGCGGCGGGCTGATCGGCGGCATCTGCGCCTGGTTCGGCGATCGCGCGCGCGTCGAGGCGCTCGAGCCCGAGCGCGCGCCGACGCTGGCGGCGGCGCGCGCGGCCGGGCGGCCGATCGACGTCGACGTGTCCGGCATCGCCGCCGACTCGCTCGGCGCGCGCCGGATCGGCGCGATCGCCTGGGACATCACGCAGCGTCACCTGGCTGCGTCGCACCTGCTCGCCGACGACGCGATCCGCGCCGCGCAGCAGACGCTCTGGCGCGAGCTTCGCCTGGCCGTCGAGCCGGCGGCGGCGCTGCCGCTCGCGGCACTGGCGACGCGTGCGGTGCAGCCTGGCACGGACGAGAAGGTGCTGCTCGTCGTCTGCGGCGCCAATCTCGACCCTGCGTCGCTCGCGGGATGAACGACAACGCCCTGCCACCGGCTTCGATCGGGAGCTTCATGGACACGACCACCGCGCTCCGGCAACGCTTCCCGGCGAGCACGCACGAGGTGACGAACGTCGCGCGCGAGCTGGTCGACTACAACATGTACCGCGAGGATCGCGCGCTCGTCGAAGCGGTCCGGCGCGAAGGCGCGGCGTGGGCCGACGGCGCGCTCGCCGAGTTCGGCGCGCTCGCCGGCAGCGGCGAGTACCTCGAGCTCGGCGTGCTCGCCAACCGGTTCCCGCCCGAGCTCGACACGCACGATCGCTTCGGCAACCGGGTCGACCTGGTTCGCTTCCACCCTGCGTACCACGCGCTCATGAAGAGCGCCGTCGAGCACGGCCTGCATTCGTCGCCGTGGACCGATCCGAAGCCGGGGGCACACGTCGCCCGCGCCGCCCGGTTCTACCTGCAGACGCAGGTCGAGGCCGGCCACCTCTGCCCGATCACGATGACCTTCGCCTCGGTGCCGTCGCTGCGCACGACCCCGGAGTTCGCCGGACTCTGGGAGCCGAAGGTGACGGCGCGCGTCTACGACCCGCGCAACGTCCCGGCCTCCGCCAAGCAGGGCCTGACGATCGGCATGGCGATGACCGAAAAGCAAGGCGGCTCGGACGTGCGCGCGAACACGACGCGCGCGTATCCGCTGGCCGCCGAGGGCACTGGGCAGGCGTACGAGCTCGTCGGCCACAAGTACTTCGTCTCGGCGCCGATGTGCGACGCCTTCCTCGTCCTGGCGCAGACGGACGCCGGCCTGTCGTGCTTCCTGCTGCCGCGCTGGCGCCCCGACGGCAGCAAGAACCCGCTGCAGGTGATCCGCCTGAAGCGGAAGATGGGCAATGTCTCGAACGCTTCCAGCGAGACCGAGCTGCGCGGCGCGCTCGCCTGGATGCTCGGCGAGCCCGGCCACGGCGTGCGCACGATCATCGAGATGGTCGCGATGACGCGCTTCGACTGCATGGTCGGCTCGACCGCCGGCCAGCGCGCCGCCGCCGCGCAGGCGCTGCACCACTGCGCGCTGCGCGCGGCGTTCGGCAAGCGCCTCGCCGAGCAGCCGCTGATGCGAAACGTGCTCGCCGATCTCGTGCTCGAGCACGAGGGCTCGCTCGCGCTCACGATGCGCGTCGCGCGCGCGCTCGACGCGAGCGCCGATCCCCAAGAGGAGCTGCTCGCGCGCGTCGCGACGCCGATCGGCAAGTACTGGGTCTGCAAGCGAACGCCCAACCACGCCTACGAGGCGATGGAGTGCATCGGCGGCAGCGGCGTGATGGAGGACGGCCCGATGCCGCGCCTGTTCCGCGAATCGCCGGTCAACGCGATCTGGGAAGGCAGCGGCAACATCCAGTGCCTCGACGTGCTGCGCGCGATGCGCAAGTCGCCGCCGGTCGTCGACGCGCTGTTCGCCGAGCTGGCGCGGGCGCGCGGCGCGAGCACGGCGCTCGACCGCTGGGTCACCGAGCTGCGCCGCGACCTCGCCGACCCGTCAGAGGTCGAGTTTCGCGCGCGCGGCCTGGTCGACCGGATGGCGCTCGCGCTGCAGGCGGCGCTGCTCGTCCAGCACGCGCCGCCGGTGATCGGCGACGCGTTCTGCGCGGCGCGCCTGGCAGGCGCCGGCGCGCGCAACTTCGGCAGCTTGCCGGCCGCGGTCGACGCCGCCGCGATCGTCGCCCGTGCGACGCCGCACGCCTAGACGATCGTCCAGGCGTCTGCTCAGGAGCGCGGCCGGGCCGAGCGGTCGCCCGCCTCCGCGGGGCCTTCGAGCGAGCTGCCCGAGGCGATCAGCGCGAAGGACACCGTCGGTGCGTAGCTGGCGCCCGACGCGAGGTAGATCAGATCGAACACCACCGACGTCGCGAGCAGACCGAGCGGACGTGGCGCGGCTACTGGCGAATGGCCTCGATCTGGATCTGGAGCGGAATCTCGTCGGGCGTCACCTGCGGCAGGAAGCCGAGCCCGTACTGGCTGCGCTGGATCGCGCCCACGAAGTCGCCGCCGCACACCTCGCGCTTGAGCTGCCGGTTCTCGTAGCAGTTGAAGCGAGTCGCCTTCAAGGCGACCGGGTGTGTCTTGCCGTTCAGGGTGAGAGTGCCCGCGACCGAGGCCACCTTGTCGCCATCGAACGTGAACGTGTCGGCGACGAAGTGCGCGGTCGGATTCGCGGCGACGTTGAACGCGCGCTCGCCGCGCAGGACTCCTTGCAGGCCGGCCGACGCGGTGCTGATCGATGCCAGGTCGAGCGTAATGTCCGCCTTCCCGGTCTTCGCCGCACGGTCGAGGGCGACCGTGCCTTCCTTGGCCTGCACGCGGCCGCGGTGCGTCGACGTGCCGAGATGGAGCGCCTCGAACGTGACGACGGTGTGTTCGGGGTCGACGACGAAGGTCGCGGGCTCGGCGAAGGCGGCGGACGCGGCGGCCGCGACCGCCATTGCAAGCACTGGTTTCAGCATGAGCGAGTCTCCTCGGGTGGGTGGCGGCCTAGGGTGAGCCGAGGCCGGCAAAGACGAGCTTGAAGCGCACGCGGACGTCGTTGGCGACCAGCGAGACGTCGCTCCACTCGTTGTCGCCGACCTTGTAATCGAGCCGGCGGACCGTGAATTCGCCGGTGGCGGTCGACTGCGCTCCGCTCTGCACGATGGTGACCGGAACCGCGAGCTCGCGCGACGTGCCCTTCAGCTCGAGGCGGCCGGCCGCCTGGAAACGGCCGCCGCCGAGCGCGGTGATGGCACTGGAGCGAAACACCGCGCGCGGAAAACGCGTGCTGTCGAACCACGCCGCGCGTGGCAGCTCGGCATCGCTGTCCGCGAAGCCCACGGTCGCGCTCGCGGTGTCGATCGACACCGTCACCGATCCGTCCTGCGGCGCCTTCGGATCGAGCGCCAGCTGGGCGTCGAAGCGGCGAAACTTGCCGTCGATCGGCACGCCGCTCTGCTTCAGCTGGAAGGAAATCTCGCTCTGCGCCGGCACGAGCTTCGCAGGCGCAGGTTCGGCGCGGGTCTTGCCCGCGGGAACGAGCAGGCCCGCCAGAGCCAGCGCCGCCACGCTCGCAGCCCGCCTCATGTCCGCCTCCGGCCCGGCCAGTGCGGCCACATGCGCGCGAGCAGATGGTCGCGGTCGACGAGCTCGTGCTTCAGAGCCGCCGCGACGTGCACGACGACGATGGCGGCGAGCAGGTACGAGCCCGCCTCGTGCAGCGGCTTCAGCACCTCTTCGCCGAACGCCTTGTCGCGCGGCACGAAGTCGGGCAACGGCAGCACGCCGAACCACACGACCGGCACCCCGACCGCCGACGTGTACGCCCAGCCGAGCAGCGGGACGAGAAAGAAGAGCGCGTAGAAGACACCGTGCGTCGCGCGGTAGGCCCGGCGCTGCCAGTCGGGCGTGCGCGCAGGCAACGGCAGCGGCGGGTGGCCGGCGGCACGCCAGACGAGCCGCGCTGCCGAGAGCAGCAGCACACCGACGCCGAGCCACTTGTGCCAGTTGTAGAGGCGCAGCCGAAGCGGCGACAGGGGCAGCCCGGTCATCGACAGGCCGATGAAGAAGGCGGCGAAGATCAGCACCGCGAGCAGCCAGTGCAATGCGATCGCCACGCCACCGTAGCGGTCGACCTCCGGTGCTGCAGGCAGGCTCGTTGCGTCGTGCATCGGTCGGAGTGAAGCGCGCGCCGCCGCTGGTGCGGACACGGGGCGGCGATTCTAGGCACCATCTGCGCATTGGATGAGTCGCACGGTTCGGCGTTCCCACGCCGCAGCGGCTCCAGAGACCCACCCTTCGACGAGGAGCTTCGACATGTCGCCGATCTTTCACCTCCTGCCGGCCGCACCCAGGCCGGTCGCGCCGTACAGCCACGCCGTCGAGGCGAACGGATTCGTCTTCGTCACCGGCCAGCTCGCGACCGATCCCGACGACGACTCTCTGCCGATGCCTGCCGGCATCGAGGCGCAGACCGCCAAGGTCATGGACAACCTCGGCCGGGTGCTGCGCGGCCTCGGGCTCGGCCTCGAGGACGTCGTCTCCGCGCGCGTCTTCCTCACCGATTTCGAGCGCGACTACGCGGCCATGAACCGCTGCTACGCGAGCCACTTCGCGCCCGGCCGACTGCCGGCGCGCACGACCGTCGGCGTCACTGCCCTCGCCCGCGGCGGCCTCGTCGAGATCGACCTCGTCGCGGCACGACGCTGAGCGCGGCCCGTGGGCGCCACGCGCGTCGTGAACTTCGGCGCACCTCCGATCGGGCGCCGCCGGCCGGCAGTTCGCGACGCGCGCGAATCGCCGCATCATCGATCGCATGTCGACGCCGATCGTCAGGACCATGGCCAAGATCGCCCTCTATCGCGCCAGCCTCCTGGTCGACAACCTCGGCATCCGCCTCTGCCTCGCCGCCTTGCTGGTCATGCCGTCGGCGTTCGTCTTCCTGCTGCCGGTGTTCGCCCTTGTCGGCGCATCGGACGACGCGCTCCTGCCGGCCGGGTTCGTCCGCGACGGCGCTGCGTGGGCGCTGCTCTCGTTCGCGCTCGCGATCGGCTTCAGCGGCGCGTGGATGCGCATCGTGCTCGCCGGCCGCACGCTCCTGCGGCGGCCGGGGCTGCGCCTGTTCGTCCTCGGCGCGCTCACGCTCGGAACGGCGGCGCTGGCGATCGACCTGCTGGTCCTGCTCGGCTCGTCCTCGCGCGACGACGCCGGCTGGCTGCTGCTCGCGGCGCTCGCGGTGAGCACGTTCCTCCTCGCCGGAACGCTTGGCCAGCCGCGTCCCGAGAAGCTGCACGGACTTTGATCGGCGGCTCCGGCCGCAGCGCGCGGCATGCGCCGCATCCACGGCATGCGGCGACGCGCGACTCAGCGCGCCGCGCTTCGTTCGCTCCTCACGGCCCCGAGGTGTCGGTCCTGAGATCGATCTCGTGCAGTTCCTCCGCGACCGCCTCGGGGCTGCGCGCGCGCAGGTGATCGTCCTGGCTCATGTCCTGCGCGAGGTCCATCGCCTGCTCCGGCGTGAGGCCCGGGTTGAGGCCGACGAGCCGCTTCGAGCAGCGTGCGCACCAGTCGATGTTGGAGCGGATGTACTCGGCGCCTTGCTGGTCCCAGCGCGAGGGGAGCGGAAGGGTCTGGTCGAACGCGGTATTCATCCGGTCTTCTCTGCGGGTTGACGAGGTGCGCAAGTGTCGCGTGGGCACCCTTTCGGCGAACGTGGCAGCCGGCCCGTTCGTCTGCCGATCGCTGTAACACGGCAGACAATCGTGAAGTGTTCGGCGCCTGCAAACGGGCCGCCCGCACTCGTGGATACTTGGTCCTTCGTCCCTGCCGCCGGAGCCTGCGCATGAACGCACCGAACGAACTTTTGCGAGCGATGCCGCGCCTCGAAGGCGCGGTCTCGGCCGAGGAATGGCAGACCCGCGTCGACCTCGCGGCGGCCTATCGCCTGGTCGCGAATTTCCGCTGGGACGATCTCGTCTTCACGCACATCACGGCGAAGATTCCCGGCACCGAGCACTTCCTGATCAACCCGTACGGACTGATGTTCGACGAGATCACCGCGTCGAGCCTGATCAAGATCGACATCGACGGCAAGGTGCTGCAGGAGACGCGCTTCCCGATCAACCCCGCCGGCTTCACGATCCACAGCGCCGTGCACGGCGCGCGCCACGACGTGCAGTGCGTCATGCACACGCACACGCTGAACGGCGTCGCCGTCTCGGCACAGAAACGCGGCGTGCTGCCGATCTCGCAGCAATCGATCTTCGTCCTCGCGAGCCTCGGCTACCACGCTTACGAGGGCGTCGCGCTGCGTGACGACGAGAAGCCGCGCCTGGTCGCGAGCCTGGGCGACAAGACGTTCCTGATGTTGCGCAACCACGGGCTCCTCACCGTCGGCAGCACGATCGCCGCCGCGTTCCAGTCGATGTACATCTTCGAGGCGACGTGCGCGATCCAGGTCCGCGCGCAGGCCGGCGGCACGCTTGCCGGCGGCGAGCTCACCGAGGTCCACCCGTCGATCATCGCCAGCGCCGCCGAGCAGGCGCGGGCCGTCACGCACGGCGGCGGCGCTTCGCTCGTCTGGCCCGGGCTGCTGCGCCGCCTCGACCGCGTCGATCCGAGCTACCGCGAGTAGCGCGGTCGCGCGCCGACTCGTGCCTACGTCGAGCAAGTCCAGCGCACGCCGCGTGCCCGAGCAGTGCGTCCTTGTCCTGCAGGGCGGCGGCGCGCTGGGCGCGTACCAGGGCGGCGTCTACGAGGCGCTCGCCGAAGCGCGCTGCGCGCCGGGCTGGGTCGCCGGCATCTCGATCGGCGCCATCAACGCGGCCTTGATCGCGGGCAATCCGCCCGAGCGCCGCGTCGAACGGCTGCGAGAGTTCTGGGAGGGCATCTCGACGCTGCCGTTCGGGCTGACCGCGCCGACGCTGCCGCAAGGGTGCGCCGCGCTCTCGAGCGCGCGCGACGTGTTGAACGAGACCAACGCGACGATCGCGCTGCTGTTCGGCATCACCGGCTTTTTCCAGCCGCGCGTTCCGGCAGCGCCGTTCCAGCCGCCCGGCACGCTGGCGGCGATCAGCTACTACGACACCGAGCCGCTGCGCCGCACGCTCGAGCGGATGGTCGACTTCGATCGCATCAACGCGGGGCCGGTGCGCCTCGCGGTCGGCGCCGTCAACGTCAGGACCGGCAACTTTCTCTACTTCGACAGCAGCGAGTGCAGGATCGATGCGCGCCACGTCATGGCGAGCGCGGCGCTGCCACCGGGCTTCCCGCCGATCGAGATCGACGGCGAGTTCTACTGGGACGGCGGGCTCGTGTCGAACACGCCGCTGCAGCACGTGATCGACCAGCCGGGCGGCGACCGGCGCCTCGTCTTCCAGGTCGATCTGTTCCCGGCGCGCGGCGAGATGCCGGCGACGCTCGCCGACGTCTCCGAGCGCGAGAAGGACATCCGCTACTCGAGCCGGACGCGACTCAACACGAGCCTCGAGCTGAGTCGCCAGGCGACGCGGCAGGCGGTGCAGCGGCTGCTCGCCAAGCTGCCGCGCTCGCTGCGCGACGATCCCGACGCGAAGATGCTCGCCGGCCTGCCTGCCGAGGCCGCGCTCACGGTCGTGCACCTGATCTATCGCAGCAAGCACTACGAGAGCCAGTCGAAGGACTACGAGTTCTCGCGCGCGTCGATGCTCGAGCACTGGTCGGCCGGCGTCGCCGACACCTGTCGCACGCTCACCGACCCGCGCTGGCTGAGGAGAACGCCGATCGAGAGCGGCGTCGAGGTGTTCGACCTGACGAGCGACGAGCCGCGCGCCGTCGCCGTGACCCCCGATTCACTTTCCGGAGCAAGAGTCGCATGACCCAGCAACTGCAAGACAAGATCGCCATCGTCACTGGCGCCGCGAGCGGCATCGGCAAGGAGATCGCCGCGACGTACGCGCGCGAAGGCGCCAAGGTCGCGATCGCCGACCTCAACCGCGATGCCGCCGAGAAGGCCGCCGCCGAGCTGCGCGCGACGGGCGCGCAGGCGATGGCGGTCGGCGTCGACGTCACGGTCGAGGCGGAGGTCGACGCCGCAGTCGCCGAAGTCGTCGAGGCGTGGGGCGGCGTCGACATCCTCGTCAGCAACGCCGGCGTGCAGATCGTGCATCCGCTCGAGGAGTTTCCGTTCGCCGAATGGAAGAAGATGCTCGCGATCCACCTCGACGGCGCGTTCCTGACGACCAAGGCGTGCCTGCCGCACATGTACGCCTCCGGGCGCGGCGGCAGCATCATCTACATGGGCTCGGTGCATTCGAAGGAAGCGTCGGTCTTCAAGGGGCCCTACGTCACTGCCAAGCACGGCCTGATCGGCCTCGCCAAGACGGTCGCCAAGGAAGGCGCCCGGCACAAGGTGCGCGCGAACGTGATCTGCCCGGGGTTCGTGCGCACGCCGCTGGTCGACAAGCAGATCCCCGAGCAGGCGCAAAAGCTCGGCATCAGCGAGGACGAGGTGATCAAGAAG